>Ga0310811_10004765_pt1 | contig 17093 bp, 12 predicted proteins | sample YCmetagenome_FD_207642 | JGI IMG/M metagenome (GOLD analysis project Ga0310811, IMG submission 207642) | Soil microbial communities from experimental microcosm in Duke University, North Carolina, United States - YC | ecosystem: Engineered > Artificial ecosystem > Soil microcosm > Unclassified ...
CCCCCCGGCGGTCGAAGCCGTCTCCACCAACTGGTACAACCCCCTCCTCAACTTCAAACTCTATATGGTCCCCGCCATTCTGGTCGTCCTCATCACCGCCATGGCCGCAATGCAGTCCGCCTTCAACATCGTCCAGGAAAAAGAGAGCGGCACCATCGAACAGATCAATGTCACCCCCATCAAAAAACATATTTTCATTCTTGGAAAAATGATCCCCTTCCTCGTCCTCGGTATCATCCTCTTCACCCTGGGACTCCTTGTTGGCTGGATATTCTATGGAGTAGTGCCCGCAGGCAACCTTTTGGTTCTCTATGCGTCCCTCATCGTATACCTGTTCGCCATGCTTGGCCTCGGCCTCCTTCTGGCCACCTATTCTGCCACACAGCAACAGTCCATGTCCCTCGCCTTCTTCTTCATCAACATCTTCAACATAATGAGCGGGGTATTCACCGCGGTAGACAGCATGCCCGGCTGGGCCCAGGCCATCGTCTCCACCTTCCCCCCCAGCCACTTCATAAAGATCATGCGCATGGTCGTGCTCAAAGGCAGCGGATTCAGCGACATCCTCTGGCCCCTGACCGCCATGGCCCTCATCGGCCTGTTTCTCAACACCTGGGCAGTACTCAACTATCGAAAAACCTCCTAAAAAAAACGGCCCCTGAAAGGGGCCGCACCAAATCTATAAACTCACTCCCCGCTTCCAGGGAATAAAATCGTCCTGCACATGCCTCACCGCCGCTACCTGCGTATCCCCGCTCGCCACACCGATCACATAGTCCAGTATCCGCGCACCAGCCTCCTGTATCGTTTCCTTACCCTCGATGATCGTACCCGTATTGATATCCATAATATCCCGCATCCGGTCGAATAACGCCGTATTCGTAGCGATCTTCACCACCGGCGCCACAGGATTGCCCGTCGGCGTCCCCAGACCCGTAGTGAACAGCACGATATTAGCGCCGCTGGCCACCTCCGCCGTTGTCGACTCCACGTCATTACCCGGTGTACACAACAAATTCAGCCCCGGCTGGGTCACCTTCTCCGGATAGTCCAGCACCGCCGTCACCGGTGAAGTGCCGCCTTTCTTCGCCGCACCCGCCGACTTGATCGCATCCGTGATCAGCCCGTCCCGGATATTGCCCGGCGAAGGATTCATATCGAAACCCGACCCCACCGCCTGGGCCCTGTCATTATAGGTACGCATCAGATGCGAGAAACGTTCCGCCGTCTCTACATCCATACAACGATCGCTGAGGTTCTGCTCCACGCCGCACAACTCGGGAAACTCCGACAATATCACAGATCCTCCAAGCGCCACCAGCAGGTCCGACGTATAGCCGATAGCGGGATTCGCCGATATACCCGAAAAACCGTCCGACCCACCGCACTCGAGTCCTATGCACAGCTTACTCAGCGGCGCAGGCTGCCTCGTCTGCTGATTGGCCAGCATCACTCCTGCAAAAGTTTGCTTTATCGCTTCCGACAAAAGCGCCGACTCCTTCCCTATCTTCTGCTGCTCGAGAATATACAGCGGCTTCGCAAACTGCGGCGACCTCTTTTTGATCTCCTCCTCCAGCATGCTCACCTGCGCATTCTGACAGCCGAGGCTAAGCACCGTCGCGCCCGCCACATTCGGATGCGTGATATACCCGGCGAGCAGCCCGCACAGCGCCTGCGCATCCTGTCTCGTACCGCCGCAGCCCCCGCTGTGGTTCAGGAATTTGATGCCGTCTACATTGGGGAACAGTCGCTGGTTCTCATTGCCTGCGTAGTCGGCCTGCAGATCGGCCTCCAGTATCTCCTCAACACTTTTCCCCGCCCTGTATAATTCCACCAGCTGCTTCGACTGCCGCTGATAACTTCTGTTCCTTCCATATCCCAGGTCCGTGACCAGCGCCTGCTGCAGGACGTCCAGATTCCTGTTCTCGCAGAACACCATCGGGATCACCACCCAGTAATTGGCCGTTCCCACGCTGCCGTCCGCCCGGTGATAACCCTTGAAGGTCCTGCCGGAAAAAGCCGACACATCCGGCCTGGCCCAGCTCGTTTGCCGGTCGCCGATAGTAAAATCATTGGCCGCGTGCTTTACATTGGCGGTACTGATCAACCCGCCCTTTTTTATCGGTTGCTGAGCCTTGCCCACCAGTACCCCGTACATGATGACCGGGTCGCCCGCCCCCATATCCGCTGTAGCAAACTTGTGCTTCGCCTTCACCGGCTCCTGTATAATATAATCCTGACCTTCAAAGTTGACAGTCATCCCCTTTTCGAGATTGACCAACGCCACCAGCACATTATCCGCCGGATGGACCTTTAAAATAATTTGAGCGCCCATAGTAACTTATTTTTATTTTTCTGCAACCCGGCACCAGGCCGGCGTCGGCTACTTTTTATTCGACAATTGAGCAAGCGCAGCCGCTGCCCCTTTATTCATCAGCGTACCGAGACTCTCCCTGACCGCCGCCTCGAAACCAGGCACCTCGGTCAGATCAGCCCCCCACAGCCCCTGATCACTCAGAGCCGACTTCACCACTTCATCAGGCTCCTTCTGCCACAAGTCCTTAAAATACGCGGCCCTGTCATCCGTCACCGGACCCGACTGACCCCGCATGAACAACAGGTAGGCAGCAAAGCCAAGCACCACATGTGGCGGAGGCTCCGGCTGATAATGCTTCAGCAACACCGGAACTACCCGCATCCGGATCTTCGAGCTGTACTGCATCGTAATGCTGATCCACTGATGCTGTATATGCGGATTGCGGAACCGGTCCAGTACTTTTAATCCAAAATCCCTCGCCTCCGACAATGACAGCTCATACGGTATATTCGGCGCGATCTCTTTCAGCATCAGGTCCGAAACAAAGGCCGAGAAGGCCAGGTCATCCATCGCACTCTTCACCGTCGGGAAACCCGCCAGCACAGCCAGCCCGCAACTCAGCGTATGCGTCCCGTTCAGCAGGCGCAGCTTCAACTCCCGGTAGATCTCGATATCCGGCGCAATGATCACCCCTGGATCCGCACCCGCAAAGGACAGCACCTTCTTTACCTTCTCATCCCCCTCGATCGCCCAAAGACGATAGACTTCCGATATGGCAAGCAGGTCATCTTTATAACCAAGATCACGCTCCAATTGTTGAAGCGTCGCCGCATCCGGCTTGCCTGGCACGATCCTGTCCACCAGCGAGCTGCACCACCGGCAGTGCTCGTCCATCCAGATCAGGAACCCTTCCTCCAGCTTATTGTGATCTGCCAGCTGTTTCACAATGGCAGCCAGCTTCTTCCCGTTGTCGACGATCAGCTCGGTAGGCACGATCACCATCCCGCTGTCCGCACTCCCCGAAAACGCCCTGTAGCGCTCATAAAGAAAAGCCAGCAGCTTGCCCGGAAAAGAGGCCGGAACACGCCCTTCGATGGATTCTTCCACCAGCTGTATGCCTACTTCTGTCGTATTGCTGACTACTATCTGCATCTCCGGCCGGTGCGCCAGCTTCAAAATTTCGGGCCACCCGTCCTTCGCCGACAACACCCGGCTGATGGCGCTGCTGATAATATTTTCCTCTACCTTCTTGCCCTCTTCGATACCCCGCACACACAGGGTATAAAGACCGTCCTGCCGGTCAAAAGCGCCTGCATCACCGGAATCCGTCGACTTCACCACCACGACACGGCCGCCAAACAGTCCCTGCCGGTTGGCCTTATCGATAAAATAATCCGGCAATCCTCTTAGCAGCACCCCGGTACCAAATTGCAATACTTTTTCCGGCAGAGCGAATATCTCCGCCGACGGCCTGACCACAGCAGGCGTCTTTACCGACGCCAAAGTCTCTTTTGAAAGATTCATTATCCTTTATTATTTTCTTATAGAAATCCCCCAAATGGGCGTCCTCCCCTCCTACCGGGCGTCCTCCCCCCTATCGGGTACCCGCCTCGTGTAAAACCCCACGCGCAATCTTCAATGCCCGCAGCGTATTCTCATACAACAGATCGTAATTCTCATTCTTCAGCACATCCTTGCTGATCAGCTTACTTCCTAACCCCACAGCGCAAACGCCGGCCTTTACCCAGGCCCGGATATTGTTCTCGTCGATCTCGACCCCACCCGTCGGAATGAACAGCTGATCCTGGAATAACTCCCGGATAGAGCTCACGAATTCAGGCCCGAGAATATTCGCCGGGAATAGTTTTATCAGCGCCGCCTTATGCCGCTGCGCCGTATAGATCTCGCTCGGCGTCATACAGCCCGGCACCCACAAAAGCCCCGCCTCATCCGCAACCGCCGCTACCTCCGGATTCACGATGGGAGCGACGATAAAGTCCGCACCCGCCGCTACAAAAGCCCGCGCCTCATCGGCCGACTTCACCGTTCCGATGCCCAGATAAAGATCGGGCGCCTCGGTCGCCAACACCTTCTTCAGCATGGTAAAATTATCCAGCGCAGCTACCCCCCTGTTGGTGTATTCCACGGCCCGGACACCCGCCTTATACAGGGTCCGCATCACGGACAGACATACCGAAGGACTCTCCCAATAGAACAGCGGCAGAATACCCTGCCCAAGTATACTCTGTAAAATGACTTTCTTATCGTTCATATGCTGACATGAATTTTTTAATTTCCGTAGCGGGCATATCCGTAGCGTCGCTCGGAATGTACAATTTCTGATAGGCCGCCGCCGTCGCAAACTCCAGCGTATCCTGTATGGACTCGCCGTTATAAAGACCCCGGATCAGTCCGGCCATAAAACAATCTCCGCTGCCTACCTTGTCCAGTATCTTCTCCGAAACATATTCCACGCTGTTGTACAGCTTCCCCCCCGTAAAAATGGCAGTATAGTACTGAATGCCGCCCGCCCCCCTGTCGAAACGGAACGTATTGGCCACGTAATTCACTCTCGGAAACTGCTCCATGATCCGCTGACTGCTCATCAGCGCATGCGGCAGATAATCCCCGGCGCCAACCAGCTCCTCATCCACCGGTATCCCAAGCATCTTCTCCGCAGCCCAGAGATTACCCATCACCAAATCGCAGTGCTTCACCAGCCTGGGCATCACCTCTACCGGCGAAACCCCATACTGCCACAGCTTTGCCCGGTAGTTCAGATCGACCGAGATCGTCAGCCCCTTCCTGGCGGAGGCAGCCTCCAGCAACTCCTCACACACCTGCGCCAGCTGACCGCTCAGAGCCGGCGAAATGGCGCTGAAATGCAGCCAGCCTACGTCCTCCAGCACGGCGTCCCAGTCCACCATCCCCGGCCGGAGACCCGCGAACGACGAATGCGCCCGGTCATAGATGACGCTGGCGTTCTTCAGGTCCTTCCCTTTAGGCAAAAAATACAAACCCAGCCTGTCCCCCTGGTAAAGGATCCGGGAAGTATCCACTCCCTTCTCCTCAAGGTGATCCGCCAGCTGACGACACAGTAAATTATCCGGTAAAGCAGTGAAATAGGCCGAAGGCACTCCCCACAAAGCCAGCGCCGTAGCCACGTTGGCCTCTGCCCCCCCTACATAAAAAGGTAATACATTCTCCTTCACCCAGCCTCCCTCCGCATCCGGACAGATTCGCAGCAACAACTCTCCAAAAGACAAAACTTTTTTGCTCACAGGTCAGTCAGTTTTATAATTCAACTATAGCTTTTATTACCCCTTTTGCAGGATCCAGCCAGCCGGCAAACTCATCCTTCACCCTGTCAAACCCGACCCTATGCGTAATATAGGTAGTCGGATCGATCAGCCCCCGATTCATAGAGTCGATCACCTTATCAAAATCTTCACGGGTAGCATTTCGGCTGCTCATCAGCGTTGCTTCCCGCTTGTGAAACTCCGGATGACTGAACACGATCTCCCCCTTCTGCAACCCCACCAGCACATACCTCGCGCCATGCGCCATATACTGGAAGGCGTCATTTATCGCCTTCCGGCTCCCCGTGGCGTCGATCACCACCGTTGGCATATCCCCGCGGGTGATCCGTTTCAATTGATCAAGTGGCTCCGAAGACGCATTCACGGTATGCAGAACACCCAGCCGGTCCCGGCAGAACTCCAGCCTCGCTTCATTGATATCCATTGCAATCACCTCTCCTCCGGCGATCCGCGCAGACTCCATCGTCCCCAGCCCGATAGGCCCGGCCCCCACCACCAGCACAAACTCTCCCGGCTGTATACCCGCACGGCGCACGGCATGCGCGCCGATCGCCAGCGGTTCGACAAGGGCCAGCTGGTCATGACTCAATCCGTTGCCATGCACGAGGAACTCCGACGGCACCGACAGATATTCCACCATCCCCCCGTCAACATGTACCCCGCAAACCTTTATAGTTACACAGCAATTAGTCTTTCCGTTCCTGCAGGCGACACAGTGCCCGCAGTTAAAATAGGGGATGATCGTCACCGCCTCGCCGATCACGAATCCAGGCGCCTTGTCCATATCGACAAGGTCGCCGGCCAGCTCATGCCCCAATATTCTCGGATACTCAAAATAAGGCTGGGTCCCCTCGAACGCATGCAGATCGGTCCCGCATATCCCAATCCTCCTGATCTTCAGGATCGAATGCCCGGGCTTCGCGATCGGCGCCTCCGCCTCCTGATACTCGAACACCCCCGGCTCTATACATACTAATGTCTTCATTCTTTTCTCAATTAATTTTCGCCACACCCTAAGCATTCGCCAGCGCCCTGTCCAAATGCACATACCCCCCATCCACATGGATCAGCTGCCCCGTCGTATGACTCGACGCCTCCGACAACAAAAACACCGTCATATTCGCGATCTCCTCCGCCGTCGTCATCCTGTTCCCCAGGGGGATCTTACCCTCTATCTCCTTCAGCTTCCCCGCCGGGTCAGGCAGCGTACTGATCCACTTCTCATACAACGGCGTCCAGCACTCCGCCACCACGATCGCATTGACGCGAATCCCATATTTCAGCAACTCCACCGCCCATTCCCTCGTCAGCGCGTTCCGCCCGCCATTGGCCGCGGCATAGGCAGAAGTCCCGCCCTGCCCCGTTTCAGCGGTCTTGCTGCTGATATTCACGATAGAACCTCTCGAAGCCTTCAGCGCCGGCAAGGCATGATGCGCCAGCAGATAATAGTGCACAAGGCTCTTGTGCAGCGAAGCCATAAACGCTTCATAACTGCCATTCTCCAGTCCTACACCGTCATTCACCCCGGCATTGTTCACCAGTCCGTCGATTCGCCCGCACTTGTCCAGCACCGCCTTCACCGCTACAGCGCATTCTTCCGGCCGCGTCAGCTCGGCCACCACCTGCATCGCCTTCCCACCCGTAGCATCAATCGCCGCCAGATTGTCGGCTTCATTGCGGCCAACGATAAAAGGAATAGCCCCTTCCGCAGCCAGCGCTTTTACTATACCCTCGCCGATACCCTTGGCGCCGCCCGAGACGATGATCACCTTATCCTTTAGTCCTAAATTCATAAATTGTAAAATTTTATAGCGTTGCCGCCAAAGAAGGCCGCCTGCTCTGTCTCTGAAAAAGAAGAAAAATAGTCTCTGACGATCTGCAGTACCTGCTGATAGCTGGCCGCCACCAGGCAGACCGGCCAGTCGGATCCGTACATGATCCTGTCCACGCCGAACGCGTCGACCACCGTCTCGATATACACCCTGAAATGATCCGGCTTCCAGTGCTTCCAGTCCGCCTCGGTCACCATCCCGGATATCTTACACCAGGCATTGGGATGGGCGCCCACCGCATGGATGGCGTCCCTCCATTCATTGGTTATATAACGGTCTTTAATATGCGGTTTCGCAATATGATCCACTACAAAGGGCTGGTCGGGGAATGCCGCGACAAAGTCTTTTGTATACCCCAGCTGATCCGGATAGATCAGGATATCATAAGTATAACCGTATTCCTTCAGCAACGCGATCCCCCGCTTAAAATCCGGACTCAGCATCAGCGCCCTGTCCTTCTCCCCCTGCAGCACATGCCTGAAGCCTTTCATTTTCGGATAGCGTTTATAGTACACCAGCTTCTCCTCCACTTTCGGACTCCGAAGATCGATCCAGCCCACAACGCCTTTTACAAAACTATAGGCCTCCGCATTAGCCAGCTGGAAATCGTTCTCGTCCTCCGACGAATCGGACTGGACGACAACACACCCGTCGATGCCCGCCTCCTGCAATACCGGCAGGAGGTCACCAGGCATAAAATCCCGCTGGATCACGGCCATATCCGGCCCTATCCAGCTATCCCTCACGGGATCGAATTTCCAGAAATGCTGATGCGAATCGATTTTAAGCATACGCCTGTACTTTTTGCCGGGCCTGCCCCAGCTTGTCAATTCCCAGTTCGACAACATCCCCCGGCTGCAAATACACATTCGGGGTCATCCCCAGACCCACTCCCGCCGGAGTTCCCGTAGAGATAACGTCACCGGGTAGCAGAGTCATGAACTGGCTTGTATAGGAAATGAGAAATGGGATATTGAAAATAAAATTGGAAGTCGTACCGTCCTGCATCTTCTTACCGTTGACAGTCAGCCACAGCCTCAGATTGTGCACGTCTCCAACCTCGTCGGGGGTAGCCATCCAGGGACCCATCGGAGCAAACGTGTCACAGCCCTTGCCCTTGTCCCAGGTACCGCTGCGCTCGATCTGAAATTCCCGCTCACTGACGTCGTTGTGCAGGCAATAACCAGCCACATATGACAAAGCATCGGCCTCCGTCACATAGCTGGCCCTGCGCCCGATCACCACCGCAAGTTCCACCTCCCAGTCCGTCTTCTTCGAATTCTTCGGGATAACTATATTGTCGTTCGGTCCCACCAGCGCAGTCGTCGACTTCATAAAGATCACCGGCTCCGGCGGCGGCGTAGCACCCGTCTCCCGCGCATGGTCGACGTAGTTCAGCCCGATACACACGATCTTCGAAGGACGCGCTACCGGCGACCCAAGGCGAACACCCTCCGGAATGGCGGGTAGCGCCCCCAGATTCTTCATCACCCAGGTCTTCAGCCTGTTGAGTCCGTCCGTCTCGAAGAACCGCTCGTTGTAGTCCTCCCCAAATGCCGACGTATCATAAAAAATATTGTCCAGTACGATACCTGTCTTTTCCTTATTAAGCTCTCCGTGTCTGATTAGCTTCATATCAATTAATTATTCAATTTTAAAAATCCCCCGTCTATCGGGTAGTCACATCCGGTAATAAAAGAAGCCTCGTCACTCGACAGATACAGGATAAGCCCCGCAATCTCCTCGGGCTTCGCCATCCTCCCTATCGGCTGGGTCTTCGACAGCTTCTCGAACATCTCCTGTTCCTTTCCGGGATAGTTCTTCTTCAGAAAACCGTCTACAAAAGGCGTGTGCACCCGCGCCGGCGACACGCAATTACACCTGATCTTATCCTTCAGATGATCCTTCGCCACCGACAAGGTCATCGAATAGACCGCACCCTTCGTCATCGAATAGGCAAAACGGTCCGGTATGCCAACCGTGGCCGCGATCGAACACATATTGACGATCACTCCCCCACCGGCCTTCCTCAGCAAGGGGATCCCGGCCCGCAGACAATTGTATACGCCCTTTACATTTACGCGGTACAACCGGTCAAAATCTTCTTCCGACGTCGACTCCGCCGTTCCGATATGAGATACCCCCGCACTGTTCACGAGAATATCCAGCCGCGCCAGCCCCGCAAACATAGCATCCACGTTCTGCTGATTCGACACATCCAGGACCTTCGCCTCCGCCGTTCCTCCCGCCGCAGCGATCTCCTTCGCCACTTCACCCGCCTGCTCCAAATTAATATCCGTAACATAGACCGTAGCGCCCTGCTTCGCCAGCAACAAAGCCACTGCTTTCCCTATTCCGCTGCCGGCGCCGGTAACTACCGCATGCTTATTCAACAAACTGAACATACTATGAATTTATTTTGCCGGAGCTACGCTCTCCAAAATTTAGCCTATCTCCGGCAAAGCGTTAATGATTGAGAACTTCGTCACCCAACACCGTTGGGCGCCTCGTTCGGGGACTTCGTCAACTCGTCCCCAGACGAGTCCCCTCTGGGGCCTCCTGTAATGAAAATATCTTGTCCATCAACCGCCACTTCTCCCCCGGCTTGCCACCGGGAATAGCCACCTGGTACTTCCACATCAGCTCCTCCCAGCGTTGTACCGCCGGATTGGCCGCATCCATCGCCGCCTTTCGGTCGAAGCTAAAACCCACCCCCACCTCCATGATCATGAACAGCCGGTTCTCCAGCCGGTAGATCTCCATATTCGTAATGCCACTGTCCAAAATGCTCTTTCTGATCTCCGGCCAGACAGCGGTATGCCATTTTTCGTATTCCGCGATCAGCGACGCATCCGCGGGCATATCCAGTGCAAGACAGTACCTCATGATACGATTGGTTTGATTTTATGCCCCTTTATCCCAAAGAACAAAATGTACACGAAACAGATCAGGGGAACGATATACGCCACCTGTATGCTGCCCGTCGCATCCGAGATCGCCCCCATCGCCAGCGGCGCCGCAGCCCCGCCGATGATCGCCATCACCAGGAAAGACGCAGCCATCTTCGTCTCTTCACCCAGATCCTTGATACCCAGGGCAAAAATGGTCGGGAACATAATGCTCATAAAGAAAGGCGTCACCATGATCGCATATACCGCGATATGCCCCTTCGCCACCACGCCTATCGTCACAAGCACCACATTGATGATCGCGTAAAGAGTCAAAAGACGCGCCGGCTTCACATACCCCATGATAAAGGTACCCAGGAACCGCCCGACCATAAAGCCCGCCATTGCTATGAACCATTTCTGACCCGCTTCCCGCTCGGGGATATCCGCCACAAAACGCGAATACTTAACAAAAAAACTTCCCAGACCTACCTGCGATCCCACATAAAAGAACTCGCCGAAAACCGCCCACTTCAAATGGGAGAAGCGAAATACCTTCCACGAGAATTCCGTGCCATGCGCATTCGCGTCCGGTTCTTTTATCTCGGGTAATTTCGTAAAGACAAAAAAGATGGTGACCAGTATCACCACAGACGCAATCACCAGATAAGGCGGCTTTACCGTATTCGCCTCCGACTGCAGATAGGCCCCCAGCTGACCACTGGCCTTCATCGTCGCCAGTTCCTTCGGCGTGTGTTCGATGCCGGATAAAATGAATTGCGCCCCCACCAGCGGCGCCACCATCGCCCCGAGCCCGTTGAAAGACTGCGCCAGATTCAGACGCTGTTCCGACTTGGATGGCTCACCCAGATTGGCAATATATGGATTGGCCACCGTCTCCAGGAACGCAGCCCCGCTGCCGCTGACGAACAACGCAAAGATAAAGAACGGAAAACTGCGCTCTGACGCCGCAGGGATGAACAAAAGCGCCCCAAGCGCATACAGGATCAGCCCAAAAATAATGCCCTTCTTATATCCATACCTGTGCATAAACAGACCCGCCGGTATCGCAATCACGCAATACGCCAGGTATATTGGAAAGTCGACCAGCGACGACTGGGTATCATTCAGCTCACAGGCCTTCTTCAGGTGAGGGATCAATATCGGGTTGAGATTGTGCAGAAATGCCCATAAAAAAAAGAGCGAAGTGACCAGGGCGAAGGGTAGTAAATACTTGTTTTTTGACATCGGACTCGTATGGTTAAGAAATCGCAGAATAATAGGTAATCAGACAACTATGGATCGGAACACAGTTTGGCATCCAATACCCTAAGTTCAAAGAAAACGCATTTCGGCGGAGAACAGACACACTATGTTATCAGACTATTAAGTTATTTTAACATAATTAGAGCTAAAATACTGATTTTAAGGAATAAACTCCTCCTCATTTCTTCATTTTTATCATACGATCCGCAAAATCCAGATACTGCTGCCAGTCATATAATAAGATATTGTGTTTCCCGCTGCGGATATGATACCGGATCACATCCCCCTCCGGATGTTCGACCCCCGGCATCTCCCCATTCCCAACTCCTTTCTTCCCATAAAGACCATAGACAACCCCCGCCCCCTGCGCCCCCAAAAACTCCCCCTTCGGATCGGAATTCAGATCCTCCGCCGCACTCGCAACATACAAAGGCCTCGGCGCCATTAACCCCAGCAGCATCTGCTGATCCACCGGCATGGCCGCCACATTGCTCCCATAACTTTTATAGACAGGGCTGAACCACCAGGGGAATTTGGCGTTGATGATCGCCACCGTCTCCCCAAAATCCCGCTTCGACAATGCAGCCCCGCCTTCCCCCGATTCATTCGATACCACAAGCGCCCATCGCGCATCCGACGCCGCAGCCCATAAAGCCGTCTTCCCCAGCCGCGAATGACCGAATACCATAAGCCGTCGGCCATCCACGCCTTTCTCGGTCTGCAGGTAGTCGGCGATCCTGTTCAAGCCCCAGGCCCATGCGCCGATAGCACCCCACTCGGACGGCTCGATACGCAGCGCACCCGCCAGCCTGGTCCGGATACCCGTTTGCCATCCATCATTCCTGTCCGGCTCTATATCCCAGTACCACGCGCTCGCAAGACCATATCCCCTCGACAGTATCTCCCTCAAGGGCCACTGCGGCGACTCCTTCACCGTCTCATTGCCCCCAAAACTATACCCGACAAACACCGGCACCCCCTTCTTCGCCCTCACCGGCAGATACAACACGACCCGCAGTCTCGCACCGGTATCCTCCACCGAAAAATGTATCGTCACCTGCTTACGGATACCAACGCCCTCCACCCCGACAGAATCCACCGCCTCCGTCGTATACGTCACCGGTAGAGCAACCGCAGGCATACGCCCATATACATTATGCTCAAAAAGTCCATACAGATAAGGCCGCTGCACCTTCTCCCACTCGCGTGCAGAACCCACGACACGCCCATCCGCCTCCCGCAGCACACTCGGTTCCTCGTAAGCCGGCACCCGCGCCTCATCCAGATTTTCCGCAGCGCCCGATGCGATCTGATAAGCCTCACTCCCTGCCAGTAAAAAACACCCCAGGCCATAGTCTTCAAAATCCGGAATTTTATCATAGGTCACCGGCTGCCCATCCTTCGGCTCCTTCCCTGTCCCCTGCACCCAGCCCAAAAAGCCATTGGGATGCAGCGACTCCTTCACCATCGCATTCCACGACGACACAACAACAGGCAGATAGGCCTTCTTGTCCAGATACCCCATCTTTATCCCCCACGCGATCCCATAGGTGAACAGGGCCGTACCGGACAGTTCCTTCCCGCCAAAATGCGTCGAATCATGAAGGCTCGCATTCCAGTATCCATCCGCCCGCTGCAGGGGAACAATTGCGTGCACCATATCCAGATAGTCCTGCAGATATTCGGCCCTGTGCGGATCATTCAGCGGCAGCAGCGACAATACCCGCACCAGTGCCGCAAGAACCCAGCCATTTCCCCGGCTCCAGTAACAATTCTGTCCGTTCGGCTCCTTATACGGCGGCACAAAATCCTTGTCCCTCCACCACAAATGTTCCTGCTGATTATACAACCCGTTCCCCCCATGGTTGAACTTCGTAAAATGATACAGGTCATACATCTTCCGGAAATACGAAGTATCATGATACAACACGCCCAGCCTCGTAAACACCGGCATCGCCATCTGGATCGCGTCTATCCAGTGCCAGTCGTCGCACTTGTCTGATTTTACCATATTATCGATGGTAGCCTTTATAGCCGCCACCCGTTCGGGCCGCGGATCGATATTGAACAGGTCGATATAGGTCTGACCACAGCACTGGTCGTCGGCATTCCGTACGCTCGTCCCGTTGCGCGGCGTCCACTCGTGCTTCACCCCCCAATCCACCGCATAGTCATAGTACGCGGCGTTCCTGTCGATCGAATACAGAGCCATCAACCCCTCATAATATACCGCCCGCGTCCAGATATGGCTGGGCCTGGCAATATTGGTCACGATCTGTATCCCGGGATCGGGCCACTTCTTCATAAAATAGTCATTCGCCTGCCGCATCGCCTGCAACACCTCCGGCTGCGGAGGCAACTTCTGCGCGCTGACGGCGGGCGCAAACACGACAGAACCCGCCAATACCAGGCCCACCCACAAAAAATGCTTTTTATAGTTCATAAAAGTTAGTTCAAGGCGCTGGATGCAACCCCTCCCACCTGACCATCCATTTCCCGTCCTTTGGTATACCCGGCTCCGGGCCGCTGCCGTCATAACCCGCACACATCAGCGCTATCGCCGACAACAGCCCTCCGTTGCCCGGCAGATAACAGCGCAGCCGTTCGTCCTGGTAGTTATGTCCATCCGTAAGATAAGTATTCTTCTGCAACGGCATCAGCAGCGCATCGATCGCCTCCTCCGGCATGCCCAGCCGCGTAGCCGACATCGCCGTCAAAGGAAAGTCCCATCCCCAGGTCTCCCTCCAGTTCCAGTTCGACCATATCCACTCAAAAGTGCGCCGCATTATCGTCGTATCGAGCCCTTCCGTCGCCGGCAGGAAGCCATAGGTCGCCAGCACGGCAGGATGATCGCCCCGGTACCTCGGATTCGTATACGCATCCCCCGCGCTCTCCGTCGGGAAATATAACACCTCCTCTCCCCCAGCGGATCCCTCCCCACCGGCACTCACACCCAGGCTCACCTTCCCCCTGGGCAACGCAGACAATCCGCGAATCACCCTCCCCCAGGTACTATCCGGCGCCATCCCCAGCCTCTTCCTCCACTCCTGCGCCACACCCAACGCCCACCTCCAGTACGCCAGCTCAAAACAGGGGTTAAACGTACTGTCTTCTTTAAACCGCTCCTGCGCCGGTATCACACCCGGGCCAAGAATATACCTCCTCGCAGTACTGTCCCACCACGCATATGAAGCCATAAAGTCAGCCGACGCAAACACCAGGTCCTTATATTTTTCCAACACCGCCTTATCTCCTCCTCTGTAACACAACTCAGCCATATAAATAAAATGAGGCTGCTGCCAGATCAGGAACGCTCCCACCGAAGAAGGACTCTCCCTTCCCTGCGGATCCGTCATCTTTTGCCAGCGCACCCCCGTATATCCCTGTCGTTCCGCTATCTCCCTGGCGCCGCCAACCACCCTGCCATACCAGTCCAGCGACCGCTCCAGCAACTCCGGATGCCCCCACAGCGCATAGTGCGCCGCATGCCACCAGTGCATCTCCAGATGCGGCTTCCCATACCAGCTGTTATACGTAAGACCCGTCTCCTGCGGCGGGTAGTCCCCGGCCTCCTGCGCCCGCATCAGATACTGCGACAACACCACCCTCCTCTCCAGCTCGAAAGCCCTCGGATCGGTGCTCCCCGAAAGATCAACCGCCGCCCCCTTCATCCAGTAATCTTTCCACTCCGATGCCGACGCAGCCGCCGTCGCGGCATACCCCGCGCCATCGCCATCCGGCCGACGCGAGAACACGACCGAAAACTCGAACTCTTTCCCGCTGCCCGGACTTACCAAAAAACAATGCCTTTCCCTTTCCACAATTCTCCCCTTATTACTCCACCTCATATTCAAAAAATAGCTGGTCGTATCCAGATCATGCCGGACCACCGCCCCCCCTTCATTCTTCGCCACAATTCTACTCACGTGCGCCTCCGCCTGCGCCCAGTTGTCCCCGTCATCGGCAAACCCACCCGTAGGATAAGGCAGACGCACCAATATCTTCAACCGACCCGTCGACAACAGCGGCGACCTCACCTTTACCGATATCCCATCCTTATCCGGGTGTCCCACAGTGTTTACGTCCACCGTATCCCTTTCCAGCACAAAATGACTCGTCACCTCCCCGGTCCAGCAATTCAATACCTGGCGAATATCCTTCAGATCGGACTTTGCCGCTTGTGAGCCGTCCTTTTTTGTCAGCTCAAACCCTATTTTACCCAGCTGCAACCGGTGCTCATTCTGCCTGAACCAGTCCGCCGCCTTCTTATTCCTCTCAGGCGCCGACCACTGCACCGCATATGGAACCTTCCTCCCATGGATAGCATACTCCTTCAACGCCTCCGAAAATTTATAACCTGCGGTATCGACCCAACTATGCCAGCCCCATTCCGATTCCGTCCCCAACGGAACGCCCTTGTCATAGGCTTCAGGAAACGACTGCAAACCCGTCGCATCCACAGTCATCGCAAACCGACCGTTCCCCACCGTGATCGCTCCCATGGGGTCAAATCCTGTATTGACCACATTATGCCTCGTCACCAGCGCTTTTCGGTCAATAGGGAGCAAGCCCCCCTCTTTTTTACCCAAACCCGAAAAAGACATATCCTTCCCCGGCCTCCCCTCACCGGGCCTCTTCCCCGGCTTCACCTCCCCGGACCCATTCCCCGGCCTCCCCTCACCGGGCCCCTTCCCCGGCCTCAGTTCATCCGGCCCCCTCTTCGTATAACTCGAAAACACATACCTGCTCTCCGTCTCAAACAACCCCTTCACCAAATCAAATCCAACCACCATCCGGGGCCTGAACCGGTCCGACCCCATATATCGCTGTATGCTGTAATAAAGCTGCCTGGCCGCCGGCCTGTCCTCACCCACACCCGGCCCCAGTTCAGCCGAACTCACCACCAGCCGCCCCTTTCCAACCCTCGCCTCGAAGATCAACCCCAACCGGCGATTCAAAAACCAGGTGTCGATCGGCTGCACCACCGGCCGAAACCCCGCCGGAAAATCTTCCAGATGCATCACCTGCGCATTCTTTATGATATCCCACCATTCCAAATCACTCCAATACCGCGTCGGAAAATCCCCGAACAACGCACTCGCCGTGTCGATCAGCAATCCCAGCGTATGCGGCGGCCTCATCTTGAACCAGGACGTATTCCAGAACACCGGCGTAAACTGCATCACCACTTCCTTCCCTTTCACCACCTTCCCCGCCGCATTCAAAAACACCTTCCCCCCAGCCTCCAAAACCTCCCTCGCCTTATCATCCAATTCCGTCGTATAATAAACGCCCTCCCCACGGTTCACATGGTTCACGCCATCTCCTCCCCCACGGTTCACGCCATCTCCATCCCCGCGGTTCACGCCATCTCCATCCCCGCGGTTCACGCCATCTCCATCCCCGCGGTTCACGCCATCTCCTTCCCCTGGGTTCACGCCATCTCTCCCCCTTCCGCGGTTCACATGGT
>Ga0310811_10004766_pt1 | contig 17092 bp, 19 predicted proteins | sample YCmetagenome_FD_207642 | JGI IMG/M metagenome (GOLD analysis project Ga0310811, IMG submission 207642) | Soil microbial communities from experimental microcosm in Duke University, North Carolina, United States - YC | ecosystem: Engineered > Artificial ecosystem > Soil microcosm > Unclassified ...
ATGTCTGGTTCCGAAAACCGTTCCCCAGGTTTCGGAAAGCTACGCTGGTTTTGTAATCGCAGCGGCTGCGTAGCATAGCATGGTGAGTACGACCAGATTGTGGCCGGGACGGCCAAAAGGCCTGCAACAAGCGGATTTCCGGCCTACCCGCCCGACTCAGTGCCCGCCAAACACCAGCGTCTGGAACGGAAGCACCAGCGCTTGCAGCCGCAAGATGAGCGCGTGCACCAGCGCCAGTGCATCCACGACGTGAAGGGCAACGGCCTTCAGCGCGCCAGTATCTTTGGCAACGATCGTGTCGTGATTATTGGAATACGCGTTGGCGATGCAGCTGCTGCCCGGCGTCACGCCGTCGAGGCCGCCTTTGTACAGAGGCTCCAGGAACGCGAGCAGGGTGCCGGGCTTGCCCACCTGCTGCGCCTCAACCAACTGCTCGCCGCCCCGGAATTGGCCGGCGGCGATGTAGTCCTGCACATCCGAGACCACCATCGGGATGACCGTGAACGGCTTCGAGATGCAGGTGACCTCGGCAATCATCCCGGCCTTCATGATCTGCGCCTCGATCTGGCCGAAGCCTGCGGACAGAACCTGTCTGTCTCTATCGGGGATGAGGATGCCGGCTGGACGCATCATCGGATTGACGAGGTCGCCGACCCGCAACAGGAACTGCTCGACGCGGCCATCAACACCCGCGCGGATCACCGTTTTGTCGAGATCGACCTGCGCCTGCGCCAGGACTGCCTCGGCGCTGGCCTTTTCCGCAGGCAGCAGCGTTGATATGCGTTCTTCGATGCCCTGTTTCGACGCCGTCGCAGCAGTAATCGCGCCGAGCAAACCCCGCGCGCGCTCCTGCAGGCGCTCGATCTCGCGGAAGGGAACGTTCCCGGGGTTGCGCCGGTAGAGTTCCTGCTTGGTCTCAAGCTCGTCAACCGCCTGTTGGTGCGAACTCTTGGCCTCGACCAGTTGGCCGTCGGCCTTCACTACGTCCGCGCGTGCAACCAGCGTCTGCGCGTCGATCTCGGCGATCTTGCGCCGCGCCGACTCAACTGCAGCCTCCTGCTTCGAGCTGTCGAGCCGGAAAAGCGGCGCGCCTTTCTTGACGGTGTCGTTGTAAGCGATATTGACCTCCGCCACGCGTCCGATTGTTTCAGGCACGATGGGGACGGTACGGTAGAAGAGCGTGACGTTGGTCGTGGAAGGGTGATTGTAAAACACGGTCGTGATCAGGAGCACGGTCAGAATGAGACAGCCCGTTATGCCCCAGCGCAGCTCGAACCAGACTGAGTAGAGCGTGATCTCCTTGCCGAACCGCTTTCCCTGCGCGTAGCGTCGGTAGAGATAGTCGGGAAGAAGCGTCACCAGCGAGCAGAGAAGCATCTCAAGCATGGTCAAGCTCCTTCCTGCCGGCGACCACGCGCGGGGGCTTTCGCGGAGCGGAAGACGCGCCTTCGGCCTGGCCCGCTTCCGCCGCGTGGATCTCTCTGCCGGGATCCGGAACGTCGTCGGCACCCGCGCCAGGTTTCACGCCGGCCATCCTCTCGACCGAGCCTGCGATGCGGCCGAGAAAGCCGCCGAAATCAGGAATGTCGATGAAGGCCAGCAGCAGGCCCGCCACCCAGAAAATATGCATGTGCGTGAAGAGCGCTATCAGGCCGAGGATCGCCACAATCTCGAACTGGATTTTGTGCGCTTTGTGCGCCACGCGCTCGGGCAGTGTGTGCAGGCGCAGAAAGAAAACGCCAAAGGCGACCACTCCAACAGCAAGGGTGATCGCCATGACGACCATGAGCACGTCGGTCCCGCCCGGCGCGGTGATGAACATCGGCAGGTGTTGGGTCGCGGCGGGATGCAATTGAGTCGCCGGCGCATCGGCTGCGAAACTGGGCGCCGATGCGAGCGTCAGCGAAAATGCCAGAAGTCGATACACAGCCAATTGCGCCTCCGCCCACATGCACTTGGCAGCCTTCATTGGAAAAGCAAGCTATCCCAGAAGAGCATGCGTGAGAAGCAGCGGAGCATTGTCCAGCTGTCGGGTATTGACTTACATCAACAAAGAACCCTGTATTTTCATTAGCTCCGCGATGCCGACTTCATCTTCCGGAAATACGCAACGTTCCCGGCTGGCAATAACGCAACGGCGGCCCGAAGGGCCGCCGTGCCACCACCCGAACGTTCCCGCAAAGCTCTATGAACTGACACCTAGGACGGTGACCGCGCGCCGGTTCTGCGACCAGCACGAGATGTCGTTGCAAACGGCAACCGGCCGCTCTTTCCCATACGAGATCGTGCGCATGCGCTGCGCCTGGATGCCGCGGGAAACCAGATAGTCTCTCACCGCCTGCGCGCGGCGCGCACCCAATGCAATGTTGTATTCACGGGTACCGCGTTCGTCGGCATGGCCTTCGATCGTGAACTGACTGTACTGGCTGTAGTTCGTGAGCCATTGTGCCTGCTTGTCGAGCGTCGCACGCGACTGTGTCGTGAGTTCGGACGAGTCGGTCTCGAAGAAGACGCGATCGCCGACATTGACCACGAAGTCCTGCTGGCTGCCGGGCGTCGCCTGGCCTGCTGCATTGGCCTGCGCATCCTCCGCATTCTTGGCGCAGGCCGATATAGCCAGCGTTGCGGCGAGAACGGCCGCGAAGCGAACAACGTGCAGCGTTTTCCTCATATCGATCATATCCGGTGCCTCCATTCACGCGTATCAACCGGAGCTTGCGTGAGGTCTAGCAGGTCGTTCGTTAAACGAACGTTCCATCAACCTTGATGGAACCTTGCGTGGACCTATTAAAACTGCCCGAACCCCTTAAACCGTTTCTGATGGTTAAGACACAGTGAAAATAAGGCCGGTTCACGACAATCACGACAGAAGCGGCGACCAGGCCGGATCCGAAGCGTAACTCGGCGTCGGAACTTTCAATTCGTTCCGTCCGGTGATGTCGATTGTATAGAGCGACGGCCCCTGCCCCACGTCACGGAAGAACATCAGCACGCGCCCGTTCGGCGCGAAAGTCGGGCCTTCGTTGTGGAAGCCCTGGGTGAGCACGCGCTCGCCTGAGCCGTCGGGCTTGAGAATACCGATCGAGAAGTTACCTCGCGCCTGGCCTGTGAAGGCGATGTAATCCCCACGCGGCGACCAGACCGGCGTCGAGTGATGCCCTTCGCCAAAGCTGATGCGCTGCGCAGCACCGCCGTTTGCGGACATCACGTAGATCTGTTGGCTGCCGCCACGATCGCTTTCGAAGCAGATGCGTGAACCGTCCGGCGAGTAGCAGGGCGCCGTGTCAATCGCCGGGGTATCGGTAAGACGCGTGGTCTGCTTCGAACGCAGGTCCATCACGAACAAATTCGCGTTTCCCCCCTGCTGCAGGCTCATGATCACCCGCTGCCCGTCGGGCGAGAACCGCGGAGCAAAGGTCATGCCGGGGAAATTGCCGACGATCTCGCGCTGTCCGGTTTCAATGTTGAGCAGATAAACGCGCGGATCGCCCTGGCCGTACGACATATACGTGATCTCTTGCGTCGACGGATTGAAGCGCGGCGTGAGAACCAGATCGTCGCCGCGCGTGAGATAGCGCACGGCCGCGCCATCCTGATCCATAATGGCTAGCCGCTTCACGCGCCGGTCTTTCGCGCCGGTTTCGTCGACAAACACAATCCGGCTGTCGAAATAGCCCTTTTCGCCAGTGAGCCGCTCATAGATCGCGTCTGAAATGATGTGTGCGATGCGCCGCCAGTTGTCGGGCGTCGTGAAATATTGCTTGCCGTCGAGTTGCTGACCGGCAAACACGTCCCACAGGCGGAATTCGGCTTTCAGCCTTCCATCACCCTGGCGCGTGATACGGCCGGTGACCAGCGCCTGTGCATTGATCGTCCGCCAGTCGGGAAAACGTGGAACGCTGTCGCTGTTGGAAATCTTTTCGATAAACGCTGCCGGATTGATGGGCGCGAACAGGCCGCTACGCTGGAGATTGTTGCTGATAACCGCGGTGACATTCCGCCCGGTATCGCCTTCCGTCGGCCCGCCGGTCAGGAAATCCGGCAGTGCGATCGGCATCGGCTGCACGTTGCCCTGATTGATATCGATGTTGAGAACGGCGCGCGCCGGACGCGCACCTATGGCCGCCAACGCACCCGCACCAACCAGCACGCCGCGACGGCTTATTTTGAAAAGGGAATTGTCAGTCACGAGATTTCATTGCCTTGCGGGAAGATCGTGAAACATCTGCCTTGTGTCGAACGTGAAATCTATTTCCTTCCATTGCTCGTAATGTTCAGGCCGCAGCATGGTGTAGGGCTGTCCGACGAATACCGCACGCACAGCGCTGTCGCGCATGGCGGAGAATTGCGCGCCGCTGCCGCTGGTGAGAACCTGCGGCCCGATTGCCAGCGTTCCGTCTTTCCTGAACCTGATCCGGATCGTGACCTGTGTCTGACTGGCGTCCTGCATCCCGACCGGAGGGTTCCACAGAGCCATCAGCCGCGCGCGTAGCGCATCGATTTCCGACTGTGAGAGCTGGGCCGCCGTGCCGGACGCCGTACCGAGCGACGGAGTTGCGTTCGCCTCGACGCCGGTCGCCGCATTACGCTGCGAGTCGCGCTTGTCGAGCAGCGCTGCAATCTTGTCGGCGTCGAACTTCGGCTGCGGCTTCTGCGGTGGTTTCTTCGGCGGCAGCGGCTGCTGTTCGGCCTTGGTCTGCTTGGGCTCGTCCGGCTGTTTGAGTTTTTCGGCGATCGGGTCAGGCTTCGGCGGCGGCGGCTCGGGTTGCGGCGTAGCTTCCTTCGCAGCCTGCAATTCTTTTTTTTCGGTGACCTTGGGCTTCGCCTCTTCGACCGGCTTGGGCGGCTCCTCCGCCTTTTTCTCGACCAGCGGCTTCGGGGCCTCGACCTTGGGCGCGTCCTTGACGCCCTTGGTCATCTCCGAGAAATCCTTTTCGCTGATGAAGTCGACCGGCAACGACTCCGCCGGCGTCACCTCAAAGCTCTTGCCGGAAAACGATAGCGTCGCCCACAGCAGCACTGCCGCGTGTAGGCCGGCCGAAATTGCGGTCGCCTTCCTCATCACTGCGCTTTCGCGCCCTGCTCAAATTCAGTGACCAAGGCTACACGATGAAAGCCGGCTGATGACAGCTGCCCCATCACTTTCATCATCGTGCCGTAGTCGACCTTCTTGTCCCCGCGCACGTAAACCCTGGCCTCGGTGCCACCTCGGGCTTCGGCCACCGCCTGCATCTTGGGGATCAGGTCGGCCGCGGCGATTTCGCTGTTTTGCAAGAAAATTTGGCCCTTCTCGGTCACCGACACGGTGAGCGGCTCTTTGTCCTGCTCAAGGCTTTTGGCCTGGCTCTGGGGCAGATCGATGGGAACTCCAACCGTGAGCAATGGCGCCGAGACCATGAAGATGATGAGCAGCACGAGCATCACGTCGACCATCGGGGTGACGTTGATCTCGCTCATCACCCGCTGGCGATGATGCTTACGCCTTCCGATCACCGGCGTGCCGGCATTGGCAGCCATGAGATGATCCCCTACCCGCGCTCGTCGATCTGCCGTGACAATATGGCGGCAAATTCGTCGGCAAAGCCCTCCAGCCGCTGCGCCTGCTTATTAACCTCGGCCGCGAACTTGTTATAGAAAATGGTCGCCGGTATGGCGGCGACAAGGCCAAGTGCGGTCGCAAACAGCGCCTCGGCAATGCCCGGCGCAACCACTGCCAATGAGGTGTTTTTCGACGCCGCGATCGACTGAAAGCTCGTCATAATACCCCAAACGGTGCCGAACAGGCCCACAAATGGCCCCGCCGAGCCGACGGTCGCCAGAACCAGCAGCCGCCTTTCGAGCCGCTCAACCTCCCGGGCGATGGTCACTTCCATCACTTTTTCGATCCGCATTTGAAGGCCGCCGACCGCTCGCCCGTTTCCCTCGAAGCTTCGCTTCCACTCACGCATGGCTGCAACGAACAATGCCGCCATCGAGTGTGCGGGACGGTTCGACAGTGTCCGGTACAGTTCATCGAGCGATTGGCCGGACCAGAACGCCTGCTCGAAGCGGTCCATGGCGCGGCGGCTGCGCGTGTAGAGCACGGTCTTGTCGATCGCGATTGCCCACACCCAGACCGAGCAGACCAGCAATCCGACCATCACTGTCTTGACGACCCAATGGGCGTTCCAGAACAGCGTGAACAGTGAAAGATCGGATGAGGTCAGGGGCAGCACCGACTGCGCCACGTCGGCAGGATTCATAGCCACGTCCTTTCCGCTCAATCCGATCCCGTCGGTCGAACCGGCGCGGCGCAATATCCGCAATCAACATGCGCGCGCGACGATGCCGCCCACGCGCTAAGTCGCAAACCGAATGTCTCGCGAGTTTCGTACGTCCCGTCCACCGGTGACTTACGAAATCCCCGCGAAACTTGGCCAAACTTGGGCGCGGAAGCGGGCTTTTCAGCCCTAAACAGCGCTGATTATGGTTAAGGAGTGGTTACTTTCTTAAAACGCCGCAAGCACGGAGGACGTCGATACCGGCTAGGAGCGCTGTTTTCGCGCTGCGAGCGGGAGATTTTCGAACAAAGTCGGGCCGCCGGGTTGCGCGCCTTCGATGGTGAGCAAGCGCAGCTTCGTCACCACCCCGCCACTCGCGGAGAAGCCACCGGTCTTTCCGCCAGCCGCCAGCACGCGGTGGCACGGCATGATGATCGGCGTCGGATTTTCGCCCATCGCCTGCCCGACCTCCCGCGACAATGTCTTGTCACCGAGTCGTTCCGCGATTTCGCCATAGGTTATGGTGGCGCCGGGCGGGATCTTGCGGACAATCGCATAGACGCGCCTGTTGAAGTCCGGCAATCCGCCGTCGTCGATTGCAATATCGGTCAAGTTACGCTTTTCGCCTGCAAGCAGCGCAACGACGCCGTCAATGGCGTGCTGCGCTTCAGGTGTGGGGACCGTTTCCTGCGCCACCGGATGACGGCGGCAGACGCGTGCACGCGTTGCCGCGGCATTTACCTCGGGAAGCTGCACACCGACAACACCGCGTGCGCTCCAGATGATGCCGCAAGTCCCGATCGCCGTTTCAAAGAGTGCGAAGCTCTGTTCCATCATGCAGCGAATATAACATCCGCGCTCAACCGGCGCCGCCCGATTCCTGGTCGGCTTTCATCGCAATACGAAGCGGCTTCGGAATGGGGCGGGCACGTCCACCCGAGACGAAGGCAACCTGCACATGGGCTTCGACCAGCAGATCGTCGCCGCGCATGACTTTCTGGTTCAGCGTCACGGAGGCACCTTTGACTTCTTCCGGGGTCGTCACGATGTCGAGCACGTCGTCCATGTGCGCCGGTTTTTTGAAATCGATGCTCATGTGCCGGACCACGAAGGCAAAACCCGGCGCCTCCTTCTCGGCCTGTTCGAACAAAGCGCGGTGATCGGCACCGATCAGCCGCAGATAATTCGTGCGGCCGCGCTCCATGAAACGAAGATAGCTCGCGTGATAGACGATGCCGGAAAAATCCGTGTCTTCGTAGTAAACGCGCACGGCCTGGTGATGCCGGCCGTCATGGATTTCACCATCGAGTGCGTTGCTTATCGCCACGGCACGTCCTTCTGCATCGCCTGTTCCCAATGCTGACCGTCGAACGACCGCACCGACAGCGCGGACAGGTCAATGCCGTCAAGACAACGCACGTTCACGTCGATCTTGTCCGGGTCGGAGCGTGGCACATAGAAGGGGTGAATGCCGCAGTGCCGGCAGAACGTGTGCTTGGCGACGCCGGTATTAAAAGTGTACGTGGCCAGATCGTCTTTGCCCTTCACAAGCTCGAACTGCTCCGGTGGCACGATCAGATGCAGAAAGCCCTTCTTCGTGCACATCGAGCAATTGCAATAAGTGACACGGTCAAGCTCCGCCGTGACGCGGAAGCGCACGCGGCCGCAGTGGCAACCGCCCTCCATGGATTTCACGCCGCTAGTCATGACGACCCAATGCCAGCCAATGGCAGCACATGGTCGCGCGTCAGAGGAGCCAGTGGCAAGTCGGGCAGCGCGCGCGGGTCGACCCACATCACCTGATCGATTTCAGCGCGCGGTATGACCGGCCCTTCCACATCGACGGAATATACAGCCGCGCGCACCCGGTGATCCGGCTCGTTCGCCGCAGCACATTCGAATACCCCAAGCGATCGCGCGCTGCTCTCGGCGACGCGGCAGCTCAGCTCCTCGGCCACTTCACGTGCGAGCGCTGCAATATCGCTTTCGCCGGGATCGCGTTTTCCGCCCGGTTGCATGAAAGCCGTCGTACCGCGCTTGCGAACCAGCAACACGCGGCCACGCTCGTCGCGGATCAATGCCGCGACGACGCTGATGACGTTGTCGCTCATTCATCGTTTTCCGAAAAGAGGCCGAACTGGCCCGGGTCACGGGTCGGCTCCGGCAGACCGAGATGCTGGAACGCCAGGCCGGTAAGCAATCGCCCGCGCGGAGTGCGTTGCAAGAAGCCCTTCTGGATCAGGAACGGCTCGATAATGTCCTCGATCGCATCGCGCGGCTCCGAGAGCGCCGCCGCAAGAGTATCGACGCCGACAGGGCCGCCACCATAGTTCTCGGCGATGGTCTTGAGATAACGGCGATCCATTGCATCAAGTCCCACCCCATCGACCTCGAGCGCGAATAGCGCGCGATCGGCGGTTTTGCGATCGACGATTTTTGCGCCCTCCACATGGGCGAAATCGCGCACGCGGCGTAACAGCCGGCCTGCGATGCGCGGCGTACCGCGCGCACGCCGGGCGACCTCGTTGGCGCCGTCGGGTGCAATACCGATACCCAGAACGCGCGCGCCGCGGTTGACGATTTCCTCGAGTTCTTTCTCGGAATAGAAATTCAGACGCACCGGAATGCCGAACCTGTCGCGCAGCGGATTGGTCAATAAACCCGCGCGCGTCGTAGCGCCGATCAAGGTGAACGGCGACAGATCGATCTTCACGGAGCGTGCCGCGGGACCTTCACCGATGATGAGATCGAGCTGGAAGTCTTCCATCGCCGGGTAGAGGATTTCCTCGACGGCTGGATTGAGCCGGTGGATTTCGTCGATGAACAGTACATCGCGCGGCTCGAGATTTGTGAGCAAGGCCGCAAGGTCACCTGCCTTGGCGATAACCGGGCCTGATGTGCCGCGAAAGCTCACGCCCAGCTCGCGCGCAATGATCTGCGCCAACGTTGTCTTGCCGAGCCCGGGCGGGCCGACGAACAAGACGTGATCGAGCGCTTCCTTGCGGGAGCGCGCGGCCTCGATGAACACGTTGAGATTTGCGCGTGCCTGCTCCTGGCCGACGAATTCCGACAGGCGCTGCGGACGCAACGATGTGTCAGCGTCGTCATCACGTGCATCGGGTGCGACCATGCGAGGCTTTGTGCTCATGGAGCAAGCGCTCGCGTTTGTTGCCTCCGCAGAAATGCGTTGGCGATCAGAGCGCTGCCAATCGCAGCACCCACATGCAGCGCAACAGCCGCAGCAACAATAGCTGGGTGGGGCGCCGGCATCGAAAATGGCTCCACGAAAACAACAATGGCCACAGCAGCAACCCCGAGGCTAACGGCCAGGATCAGAAGCAAAGAAATGGTCGGTTTGCCCGTCAGAAGCTGCCACACGGCAGCGAACAGCCCTATCGCGGCCATTTGCAACCCGCCCACAACATACGAAGCGGCCATAAGCCTTCCGACACCACGGATGAAGCCATCAATGTCGCCAGCCAGGCTAGTCAGCCCGAAAAGCGGGAAAATTCCGATTGCGAGGAACGCGGCGATCGCCGGTCCAATAACAATGAAGATCAGAAACACTCCTATGGCCTGACTCGCACTGCCACGCGCTCGGACTGGCTTCTCATGCGGCGCGCCGCTCATTTCGCCAGCTCCTTCAGACCCTGCCTGATCAGGGTCGCGGTATCGGCGCCCTCACCGGCGTTGCGCGCGGCGGCCGCGATCGCGGCAGCAGCCTGCGGTTGGCCATAGCCGAGATTGATCAGCGCGGAGACAGCGTCAGCCACCGGGCGCGGCGCGCGCTTCTCGTCGAGCGCGCCCGCAAGATGAATCACCGCCAGATCGACATTTGCAAAGATCGGGGCCCGGTCCTTAAGCTCGGTGACGATGCGCTCGGCGACTTTCGGGCCGACGCCGGGTGCGCGGGCCACCATGGCCTTGTCGCGCATAGCGACTGCGGATGCCAGTTCGGAGACCTTCAGCGTGCCGAGCACGGACATCGCGACTTTGGCGCCGACCCCTTGCACGGTCTGCAGCAGGCGGAACCATTCGCGATCGAGGTCGCTCGCAAATCCAAACAACCTGATCTGGTCCTCGCGGACATGCGTTTCGATCGATAGCGTCGCGGGCTCTCCGGGCGATGGCAGCGCCTGCAGCGTGCGCGCCGAGCAATACACCTGATATCCGACGCCGCCGACATCGAGGATGATGTAATCCTCGCCATATGTATCCACGATGCCCTTGAGCTTGCCAATCATGACGCCGCCACCCTCAGCACCGCACTCGTCCGATGATGCGCGTGGCAAACCGCGATGGCGAGCGCATCGGCGGCATCTTCGGACTGCGGATCAGCCTTCGGCAGAAGAACACCGATCATCATGCGGATCTGCGCCTTCTCGGCGTGACCGGCGCCGACGATCGTCTTCTTCACCAGGTTCGGCGCATATTCTGCAACAGCCAGTCCGGCCTTGGCCGGAACCAGCATCGCGATACCGCGCGCCTGCCCGAGCTTCAGCGTCGCGGCGGCATTGGTGTTGACGAATGTCGCTTCCACCGCCGCCTCATGCGGCCGGTATTGCTCAATCACCGCGAGCAACCCATCGTGGATCGCAAGCAGGCGGATACCCAGGTCGGCACGATCGTCGGTCTCGAATGAGCCGCATCCGATGTGGATCAGCCGATTGCCGTCGGATTCGATCAGGCCCCAACCGGTGCGGCGGAGCCCCGGATCGATGCCGAGAATGCGAATCGGATGCCGGGCCATGACCTCGTTGATAGCCCCGGCCCCGGCCCCCGCCTAGCGCGTTTTGCGCCGCAGTCGGGCCAGTTATGCGGGCTATTCCAATCGGTCACAATGGACAGCGCCTGATGAGCGGTTATGTTTCGCGCCATGCCGGGGACTTCCTCTCGCCGCCGCAACCGACGGGCCGTCATTATTGGCGGCTCGATGTCGGGATTGTTTTCCGCGGCGTTCCTGCGCCAGATCGGCTGGGACGTGGATGTCTACGAGCGCTCCAGCGTCGAGCTGGTCGGTCGCGGCGCCGGCATCACCGGGCACCCCGAGCTGCTCGAGGCGCTGGAAGCGAGCGGCGCCGGGACCGAAATGCTTGGCATCGAAGTGCCCAAACGCATCGCCATCGACCGCGAAGGCCGCATTACCGATGAACGGCCGCTGCGGCAAATCCTGACCTCCTGGGACCGCCTGCAGCGCCTCCTGCGCGCGACCATCGACGAGGCGCACTATCACCTCGGCTGGAATTTTGAGCGCGTCGAGCAGGATGAGCGCAGCGTGCGCGTGCAGTTCTCCGGCGGACGTGTCGAGCATGCCGATATCCTGATCGGCGGCGACGGCATTCGCTCAAGCGTGCGCGCGCAAATGGCCCCCGAGGTGCAGCCCGTCTACGCGGGCTATTACATCTGGCGCGGCGCGCCGAACGAGGCCGATCTCGCCCCGGAGACGCTCAACAGCATCTATCCTCTGTTCACATTCTACCTACCCAGGCAGCAGCAGGTGATCACCTATCCCATTGCCGGCTTCAACGACGATCTCACGCCGGGCAAACGGCGTTTCAATTTCATCTGGTATCGCGTGGCGGATACCGCAAAGCTGCGCGAGATGTGCGTGGACGAAAAGGGCGTGCAGCACGAATATTCGGTGCCGCCGCCGCTGGTGCGCAAGGATCTGATCGCCGGCATGCACAAGGACGCGAAGGAGATCCTGCCGCCGCCGCTGCTCGATGCCCTTATGAAGATCAAGCAGCCTTTCATCACGCCGATTTACGACTTCACGGCGCCCACGATTACCTACGGTCGCGTCGCGATGGTCGGCGATGCGGCCGCGAACGCGCGGCCCCATATGGGCTTCGGAATGGCCAAGGCCGGCACCGATGCGATGGCGCTCGCGAAGCATCTCGACGAGCACGACGATGTCGACGACGCACTGGGCGCCTACGACGCAGAGCGCCAGCCGATCGGCAATTATATCGTCATGCATGGGCGTAAGCTCGGCACTCACCTTGGCGTCAACCTAAAGACTGAGGAGGACCGTCGTATGCACAACCTGCTGCAAAGCGACGGTGCTATGCTCGACTGGATCGCCGTGCCGCATTTTCTTGACGCTTATAAATGACAGAACTTCCGAAACCGGATTACGCGCGCAACATGCGCATTGTCGGCCACACCGATCAGGGTGGCCGGCCCGACGGCGTGCAGGTCATGGTGCATCGTGGCTTCGCTTTCGTGGGCCACATGTTCTCCAAGGGATTTTCCATCATCGACGTGCGCGATCCAAAGAATCCCCGCGCGGTGAACTACATCGCGGCGCCGGCAAACACCTGGAACATCCACCTGCAGGTGCACGACGACCTGCTCCTCGTCATTCACGCCAAGGATATGTTTGCCGCCGCCGAATTTGCCGACGAGCGCGCTTATTACAGCGGCGCCCTCGGCAAGACCGTCGGCACGGCCGAAGCCAGGCGGAAACGTGACTGGAGTGCCGGCCTGGCGGTGTACGACATCTCGAAACCGGAGACGCCGCGTCAACTCGGCTTCATGCCTGTCGAGGGCGGCGGCATCCACCGCGCCTGGTACACCGGCGGGCGCTGGGCTTACGTGTCGGTCCTGCTCGACGGCTTCACCGACTACATGTTCATGACGGTCGACATGAGCGACCCCGCGAAGCCGCGCGAGGCGAGCCGCTGGTGGATTCCCGGCATGAACCAGGCAGCAGGTGAGACGCCATCATGGCCTGCGGCGCGGCGCTACGGCCTGCATCACGCAATCATTCACGGCGACACGGCCTACGCCGCCTGGCGCGATGCCGGCATGGTCGTTCTCGACATTGCCGACCGCTCGAAACCCAAACTGATCGTGCACAGAAACTGGTCGCCCCCATTCGGGGGCGGCACACATAATTGTCTGCCTCTGCCCGATCGCGATGTGCTGGTCGTGCTCGACGAAGCCGTGCTCGATCACCAGGAAGACGGCCTCAAGCTCATTTGGGTTTTCGACAACCGCGTGCCGAATAACCCGGTCAGCATCTCAACGTTTCCGACGCCGGCAGAGGCGGACTACAAGGCCAAGGGCGCCCATTTCGGCCCGCACAATGTCCACGAGAATCGGCCGGGCAGCTTCATCAGTTCGCAGCTGATCTTCGCGACCTACCAGAATGCGGGCATCCGCGTCTTTGACATGTCCGATGCATTTGCGCCGAAAGAAGTCGGCGCCCTCGTGCCGCCACAGCCGAAGACGCTTGCGGACACCCGCCCGAACCGCGCGCGTATCATTCAGTCGGCCGACGTCTTCGTGGACGCGAAGGGCCTGATTTATGCGACCGACTATAATGCCGGACTTTATATTCTTGAGTTCGACGGCGTCTGACGCTTACGCACTCATCTTCTGCATCAGCGCGTCGGAAACTTCGAAGTTCGCGTAGACATTCTGCACGTCATCGCTTTCGTCGAGTGACTCGATCAGCTTGATGATCTTTTCGCCGGCATCGTCATCAAGCGCAATCGTGTTTTGCGGCTTCCAGAGCATTGCCGATTTGCGCGGCTCGCCGAATTTTCCCTCGAGCGTTTTTGTAACGTCGTTCAAAGAGTCCGGCGTCGTAATGATCTGGTGACCGTCCTCGTTCGACGTCACATCCTCTGCGCCAGCCTCGATCGCCGCGTCCAGAATCGCGTCGGCGCTGGCGACCTTGGCATCGTATTCGACAACGCCGACATGACTGAACATGAACGACACCGCGCCGGTTTCGGCCAGGTTTCCGCCATTCTTCGAGAAGATCGCGCGCACCTCGCCGGCGGTACGGTTCCGGTTGTCGGTCAGCGCCTCAACGATAACGGCCACCCCGCCCGGCCCGTATCCCTCGTAACGGATCTCGTCGTAGCTTTCGGTATCGGCGCCTTGCGACTTCTTGACGGCGCGCTCGATATTGTCCTTCGGCATGTTTTCGGCGCGCGCGGCCAGGATCGCAGCGCGCAGGCGCGGATTGAACGCCGGATCAGGCATGCCGAGCTTGGCGGCAACGGTAATTTCACGCGCAAGTTTGCCGAACAGCTTGGAGCGCGCCTTATCCGCGCGCCCCTTCTTGTGCATGATGTTCTTGAATTGGGAATGACCAGCCATAACCAGCGTCAATGTTTGAGGGTGCCGGCGGCTATATAGTCCGGCGCGCGCAGAAAATAAATATCGCAGTTCGGCGAACTTTGCCGGCGAGCCGCCCGGATATCAGGCAGCAATCGCGACGTTTCGCAGGATTGCACCGATGCGCGCGCCGATTTTCGAGACGTTCTGGTGAACGCGCGTCTTGTAGCGGATGACGGCGTCTCGATCGACAAGGAAGAACTTCTGCTGCGGCCAGGTGCGGCCAAAAACATCGATCAACATGCTGCGGAACTGACCCGTCGAAAGGTCCGGCTGCTGTGCCGGCACCTCGGCGTAGGCCGCAAGATCAGCCGAGGTGAGCGCGCACAACAGGGCCACCGGCACGGTCGAGTAGACCTGCCTGTGCTGCTGGATCGTGCTGATCGCACGGTCGAGCGCGAATTCAGGACCGAGATCGCCGTTAATGACCAAAGGCTCATCGTTGGTGGCACGCGCGAGCGGAACCTGATCGATCAGCCAGTCGCCGGTATGAACGACATTGGTGCGCCCACGCCCGAACATCAGCACGTCATCTTCGTAACGGGCGAACCAGGTATCGAGCCGGTCGAGGACGCGGTCAAATGCCGGCCGCGCGATCAACTCCCGGCCTTGTGTGCCGAAAATGCCAATGGCGGACTTCGCGCGTGAAATCACCTCAAGCACGCCGTCGCCAAGGAGCGGTGGGAACAGACCGCCGCCAGCGCCGAGGATGACCAGATCGTAGTTCTGCTGCGCCTGATCGAGCATCCCGGGAGTGAGATGATGAACCCGGCACTCACCCGGCAATATTGCATTGATCAACTGACGGCCCAACCGCGCGGCGAGATCGTTGGTGTCGTCGCCCGAAATCACGGCCACCTTGCGCGATGCAACCGGGGAAAGTCGCTCCATCGGCGTCAGCCGCATGAGCATCTGCGATTCATCGACCGGAGCGGTGCTCTCGATGCGAAAACCATAGCGATCGAAAAGCAGCGCCAGGTCGCAGAGACTCATCCGATTGACAAGATCCTGTGCGCGCTCGCCGTTTTTGGCGAGATCGGTCGGATAGCAGCTGAGCAGAATATTGCGCTTGCAGAAGCGCAGATGAGTGAACAATCCCTCGATGTCTTTGACGCGCTCCAGCAAGCCGAGCATGACGATCACGTCGGCCCGCATCGCGGCTTCGGTGGGGAATTCATCGGAATTCAGGCCGATGTCGTGGGCCCGGCGTTTCTTGCCGATGCCGACATAGCTGCAGCCATTCGGCAACAAAGCCCGCAATGCCGGGCTCGCACCGAGATCGAGGATGCGCGCACCAGCGGGTATGAATTGCGCGGCAAGCTCGGCGCGCGGATCGGGCTTCGCCCGAGACGAGGTTGACTGGCGGCCGGGGTCCGCGGGCAGTTCCAGCGCAAGATTGCTGTTGACGAAAAGCGCCATATGCTCCGTGCCGAGGTCACGCTGCCGGACCCAGCACATGCCGGCGAATCAATTCCATCTACCGAATCATCGCCGCGATTCGCGGTCAACCGCGCAGATTGAAAAAAGTCAGCTCCAGAAGCCGGGTCGGGCTTCCTGCAGGATGCCGCCGAGGCGGACGGCGCCGACCTTGCGTGCGAGTCCGGTCGCATCGTCGGTCTCCACGGCAAGGCCACACAAGGTCGCCGGGCCATTCGACGCCTCGAACTTCGCGCCAGGCAATTTGCGCAGGAAGCGATTGAGCGGCTCGTCCTTGTTCATGCCGATGATGGAGTCGTAGTCCGCCGTCATGCCGACATCGGATATGAAGGCCGTGCCGGCCGGAAGAATGCGGTCGTCGGCGGTAGGCGCGTGCGTATGGGTCCCCACGACCAGGCTCGCGCGACCGTCGGTGAAATAACCCATCGCCTGCTTTTCGCTGGTCGCTTCGCAGTGAAAATCGATAACGATCGCGTCCGCTCCGGTTTTGAGCGCGCAGGCCGCCAGCTCGCGTTCGACTGCGGCGAACGGATCGTCGAGCGGATCCATGAAAATCCTGCCCATTGCGTTGATTACCAGCGCCCGCTTGCCGTTCTTTGCGTCAAGCAGTGCCGCGCCGCGACCGGGTGTGCCCTTTGGAAAATTAAGCGGTCGAATGAGGCGCGGCGCGCGCTCAATGAACACCAGTGCTTCGCGCTGATCCCAGGCATGGTTGCCGAGCGTGATCGCATCGGCGCCGGCATCGACGAGTTCATTGTAGATGACCTCAGTGATGCCGAAGCCACCCGCCGCATTCTCACCATTGACGACGACGAGATCGAGCTTCCAATCGGAAATGAGCGCGGGCACCCGCTCGATCACGATGGTCCGCCCGGAGCGGCCGACAATATCGCCGATAAAAAGAATACGCATACGCTATTTCGTCTCGCGGAAATTGATGACTTCACGCTCCGTTAGCACGAAATCGAGGCGCGCGTCGCGTTCGGTGGCCGGAACAGAAGCGATCTCCTGGGCCGCGAAAGCAATGCCCAACGCAACCGTCTTCTTCTTTGCCCTCAGCGCGTTGATGGTCATGTCGTAATAGCCGGCGCCGTACCCGATGCGATGACCGGCGCGGTCGAATGCCGCAAGCGGTACGATAAGAACGTCAGGCGCAACTTCGGGGGCGCCGGCCTTTGGCTCACGGATACCCCACTGACCGCGCGCAAGCTCATCACCAAATGCGTAGGCCCGCATGATCAGCGGCCTGCCGCGTCCGGCAA
>Ga0310811_10004768_pt1 | contig 17090 bp, 13 predicted proteins | sample YCmetagenome_FD_207642 | JGI IMG/M metagenome (GOLD analysis project Ga0310811, IMG submission 207642) | Soil microbial communities from experimental microcosm in Duke University, North Carolina, United States - YC | ecosystem: Engineered > Artificial ecosystem > Soil microcosm > Unclassified ...
TCGATTTTGAAAAGGCGTTCGGGAATTTTGGCGAGGCGCAGGCCGATCTCTTCCCACACTTCACGAACAGCCGTGGTGTCGTAATCTTCGCCCGAGTCCACGTGGCCGGAAGCGGAGGAATCCCACACGCCGGGTTGGCGGTCTTTTTTCATCGAACGTTTTTGCAGGAAGATTTGGCCGCGCGCGTTGAAGACGAGCACGTGCACGGCGCGATGCAGCAGGCCGAGGCGATGCACTTCGCTGCGCGGTTTGCGATCGATCACTTCGTCGCGTTCGTTGACGACATCGAAAATGTCTTCGGGCATAGATTCTAGGAGCGCGGAATTTATTCCGCGTGTTCCGGATTTAACAAGAGACTCGCGGAATGAATTCCGCGCTCCGCTTACGCGGGTTGCTGCTGCGTCAGGCAATGCAATGAGCCGAAGCCTAGCACCAAATCCACTGCGTGGATGCCGACGACGGGACGGTCTTTGAATAATTCTCCGAGGATGCCCAGCGCGACGCGGTCATTCGGATCGTTGAACGTCGGCACAATCACGCAGGCGTTCGAAATGTAAAAATTCGCGTAGCTGGCGGGCAGACGGAAGCCGTCGTGCATCAGCGGCGCGGGCATGGGCAACGCGATAACCTCGGGCTTGGAGCCATCCTCGAGCCTCAGGTCATGGATGCGTTCCCAATTTTCCGCGAGCGGTTTGTAATTGATATCGCGCTTATTCGTTTCCTTGATCAACACAACCGTGTTGCGATTCACGAAGCGGCAAATGTCATCGATGTGGCCGTGGGTGTCATCGCCGACGGGGCCGTTCAAGAGCCAGATCACGTTTTTGACGCCGAGGTATTTCTTGAACGTGTCGTTATATTGTTCTTTTGTGAGGCCGGGATTCCGCACTTGAACTTTCGGGTGCTGATAGCATTCCTCGGTCGTGAGCAAGGTGCCGCTGCCGTTCAATTCGATACCGCCGCCTTCGACGACGAAATCCTTGCCGTCGCACTCCGCATTGAACAATTGTTTCTTCAGCACGCGCGCCGCAGTTTCAGGAACTTTGCGATCCTTCTGCCAATCGTTGTATTTCGCCCAGGCGTTGAAATGAAAATGGACGATGGCGGTTTCGCTTTTCCGTTTTACAAAAATCGGGCCGCTGTCGCGCGTCCAACCGCGGTTGGTGGGATGGACGATGAACTGGACGTTCTTGAGATTCGCATGCGCGCGCTCCAGATAGTAACGCGCAAATTTTTGTTCGGCTTTATCGCGAACGAGAATGCGCACGATTTCGTCCTCGGCGATTTTCCGCACCATTTCGCCGTAGACCCAGCGAATGGTGTCAATCTTCGCCGGCCAATCGGTTTCATTATGCGGCCAGCCGAGCCAGGTGGCCTCGTGGCGAGCCCATTCGGCGGGCATCGAGAAACCGAGTTCCGAGGGAGTTGCCGCTTTTTTTTCATCACTCTTGGTCATAGCGGGCGCGAAGATAAGGCGTTTCGAGGGAAAGTCCACTACGGTTATTCTGGCGATTTACGTAGTAAAGTCACTCATAGTCTGTTGTGACATACAACGTTATCGTGTGTTAATGAGGGGCCTGATGGGTAATAACAACGACGTCAAAAAACATTTTGGCGCAGCAGTCAGATTCCGGCGGGATCACTTGGGTATTTCGCAGGAGGAATTGGCTGGCCGTGCTGGATTACACCGAACTTACATTTCCGATGTCGAACGCGGCGCGCGAAATGTCTCTCTGGAAAGTATCCATCGCCTCGCTATCGCACTCGAAATACCTCTGTCCGTATTATTCTCGCGGCTGGAAGAACTCTCATCGGATCAGCCCGCCCGCGCATCGGTTTCCGCTCAAGAGCTGGTTGACATTTTGATTGTGGAAGATTCGACCGTCGACGCGGAATTGACGATAAAGGCTCTAAAAGAAATGAGAATTACGAACCACCTCTTTGTGGTTCGAGACGGCGCGGCAGCGCTGGATTTTCTGTTTTGCCGTGGAGAGTTTGCCCAGCGAAAGCGGACGGTGCGTCCGCAAATTATCCTACTGGATTTAGTTTTGCCTAAGATTGACGGAATCGAAGTTCTACGGCAAATTAAGGCGGACTCCAGGACACGGACGATCCCGGTTATCGTACTTGTAGGGACGAATCGGGAGCGCGAAGTGGCCACGAGTCAACGACTCGGGGCGGACGCTTGTATTGTGAAGCCGGTGGATTTTCACAATCTGATTGGAGTTACTCCGCGATTGAGTCTTCAGTGGGCCCTGTTGAAACGGGCGCCCCTGGTGAACGCGTGATAATCAGTTTAATGCTTGTGGGTGGTTTGTTGTGGCTAACCTCGGGAAGGGCATTTCTCGAGCAGGGGAGTTCTTTCTCCTGGAAGGCAATTTTTCCGGCTTCGGCGGAGGATTTGAAGCGAAACTCATGAGCGCCACCGGCAACGCACTCCCCAAACCCCACGCCACACTTGAGGCAAAATTCAGGACATTATTAGAATTGCTACCGGAGGCGGTCATTCTCGTCGATTCAGCGGGGCGCGTGGTGTTCGCCAATGAAGTTGCTGAACTGTTGTTTGGCTATTCACGTGGTACCCTCTCGGACCAACCCGCGGAAATGCTTTTGCCGCCCCGACTCCGGGGCGTCCATGCTTTCAAAAAGTCCTCCGGCGGAAATGAATTGTTCGGACTGCGGAAAAATGACTCCGAGTTTCCCGTCGAGTTCACGCATCGAATTTTGGAAACCGCCGAAGGCGCGTTTGATTTGAACATCGTTCGAGACCTTACGGAGCTCAAACGGGTGGAGCGGGAGTTGAAGGAAAAAAGCGCCGCGCTCGACACCGCCCGGCAGGAATTTCAGTCTTTCTCTTATTCCGTTTCCCATGATCTTCGCGCTCCGCTGCGCGCCGTGGATGGCTTCGCGAACATGCTCAAGAAGTCGCTCGGCGCGAATATCCCCCAAGAGTCCGCGCACGCGCTGGCGCGCGTGCAGGAAAATGTGACGAAGATGAGCAAGTTGATCGAGGGGTTGCTCGATTTCTCAACGCTTTCGTGGGTCGCAATGACGAAGAAGCACTTGAATCCCGCGGACATCGTAAAAAAATCCTACGCTGGTCTGGCGCTCGCGAACGAGGGGCGGAAAATCGATTTCGCGGTGGGCGAACTGCCCTCGTGCGATGCCGACGCGATGTTGTTGCGCAGGTTGTTCGACAGCCTGCTTTCAAACGCGTTTAAGTTCACGCGCCAATGCGACCCGGTGATCCGCATCGGGTGCCGTGACGAAAAAGGTGAGCGGGTTTATTTCGTGCAGGATAATGGCGCCGGATTTGACATGGAGTATTCCTCGAGGCTTTTTCAATTATTCCAGCGCCTGCACAGCGCGAGCGAATTTGAGGGCACGGGCATTGGGCTGGCGATAGCGCAGCGCATTGTGCAGCGGCACGGTGGACGGATTTGGGCGCACGGCGAGGTGGGGCGCGGGGCGACGTTTTATTTCACTTTGAGAGAGTCGGGTTATGGGCATTCCGCTTAACGTATTGATTGTAGAAGATTCGGCGGATGACGCGGAGTTGTTGCTGGCTGAATTGCAGGAAGCCGGCTTCGCGCCCGCGTGGAAGCGTATCGAAACCGAGGCCGCTTACCACGCCAGCTTGAGCGACCGCATCGATTTGATTTTTTCCGATTTCAGCCTGCCGCAATTCTCCACCGTGCGGGCGTTGGAGATGCTTCAGAAAAGCAGTTTCGACATCCCGTTCGTCGTGGTGTCGGGCACGATGGGCGAGGAGCGGGCCGTCGATATTCTCAAGGCTGGCGCCACGGATTATGTCCTGAAAAAACACCTCGCGCGGCTTGGTCCAGTGGTGCGGCGCGCGTTGCGGGAAAGCGCGGAACGCGCGGAGCGCAAGAAATTGCAGGAGCAATTTTTGCAGGCGCAAAAAATGGAATCGATCGGCCAATTAGCCGGCGGAGTGGCGCACGATTTCAATAATATTCTCACGGTCATCCAGGGGCACGCGTCGGTGCTGCGCTTAAAAGCGGGGTTGCCGGACGAGGTCAAAGGGGCGATCAATCAAATCCTCCTCGCTTCCGAACGCGCCACCACGCTGACGCGGCAATTGCTGACGTTCAGCCGTAAACAAGCGACACAAACGCGCGTGCTCGATCTCAACGAGGTCGTGGCGAACATGACCAAGATGCTCAAGCACATCCTGCGCGCGGATGTGGCCTTGAATGTGAATTACGGCTCGCAATCTTTTCTGGTGCGCGCCGATGCCGGCATGATGGAGCAGGTGCTGATGAACCTCGCCATCAACGCCCGCGACGCGATGCCCAGCGGCGGCAAATTGATTATCAGCACTTCCGACGAATGCATCGGGCCGGAATATGTGCAGTTGAATCCGCAGGGAGCGGTGGGCGATTTCGTTTGCCTGGCCGTCACGGATACCGGCGAGGGCATTCCGCCGGAAAATCTCGCGCGCATTTTCGAGCCGTTCTTCACCACCAAACCGGTGGGACAGGGCACAGGGCTCGGTTTGGCCACGGTCTACGGAATTGTGCGCCAGCATAACGGCTGGCTGACTGTCTACAGCGAACTCGGCAAAGGCACGGTGTTTCGGATTTATCTTCCCGCCGCCAAAGAACGCGAGGATAAAAAAATGGAACGCGCCGTGCCGCAGGAAATCCGCGGCGGGAACGAAACCATTTTGCTGATTGAAGACGAAGCGCCGCTGCGCGCACTGGACCGCAGCATTCTCGAAGGGTACGGCTACGAAGTGATTGAAGCTGATTCCGCTGGTTCCGCTCTGGAGCAGTGGCGGGAGCATCAAAACCGCATTTCACTGGTGCTGACCGATATTGTGATTCCGGGCGGCGCCGCCGGGCCCGATCTCGCGAAAAAATTCCATGCTGAAAAGCCGACATTGAGGGTCATTTTTTCCAGTGGTTACAGTGTGGATGTGGTGGAAAAAGATTTTGAATTACTCGAGGGCGTGAATTTTCTGCAAAAGCCGTATTCGCCGCACAAACTGGCGCAGGCGGTACGGGATGTGTTGGAGCAGTGATTTGACTACTCAATTCAGAAAAATGCAGAGGCGCAAAGGACGCGGAGGAGCGCAGAGAGGGAACTATAAGTATTTCGGATTTCGCAATTATCACCGGCTCTTCTCTGAGAAACCCTGCGTTCTTTGCGTCTCCGCGTTGCGTTTCCTGTTACTAAACAATTTTCGGGTCCACTTCCTCAGGCTGCCAGAGCCAGCGCCCTTCCATGCCGCCGGCGGCGAGAATTGTCTGGCCAGTGATGTGCCGCGCCAAGCGGTCTGAACTCAGAAACACTGCCAGATTCGCAATATCATCCGGGCGCGCGACCTGCGGCAGCGCCATAGTCGCGGTGACTTTGCGAACGGTGCGTGGATTCTTCAGCCTCTCCGCCGTGCGCGGCACGACTGTCCAGCCGGGGCAAATACAATTCACGCGGCCGCCGCAATATGTTTTCGTGTGCGGCGCAATTCGCGCGATTTCATTCTTCAACGTGCGGGTCATGCCGTAAGCCATCGCAGCCTTGGCTGAGGCGTAATCGACATGGCCGGCCTCGCCGAAAACGCCCGCGGTGGAGGCAATCAAAACGGCGTTGCCTTGCTTTTGCCCCGCGGCGCAACGGAAAAATTCCCGCATGCAGAGAAAGGTTGAGGTGAGCACGGCATCCAGCGTCTCACGCCATTGCTTCAGCGGCATGTCTTGCAAGGGGACGTCGCGCGTTTCCCACGAGCCGGCATTTGCGATCAATGTGTCCACGCGGCCAAAGCGTTTCACGGCGGATTCGAACAAGCGCCGCACCGTCGATTCCTTTGTGAGGTCTGCGCCTATGAGCAACGATTTTTCTTTGGGTAACTTCAACGCTTCGGCTTGCGCCTGTTGACGCCGATAATGCGCGACCACGTTCGCTCCTTCTTCAGCGAACTTCCGCGCAATCGCGGAACCGATGCCGCCGGATGCGCCGGTCACAATGACTACTTTTCCTGCCAGTCCAGTTTCCATACGTAGAATGCAATGGGTTGTGCGGTCATTGATGAGCCATTTTCCGGCGATGGCAAGCGGTTTATTTTTACCCTCCACCGAGGTCTCATTGACCGTGAGTGTTTCCACGCGACATGGTCTAATTTCCCGAGACACAACACTGACGGCACTGAATGAACTCCGACCCCTCTCAAATTCAAATGGGAAACGGCCGATATCGAATTCTTTGTCGGCGCGTCGTCCTGTTAGTCGTGGGGCTTCTGGTTGCCTCTTGTTTCGCGGCGCTGAAGCCAGTTACACGCACTTTTCTCGCCGTAGTTTCGGTCGTGGTATTGATGGTGGGAGTTGAATTAACCGCAGACGCGGAGAGCCAACTTTCCAGACGCGAACGCTGGCGCATTCGCCGGGCGCCGATGATAAAAGATCGGGTCGTCCGGGAAATCGGGAATGTTTTGGTCCATGCGATCCTGTTTCGAATCGCCTTGTTGATTCTTCCGAGACCGCGAGCGCCGGATCATTTCATGAGTGAAATCCTACGACTCAGTGCGGGAGTGGCGCTGCTTTATACTGCGGTGGAGATCATTGCCAGTGTGATCACGTTGCTGTTTTTGGCAGGGGGATATTCATTGCCACCGGTGCATCGTCGTCCCATTGGGGCGCGGAGCGTGGGGGAATTTTGGGGAGAGCGCTGGAACATAGTGGTGAGCGCATGGCTTCGCACGTTCGTTTTTATGCCGGTGGCCCGGCGCAATCATTGCGTCCTCGGGATAATGCTCGCTTTTTTGGCGAGTGGGGTTCTGCACGGCTGGCTGATTTTGTTTGCCATCGGCTTGTGGGCGGCTTTATCGCAAGTCCTTTTCTTCGTCATTCAAGGCGTGGCGATTCTGGCGGAAAACCGACTGCGCATTCACGAATGGCCTGTCGCTGTCGCACGGGCGTGGACGCTGCTTATTTTGCTGGCAACGTCGCCGTTGTTTATCGATCCCGGGTTGCGATTCTTTGGGTTGTAACCGGCGCATCGTTGCTGGAACTGCCATCCGTCCGTCGGCGGGAGCAAGTATTGTCTCATCAAGGCAAATTTATTTGTTGGCATCCGCCTCAACATACGTATTGTAACCAGACACTTTTTTTATTTTATGGCCAGAACTGAAAGACAAGGAATCAAGAATCGCGAAGCCATTGCCGACATGCCGGAATGGATGAAAGAAAAAAATTGTCCGCACAAGAAGAAGTACATGGCGGGCAAACGCATCATGCCGAAAAATTTGAACGGCAAGGAGAAGCTCACGTATATCATCGATGAGTGTTTCCTCGCCTACAATTCGGCGCGGCTCAAGGAAGCCTGCCAGCTTTTTGCGGATAAGATGCTTGATCCCGATGTCACCATCGGCATGAGCATTTCCGGCGCGCTCACGCCCGCCGGCCTCGGTTGCTCAAGCATCATCCCGCTCATCAAGGCGGGCTTCGTGGATTGGATCGTGTCGACGGGCGCGAACCTATATCACGACATGCATTTCGCGCTGAATTACCCGGTGCACAGCGGCAGCTTTAAGTTTGACGACACCGATTTGCGCGACAACGACCTCGTGCGCATCTATGACGTGGTCATTCCTTACTCGGACGGCCTCATGGCCACGGACGAATTGCTGCGCGAACTGCTCATCCAGCCGGAATTCCAGAAGGAAATGGGCACGGCGGAATTGCATTATCTCATCGGCAAGTTCTGCGCGGAATACGAGCGCAAGCACAAGCTGAAGGACGTCTCCGTGCTCGCCGCGGCGTATCGCGCGGGCGTGCCGTGCTACACCAGTTCGCCTGGCGATTCGACCATCGGCATGAATTTCGCGGGAGTGGAATTGCGCGGCAACAAACTGCGCGTGAACCCATCGATCGACGTCAATGAAACGACGGCGTTCGTGCTGGGGGCGAAACGTGGCGGCGGACGCAGTGGCGTGGTGCTCTGGGGCGGCGGCAGCCCGAAAAATTTCATGCTGCAAACCGAGCCGCAAATTCAGGAAGTGTTGCGCATCAAGGAAGTTGGCCAGGACTTTTTCATCCAGGTCACCGACGCGCGCCCGGACACTGGCGGTCTCTCCGGTGCGACGCCGAGCGAAGCCGTGAGCTGGGGCAAGGTGGATCCCACGAAGCTGCCCGACGCGGTTGTTTGCTACACGGACACGACCATCGCGATGCCGTTGCTGACGCATTACGCGCTCGCCAAACGCAAACCGCGCAAGCTCAAGCGCCTCTACGATCAACGCGGAAAGCTGATGAAGGCGTTGACCAAAGAATACTTCACACACAACAAAGTGAAGATGATTGATGGCAGTGAGCCGGATTTGGATTGATCCATAATCCTGGCAAAACAATTCGCGAAGGCCGGACGCAAGTCCGGCCTTTTTGTTTGTAGCGGTAGTCTGCGACCGGTGGAAAATTTGCCAGTTGGTGTGAATTGGGCTAAAAATCATCTATGTCCATCACCCTGAAAGACCTATCGCAGCGTTATCGTGTTTGTGACGGAAAGAAATTTCGGATTAAGGATTTTGAGGCGAACGACACGTGGAAATTGGAATCCAAGGATGAGGCGGCGAAGTTGCTCGATCACAGCCTGGAAAAGCTCGCTGAATTGCAGGGCCGTCTGTACGCGCAAAATGAGTGGGCGCTGCTGCTCGTTTTCCAGGCGATGGATGCCGCAGGCAAGGATGGCACCATTAAGCACGTGATGTCCGGCGTCAATCCGCAGGGGTGCGAGGTCGTTTCTTTCAAGGCGCCGTCCGCGGAGGAGCTTGATCACGATTATCTCTGGCGCAGCATGAAGAACCTGCCGGAACGCGGACGCATCGGCATTTTCAATCGCTCCTACTACGAGGAAACGCTCGTCGTGCGCGTGCACAAGGAATTTCTCAACAAACAAAAGCTGCCTGCTAAGCTTGTGACGAAGAACATCTGGAAGGAACGATTTGAGGATATCAGCGCCATGGAGCGTTACATGTACCGCAACGGAATTGTGGTTCGCAAATTTTTCCTGAACGTGTCGAGAGAGGAGCAGAAGGAGCGTTTCTTCAAACGTCTCGATGAGCCGAAGAAGAATTGGAAATTTTCCTCCGCGGACATCCGCGAACGGCAATGCTGGCCGCAATACATGGAAGCTTACCAGGAGACCATTCGCCACACCGCTACTGAACACTCGCCGTGGTACGTGGTGCCCGCCGATCACAAGTGGTTCACGCGGCTCGTCGTGGCGTCGGTCCTTGTCGACACGCTCGAATCGTTGAAGTTGCAATTTCCTGAAGTCGCGCCGGAAGTCCGCAAGGAATTCGCCGCCGCGCGCGCGGTGTTGAAGAACGAGAAGTGATCGTTTCGGCGCGCCCGCGAGGTCGTTCACGAAGATCATGGTAAACATGACGAAGCCGCGCAGGGCACAATGGACGTAATGCGTGGCGCGCGAAGCGTGGGAGTGCCGAGGGTTCCATTTCAAGAGCGACGGCGATTCAATTAACGATTAACCGGGTAACTTATTTAACCGATTTATCTATTTCACAATTTCCCAAGCCGTGTATCTTGTGCCGCCGCGTGAAATTGCCTCGGGCTCACGCGCTAATTATGACCGCAAAAGAGTTGCAACGTCTCGCAAAGGAACACGGCACGCCCGTGGTGATCATCGACCACGATGTGATTCGGAAGAACTACGCCGAGTTCAAAAAGCATTTGCCCAAGGTGCAGGCTTATTACGCCGTGAAGGCGAATCCCGCGCCGGAGATTGTGCGCACGCTTTACAAAGCCGGCGCCAGTTTCGATGTCGCGTCACTGCCGGAGTTCATGACGGTTTACGAAAACATCGAGGGCCTGGCGCCCAAGGCACAGCAGGAATTTATCTGGGACAAAATCATTTATGCGAATCCGACGAAGCCCAAGGAAACGTTGCTGGTGCTGGATAAATACAAACCGCTCGTTACGTTCGATAACCTGACGGAGTTGGAAAAAATCCGCAAATACGCGCCACACGCGGGTGTCATCTTGCGCCTGGCGGTGGCGAACACGGGTTCGCAATGCGAGCTTTCAAATAAATTTGGCTGCGATCCCGGTGAAGCTGTCGATTTGATCCTGGCAGCGTTTAAGTTGGGGCTGGTCGTGGAGGGGCTCAGTTTCCATGTCGGGAGCCAGTGCACGAATTTCGAAAATTTCGTTCAGGCTTTGAATATCGCGGCGGCGGTGATGAAGGAATCGAAGTCGCGCGGGCACGAGCTAAAGATTCTTGATATCGGCGGCGGATTCCCGGCGCACTATGATGACCACGTCAAACCGTTCAGCCAACTCGCGCGGAAGATTAATGCCGAGATTGCGCGGTTGTTCCCGGAAGACATCCAGATTCTCGCCGAGCCCGGCCGCTTCCTCGTGGCGACCGCGGCGAGTTCGGTGGCGCGCGTCATTGGCAAAGCCGTTCGCGAAAGCAAACGCTGCTATTATATAGATGACAGCGTTTATCACACCTTCAGCGGGATTATTTTCGACCATTGCCAATATCATTTAAAATCCTTTAAGAAGGGTAAAACGGAGATTTGCGCGGTGTTCGGGCAGACGTGCGATGGATTGGATGTGATTTCGCAATCCGAAGAATTGCCGACGCTCGAAATCGACGATTTGGTTTACTCGGAAAACATCGGCGCGTATAGCAACGCGTCGGCCACGTATTTTAACGGATTTCCACCAGCGAAGGTGGTTCATATCAATCTTTGACCCCAATAGTCGACCGACCTATTTGCCATCGGCGCTTGCTTTCCCTGGGGAGCCAATCCATGCTGGAGATGTCAATTATTCGAGTCCCGCCTAACTGGGGCTGACGTGACGGAATGAGTACATTACCTGATAACGAACTGGATCTGGAGAAGCTTTTTCTGCCTGCCTGGGCACAAGAGCCCGCTTCTGCGAAACAATACGCAAATTATCAAGGCGGCGGTGAAGACCGCGGAGATCGACGCGATCGCCGTGGGCCGCGTCCGCCGCGCCGCGATGGCGGCTTCGGCGGCCCCGGTGGCCCGCGCGGCAATCGCCCGCCCGGTGGCGAACGTCGCGGTCCGCGTCCCGAAGGTGGCCGTGGCCCCCGTCCAGACAGTGGTCGCGGTGGCAGACCGTCCGGTCCGCGCCGAGATTTCGACCGAGGTGAACGTCGCGAGACGCCGCCGCCGTTGCCGGAGGTGAATGTCGCGCTCGCGCCCGACATGAAGGGCGTGGAATCGCTCGCCCGCCAGATCAAAGTCACCGCGCGCGCGTATCCGTTGTTCGATATCGCCCGTTTGATTTTACAGAAGCCGGAGCGTTACGCCGTTGTGTTCAGCGTGAAGAAGAACGCGGAAGGCAAGGCGGTTCAGCCTCTGTTCCTCTGTGCGCTCGACGATTCCTTGTGGCTTTCCGAAGAGGAAGCTGTCGGGCACGTGCTCAACAAACATTTCGGCACGTTTTATCAGGCCGAACGCACGGCCACCGAACCGCCGAAGGGCAAATACACGTTCGTGGCCCAATGCGGCATGAGCGGGGTGATTCTTGGCCCGCCGAATTATCACGATTACCAGAACCAGCTTCGCAAACTGCACACGGAACGTTTCTCGCGCATGCCGTTTGAGATGTTCAAATCGCGCGTGAAAATTGTCTCCGACGAAGCAGTCGTGAAAAAATGGGTTGAGGAAAAGAGCTTCAAGACGGAATACATCGCGCTCAACGTTCCGGAACCGCTGCGTTTGGACAGCCGTGAAGCGGTGGAAAAACATTTCCGCGAAACGCACAAGGAAAACATCATCAAACAGGTCGAGTCGCACACGCTCAATGGCGTCGCGGCGCGCAACTTGCGCAGCCCCGGTCTTACGTGGCTGGTGCGCCAGGCATGGGAAGACCAGAAGCGTTTTCCGCTGCAGCTCGCCACCACGCTCAGCCAGCAGTTCGCGTCGATGGGCCTGCAATTTTTCAAGGTCAACAAAACCGTGACGCATGTCTCGGTGGCGCGTCCGCATTATCTGGATTTGGAAACCACTCCGGTGTCCGAAGGCGTGAAACGCATCGTGGATTTCATCAATGCGCACACAAAGACGACGCGGCGGCAATTGATGGAAGCGCTGGCGCCCGCTCCAAAACCCGCGCCGAAAACGGTGATCGAAATTTCGCCGGCGGGAATCACAGAAGCGCCTGCGCCGGTGCAACAAGCCCAGGCTGAAGCCGCTCCGCAAGCGGCACCGGCCGCTTCTGAGCCGAGCGCCGAACAAACGGCGGTGATCTCGGATTTGCATTGGTTGATCCACCAGGGCCACGTGATTGAATTCGCAGATGGCAAATTGGAAACGGCCAAGAAGCCCGCGCCCAAGCCGCCGAAACCGGAAAAGAAACCGAAAGAAGCGACTGCGGAAACTCCGACAATTGGCGAAGCTGGAATTGCGACCGAAACCGCGGGAGCAACTCCTGCGGAAACGGTTCCTTCACCTTCCGAGCCTGCGCCGGTCAATCCGGACATGCTTTCGGTTGCTGAAGATGTTGCCGCCGTGACGCACTCTGCCGTCGAAACACCAAAGGCGGAGACGGAAGCCCCGGGCGAAGCGCCCGCCGCTCCTACGGAACCACAGCCGTAATTCGATTCCAGTAACTTTGCAAAGCGGTGGCGGGCGAAAGCGCGTCACCGCTTTTTACATGTTCAACTTCCCCGTTCTGCAAAATGAACGCCGCATCCTTCTGTTGATAAGTGGGATGAAGTTTTCTTTGCTCTTTCAGGAAGAATGACGCAGATTCCGCCAGCATGATCGCAGCGATTACAGGAAAGATTGGTGTGCCGTCCACGGTTAAGAACCGGGTTCTTTCCATGTATGCGTTGCTGGTCCTGGCGAATGTCGGGGCGTGGGTTTGGGCGCTGATCGCTTTTCGCCACTATCCCGTCCTATTGGGAACGGCGTTTTTGGCTTATACCTTTGGGCTCCGTCACGCGGTGGATGCGGATCACATTGCGGCCATTGACAACGTGACTCGCAAGCTGATGCAGCAGGGACAAAAGCCGGTGGGCGTTGGTTTCTTTTTTTCCCTTGGGCACTCGACGATTGTGGTCGCCTTGTCCGTGATCATTGCGACGACTTCGGTAGTTTTAAAAAATCGTTTTCCGTATCTGCATTCGGTGGGAGGCGTCATTGGCACGTCGGTTTCCGCTTTCTTTCTTTTGGCCATTGCCATTGCCAATGCGATGGTTCTTAGTTCGGTGATCCGGACGTTTCAACACGTCAAAAGCGGCGGCCAGTTTGTCGAAGAGGATTTGAATCTCATTTTAGGCAAGCGTGGATTTTTCGGGCGCATTTTTCGCAAGTTGTTCGGTCTGATCAACCATAGCCGGCAGATGTATCTCATCGGCCTTTTGTTCGGCTTGGGTTTTGACACGGCAACTGAAGTCGGACTGTTGGGAATTTCCGCCACCCAGGCCGCGCAGGGCCTTTCGATCTGGTCGATCCTGGTATTTCCAGCGCTCTTCACAGCGGGAATGGCGCTGGTGGATTCCACGGACAGTATTTTGATGTTGGGCGCCTATGGATGGGCCTTTGTTAAGCCGATCCGAAAACTTTATTACAACATAACCATCACGGCGGTCTCGGTGCTGGTCGCGCTGATCGTGGGCGGTATCGAAATCCTCGCGCTGGTGAGCGACCGGTTGCAGATGCACGGGGCCATTTGGGACGCCATTAATTCCTTGAGCGATAATTTTGGAACGGTGGGTTTTGTGGTGATCGGAGTATTTGTCGCCAGTTGGATCATCTCGATGATTATCTATTACGTGAACGGCTATGACGACATCGACGTCAATAACGCCGCCGACATGACGTCCTGACCCGTCCGCTTTTGATTTTTTTCGAAGTTGCCATACTGTCTTGGAATTGCTTTTCTATTCTATGGCAGCGCACAAAGACAGCGATAATCTCGATTCCAAGTTCTACAAGTCCGCGGATTCCTTTTTTCCGTCCTACAGCGGCATCGGACTCACCTTCGACGACATCACGCTCGCGACTCGTTATTCGGAAATCCTTCCCCGCGAAACCCAGCTCGACACCGACCTCGGCGCTGGTTTGCAATTGCACATCCCCATTATTTCGTCGGACATGGACACCGTTACCGAATCGCGAATGGCGATTGCCATGGCGCTCAACGGCGGCCTGGGGCTGATTCATTACAACATGCCCGATCGGCAGCAGCTTTCGGAAGTCAGCCGCGTGAAGCATCACGTGCACGGGTTGATTCAGGAACCGATCAAGGTCACGCCCGACCAACTCATCGGCGATGTGCTGGAATTGATCGAGCAAAAGAGGTTCGCATTCAGCACGTTTCCCGTCGTGGATGACAAAGGCAAGCTCGCCGGCCTGTTGCCCAGCCATGTCGTAAAGCCTCGTTACGCGAAGCGGAAAGTGGCCGAAGCGCTGCAGCCGCGTTCGCAGGTTCACACCATCAATCAAAAGGAACTCGGCAAGGATCCCATCGCGCGCGCCGATAAATTTTTCACCCAGCACCTGGGCATTCACAAGTTGCTGGTCGTGGATGACAAGGACACGTTGCACGGGCTCATTACGATGAGCGACGTCGAACGCATCACGCAGGAACGGCGCGCGCAATTCAAACCGGCCCGCGATGCGAATTTTCACCTTCTGTGCGGCGCCGCAGTGTCCGCCACGCGAAATGCTTTCGGTGAACTCGACCGCGAACGCATCGTCACGCACGTAAGCGGTCTCGTTGAGCGCGGCGTGGACGTGGTCGCCGTTTCAACGGCGCACGGTCATACCAAGGGCGTTGGCGACACCGTCAAAATGTTGCGCGACGCGTTTCCGAAATTGCCGATCATCGCGGGAAACGTGACGAGCGCGGAAGGGGTGGAATTCCTCGCGCGTGCTGGCGCGACGGCGGTGAAAGTCGGGCAAGGGCCGGGTTCGATTTGCACGACGCGCATCGTGGCGGGCGTGGGCATTCCGCAGATGACGGCGTTATATGTCGCGAAGCAGGTGGCGGCGAAGAAAAAAGTCGCTGTTCTCGCCGACGGGGGCATCACGAAGTCCGGCGACATTGTGAAAGCATTGACGCTTTCAAAAGGGGTCATTTGCGGCGGCATTTTAGCCGGCTGCACCGAAGCGCCGGGAGAGGTTTTGGAAATTGGCGGCAAACTTTACAAACAATATCGCGGCATGGGCAGCCTCGCGGCCATGAAAGCCGGGTCCGCCGCGCGTTACGGACACGAAAAAAATCCGACGCAAAAAGTCGCGCCTGAGGGTGTCGAGGCGCTCAAGGAAGTTGCCGGTTCGGTCGACCGGGTGCTTGCACAACTGATTGGTGGCATTCAGAGCGGCATGGGTTATCTCGGCGCCGCGAACCTTGCGCAATTGCGGGAGAAGGCCCGCTACATTCGCGTCAGTCCCGCCGGCCAGCGTGAGGCGGCTCCGCACGACGTGGTGGAATTGAAGACGGGGAATTAAGAGCCCGCGGTGTATCGACGCAGATTCTCACTTCACCTTTTGCCCGTTGTAAGTCCAATTGATATCCGCATTCCCCGGGTCTGCCGCCTTGGTCCCCGTGTTCAGGCAAATGTAGGAATACTTGAAATATTCGACATGCCCATCGCCGAAGTTCAAATTTGCCCCGGCCGCGTGCCGCGATGACACCTGCGCCACCCAGCTATGAGGCGTTCCGAGTTCCTTCGCAGGATTTTTCCCGTAAAACGGCATCTCCGAGGAATGCACGCGCGTGTCCAAAAGAAAAACAAACGCTGACGGATTCACAATCGACGCCGAACTGAAATTCGTTCCGTAAGCCACGCCGGGCAATCCCGTCGCGCCTTTGTAATTCATCCCATAATTGAAAACGATGCGATCCATCACATCGAATTCCGAGGGGATGGCTCCCGCGGTGGGACACGTAAAAATGGATTTGCCCTGTGCCACTGGCGCAGGATCACTCGCATATTCCCAAAGTGCCTTGCCACCCACCAAAGGCGGCAGCGCGTTAAACCAGGCGGAATCACCCTGGCCCGCAGCGTGGAAAGAAGCCATATCGGCCCAACGCGGAGAATCTTCATCGTAGCCTGAAGCGCCGGGCGTGCCGTTGGGGATTTTTCCCAGCGGAAAAATCCGGCGGTTGTCATCCAAATACATCGTCAGCGCCAACCCCCATTGCCGCAGGGTGCTCGTGCAGGCCACGCGATGCGCCTTTTCCCGCGCCCTGGCGAGCGCCGGCAAGAGCATCGCCGCCAGGATTGCAATGATCGCAATCACTACCAGCAGCTCAATCAACGTGAATCCCCGTCGCAAGTTACTCTTAAAATGCAATTTCATCCGGCCGCACTTTATCTTAAATGACAGGTTTGTGATGTTCCAATTATGCGAATTATCGGCGGCAAATTGCGTACGGTGAACCCGTCAACCCCACATTGATACATGAAAGCGTCTTCCCAGTTCCGAAGAAGCCATTGAAAATGGCTTGGCAATTCACTCGTGGGGTCACGGTCAAAGCCGAACAAATCCCGGAGGGTCGCCTCTTGCGAAGGCAATGCCAGATTTGCCGCAGCGCGAGCATCGCTCCCTGTTTCGGCGGCTCTTACCACTCGCGGAGCAATGCTCCGCGCTCCGCTCAAGCAGATTGGCGAACAGCCACTACGACGTACGTTTAGACAAACGACACGTCTTACAGTAGTTTCCCCGTGATGACGATCAGTCCCCAATCGCCCATGCGCGACGTGCTGGCCCAGTTTCCCGGCGCGCAGCGCGCCTTGTTCCGCCGCTATCACATCGGCGGTTGCAGCAGTTGCGGGTTCAGCCCGGATGAAACGCTCGCCGGAGTTTGCGAACGCAATGGCGGCCTCGATGTCAGCGAAGTCCTCGCGCACATCCAAACCAGCCACGAACAGGACGCTAAGATTTTAATTTCGCCCAAAGAACTCGCCGAAGCGATTCAGCAGGACAAATCGCTGCGCCTGGTGGACGTCCGCTCGCGCGAAGAATTTGAAGCTGTGCACATCGAAGGCTCCACCCTGCTTTCGCAGGACGTGATGCGCCAGATCATGGGTGACGGCTCGAACACGAAACCGGTCGTCGT
>Ga0310811_10004769_pt1 | contig 17090 bp, 19 predicted proteins | sample YCmetagenome_FD_207642 | JGI IMG/M metagenome (GOLD analysis project Ga0310811, IMG submission 207642) | Soil microbial communities from experimental microcosm in Duke University, North Carolina, United States - YC | ecosystem: Engineered > Artificial ecosystem > Soil microcosm > Unclassified ...
GGTCACATCAGAATAATTATCAGGATGATACGGTAGGTAGCTAATAATATCCTTACTGTAAGGACCAATAGCAATCAACTCAGCATCCATTCGACAACCTCCCATTTGCAGACGTGCGTCGACGTGCGCGCAGCCGTCATCGTTCCATCGTCTCGCGCCACGCTTTCCAACTCGGGTCCGTCGCCTTGTGCCAGGCCCAGCGCGGGTGGTCTGGCTTTGGCCCAAAGGGCTCTTGGCCAGCGCGACAGCGTGGGCAGAGCTGACCAGGACCAGCCAGGTGGCGCGCGCAGAAATAGAGCCCGCATCCCGCGTCACCGCCATAGGGCTCGTTACCGCAGACGTACGAGAGCCCGCGGTCGATCTCAGCCTCGCATCCCGGATGGTCACACCACGCAGGAACGCCATATCCCACGTCGCGCTGCCATCGCGTGTCATAACCAATTGCCCAGCTCATCGTTTCACCTCGTGCATTAACGCGCCAAGAATCGCATAACCAGCCAGGTCACGATAGGGCGACTCGCCGAACGCGCCCGCGTTGGTCGCGAGCCTCATCATCTTGTCAAATATGCGCGCCATGAGGAGCGCGTCTGCGTACTGCTCAGGCCTGAGCCCATTCGGGTAGAGGAGCTTGAAGAACTCACCGACCTTGGCGAACGAACTCCCGTACGCCTGGTTTTTCTCCACCAAGAGCTGGCCGATCTCGGCCGCGAGCGCCACGAAGTCGTGCTCCCCGGTCTCCTGCGCCAAGCTCTTGAAGCACTCCGATGGCCCGAGCACGGCGTGTCCTGGCCGGTCTTCAACAAAGAGGACCTCGTGGCCAGCGCGCTCCTCAACGTCAATAACTTTTCCCAGCTTTCCAGTGTCCATGATTACATTGTTGTCACGATCCAACACCGGCACGATCACGATCACCGCGTCGTTCGGCTTAAACAGCTTAGCTCCCATCTTTCCTCCTAAACTCAGCACGGCTTTTCAACAAATCTCAGGCACGCGCACGGCCGAGTCGCGCCCTCAATCTCGATCCGTTTTCGACACCAACGCTGGCCAACCGGGTCGTCCGCGTGATGCCAGAGCGCGTGGCCGCACGCAAGGCAGCGACCCGAGCGTTCCGCGCGCTTCCGGACCCACTGCCGCCAGGGCTCAACCTGATTAGACAACGGCGGCTCCGCCCAGAGCTCGCCATTGAGAACCGCGCGCGCCGCGTCTGCCAGCAGGTCGAGCGCGTCCTCATCCGTTTTGACGCTGAACTGCTCAACGACGTTGAACGGCCGCAGGTAGCGCCACGTGTCAACGTTCATGGCGACGGGCCGGCACTCCGGGTCGAGCGCCAGGAGCATCAGCTCGTGCGTCGCGCCAGGAACCGTGATCACGGGGGCGCGCGCGCCGGCAATCGCGCGGAGGTGAATCAGTGAGAGGACGTATGAGTCCCAGAGCGCCTGCCTTGGACACGTCAGAAACCAGTTGCCAAGGTTCGCAGTCACGTCAGGGCACGAGCGCTCATCACACGTGATCAAGAGCTCTGCCCCTGCTCCTGCCGCGCCCGTCACGTCACGCAATTTTTTTACCGTCGGCATTGACCCTGCCCTCCTCGTTCAAGAGCATCCCGCACGTTTTGCACGTGACGCTGATGCCGCCAAAAAATCTCAGGTCAACTACGAGCGCCCTGAGCTCATGCGCGCAGTCGCCGTGGTGAACGCGTCTGACGTGCGCGGTGAATCGCCCCGCGGGCATCGTCGAAAAGCACAATTGGCAGACGCACGTCACCACCACACCTGCCAGTCAGTCAGCTGCGTCGTCTGGTCCAACGCATAATAGATTGGCAGCGGGTCGCAACATCCCCACTGCTCGTTGCCGTATACGCGGCCAGCCACGAGCTTGCCGCCCGCGCTCGCGCGCACGCTCAAAAGGTGAGACGTCGTTGGCACGGCCTGATCGTCCCAAGCCTTGCAGCCCTCGACGACCACGCCGCGGATCTGAAATGCGTTCGCGTAGAGCGCGATCGCCGGATTATGGCCCTGGCCCGTGAGCACGGCGCTCAACTGGGACGCGTTGCGCACGCGACAGTTTTTGATCGTGATGTCGTCGTAGTTCTCCGCGCAGTAGGCGAGGATCCCCGTGGCCCACGCGTTCTCAACGAGGCAGTCGTCAATCAGCGAGTGGGACCCAAACGTAATTCCCTCAGCGGAGTGCGCGGCAGCTGACAGAAACGTCGTGTCCACGTGGCAGCTGCGCAGGCGCAGGCCGCCAGAGTCAGCACGGAACCCGTTTCCGTTTCCGTGATGAACGTACACGTGCTCCGCGCTGATGACGCCGCCCGTCTTGTACGTGAAGACTCCGGACGCGTGGCCCTGGTTGTTGCCCACGTTTCCACGCGTGAGCTCGAGCCCGCGCACGACGGAGCCCACGCTGCCCGCCAGAAACATGAGCGGCGACGCGGGCACGTCGTGGAGCACGCTCGCCCACGCGTCAATGTCAACCGCGCTCAAAAACTCAAATCCAACCGACCCCGCCGGCGCGTTCAGGAAGTCGACGTCCGCCGCGTCAAACAAGATCTTGATCGGGCCCGGCAGGCTGACCTTGACGGTCGCGCGGCAGCTGACTCTCCCCGCGATCACGAGCGCGTCGCCCGGCTGCATCTTGGCGAGCGTCTCCTGGATCCCGCCCGTCACGCCAACGCTCGCGTTGGCACTGGCACTCCACATGGTCATGACTTATCCTCCTCATCTAAAGATTCGTGATGGTCAAGAAACTCCTTGCGCGTTCCAAATACGGCCACGGGGTCACGCGGCAGCTCAAGCGCTTCCTTGAGCCGCGAGCGCTTGGCCACGTTCGCGCGATAGATCGCCGCGCCGGCGCACTGCCAGCTCGTCAGGGCGTGGCAGAAAATCCGGCCGTCAGCGTGAGCGGCGGCCGCGTACTCGCCAGGAGTGCTGCCGCCCAACCAGCCGGCGAGCGAGTCGCGCCGGAACGGGCAGTCGGAGCACGGCCGCCGGTGCTGCGCTGGCGTCGCGCGGCCCTCGTTACCCGCGATCAGCTTTCTTTTTCTCATCCGCGCTCTTCGCCAGGACGGGCTCCGGCATCCGCTTCCGGCACCACGCGTACGCGCACGCCAGGCAGCAAAATAATTTCCAGATCACGTCTGAAAAGTCATATTGCTCGAACTCGTTTTGACAGTGGTGGCAGACGTATCTCATGGCTTGGGTTTCCTCACGAGCAAGCTGACGTGATTCGCGTAGGCAAACAAGACGTCCGGGCGGCTCACGTTAAACTCAGGGACTGGAACCTTGAACTTCAGGTTCTTGACCGCGCACTCGGCGCAGTCGACTTTGATCAGCCAGCCGACGATCTCCGCGTCGTCGCCAGACTCACCGGCGGGCACAAGGTTCGAGCGCGTCGCGACGAGCTTACCGCACGACGGGCACTCGTGGACAAGCAGAGGTAGGTCGCGGTGGCCCTTTCCCGGCTCCCACGTCGCCTGCTCGGCGTCGTGCATACAGTCAGCGCCAACGCAAGAACCATCTCCGGTTGTGACACAGTTCTTGTCCGGCTCGTCCAGGCTCATTCCGTCTCCTTCAAGCGCGGCGCGGGCCGCGTCGTAAAGTTCACGTTCGCCATCGTCCAGTTGGTCGCACCACTCGTGGAAGTGGGAGCGCACATCCTCCGCCACTTCCCGCAGGCGCTTGATCTCATCTTCCTTGGCGTCAAGCTCGACCTTGAGGCGGGCGATCTCCTGCTGTTCACCGCTCCAGCCGGCCTCAAACCCATGCTTATAGCAATCAACTACAAAATCCGATTCTGGCGATTGCGCGGTATCTTCGGCCAACCAAGCGCAGAATTTATTGAGCCATCCTTGATCAAATTCAAGATTATCGCTCATCGCGCTCCATTTGGACGATGGTCTGAGGCTTGCGGTGCTTCTCACATTTGTCATAGAATAACCCTGGCGTAGTTGCATCACTGTAAGCGGACTTCGCTGCGTTAAGGCAGTCTTGGCATTCAGCCTCACGCGGCGCAGGGACGTGGCGGCCGGGGGTGACTTTGGGCTGAGGCTCTACGCCATCCACAAAGTCTGCTACGCGGTCTTTGGCTTGTCCGAGAAAAACCACGGCATCTGTTAGCCTCGTATCGCATCTCATTCCCTCGACAATCTGAACCGCCCTGCGGATGGCGTTTTCTGCTTCTGTATATCTCAGTACATCAATGCGTCTCGGTATCGGCGTTTCGCTCATAGATTTCTCCTTTGACTGAGGCTCAGCCTCACGCTGAGCAGGGACGTGACGGCCGAGGGTGACTTTGGGGAACCGCTCGCGAATGGCCTTTTTTATGGAGGATTTAGAGTGCTTGCCGTTCTGTATGCAATAGTCTACGGTTTCACAGACGCTTTCTATGGCCTCGCGCTGCACGTCGCGCAGAGCGGCTTCCTTGGCGGCAAGCTCGCTGTCTGCCTTCTTGCAAATCTCGTTCTTCACGAATGCTTTGTACTGGTCATATTCCTTTTGCAAGGATGCAAGCTCGGCGTTGAGGCGGGCAATATGCTGTAAAGCCTTTTGAAATTCCGTCATTTCACTTCTACTGCCCAATCCAGGTATCTGATTCACATAGCCTTCTTGGCGAGCGCGCTCAGCGTCGTACCAGACCGCAGGCAGTGGCCGTTGCGAGCAACTCCCGCGAACGCATCCCGTAGCCGCCGACTCAGCCAGAGGCCATCCGCAAATTGCGCATCTGTTAGGGTCGAGCGTCATCAATCAATTGCCTTTCGAGCTCGCCTGATCGCAAGCTCCAACTTTTGGTACAGCGAGCACCACTCGCACTGTGACGCGCACTCGTCGTCGCCGGGCTCGTATTGCTCGCGCATCTGGCGAAACGCGTCCTCCGCCGCGCTGAGGAGCTCTGAAAAAACGCTGACGCGCGGGTCCGCCGGCGCGAGAATCAGGAGGAGCACGCCCGCGAGCCAGCCGAGCGCCGCCAGGAGCAAAGCGCCGAGCGCCGTGGTGCTCGTCATGACAAACGTCGCAACCGTGACGAGCGCGAGGGCCACGAGCTTGAGCTCAAGTTTCATGCGCACCCCGCCGTGGCTCCGCAGTTTTCGCACCGCCACGTGCGCGAGGGCTCCTGGTCCGGACCGCGGAAAAATTCGACCGCGGTCATCCACGTGCCGCAATCAGGGCAAGAATACTTGCGCAGCGGAAAACGCCAGCGCGCGGCCTTGAGCATCGTATTGAAAAGCGCGCGCCTCGTCTGGTGGGTTAAAGGGTCGCGCGTGAATGACGTGAACTTCATCACGTTGGCCAGCTTAAACTCGCCCTGGCAGCGGTTCAGGAGAGCGGCTAGCCTGGTCGCGAGGCGCTGGTCAGGAAAGTTGACCTGAAGAGAGTTTACCAGAAACTTTAAGCGGCCCAGCGCGATCTCACGGCCGCGCTCTCTGATGAACTGGTCGTGGTCTGACGCGATCGCGAACGCCACGCACGTACGAAAGTTAGGCTCCTCAATCGAGGCATCGTCAAGTATCGTGAACGCCGCGGTCCGCCGGCTCGTGACGCCGGCGCGCTCGTAGGCGATGAGGTAGTTCATGAAGAAACTCTTTCGGGTTGGGCCAAGTCATTTTTTAATGACTCAGCGTGAGCGGCCGCCGCGCGGTCAAGGCACGCAAAAGAGCACGCGGCTTCGTCCCAATCTGCAATAAATTCGGCCTCGTAGTCACGGAACGCGAACTCGCGGCCTTGAACCTTGAACATGAACATGCCGCGCGTGGTCGTTGCCAAATTGCGGCAGACAGAGCAGCGCGGCAGCGAGTGAATTTCAATGGTCATCTGGTTGAAAACCCCTGAGCTGAAAAAGTTGGTGCGGTACGTAAAACTACGTAACGCGTCAGCCACAATATCACGCGCCTCGGCGCTTGTAAACTTCTTTTTTTCTCAATTATTGTAAGAAAAATTTCATGAAGATGAAAGATCCAGAAAACTCAGAAGTGCGTAAAGTTTACCTAGTTGCAACACTCCGCTCGCCGCGCCTGATATTTAGTCTGGACAGTCTAATTTACTGCTCATTCTAAAGGTGTTAGTTTCTGACAGTACGCGCGGTAACGCGGCTGTCAGTTTTCGCGTTCCTGGCTAAGTGCTGTGTTCTCTATATATTATAAAATCAAGGTACGTAGTTACCTGATTGGCGTTCCTGGTTTACCCTTTTAGAATCAGTTGGTTGCGTCAAAACTTTATATATGGTAACGCCCGTCGTGCCCTGTCTCGACCGAGACCCTGAGAGAAATGGCTTGGACCGCGTTCCCGCGTAACGTTTGGTCCTAGTACTTAGATTCTATAGGCTTTAAGCTGGAACGCGGCGGGAACGCGGCAGGCGCGTTTTCTTCAGTGCCGCTGTGAATAAGTTCTAATAGAATGTTGAGTTTATGGCTGAGTTACGCGGGAACGTACTCGAGGTACGTGCCGCGTTACTTTATTTTCACCTCGTTAAAGTCGCGAAGAGGCGCTTTTTGTAAAAAGTCAGAGCACGATTTTCGCGAGACTTTACATCGGGTGACGGTTAGGTAAAGGTACGCAGCTATTTGAACTGGGAGGAGGGGCTGCTTGGCGCGCACGAGAACAGCGAAGCAAGTGTCACAACTTAAGAAGAATGGCTTCGAGGGCGCGGACATGCGCCTTGGCGGGCCGCGTTCTCAGACGCGTCATTTAGTTCCGTGGCGTCCGGGTAAGTCGGACAACCCGGCTGGCAGGCGGCGGATCTCTGATGAGATCCGCGCGGTCCTTGACTCTGAGATACCTGACGGCATTCTGTTCGCGATCAATCAAGCACGCATAAAGAAGAAGGAGCCGGCGCTAGCTCCTGGTACGACGTTCCGCGAGGCTGTTGCCGCGCGCTTGGTGATCAGGGCGCTTGACGGCGACGTGAGCGCTATTCGCGAGGTCGCTGACCGCGACGAAGGCCGGCCAGCTCAGCGCATCAACGTGAACGCCAGTGAGAGCAAGGAGATTGTGATCCGCGTGGTAGAGGAGCGCGCTGAGGAGCGCGACCTGGTAGAGGTCGAGGTTCAACAGCTGACGGACGGCGCTCCTCCGGACGCGCTGCCAGGATGAGGCGTGTCTTATAACGTACATTATGTTAACTAGCCTCCTGTTGATAACAAAGGACTTACGTGGATTTGCACCATTATTGGTGCACCTTTTGGCGAGGAAACTGGTCCGAGTACAACCGGTTGTATTCAGAGTCTGACAGTGTTGACTTGGTTTGAACATGTTGACCAGGATTGAGTCTGAGTTTGATCGTGACGAGCGCGTGACGCTAGCGCCAAGAGCGCCAAGAGCGCTTAAACGTTAGCTGAGCCAAGGCTAGAGCGCGCCGCGCTCGTTGACTGTTTGTATTGCCTAGCGCGGCCCAATTGAACCTTGGCCAGCCAGGCGCGGCCGGCGGGTGATTCTGATGAGTATCAGGAGCGCTTGGGAGGGCCCGGGTCAAAGAAATAGAAGAGGACCGCCGCTAGAGACAGCAGGGCCCCAGAAGTTTTTTGGATAATTTTGGAAGATCTGATGAATTAGCTAAGCCATCCAAATGCCAGAGTTCGAAGTCCGGCTCAAGTCAACTCGCGATCACCCGAAGCAGGACCTCTTCGTCAACTCGCCCGTGAAGCGCAAGGTCGTTCGCGCTGGCCGCCGTGGCGGCAAGACCACGGGCTCTGCTATCCTCTCGCTCAAAAAATTTCTGGCCGGCCGCCGCATCCTCTACGCGACGCCGACGTCTGACCAGCTTGACCGCTTCTGGCACGAGATCAAGCTCGCGCTCCAGTGCCCGCTTGACGCCGGCGTCTATTACAAGAACGAGACGGAGCACCTGATTGAGCTGCCGGGCACTGAGCAGCGCATCCGCTGCAAGACCGCGTGGAACGCTGACATGCTCCGCGGCGACTACGCTGACGTTTTGGTCTTTGACGAGTTCCAACTGATGAACGAGGACGCGTGGAGCGTGGTCGGCGCTCCTATGCTTCTTGACAACGACGGCGACGCGATCTTCATCTACACGCCGCCAAGCGCGAGCACGAAGAGCGTGACCAAGGCGCGCGACCCGCGTCACGCGTCGAAGCTCTACAAGCGCGCGCTCGAGGACAAGTCTGGCCGCTGGCTCGCGATTCACTTTTCGTCCCACGACAACCCGCACATCAGTGAGACCGCGCTCGCCGACATCACGGGCGACATGAGCAAGCTCGCGTACCGCCAGGAGATCTTGGCGCTTGACTCTGAGGACGTGCCGGGCGCGCTCTGGACCAGGAAGCTCTTAGACGACACGCGCGCTGAGCGCGCGCCAGAGCTCGTGCGCGTGGTCGTGGCGCTTGACCCGTCTGCCACGTCGACTGAGGTTTCTGACGAGTGCGGCGTGATCGCTGCGGGCCGCGACGCGGCGGGCCATGGCTACGTCTTGTTTGATCAGAGCCACCGTGACACGCCGGCGGGCTGGGGGCAGCGCGGCGTCGGCCTTTACCACGAGCTCCACGCTGATCGGCTCGTCGCAGAGACGAACCAGGGCGGCGAGATGGTCGAGTACGTCGTGCGGACAATTGATAAGAACGTAAGTTACCGCGCGGTCCACGCGACGCGCGGAAAGCTCGTGCGCGCGGAGCCCGTCGTGGCGCTCTACGAGCGCGGTCTGATCCACCACGTTGGCGACTTTCCGGAGCTCGAGGACGAGCTCTGCACGTGGGTCCCCGGGGCCAAGAGTCCGAACCGGCTTGACGCGCTCGTGTGGGCCATGACGGACCTGATGCTCCACGACCGCGAGCTCGGCCTGCTCAGCTACCTGACCAGCGGCCGGGCAGAGGAGGACCTGAGTAACGTGGACAAGGTTCAGCAGGCAAAGAGTTTGATCAAGCCCGCGCTCACTGACGAGCAGCTCGCGTGCCCCGAGTGCGGCGTCGTGCTCGTAAGGCACCTTGGCAACGGCTTCCTGCGCTGCCAGCAGTGCGGCCATCAGTTCAGACTGATCGACGCGCCAGCGGTTAACCGCGGCCCGTCGCGCGGCGAACTTTTGCAGAAGGGAGCTCACTGATGATCCTGTACTGGTTCGTGCTCGCGTGGCGTTTCTTGCTCAGGCTCGTCAGGCCCGTCAGCGCCCGCGACGTGGCGCAAATTAATCAGAATGCTCCGTGCCCCGTGTGTGGAGCGCGGCGCGGTAAGCTCCGCGCGGTCAGGCAGGTCGTGAGTACGACGACCTTTAGTTTGTCCGTCGCGTGCCAGCACGAGTGCCAGGTCTGTGGCGCGCGGTTTTATGAGGCTCCCGTGGTCAAGTTGGACGCAGCGCGCGTAATGGGCGCGGTCGGATTTGACGACCCCGCGGAGCTTGGGGCGGCTAAGCCGGCTAGTATGTCACGGGCGGTGATGAGGTAAACGATGCCAGAGCGCACGGGATCAGCGATCGTCAGGCCGTTGGGCCAGCTGGTGCGCGCGCTTGAGCGCTATGCCGATACCGCGTTCAAGCCGCCGTCGGACACGATCAGGGGCATCGACCAGGACACGTGGTACTCGCCGCTCCAGCCGACTCAGCCGTTCGCGCCGGCCGGCACGGAGGCGCGCGGCTTCCAGTACTGGGCTGGGCAGAATCTCATGTGGACGCCCAGGCCAGACGCGGAGTACTCAGCGTCTTATCTGAAGTACCTTGGAACTTATCCGCTCGCGCGGATTGCGATTGAGAACGTTAAGAACGCCGTGATCACCGCGAGCTGGGAGATCGCGCCCAAGCCTGACCCGGGCGAGACGCGCACCGCGGCCGCGCGGCGCGGGCGCGGCGACCAGAACATCAAGAAGCTCGGGAGCTTCTTTGAGATGCCAGACCGCGAGCACGCGTGGCCAGAGTGGGTGAGCCCGCTCCTCGACGACATGCTCGTGATCGACGCCGCGACCGTCCTGGTCAGGCGGACGTATAAGGGCGACGTGGCCGAGCTCGCGGTCCTGCGCGGTGAGATGATCACCAGATACATTGACGAGAACGGCTTCACGCCGCTGCCGCCGTCGCCTGCCTACGCGCAGGTCTGGTGGGGAATGCCGCTCGTCAACCTGACCTTAGACCAGCTCGTGTACAAGCCACGGAAGATCGTCCCGCGCAACACGCTCAGCTCGCAGCTCTACGGGATGAGCGAGACCGAGCAGCTCGCTGATGAGATTAAGGTCGGGATCGCGCGGCTCGCGTTCGCGCTCGCGTACTATGAGGACGGCTCAGTTCCGGGCGCGCTCCACGTCGTGCCGCCGGGCGTGGGCTCGGACAAGATCGGTGAGGCGATGCAGGCGATGAACTCGGAGCTCGCGGGCAACCTGGCCGCGCGCCGCCAGTACCGGATGATTCAGGGATTCAATGAGAAGGGTGAGGACCAGATCTTATTTCCTAAAGAGCCTTTGCTTGCCGACCCGTTTGACGAGATGCACATTAAGAAGATCATGTTTGGCTATGGCGTGAGCCCGGCGCGACTTGGTAAGACGATGAACCGCGCGAGCGCGCAGTCGACCGAGGAGGCGTCGGACATCGAGGGCATCCTGCCGATCTTTGCGTCGCTCAAGAGCCTGATCGACTTTATCATCCAACGGCGCATGGGCTTTCCTGACTACGAGATCGTCTTTGAGCCGATGCGCGAGTCGGACCCGCTCAAGCAGGCCAACGTCATGAAGATCTACGTTGACGCGGGTCTGATGTCGCGCAATGAGGCGCGCGACAAGATCGGCCTTGACACGCGGCCAGAGCCAGAGGCGGACGAGTTGACCGTGTCGACGGGTCAGGGCCCGGTCCCGCTTGGACTTCCTGAAGAGGTGATGAGGAGCCAAAACGATGGCAGAACTACTCCTGTACCAAAGCAACCGGCGGGCGACCAGCGGACGGGAGATGGCGCGCGTGGAGGAGAGGGCGGCGGTAAGGGTGGAGCCAACGCCGCCGGAAAGGTTGTCAAGCCCAACGGCCACGCCGCCAGCGAGCCAGCGGTCAGGGCAGAAACCAGGCCGCGCGCGGTCGGGTTCGTCCAAGCGCCGACGACAGCGCCCGTGATCTCGTCGTTTCCGCCAGGAGCGAATATCATTGACGGCGAGCGCGGCGTCATTGAGTTTGAGAAGGCCGCTGACGTTGACGCGGTGATTCACCCTGGCCGGCTTGAGCGCGCGAGCGTGGTGGCCAGGCTCAAGTTCGAGCGCGTGCTGCGCCGTGCGTTTGCGGGAATGAGCGTCGTTGCGGTTCGGACCCTCGCGCGCACGCTCGGCGTGGCAAAGGCAAAACGCGCGCTGATGAAGCAGGACGAAGTTGACATAACGATGAAGGAGCTCGCCGACGAGTGGGAGCGGATCGCCAACGCCGCGACGCCTGAGCTCCAGGCCGCGGCGATCGCGGGCTCGAACCTTGGCGTGCTTCAGCTGGGGATCACGGACGACGGCATGATCTCGCGCGTCAACCAGGTCGCGAGCGAGTGGGCCAACTACCGGGGCGCGGAGCTCGTGGGGATGAGGCGCAACACTGACGGCTCGTTGTCCTTGAACCCGGACGCCAGGTGGCGGATTGACGAGACCACCAGGAACGACCTGCGGAACGTGGTCAAGGACCTTTTTGAGATTGAGACGCCGTCGCTCCGCGACGTTGAGGACAGGATCCAGCAGGCAGGGATCTTCTCTGACACGCGCGCCACGATGATCGCGCGCACGGAGATCAGCCGCGCGCAGACGCAGGGCAACCTGGCGAGCTGGCGCGAGTCAAAGCAGGTCAAGACCGTGCGCTGGCAGTTGAGCGGCGACCACGACCACGACGATGAGTGCGACGAGAACGCCGCGGGCTCGCCCTATAAGATCGACGAGGTCCCGGAGCTTCCCGCGCATCCTAATTGCGAGTGCGCGCTCGTGCTTGAGGAGCTCGCGCAGCCGGCCGGTGGACCGGACGTGCAGGTTAATGAGACGCCCGCCGCGCGCCAGGAACGGTCGCGCGACGTGCTCTTGACGAACATCAGCCGCGCGTTCGGGCAGGGCGCTGGCAGCCGAACCAAGCTGAACGTCAAGATCGAGCACGGGATTGATATGCTCGCTGACTCTGGCTTTGACCCTAAGTTTACGGAGGCCTTTCCACTTAAGAAGTTGACGCTCAAGAAGTCTGCGGCCGGAAACCTGGGAACATATTGGCCTGACTACAAGCGGATCAACGTTGACACGTTCAAGGCTGAGCCCAACCACGTGGGCGGCGCGCGTGGGACGTTTGTGCACGAGTACGGACACCACGTCGACTACTCGCTGAACGGTACGAGGTCAGAGGTGAGGGCGGCCGGCTACGACTCTGACGCGATCTACTCTGGTCGCCGCGAGCTCAGGCATGAGTACGACGACGCACGCGAGATGGCTCGTAAGATCATTGGGATTGATCCGTACGAGAACTATGCCCAGTTTGGGCGTGCGGCTAACGCCAGCACGAAGATCAGCAAGCTATGCCCAAGGTCGTACGCGCTCCTGAATGACCGTGAGTGGTTCGCGGAGTCGTTCCGCGAGTACGCGTCGGGCGGCGCGCTCCGTGAGAAGCTGAAAAAGCGCGCGCCAAAGACGTACGAGCACATCAGGAAGATTTTTGACGGAGAGTACCGCAAGTGACGATCAAGATCTTAAAGGGCGACAAGCCGGCTGGCGAGCTGAACGACGCGCTCGAGTTCACGGGCTCTGACGACGCGCTGCGTAAGACGATTGACCGGTTTCGCGTGACGGGCTTTACCGTGATGTGGCCCGGAAGGTCTACGGACGAGAAGATCGTTGACGACTTCAGGCACCTTGACTTTGGCCCAGACTCCGTGGGCGTCCTCGCGTCGGAGTTACTTGACCTAGGTTATGACGTGGAGGAGGTTGAATGAAACTCATTAAGAAATTTTGGGTTGAGCTGCTGCTGTTATTTTTGATGGCCTGCGGCGGGAGCGGCAGCACGCTCTTTGCCGCTCACTCCGTGACGCTGACGTGGACGCCGCCAACGTCGATGGCTACCGGGAGCTACATCAACATCTATCGCGGGAGCGTGGCGGGCCAGGAGGGCGCGGCGCCGATCAACTCGACCGGGATCGCGACGACGATAATGACGTTTACAGACTCGAGCGTGTCTGCGAATACGACGTACTTCTACACGGCAAAGCAGTGCGTTCTCGACCAGACCAAGCAGGAAGTGTGCAGCGGGCCGTCAAACGAGGCGTCGGCCACGGTCCCTTTAGCCAGCGGCGACCTCACCGCTCCAGCCGCTCTCGGCGCGGTCGCCAAGTAACTTTGTTTTGAGAAGGTGCGAAGATGCCATACGCTTCAATTGCTGAGATTCCTGACGCGGTGGGCGGATCTAAAAAACGCCGGCGGACGTGGCTCCACGTGTTCAACTCTGAGTTCAAGTCTCGCCAGGCCGCCGGCGATTCCGCGAAGGAGGCTGAGCGCCGCGCGTTCGCGGCGGCGTGGGCCGCGGTTAAAGATGTCAAGGCCGCTGAGGCCGCGTTGCGCAAGGCAGTCGGGACCAAGCAGACGGGTTTTACGCGCGCGATCAACGGACCATTTCACTGCGCGAACTGTGAGTTCTTTAAGAACGCGTCAGCTGGCTGCGCGGAGTGTCACGAGCCTGAGGTTAATGCGGACCCGCAGCTCGAGCATGAGGCCAGGTCAACTGACGACTTTTTGATCGTTGAGGCGGGAGACTGCTGTAACGAGTTTGAGCCGGTCAGGAGGGAGAAGGCAATGAGGAGTGCGTTTTCAAAGTTCATCCCGTTCGCGAAGGTTGACGCGCAGAAACGCGAGGTCTGGGGGATCGTGACTGCGGAGCTTCCTGACAAGGACGACGAGGTTTGTGACTACGAGGGCTCAAAGCCGTACTACCAGGCGGTTATCGACGAGATGAGCAAGGCGACGGGCGGCCAGAACCTTTTCCCGCTGCGCGAGATGCACGGCTTGTCAGCGGCGGGCAAGTGCGTGGGCGTCGAGTTTCGCGACCCGGAGCGCGAGATCTTTATGGGCTTCAAGGTAGTTGACGATGACGCCTGGCAGAAGGTCGATGAAAACGTGTATACGGGCTTCAGCCATGGCGGCTCGGTCGTTGGCAAGATGACGCCTGACCCGACTTTTGACGGCTGCCTGCGGTACGTGGCTAACCCGAGTGAGGTCTCGCTCGTTGACAACCCGTGTCTGGCGGCCGCGCACTTCGCGTATGTCAATAAGACTGGCCAGGTCGAGCTGCGCAAGTTCTCAAAGACCGGGACAGTTGATCCGGCCGTTGCTGACGACGTGACCCAGCTCAAGCGGCAGGTCGCGGAGCTTGAGCGAAAGCTCCTGGCCAAGGTGAGGACGAAGCGCGTTGACGGCGAGGACCTGCCAGCGTCAGCGTTCCTGATCGTGCTTGACCCGAACAAGACAGATACGTGGAACCTGCCGGTGAAGTTCTCGACGGAGGCGAAGAGCAAGCGCCACGTGCGCAACGCGTTGTCGCGTTTTGACCAGTTGAAAGACGTTCCCAAGGCGGAGAAAGACAAGGCGGAGAAAGACAAGGCGTGGAAAAAGCTCCTGGCGCTTTGTGAAAAGTACGGGATTGACGCTGACGAGGAGAAGAAGGTCATGCGGATGGTCCAGTCAAGACTGCGCCAGCTCGCGCGCGCCAACGTCAACAAGCTCGCGAGGTCAGCGCCGGGCGGCAACGTCGGGCTTATGCTTGCCACGCTCGACAACGATCTTGGCAGGTTGCATAAGGGGATGTCGGAGGTGTCTCGCCTCGCTGAGCTCATCCAGTATCTTGGTTTCTTGGTGTACGACTCAATCTCAGAGCAGCGGTGGGAGGGTGACGACGACTCGCCGTTGCCAGCGCTCCTCGAGCAAGACTGCGCGAATCTTCTCGACACGCTGCTCAGGATGGTTGAGGAGGAGTCCGAGGAGATGCGCGAGTCAATCGCAAACTTTAAGCAGAGTTCTGAATAAAAGTTTTCCGGTCAATCTTAAACTTCGCCGTGTTAAGGCGAGAAGGGAAAGTGAAATGACTGAACATGAAGAGAGGGTTGAGAGGCTTCACAAGGCGGTCGGCCACGTTCACGGCATGGTGAAGGCGATGGCTGAGCACCACGAGAAGCTCCACAAGGTCCACGCTGAGAAGGCTGACCACCACGAGAAGCTCCACAAAGCGCACGCAGAGCACGCCGCGTTTATCTCTGGCAAGGCTGACGGGCTTGACGACGAGCACGTGGACAAGGCGTACTTCGGCAAGGCCGCCGAGATCCACAAGCTCAAGGCGTCTCACCACGAGGCGCTGAGCAAACTTCACAAGGCTGCGGCAGACGACCACGCGAGCCACAGTGCGGCGCTTGAGAAGACGCACGGCGAGATGTCGTCCTACCTGGGCGGCGCGACGAAGACTGCGGCGGCCGTTCCGGCTGCCGGCAACGGCGGCGTCAACAAGGCCGCGGACGGCGCGGGGATCGACGAGATGATCCAGAAGACCACGGACAACCTCGTGAACAAGGCGCTCGAGCAGCTGAACAGCGACCCAAAGGTCACGGAGCGCATTCAGGAGATCGTCCTCCAGCGCGTGAACTCTGCGCTGGGCGACAAGGTCATGCCGGACCACGTGCGCGCCGTGATGCCGCCAGGGGTCAGGCTCGTGCCGCGCGACGGCGGTCCAACGCAGGCCCAGCTCGACAGCGCCAACGAGTCGCCGCTCGTGTCAACCATTTTTAACGATTAACGCTCGTTTCCGGTCAAACGATACAAATTGCTGTAAAAAAATTTCAAAAGATCGGAGACAAAAAGATGCAACTGAGACAGGAAGAATACGCGTTCGCGGCCGCGGAAAGCCGCATGAAGATGAAGAAGCTGGCAGCCGACCCCGCGGTCGCCAAGCTGTTTGCGGAGGCGCGGGCGATCAAGCCTGAGGAGTGGTCGCTGAAGCATCCGCTGGTCAAGCGCGCGGGGCGCGCGTTCATGAAGGCCGGCGTGTCTACGTCGCTCGGGTTTAACTTCTATGACCTGCGCGGGCCCGCTTACTTTATCTTTCCGCTCTTGACGCCGTTCATCCAGATGATCGGCAAGGAGGGAAAGGTCAACGCGGGTGTCGGCACGGCGGCGCACTGGAAGGCAACCACGAATCCCAACACGACGTACCAGTACGCTGGCGCGGCTGAGGGAAAGCGCGTGGCCACGGCAACGCCAAATGAAGTTGACTACCTGGCGACCTACAAGGAGCTCGGCCAGGAAGGCGGGGAAACGTTTACCGCTCAGTATGCGGGCGAGGGCTACACGGACAACCTCGCTGACGAGCACTTCCGTAACTTGGCCAGGCTACGGCTGCAGGAGGAGATGATCACGCTCTGGGGCAACGCGGGCACGGCAGCGGGAAACCACGGCTATGCGCTTGGTCAGGCTCCCAACGTGACCGCGACCGTGGTCACGGGCGTTGGCCCGTTGGGCAGTTCTACGAACGTCGTCGTGGCCGTCGTCGCGATCACGCCGATGGGCATGAACCCTGGCGGCCAGGCTGGCTACGCGGCTCCGCCGACCGTGGCGGGCGGTCTGACCACGAACTACGTGCGCAACAACGCGGACGGAACAACGGACACGATCAACGGTGGGATCAGCCAGATCTCAAACGTGACCGCGATCGTGACAACCAACGCGACCGCGCAGCTCGTCAACGTCAGCGTGCCGGCTGTCAAGGGCGCAGTTGGCTACGCGTGGTTTTGGGGCGTGAACGTGGCCTCGGCCTTGGCGAACGTGAAGCTGGGCGCGATCACGTCTTATCCGGGTTACCAGATCAACGCGGCTGCCGCGGGGACGCAGACGGGAGCGGCAGCTGGGCTCAACGTTGACAACTCGTTCAACACGCTCGACTTCGACGGTCTGGGGACGTACATGTTCGGGAACGGTCGTTGGGTCGACATGAACAATGGGACGTTTACGCCGCAGGGTAACGGCCAGGTTGCGGAGATTGAGGCGGACCTCCAGTTCCTGTGGGACAACTTCCAGGCGCAACCGGATGCGATCTGGTGCTCAGCGGACACGCGTCAGTCTCTCGAGCAGGCGGTCATCTTCTCGAGCACGGGCACGAACAGCTACATCTTCCAGTACACGCGTGACTCGCAGGGA
>Ga0310811_10004770_pt1 | contig 17089 bp, 16 predicted proteins | sample YCmetagenome_FD_207642 | JGI IMG/M metagenome (GOLD analysis project Ga0310811, IMG submission 207642) | Soil microbial communities from experimental microcosm in Duke University, North Carolina, United States - YC | ecosystem: Engineered > Artificial ecosystem > Soil microcosm > Unclassified ...
TTGCGGTAGATGAGCCGGATGGCGGGGCCTTGCGGCTTGGCCGACACCAGGGCCAGGCCGGCCGGCCGGGTGCCTTCGGGGAACAGGTGCGTGCCCTCGCCGAGGACCAGCGGGAACACCATGAGGCGGTACTCGTCGACCAGGTCGTTCGCCATCAGCGTCCGGGTCACGCTCGCGCTGCCCATCACGAGGATGTCCTGTGCCTGCTTGCGCTCGCGCACCTCCGCGGCCAGGTCGCCGCGCAGCACGGCGGAGTTCTGCCATTCGTCGGCATGCTCCAGCGAACGCGACGCCACGAGCTTGGGCATGGCGTTCATGCTGGCCGAGAACGGGTCCTCGCGACCCGGCCAGACCTTGGTGAAGAACTGCCAGGTACGGCGCCCGAGCAGCAGCGCGCCGGTGTCCAGCAGCTCTCCGAGGCGGAACGGGTCGCCGGTGACCGCCTCCGGCCCGTACCGGAACGCCCACCCGCCCTGCGGCGATCCCTCGTTTCCGTCCGGATCGTGCGTAACCCCGTCCAGGGACACGAACTGGATGACGATAACTTTGCTCATGCTGTCCTCCTTGGCTGGTTCTTGCCTCAAGGACGAGCGGGCGGGCGGTCCGGGGACAGCGCCGCCGGTTTCATCGCGTCAGGTTCTCACTCGGCCATGCCGTGCATTCCGTGGTGCGCGTGCCCCTGCCCGGCGCCGGGCTGCTCAGGGGCGCCGCCCATCATCCGCAGCATCGGCAGGCCGCCGGTGCGGGCGAACCGGACGACCAGGACGGCGGCCAAGATCAGGAAGGCGATGTTGAGGTAGGTGGTGTAGTTCCACGACACGCCCTCATCCGGGATCGTCGCGCTGGCCGGGCTGGGGATCAGGCCGAGGCCGCCGAAGACCAGCTCGACCACGTACCCGGCGGCGACCATCGCCGCGTAGAACGTGGCGAGCAGGAAGGCCGCCATCCGCGCGCCGTAGTACTTCCGGTAGATGTTCAGGATCGGCGCGATCAGCAGGTCGGCGAAGATGAACGCGACCACGCCGCCGAAGCTGATCCCGCCCTTCCACAGCACGACGGCAAGCGGCACGTTCCCGATCGAGCAGACGAACGAGATGATCGCCACCACCGGGCCGATCAGCGGTCCCCACAGCTTCGCCGCGAGCGGGTGGCCCGCGAAGAAGAACGCCTGCCAGAAGCTGTCCGGCACCCAGGCGGCGATCGCGCCCGCGACCAGCAGGCCGATCACCAGGTCGCGGATGATCGCGGCCCACTCCATGACGAACACGTGGCTGACCGAGGTGAAGCCTTCACCCGAGAGCAGCCGCTGCCAGAACGACCCTTCCCGCTGCACGGACATGTCCATCCCGGCATGCCCTTCCATGGACCCCGCCAGCCCGCGGTCCGCCTGCGCGCGGGCCTGCTTGAGCAACCTCTCGCGCAGGAACAGGCGGAACAGCACCGCGAGGAACACGATCATCAGCGGGCCGCCGGTGAACTCGGCCAGGGTGAACTGCCAGCCCATCAGCAGCGCGAGGATCACGCCGAGTTCGATCACCAGGTTGGTGGAGGCGATCTCGAAGGCCATCGCGGCGGTGAAGTCGGCACCCTTGCGGAACAGCGAGCGGGCCAGCGCGACGGCCGCGTAGGAGCACGAGGACGACGCGGCGCCAAGACCCGCCGCGATCGTCAGCGTGCGCGGCCGGCTATCGCCCAGCAGCCGCACCACGGTGGACCGGCGCACGACCGCCTGGATGACGGCAGACAGCGCGAACCCGAGGATCAACGCCCACGTTATTTCCCAGGTCATCGATCCTGTGATCGACAAAGCATGGAGCACCGCGTGCATCACGTGTTCCTTCCCACGGCGGACTTCGCGGACACCGCTAACACCATACCCCGGTAGGGTATTTCTACCGGTGGGAAGAATCTTAGCGCGGGTGTCTCGCCTAGCCGGCGCGCACCCGCCTAAGGGGCCGGCTCGGATGCCGGTGACCCGTCCGGGAAGCCGAGGAACGCGGGCGGCACGTGCAGGGTGAGCCAGACCCCGTTGGCCGCCTGGAAGAACTCGTGCCCGTCGGCGCTCATCGCGGCGGAGTCGACGACCAGCACCACCGGCCGGCCGCGCCGTGCGCCGACCGCTGTCGCGGTCTCCTGGTCGGCCGACAGGTGGACGTGGGTGCGGCTACCCGGCCGCAGGCCGTCGGCGAAGATGCTGTCGAGGAACCGTGCGACCGTCCCGTGGTACAGGACGGGCGGCGGCTGCCGCGGCTCCAGGCCGAGGTCGACGGCGACGGAGTGGCCCTGGGCCGCCCTGATCAGGTCGTCGCGCGTCTCGTAGCGCTTCTTGCCCGGTGCGGTCAGGACGCGGTCGATCATCGCGGCGTCCAGGCGGCGGCCGTGCCGCGCGGCGGCGGCGACCAGCTCGTCGACGCGGACCCAGCCGCCGTCGCCGAGGGTGAGGCCGATAGACCCCGGGTCGTGCCGCAGCACGTACGCCATGAACTTGCTGGCGCGGGTTACCTCGTCACTCATCGCTTCTCCAGGAGGCTGGGGCGGCCGAAGGCACGGTTGAACGCGGCGTGCGTCGGCGTCCCGCGCTGCCGGTCGAGCACGGCGAACACGACTTGGTCGAAGGATCCGCCGGCGCGGGCAAGCCCAGCCGCGAACGCGGCGGCGACGACGGCGGGGTCGTTCTGGAACACGCCGCAGCCCCACGCGCCGAGCACCAGGTTGCGGTGCCCGTGCGCCGCGGCGACCGCCAGGACGCGCTCGGCCCGTGCGGCCAGCACACCGGGAACGCTGGCCGCCGCGTCCGGCTGGTTGGTCGTGATGGCGGCGAGGTTCGGCGCGGCAGCCGTGAGGAACGACACGGCGTACGGCTCGTCGAGCAGCGTGCCGTCGTCCGCGCGGATGACCGGGACACCGGGGGAGTAGACGATCCTGTCGCTGTAGCGCAGGTCGCGCTGCTGGCGGTGGAAGTCATAGAACTCACGCGCTGTGCGCAGGCACGGGTAAAGCGCCGACGCGCGGGCGATGCTCTCCTCCTGCGCTTGGGCGCCGGTCAGGAACCCGCCGCCCGGGTTCTTCGCCGACGCGAACACCAGGCACGCGACGTCCGCGCCGAGGCGGCGGGCGGCCGAAAGGCTCGTCTCGTTCGTCACTTCGGTCGCCGGCGCTCCGTCGCCGGCCGGCTGGGGCAGGGAAACGTTCTCGTCCGGCAGGTGCAGCCGGGTCCCGGCGACAGCGGCCGCGATGCTGGAAGCAATGCGGACGTCGTGTCCGCCTGGAGACCGGTACCCGCCGGCCTCGATGATCGCCATGGTCTCCGTTGCCATGGCACGCAATCTGCTACTCACGTTCCCATGATGGCCGTGCGGAGGGCTCGGGGCACGCCATTTTCGACGCCGCGGGCGACCGCCGGCAAAGTCCCGCAGACCGCGACATACGCGTCGCCCGCGGGTCTAGCATCATGCGCCATGGGATCGATGCGCTGCCGGGGTGGGGCCCTCCTCACCGGAATCGGCTGCCTGACGCTGGCCGCGGTGACCGCGTGCGCGGCACCGCAGAGCCCGGCACCGCGGAGTGCGGCACCGCAGGGCGCGGTTCCCACGAGCGCGCCGACCGCGTCCGTCCCCGGCGCGCCCGTCGCGGTCGCCTCCGCCATGGTCCCCGGTATCAAGACAACGCCGCACGCCTCAGGTGCGAAGACCCCGCGGGGGAGTGGGACACAGCCCACCGGCGCGGGCAGCACGGTCGGCTCGGTGGCGCTGTCCGCGCCGGGGAATCCAGCTGGCCGTGCGACCGTCCCCGCGGCGGCCCAGGCGGTTGACACCAGTCACCCCGACCACGTCGTCGGCGACGGTACCCCGGGCAGTTGCACGTCGGCGGCCGTGGTCGCGGCGGTCGCCGCAGGCGGCGTCATCACCTTCAGCTGCGGCCAGGACCCGGTCACGATCACCATGACCGCCACGGCCACCGTGGCGAGCGGCAGCCACCAGGTGGTGCTGGACGGCGGTGGGAAGGTGACGCTCAGCGGCGGCGGGAAGGCCCAGATCCTCGCTATGAACGCCGGCTGGCAACAGCAGTGGCCGCAGCTTGTCGTGCAAAACCTCGCCTTCTCCGACGCCTACTCGGGCACCCAGCAGGTCAGCGGCAGCTCGGTTTACGGAGGCGGGGCCATCTTCGATGAGGGCGGCCAGCTTAAGGTGGTCAACTCCGCGTTCACCGGCGACAGCTGCTACACGAGCGGCCCCGACCTTGGCGGCGGGGCGATCCGCGCCGTCGGCATGTACCCGGCGAGCCCCGTCTACATCACGCACGACACCTTCAGCGGGAACAGCTGTTCCAACGGCGGCGCGCTCAGTGGCCTTTACGCTCACTTCGACGTCATCAACAGCCTGCTGACCGGCAACAAGGCGGTCGGTTGGGGGGCGAACCCGGCCAAGGCCGGCACGCCGGGCGGCGGCAGCGGCGGCGCGATCTACACCGACGGCAACCAGTACGACCTCAGCGTGTCGGGCACGGTCATGCGCGACAACACCGCCCGCGAGGGCGGCGGCGGGATCTTCTTCGTCGTGAACTCCGGCGGCGGAACCCTGACGATCGATTCCTCCACGCTGCAAGGCAACACCAGCGGCGAGTTCCAGAACGCGCCCGGCATCTTCGACAGCGTGAACGGCCAGGACACCCAGCCCGTCGTGACCGGCTCGTCGGTGGCGTAAGAACGCCCCCGGCTAAGGCAAGGACCTCCGGGATCGCTACCGCTAGGTAAAGTCGACCAGTTCCACGGTCACCGACGCTATGTCCCCCACGTCGAGGCCCTCGGCGGCGCGGACCGGCCGCTTAACCGGGAGGACATAGCCGGCCTGGCTGTCCGGAAAGATGGACGTGGTCCACGTGCTGGCGCCTATCGTGGCCCGCACCCGCAGGGAACCGAAGCCGCGGCGCTGCCCGCCAGCCAGGTCGCGGATCTCCTCGGAGTCGCTGGCCGGCAGCGTGACGAAGACCCAGGCATCATTGCGCCGGGCGTCCCAGAGCCACAGCTCGGCATCGAAGGCGATCTGCACAGACTCAGCCTGCCACACCGACTCGCGTAGCGGCTGAAGTCGGGGCTGACGACGTGCAGCTCGCCAGGCTGCTCGTCCGCATGTGGTCGCTGGGATAGATCCGGCCACGCCCGTAGTCATGGGTGAAGCATAGGTGACATGGTCGACTACTGACGACCAATGGCGATAATTAGCCCGGGATGCCGTGGGCGAGCCAGTGGCGGATCTGGGCGGCTGCCTGGTCGGCCACGGGGTGTCCGAGCGGGCGGGTGACCAGGTCGCTCAGGGCGAACATGTCCAGCACGCGGCCGAGGTACGCCCAGTCGGTCAACAGGGGCAGGTCGGCGGGCTGATGACCGGCGAACCCTTCGCGGAAGCCATCGGTGAAGCGACTGGGGTAGCCGCCGCTGAACCTCGTCATGTTCGCGGCGTCAGCGTAGGGAGATCCGGAGAAGCTGAACTCCCAGTCGAGGACGGCGTCCACCCGCCAGCCGCTGCCCACCCGGGTGACCAGGATGTTCTTGGGGTTGGCGTCCGCGTGTACCAGGCGGTCCTGGGCATCGATCGCGGCCAGCGCCGGGGCGTGCGCCGCGCACAGGGCGGACCAGGCCTGCCGCGCGGCGGGATCCAGGCGCTCGGTCGGGGTGGCGTCCATGCAGGTCGCGGCCATCTCGGGGAGCTGCTCCGACCACGGGGGCATCGCGCCGACGGCAAGCTCCCGGTTGGTGAAGAAGCCGGTCTGGCCGAACGTCACCGCGCCGATGCCCGCCATGACCCGCCCGACCTCAGCCCCGAGTTCGGCCATGCCGCTGGCGTCGTTTCCGGCTCCCGTCAGGGCGTCGCTGAGCGGGGTCCCGGTTACGTACTCCAGGACCATCGCGGGCCGGGTGGCGTCGTTGACGGCCGGCGCGACGCACAGCACCTGGGGCACCGGCACATGCACGCGGGCCGCGTCCATCACGGCTGCCTCGATGCCGGGATCAGGTCCGCCGAGGCGCACGACAACCCGCTCGTCACCTTTGAGGGTCAGCAGGCAGGTCTCATGAGAGAACCCGCCAGCGAGCGGCCGGTCCGCAACCACGGGCCGCCCGAGGACCTCAGCTATCGCGTCAATCTCCTCAGCTCGCACGACCCCAGTTTGCCTGACATGCCGTGCTCGGACAGGTCGTGCTCAGGCAGACCGGGTTAGGGCAGGTAAGGCGCGAGTGCGTGCGCCTGGCGGCGTAGCCGCTCGGCCGAGTCCGCCTGGCCGAGTGCCTCGTAGCGGTCGGCTTCACGGGCGTGCTCGGAGATCTGGCCGCGCAAGATGTCCTGGAGTTCGCTTGCGCTGAGCTCCCGCCGGGCGGCTTCAGCGGCGCCGAGCCCGCTGCGCGCGCCGGCGATGTGGGCGCTAGTGGCCGGCGGGGCAGCGTCTGGGGCGGGGACGGCTTCGGCGTTGTCGATCGCGGCGATGGCGGTGCGGAGCGCGGCCAGGGCGTCGCGGTCGCGCGATTTCATCGCGGTGGTGAGGCCAAGCCGCAGCGCGGCGCGGAGCGCCTGTGCGTCGTCGGTCACGGGTGACTCTCTTTCCGTCCAGATAAGCCAAGACCCTACTGCCGGGCGCGGGCATCATCCCGGTTAACTCAGCCGAGCGCTGCGGCCGCTGCCCGCAGTTCGTCCAGCGCCTGCCGGGCGAGGTCGGTGAAGCCCTGCTCGCTGCCTGGCTCGGTCCAGCGGTCGAAGCCGCGCTCGAAGGCGAGGGCGCCGAGGTTGCCCGCGAGAGCCGAGGCCAGGTCCGGCACGCCGCGCTTCCGCAGCGCCTCCGTCATGGCCAGGGCAAGGCCGTCGCGCTTGGCCGCCGCGCGCTCCCGCAGCTCGCTGTTGGCGGCGACGACAGCCCGGAGCCTGGGCCCGAACTCACGCTGCACGGGCGTGAAGATGCCCGTCGCCGCGTCGAGGCCCGCTGCGACCGCCTCAAGCGGCGTGGCCGACTCGGGCGCCGCGGCGATCCCGTCGGCCAGGAGCTGGCTGAGCATGTCCTGCCCGGCGAACAGCACCTCCCGCTTGTCGGGGAAGTGCCGGAAGAAGGTGGTCTTGGTCAGCCCCGCCCGCTCGGCGATCTCGGTGACGGTGGTCTTGTCGTAACCGCGCTCGCTGAACAGGTCAACCGCGGCGCGCACCAGCCGCTCCCGCGCGTTCGGTTCCCATCGGCCCATGAGCACATCTTAGGTGATGTTACTTGGTACCGTCACCGTGCTAAGGTGACGGTACCAAGTCACATCACTTTGATGGGAGAACTGCTCATGCGCGTTTTCGTCACCGGCGCCAGCGGTCACGTCGCCTCGGCCGTCGTCCCCGAACTTGTCCAGGCCGGACACGACGTCACCGGCCTCGCCCGGTCCGAGACCGCCGCCGCCGCGGTGAAGGCCCTCGGCGCCGACGTCCGCCTCGGCGACACCGGCGACCTCGACGGGCTGCGCGAGGCTGCGGCCAGCGCGGACGCGGTCATCCACCTTGCCTTCAACCACGACGTCATGGTCAGCGGGGACATGGCTGGCGCGACGGCCATGGACATGGCCACCGTCCAGGCGTTCGGCGACGCGCTCGCGAGCACGGGTAAGACCTTCATCGGGATCGGCCTCGGGAACGCGGGCGGCGCCCCGGTCGCCAGCGGCAACCCCCGGTCCGCGGTCGCGCGCGAGATCGCCGGGTTCGCCGGGCGCGGCATCCGGTCCCTGCTCGTCGCGATCCCGCCGGTCGTGCACAGCACGCGGGACCGGGGCGGCTTCATCCCGACGCTGATCCGGGTCGCCCGGGCGTCCGGCGTGTCGGGCTACGTGGGCGACGGTGCCAACCAGTGGCCCGCCGTCCACACCCTGGACCTCGGCCGCCTCTACCGGCTGGCGCTGGAGAAGGCGCCGGCTGGAGCACAGCTGATCGGGGCGGCCGAAGAAGGCATCGCCGTGCGTGACATCGCCGAGGTTATCGGCCGCCACCTGGACATCCCGGTGGTGAGCGTCCCGGCGGACGAGGCCACGCAGCACTTCGGGCCCTTCGGCATGATCATGACGATGGGCCTCCCGCGGGTGTCTAACGCGTCCACCCGGCAACTGCTCGGCTGGGAACCCAGCCACCCCGGCCTGCTCGCCGACCTCGACCAGGGCCATTACTTCACCACGGCGTGACGGAGCCTTCGGCCGCCGTCCGGGCCGCGAGCGCGCACCGCTCGCGGCCCGCCCCGGCTTCGGTGTCGATGATGAGCATGCGGACGGATACTGTCCGCGTCTCTTGTTAGCGTTCCCGTATGGACACCGTGGGCGACTACGACTGGACGCATTTGCTCGCCGAGCAACTCGACTGGTGGTGGCATGCGCACCTCCGGCCGCGGATGGATGGGCTGACCGACGAGGAGTACCACTGGGAGCCGGTGCCCGGCATGTGGGGCATCCGGACGCGGGGCACGTCAACTGCCCCGACCGCCCTCGGCAGCGGCGACTACACGCTGGACTTCGCGTTTCCCGAGCCGGCACCGCCGCCGGCCACCACGATCGCGTGGCGGATGTCGCACGTGACCGTCGGGTGCTTCGGATGGCGGGCCGCGTCGCACTTCGGCGGCCCGGCCGTGGACTGGCAGACCTACGACTACCCGGGCGACGCCGCCACCGCGCTTGAGCGGCTCGACGCCTCCTACGCGCTGTGGATGGACGGCGTCCGCGCGCTCGGCCCCGCGGAGCTGATGTGCCCCATCGGCCCGGCCGAAGGCCAGTTCGCCAAGGAGCCGATGGCGGCGCTGGTCGTGCACATCAACCGCGAGGTACTGCACCACGGCGCCGAGATCGCGCTGCTCCGCGACCTGTACCGGTGGAAGGACGGGTGACAGCGGCCGCCCCCTAGGGTTGTGCCCATGGTCGAGACAGGCACAGAAGAAGGACGTCCCCTGCTGGTCGCCAGCCCAGCCAGCCCAGCCGGCGTAGCCAGCGCCGCGAGCCCCGGCGGGCGGGCGGCCGCAGGCACCGCGCTCATCCTGCTCCCGCAGCCGGACGGCCTCCCGGCGGCCTGGGCCGGCCCGCTCCCGGAAGGGGGCACCCTCGATCCCGCCGATGCCGCCGTGCTGCTGGCGGCCGCGCGGCCCTGTGCGCTCCTGCCCGAGCACGCCACCGGCTGGTTCGGGCGTCCTGGCCTGTCCGGTCACCGCCTGGAGGGGCGCGACTGGTCGCCCCGCTTCGCCCCGGCCCGCATCGCCCGCGACGGTGACCGGGCGCGGATCGAGGCCGAAGACAAGGTCGCCGGGCTGCGCCTGGTCACCGAAGCGGAAGCGGTACCAGGCGGCGCGATCCGCGCCAGGCACACGCTCGTCAACACCGCCGCGGACCCGTACCTGCTGGAGCACCTCGACGTGGTCTTCCCGCTGCCCGGAAGGGTCAGCGAGATCCTGGACTTCACCGGAAGGTGGGCCGCCGAGCGGATCCCGCAGCGCCACCAGGTCACCGACGGGCTGTGGCTGCGCGAGGGCCGCCGCGGCTACCCCGGCCCCGACGCGGCCACCGTGCTGACCGCCGGGACCAGCGGCTTCGGCTTCGGGCACGGGGAGGTCTTCGGCGTCCACGTCGCGTGGAGCGGCAACACCGTGCACCGCGTCGAGCGGGTGCCGGCCGCCCCGGGGCAGGGAGCGGACGGCAGCGAGCGCGCGATGCCGGGTGCGGCCACCATCGGCGGCGGCGAACTGCTGCTGCCCGGCGAAGTCACCCTGGGCGCGGGCGAGTCCTACACCACGCCCTGGGTCTACCTGACGGCGAGCCGCGCCGGGCTTGACGGCCTGGCCGCCCAGTTCCACGGCTACCTGCGGTCGCTTCCGGCGCACCCCGGTACGCCGCGCCCGGTGAACCTCAACGTCTGGGAGGCCGTGTACTTCGACCACGACCTGGCGAAGCTGACCGCGCTCGCTGACCTCGCCGCGCGGATCGGCGTGGAGCGCTTCGTGCTGGACGACGGCTGGTTCACCGGCCGCCGCAACGACCGGGCCGGGCTTGGCGACTGGGCGGTCGACGAGGCGGTCTGGCCGGGCGGCCTGCACCGGCTGACGGATCACGTGCTGGCCCGCGGCATGAAGTTCGGCCTGTGGTTCGAGCCGGAAATGGTGAACCCGGACTCCGGCCTCTACCGCGCCCACCCCGACTGGATCCTGGCCACGGGGGAGCGGGTCCCGCCGCTGCAGCGCCACCAGCTCGTCCTGGACCTGACCAGGCCCGAGGTCGCCGGTTACCTGTTCGACCGGATCAGCGCCGTGCTGGACGAATACCCCGTCTCCTACGTCAAGTGGGACTGCAACCGGTACCTCGTCGACGCCGGCAGCGCCCCGCGCCACGGCGCCGCGGCCGTGCATGCCCAGGCCGCCGCCGTCTACGCGCTGCTCGACCGGCTCCGCGCCCGGCACCCGCAGGTCGAATGGGAGTCGTGCGCCTCCGGCGGCGGCCGCATCGACCTCGGCATCCTGGAGCGGGTCGAGCGGGTGTGGACGTCGGACATGACCGACGCCCTCGCCCGGCAGCAGATCCAGCGCTGGACTGGGCAGCTGGTGCCGCCGGAGTACCTGGGGGCGCACGTCTCCGCGCCGTTCTCTCACCAGACCGGCCGCTACCTGCCGCTTGAGCTGCGCTGCGCTACCGCGCTGTTCGGCCACTTCGGGATCGAGTGGGACCTCACGAAGGCGGGCGAGGACGACCTCGCCGCGCTCACCGCGTGGATCGGGCTGTACCGGGAGCACCGCGGGCTCCTGCACAGCGGGCGCGTCGTCCGCCTCGACGTGCCCGCTGAGACGGCGGCCTGGCTGCACGGTGTCGTCGCCGCCGACGGGTCGCAGGCGCTGATGTGCCACGTCCAGCTCGACATACCGCACAGCGACCAGCCGGCCGCCCTGCGGATTCCCGGCCTCGACCCGGCGCGCCGCTACCAGGTCACCGACGTGACGCCAGGCGAACCACGGCTGCCCATGATCGAGGCATCCGGGGCCGCGCTCGCGGACATCGGCCTGGTGATCCCCGCGCAACGCCCGCTGCGGGCGATCGTCTTCCACGCCACGGCCCGCTAAGCCATCCACGTCGTTGGCGGCAGCGCGGGGGCCACTGTCCGCGGCGGCCGAACCGGGATACGTTGAGGCCCGGGAGGCTGTGGATGGATGAGGAACTGGACGGCCTGCGCAAAGTAGTCCGCGATCTTGTCGGCGCATGGGAATTCACACCGCGTTGCGACGCCTGGATGCGCGGCTACGACCCGGCGTTCAGCACGGAACTGGCCCGCCGCGGCCTGATCGGCATGACCTGGCCGACGGCCGCCGGCGGCGGCGGGCGCTCCAACCTGGCGCGGCTGGTCGTGACCGAGGAACTGCTGCGGGCCGGCGCGCCGGTCGCGGCGCACTGGATCGCCGACCGGCAGATCGGCCCCGCGATCCTCCGCAACGGGTCGCCCGCGCTCCGCGCGGAGATCCTGCCCGGGATCGCCGCCGGCGAGATCACGTTCTGCCTGGGCATGAGCGAGCCGGACTCCGGTTCCGACCTCGCGTCGGTACGGACCCGCGCCGTGCCGGACGGCGACGGCTGGCGCATCACCGGGCGCAAGATCTGGACGACGCTCGCCCACCGCGCCACGCACGCTTACGTGCTGGCCCGCACCAGCGGCGCCGACGACAAGCACAGCGACAAGCACGAAGGGCTTACCGAGTTCGTCGTCGACATGAGCGCGCCCGGGGTGACCGTGCGGCCGATCGAGGACCTCGGCGGCGAGCACCACTTCAACGAGATGACCTTCGACGACGTCTTCGTCCCGGCCGGGCGGGTCATCGGCACCGAAGGCGAAGGCTGGAAGCAGGTCACCGAGCAGCTGTCGTTCGAACGCGGCGGCATGGAGCGGGTGCTGTCCACGTACCCGCTGTTCGCGCGGTTCGCCGGCCGTGACCTGGACGCGACCGGGCGGGCGGCGGCCGGGACGCTGCTGGCCCGCCTCATGACCCTGCGCGAGCTCGCCTGCCAGGTGGCCGGGGCGATGGACGCGGGACAGGCGCCGGCTGCCGCCGCGGCCGTGCTGAAGTACCTCGGCACGACGTTCGAGCGCGAGGTCGTCGACGTGGTGCGCACGACAAGCGAAGCGACACCCGCGCGGGGCGCCGGCGGGTTCGCCGGGCTGCTCGCGCAGGCGCAGCTCGCCACACCGGGCTTCTCCATCCGCGGCGGCACCGACGAGATGCTGCTGACCATCGTCTCGCGCCAGCCGCCCGCGCCGGAACGCGACGAGATCGGGCGGATGGCCGACGAGGTGCTCAGCGCGGACCTTGCCGATGCCTGGGACACCATCACCGGGCTTGGCTGGACGTCGGTGGGCGTCGCCGAGTCCGACGGCGGGTCCGGCGGGACCTTCGCCGACCTCGCGGCCCTCGTCCGCGCCACCGGGCGGCACGCGTGCGCGGTGCCGCTGGCCGAGGCGGCGCTCGCCCGGTCCCTGTGCGCGGCGCCCGCGTTCGCGGCGGTGGCGCAGGACTTCGCGGTCGCGGACGGGCGCGTCTCGGCGACCGCCGACGTGCCCGAGACGGAACTCCCCGGCCGGGTCCTGCTGCTCAGCGACAGCCGCGCCGCCTGCGTGGCGACGGAGAACATCTCAGAGGAACGGTGGCGTGACCTCGCCGGGCGGCCGCACCTGCGCGTCGAATGCCGGGAGGCGCCCGCCGAGGTCCTCGCCGTCCCGCCCGGCTTCGACCCGGTCGCCCGGCTGACCGTCCTGCGGCTGCACGCCGCGCTCGGCGCGGTCGAGGGCGCGTGCCGGCTGACCCGGGAGCACGTGACCACCCGTGAGCAGTTCGGCCGCCCGCTGTCCCGCTTCCAGGCGGTCGCGCACCGGCTCGCCGAGATGGACTGCGCACGGGCCCTGTTCGAAGTCGCCGTGTCGGCGGCAGTGGACCTTGAGCCGGCCCGGGTGGCCGCCGCGGCCACGCTGGCCGACCCGGTCCTTACCACCGTCGCCCGGCTGGCCCATCAGCTCCACGGCGCGATGGGCATCACGCGGGAAAGCCCGCTGCACCGCTACACGACCCTGCTGTGGGCGCTGCGCGACGAGATCGGCCCGGCGCGGCAGTGGGCGCTGCGCCTGCACGACCTGGCCGGCGGCGACGAAGAAACGCTGTGGGCGCTCGTCACGACCCGCCCCCGAGGAAGGTGAGCCCATGTCCCTGGTGCTGCTCGACGAGCCGGCGGACGGGGTGCGGCTGCTCCGGCTCAACGACCCGGACCGGCGCAACGCGCTGACCCCGCGGCTGCAGGAGGACCTGCGCGCGGCCGTCGACACGGTCGCGGCCGACAAGGGGGCGCGCGTGCTGGTCATCACCGGCAACGGCACCGCGTTCTGCGCCGGGGCGGACCTTTCCGTCACGTTCGGCGAGGCTGCCCGCCCGTTGCGCCAGCTGCGCGAGGGCCTGATGGCGACCTACGACAGCTTCCTGCGGGTGCGCCGGCTCACGATCCCGACGATCGCGGCCGTCCAGGGCGCCGCGGTGGGCGCGGGGGCCAACCTCGCGCTGTCCTGCGACGTCCGGATCGCCGGCCCGCAGGCGAAGTTCGGGATCACGTTCACGCGCCTCGGGCTGCACCCGGGCGGCGGGTGCACTTACTTCCTGGTCCGGTCGCTGGGGCAGCAGCGCGCGCTCAGCGTGCTGCTCGACGGCGCGACGCTGACCGCGGAAGAGGCCGCCGCGACGGGGCTGGTGCGCGAGATCGCGGACGACCCGCTGGCTGAGGCGCTCGCGGCGGCCACCCGCTGGGCCGCGCTCGACCCGGGCCTGGCCGCCGACATCAAGCGCGCCGTCGCGCTCGCCGCGACCGGCGCCTTCGACGACGTGCTGGAGTTCGAGGCCTGGGCCCAGGCCGCCTCGGCGGGCAACCCCGCCGTCGCGCAGGCGGTCGAAGCCAGACGCAAGCGGCGCTCGTCGTGACGGCGGTTACCTAAGGCGGCGTATCGCGCCGCCGCGAATACGCATCGCGGACGATGCCAGCCCGGCGGACTGCCCCGTACGGTGGAGCGGTGCATAGCCGGCTGACGGACCTTGGCGTAGCCGCGATTCCGTTCGCGCTCGGGCTGGTCGGCCCGGGCACGCACGACGCGTGGTGGAGCTTGGCGCTGGGTGCGGGGATCGGCGCGTCGCTGTACTGGCGGCGTCGCTCTCCGGCCGTAGCGCTCGCGGGCTGCTTCGCCCTCGGTCTCGTCCAGCTAGTCGCCGCCCTGACCGGCAGCCCGCAGCCCCGCGTGCTCCCTGGCCTGTACGACCTCGGGATCATCATCGCGATCTACTCCGCGGTCGCCTACGGCACCCGTGCGGCGCGGCTGGTCGCCGTGGCCGGCGGCGCCGCCGGGGCCACCGCCGCGGTCCTGGTGTGGGCGACCGGCGTGCAGAACGGCTGGAACCAGGCGTTCGCCGTGTGCGTCCTGTTCGCCCCGGTGCTGCTCGCCTGGGCGCTCGGCACCGCCGCGCGGACCCGGCGCGCCTACCTGGTCAGCCTGGAAGACCGCGCCGCCCGGCTGCAGCGGGAACGAGAAGCCCTCGCCCGGGCGGCGGTCGCCGAAGAACGGATGAGGATCGCGCGCGAACTGCACGACATCATCGCGCACGGGGTGAGCCTGATGATCGTCCAGTCCGACGGGGCCGACGCCGCGATCGAGCAGGAGAACGCCGGCGAGGCGCGCACGGCCGTCGCCGCGATCGGGCGCACCGGGCGGGCCGCCCTGGCCGACCTGCGGCTGCTGGTCGGCATGCTGCGCAGCGACCACGGCGCCGCCGAGCCGCAGCCGGGGATCAGCCAGCTGCAGGACCTGATCGACAGCGTCCCGCTGAAGGTACGGCTGCGGGTCGACGGTGAGCCGCGCGAGCTGCCGCAAGGGCTCGCGCTCGCCGTGTTCCGCATCGTCCAGGAGGCCCTAACCAACACGGTCAAACACGCGGGCCCGGACGCGTCCGCGGACGTCCGGCTGAGCTACGAAAGCGGCACGGTGGAGGTAGAAGTGACAGACGACGGCCACGGGCCGGGCGCGCCGGGCGGGATCGGGCACGGCCTGATCGGGATGCGGGAGCGAGCCGCCATGTTCGGCGGGACGTTCACCGCCGGGCCGCGGGTATCGGGCGGGTTCCGCGTGCTGGCGCGCCTGCCGTGGACGTGATCCGCGTCGTCCTGGTGGACGACCAGGAACTGGTCAGGACCGGGTTCCGGCTGGTGCTCGGCGGCCAGCCGGACATCGAGGTGGTCGGCGAGGCCGGCGACGGCGCGGAGGCCCTCGAGGTTGTCGCCCAGACGCGGCCCGACGTCGTGGTGATGGACGTGCGGATGCCCCGGATGGACGGCGTCGCGGCGACCCGCCGCATCCGGGCCGACGCCGCCGACGGTGCGCCCCGGGTGCTCATCCTGACCACCTTTGACCTGGACGAGTACGTCTACGAGGCGATCCGGGCCGGCGCGTCCGGGTTCCTGCTCAAGGACACCGGCGCCAGGAACCTGATCGACGGCGTGCGGGTCGTCCACTCCGGTGACGCCGTCGTCGCGCCGAGCGCCACCCGGCGGCTGTTCGACCGGTTCACCACGGCGGTCCCGAGCTGGCACGCGGACGAAAGGCAGCGGCAGCACCCGCCCGGCGGCCCGCTCACCGCACGGGAGACCGAGGTTCTCCGGGAGGTTGCCCAGGGCCTGTCCAACGCGGAGATCGCCGCGCGCATGTACCTGTCCGAGGCGACTGTCCGCACCCACGTCAGCAACATCCTGGGCAAGCTCGGCCTCCGCGGCCGCGTCCAGGCCGTCGTCTACGCCTACGAAGCCGGCCTGGTCCGCCCCCGCGCGTAACCGGCGCCGCGCCACGGCGCAGCGTGCTATGCGTCGCGGCGCAGCCACGCGTCACCGCGCCAACTACGCGTCACGGCGGAGCCGCCTACGCGCCCCCGCGTAGCCGGGAAACCACCCGCGCGCCCGAGGCGGGGGCACCGGCCCGCCGCCTACGGTCAAGCCCATGCTCATGGCTAAGGACCTCAGCAAGACCTACGGGCAGGGCCCCAACGCCGTCCAGGCCCTGGACGGGGTGTCGGTCGGCTTCGACACCGGGGCGTTCGCCGCCATCATGGGACCGTCCGGATCTGGTAAATCGACCCTGATGCACTGCCTGGCCGGGCTGGACACGGTGACGTCCGGTTCCGTCCGCATCGGCGACACCGAGCTCAGCGGCCTTTCCGACCGCGCACTCACGCTGTTCCGCCGGGACCACGTCGGCTTCGTCTTCCAGTCGTTCAACCTGCTGCCGGCCCTCACCGCCGAACAGAACATCCTGCTGCCACTCGAACTGGCCGGGCGTCGTCCCGAGCCGCGCTGGTTCCAGCAGCTCATCGGCGTGCTCGGCCTCGACGACCGGCTCGGGCACCGGCCCAGCGAGCTGTCCGGCGGCCAGCAGCAGCGGGTCGCCTGCGCCCGTGCGCTGATCACCCGGCCCGACGTCATCTTCGCCGACGAGCCCACCGGCAACCTCGATTCCCGGTCCGGCGCCGAGGTGCTCAGGTTCCTGCGGCACTCGGCCCGCGAGTTCGGGCAGACGATCATCATGGTGACCCACGACCCGGTCGCCGCGTCCCACGCGGACCGGGTGGTGTTCCTCGCCGACGGACAGGTCTCCGGCGAACTAAACCGCCCGACGGTGGCGCAGCTCCTCGACGCGCTCAAGGACCAGGAATGCTGACCGTCATCCTCGCGGGGCTGCGCGCCCGCTGGCGGCGGCTGCTCCTGTCGGTCCTGGCCGTCGCGCTCGGCGTCGCGTTCATCGCGGGCACGCTCATCAACACCGCCACCGTCCACGCGGCCTACTACAGCCAGTTCGCGGCGCAGGCCAAGAACGTCGACGCGGCGGTCGAGCCGGCTAAGTCCGGCACGCTGCTCCCGCTGGGCGACCTCGCGACGGCTCGCGCCGTCCCCGGCGTCGCCGGGGCTGAAGGCAGGCTGCAGGGCGCCCTGCCGATCGTCAGCCAGGCCGGCCGCGCCTACGCCGCCACCGCCGAAGACCTGCCCGCCGACCCG
>Ga0310811_10004771_pt1 | contig 17084 bp, 11 predicted proteins | sample YCmetagenome_FD_207642 | JGI IMG/M metagenome (GOLD analysis project Ga0310811, IMG submission 207642) | Soil microbial communities from experimental microcosm in Duke University, North Carolina, United States - YC | ecosystem: Engineered > Artificial ecosystem > Soil microcosm > Unclassified ...
CGCCAAGGTTCACCGTGGGCTCGGCCACGTAGTTGATGTTGCCGGTGTTGAAGCGGTGGATGAAACCGCAGAACGGGCTGGATGCGTTTGCATAGCACTGGTTGAGCACGGTCTGCGCGGAGATCGTAGTGATGGTGTCGTTGAGGTTGATGCGCCATACGTCCGCGCTCAACGAGAGGCCGGGCAGCCATCGCGGGTCGTACACCACGCCATAGTCGAAGGACTTGCCCTGCTCGGGTTTCAACTGGTAACCCGCGGCGACCGCGCCGGAAGCCTTGGCGGAAATCTGCGGGTTGGCCTGCTGGTAGCTGCCATCCACCGGTACGTTGGCGCACGCCGCGGCGTGGCCGCCCGTGTAGAAATTGCACGGGTCGTTGACCGTCGGCGCGTCGTTGGCGATGCCCTGGTAGAGCTCGTTGATGTTGGGCGCGCGGAACACCTGCGAGACGGTGCCGCGTAACAGCAAATCCTCCACCGGCCGCCACTCCAGCGCGACCTTGCTGCTGGTGTTGCTGCCGGCCGTACTGTAGTCGGAATAGCGCGAGCCCAGCGTCACGTTGAGCGCCTTCGCCCAAGGCTTGTCGGCCAGCAGAGGCACCAGCGCCTCGGCGTAGGCTTCCTTCACGTTGAAGCTGCCGGAAAGCACCGTGGTGCAGAACTCAACCACGCCGCACAGGCCGTTGGCGTCGCCTACGGCGAGCGGGTCGGCCCAGGTCGAGGTGCTCTCCTTGCGATAGGACAGGCCGGTGGCGAGGCTCACGTCGCCGGCGGGCAGGGTGAACAGGTTGCCGTTTGCGTTCGCCTCGACCTGCTTGACGATGTAGTCCGAGGTGGCGGTGGGATCGCGCTGGATATTGCGCAACGCCGCGATGGTCGTCGGGTCGTTGACGTTGAAGATGTTGATCGGCGTGCAATTGGCGACCGGGTTGCCTGGCGTACCGCAGGTGACCTTGCCGGTACCCGCATCGAGATAGGAGGGTCCCAGGCCTTGCTGCAGCCCTTCGTAATCGAGGAAACCGTAGTTGACCGACTTCTGCCGTACCTTGCCGTAGTTGAAGTTGGCATCCCACTGCCATGAGCTGTCGCCGAAGCTGCCACGCAGGCCGGGCGTGAACTGCATGTTGTAGGTTTTGTATGTGTAGCGCCGGTAGCCCAGCGTGGTGAAGCGCGTGTTGAAGTCGCCGTAGCTGTCGCCGCTGACGCGATCGGTGCCGAAGTTCACGCCGAACGGGTTGTAGTAGTTCTGCGCCGAGACCACGAAGTTGTCGCCGTTGGCGAATACCGGCACCGGCGCGATCTGCGAGTCGGATTGCGTCCTGGTGTAGTAGAAGTTGCCGTAGGCCTCGACTGCATCGGTCACCTTGTACTTTCCGATCAGGAAAATACTGTCGCGCTTCTGCGGCGTTTGCAGGATGTTGTCGCCCTGGTAGTTGTAGGTGTCCGCGTTGGTGTAGCAGTGGTAGTCGTTGAGCGACGTGGCGCCGCCGACGCCAGGGTTGAGCGATACGCGCGACGAGCAGCCGACCTGCGATGCCACCGAGCGCGGCAGCGTGATGGAGCCTGCTGGTGTCGCCGACGAGCCGCTGACGATCACCTGGCCGTTGGAAAGATTGAGCGCATCGTGCGAGAACGCGCGGTCGCTCGCTGATACCGCATCGAGGCTCTGGTGCTCGATGCCGGCCACGATGCTGCCACGCTGGCCGGTGTGTCCGGCGGTCAACGAGAAGTGGCGGCGAAAGCCATCGCTATGGCCGCTCTCGCCGAAATCGCCGGAAAACTGCACGCCGTCAAACTTGTCGCGCAGGATGAAATTCACCACGCCACCGATCGCATCCGAACCGTAGATCGCGGACGCGCCATCGCTCAGCACTTCGACGCGATCGATCATGTTGGCGGGAATGCTGTTGACGTCGTTGTAGGCCAGGCGCACGCCGTTCACCAGGATCAGCGTGCGCTTGTCGCCCATGCCGCGGAGCGAGATGGTGGCCGCGCCGGTGCCGCCGCCATTGTTGGTGTTTGCGTTGGTGGCATTGCCGGCGATCGATGGCAGCTCCTGCACCACATCGCCCAGCGTGGCCTTGCCGCTCGCGGCGATCTGCGATCGGTCGACCGTGACGACAGGGTTGGCCGTCTCCACGTCGACGCGGCGAATGCGTGAACCGGTCACGGTGACGCCTTCAAGCGTCTTGGCTTTGTCCGTCGACGGTTGGTCGTTGGTTGCCGCGGGCGGCGTGGGGCCGGCGTCCTGCGCGTGAACTGCGGTAGCGAATAGCATCGACACGAGCGCCGTCTTCACGGCAAGGTCGAGCGTGCGGGATCGTGGACGGCAGGGCGAACGCTTGAGCGGGAGATCGTGCGTCGAATGCATGGAGTTCCTCGCGTGACATGACTGCAGGGGAATGGGGTAAGACGCGGCACTTTCTGCGGGCAACACAAGGCCGTGTCGGGTGCGACCCAACCGTTGCCGTTGCCGTGATGGAGGTAAACGACGCGTGTCGTTCAGCCCCCTTGTCGACCCGTCACGACGTCGACGGGCTGTTGGCGCGCTCAGCCGTTGCCGTGCGCGCCGGGTTCGGATTGCCAGTACACGGCATAGCGTTCGCCGTGCACCTGATTGAGCGGGATGACGGCAAGCGTGCCGTCCCTCGTCTGTGCTTCGAAGCGGAGATCCTGCGCGGATGCCACGCGCAACCAGGACACCTCATCGCCTTGCTTGTCGGCGACGCGCGGTGCGGGCCATGGCTTGGGTTCGGGCTTGGGTGCCGCGTCGTAGCCGCAGTACTGCATGTCGTGGGTCAGCCCCTTGTCGCCCAGGCGCGCCGCCAATACCAGCGGTCCATAAAGCACCGCCTGCAGGCTGTCGTCGCCGGGCAACGCCATGCGCGTCACCTGCATGGGGAGATCCAGTTCGAGGCGATCGCCGTCGTGCCACTCGCGCTTGATCGTGAGATAGCTGCCGGGCGAGGCGAACACATCCAGCGCCTGGCCATTGAGCCGCACGCGCGCACCCGGCCCGATCCACGAAGGCACGCGCAGGTTCAACGCGAACGTGGATGGCGCGGTGAGCGAAAGTCGGAAACGTGTCAGCGGTTCGCGGGGGAACGCGGTTTCCTGGCGCAAGCGCAGCTTCCGTTCCGGCCAGTCGAGTTCGGAGGGAATGAACAGGTTGACGTAAAGGTCGCTGCCGTCGCGGAAGTAGATGCTGTCGTTGAAGCGGGCGAACTCTTCCGCACCGCTACCGGTGCAACACCAGAACGAGTCGGTGGGCGTGTTGTAGAACTTCGCCGCGCCGGGTTGCAGCGGGTAGTAGTACAACTTCATGCCGTCGCCGTCCTGCGTGCCCAGTCGCGCGTTGTAGAGCGTGCGCTCGTAGTAGTCGAATGCGCGCGGGTCGCCGTTCCACGCGTACACGTGACGCGTCAGCTTCATCAGGTTGTAGGCCACGCAGCACTCGGCGCTGTACAGGCCGAGCTGGCCCTTGAGGTCGCCGGGCGCGGTGTTCCAGAACTCGTCGTTGCTTGAACCGCCGGTGGCGTAGGTGCGGTTGCGTGTGACGGTTTCCCAGAAGAACTCGGCGATGCGCCGGTAGCGCGGCTCACCGGTGAGCTCGTAGCGCCGCGCAGCGCCGATCACCTTGGGTATCTGCGTGTTGCTGTGCAGGCCCTGCAGCTCGTCGCGATGCGCCGCCAATGGATCGAACAGCGATACCTGGTCGAAGCGGTGCGCCGCATCGAGATAGCGGCTGTTGCCGGTGATCGCGTACAGCTCAACCAGGGAGTCGTTCATCCCGCCGTACTCGGTCTTCAGGATGTGCGCCATCTCCGCATCGGAAAAGCCGTTGAGCCAGCGCACCGTCCAGTTGCCGATGCCGATGGCCACCTGCAGCGCCTGCGTGTTGCCGGTGTGCACATACATGTCGAGCATGCCGGCGAGAATTTTGTGGATGGTGTAGAACGGTGCCCACACCTTCTGGCCGCTGCTGAGGCGGTCGAAGAAGCTTTCGGGGAACGCGCTCAGGTAACCATTGGGTTGTTGGCAGGCCGCGAGTGCCGCGACCAGCTCGTCCCCGCGCTGCTTGAGCGTGGTGTCGCCCACCGTGGCATAAGCCAATGCGGCAGCGGAGAGGTAGTGGCCGCCGCTGAAGTGGCCTCGCAACTCACAGTCGGGCTTCTCCCAGCCACCCAGTGGTTTGGCGCTGGAAGCGATGCCGGCCTGCACGCGGAAACTGTGCGCCAGTCGATCCACCGGCAAACTGTGCAGATAGTTCTGGTTGATCGCCGCGGCGCGCGAGAAGTCGCTATCCAGCAGACGCACCTGGCCCAACCCAAAGGGTTGCATGCGATACACCGGTTGCTCGCGCACGGCGTTTCCGCTTGTAGCGTCGGCGGGCGTAGCGGTATCGGCGACATCGGGCGCCAGGCTGAAGGCGCGGGGCACGACCGCCAACGACGCCAGTGCAGTGGCTGCTTGCTTGAGAAATCGCCTGCGATGATCACGATCCTGTTGCATGACTCTCCCCGAGGCATGGCCGGACATCATGGAATGATGACGTTTTTTTCGAGCGCCGCTTACGCAGGTTTTCATCGTGCCGTCACATGACCATGTCGTCTTGTGTCATTTGACGGCACGAGATGCGGAATCCTGCATAGTCGCCGACGGTCTCTTCCGCGAGAGCGAGCATGTCGCGCGCGCCAATGCCTCAGCGCGGCGCATCCACCCGGATCAACATCACATCGTGGCGAGCCAGCGTAATGGCCTGCTGATCCGCCAGCGACATCGGCTTGCCGCTCCACAGATCCTCGCCTTGCTGAGGGCCATGCAAGCCCAGCTTCGACAGGTTCAGGCGGAAAGGATGGGTGTCATAGCGGGCGCTGCCCACGTTGAAGATGGCGATCGCCATCGCACCGTTTTGCAGCGGACGCGTCCACACCTCCACCTCGCCCTCGGCGTAGGCACGCGTGGCCTGCTTGCCGAGCGGATCCTGGTCGATGGCGATGACGTCGCGGTTAGCCAGGATGTTCTTCACCTCGACCGGCATATGCGCGAGGTCGTTGCCGGCAAGCAGGGGGGCGGCCAGCATTGCCCACCAGCTGAAGTGCGCCCGGTTTTCGGCGGCGGTCAACTTGCCGTTGCCGACTTCGAGCATGTCCGGGTCGTTCCAGTGGCCAGGGCCGGCATAGCTGGCCAATCCCGCCTGTTGCGAGGCAATGGCATAGATGCGATCCCACTCCGGCGTGATGTCGCCGGTGGTGCGCCACAGGTTGCCGCCGACCTTGGCGCCGGGCGCCCATTCCCACACGGCATCCCAGCCGTACTGGCACAGCGAGTAGACGATGGGCCGGCCCGTCGCCGCCAATGCGGCATGCATGCGCTCGTAGGCATCGACCATCAGGCGCATCTGTTGCGCGGGATCGTTGGGCGCCTTGGCCTTCATCTGGTCTTCGATGAAGCTGCACAGGTCGTATTTCAGGTAGTCCACGCCCCAGGCGGCGTAGGTCTTCGCGTCCTGTGCCTCGTGCCCCAGCGATCCGGTGAAGCCCGCACAGGTCTTGGGGCCGGGCGAGGTATAGATGCCGAGCTTCAGGCCTTTCGAATGAACATAGTCGGCGAGTGCCTTCATGTCCGGAAAGCGGGCGTTGGGATGGATCACGCCCTTGGCGTCACGCTCGCCCTGCCAACCGTCGTCGATGTTGACGTAGACGTAGCCGGCATCACGCATGCCGCTGCTGACCAGGGCATCGGCCGCTGCGCGCACATCGGCATCGGTGACTTTCTCGGCGAAGAAATTCCAGCTGTTCCAGCCCATCGGCGGCGTGGCCGCCACGGGATCGGCGAATGCGCTACTGCAAGCCGAGCCCAGTGCCATGGTCAACGCGAACAGAACATGACGGGACAATCGCATGGTTCACCTCGTTGTCGGGAGAGCGGAATGCAAAGGTCAAGCCGCGTTGGCAGCCACGCGACTATGGCGCCGGCCGTAACTCAGGTACAGCACGCAACCCAGCAACAGCCAGATGGCGAAGCGTACATACGTGATCACGGGCAGGCCCCAGATCAGCCAGCACGAGAAACCTACGCCGATGATTGGCACCCATGGCACCAGCGGCGTGCGGAACGGGCGATGCAGTTCCGGTTGGCGCCAGCGCAGTACCGCTACAGCTGTACAGATCACGATGAAGGCGCCAAGCACGCCGATATTCACCAGCTTGGCGAGCTCATCCAGCGGAAACAGGCCCGAAGCGACGGCGGTCACGGTACCGAGCAGGAGCGTGGAACGATGCGGTGTACGCCAGCGCGGATGCACGGCGGCAAACCACGATGGCAACAGTCCATCGCGACCGAGGCTGAAACCGATGCGCGCACCGGCCATCAGGTTGGCGAAAATCACGCTGGTGATGCCGCATACCGACGCCAGCGAGATCACCACCATCGTCCACGGCATGCCGATGCGGATGAAAGCGTTCGCCACCGGTGCGGCATTGTCCAATGTGGTGTACGGCACGATGCCGGTGAGCACGAGGCAGATGGCGATGTAGAGCACCATGGCGATGCCCAGCGACAGCAGCACCGCGCGCGGCAGGTCACGCTGCGGATTGCGCGATTCCTCCGCCGCCGTAGTGAGCATGTCGTAGCCGAACACGGCGAAGAAGACCACGGCGGCGCCGGTCACCACGCCGTGCATGCCGAACGGCATGAAAGGATGCCAGCGTTCGGGCTTCACGTAGGCGGCGCCGGCGATCACGATCAGCGCGGCGCCGGCGATCTTGATCGACACGATCAGCGTGTTGAAACGCGCGCCCCATTCCATGCGCACGGTGAGCAGGGTAGTGATGACCACGGAAATCGCGATGGCAGGCAGGTTCACCACGCAGCCCGGTGCGCTGCCCCAGGCGCCTTGTGCCCATACCGGCAGCGGTATGCCGGCGGCATCCAGCAGCGCCTGCATGTATCCGGACCAACCCACCGCGACCACGGCGGCGATCAGCGCGTATTCCAGCAGGAGATCCCAGCCGATGATCCATCCGGCGAACTCGCCGAGCACGGCGTAGCCGTAGGTGTAGGCGCTGCCGGAGACCGGGATGAGGCCGGCGAACTCGGCATAACACAGTGCCGCGGCTGCGCTGGCGATGCCCGCGATGATGAAGGACACCAGCACGGCGGGGCCGGCCTGCGTGGCCGCCACGGTACCCGTGAGCACGAAGATGCCGACGCCGATGATGCCGCCAAGACCGATGGCCGTGAGTTGCCACAGGCCCAGCACGCGACGCAGGCCACTGCCGCCTCGCGCGGCCTCGCCCTGCAATGCCTCTACCGGCTTGCGCCGGAGCATGTCGTTGATCAGGCCCATTCGCTTCTCCCCGTCTCGCGTGCTGTCGATTTGTATGGAACCGCGCTCGCTCTCTTCTCATGCGATCGCGTCGGGTCTTCCCTGGCGTGGTGCTCCGTGTTGCGTCCTGCGATTACTTCGTGGCGTACGGCGACTTGCCGCCATCGGCGATGAACTTGTCCACTTCCTGCTGCAGCACCGGGAGCGGCACGGAGCCGAGCGAGAGCACGGTGTCGTGGAAGGCGCGCAGGTCGAAATGTTCGCCCAGCGCTTTCTCCGCCTTCGCGCGTGCATCGACGATGGCAAGTTCGCCCAGGTAGTACGACAAGGCTTGGCCCGGCCAGGCGATGTAGCGGTCCACCTCGGTCTCGATCTCGTGTTCGCTCAGCGCCGTGTTGTCGCGCATGAAGGCCTGCGCCTGCTCGCGGGTCCAACCCTTGTGATGGATGCCGGTATCCACCACGAGGCGGCAGGCGCGCCACATCTGATAGCTCAGGTAGCCGAAGCGGTCGTAAGGCGTGTCGTACATGTCCATTTCCACGCCCAGGCGCTCGGAATACAACGCCCAGCCTTCGCCGTAGGCGGAGATGTAGGTGTAGCGACGGAAGTCGGGCAAGCCTTCGTGCTCGGCCGCCAGCGGCATCTGGAAGGCGTGGCCCGGCGCGGATTCGTGCAGGGTGAGTGCCGTCAGCGAATACAGCGGGCGTGAGGGCAAGTCATAGGTATTGACTAGATAGACGCCCGGGCCGCCGCGGCCGCCGGTGTAGAACGGCGCAAGATCCGCCGGCACCGGCTCGATCGCGAAGCGCTGTCGCGGCAGTCGGCCGATGACGTTGCCCACCTTGCCGTCGACGCGCTTGGCGATCCACGCGGCGTCTTTCAACAGTTCGTCGGCCGACTTGGGATAGAACTTCGGGTCGGTACGCAGGTAGTGCAGGAACTCGGGGAAACTGCCCTTGAAGCCGCTGTCGCGGATGGTCTCGTCCATCTCCTTGCGGATGCGCGCCACTTCCTTCAGGCCCAGCTCGTGGATCGCGTCGGGCGTCATGTCGAGCGTGGTGAACTCGCGGATCTGCGACTGGTAGAACGCCCTGCCGTCCGGCATCGATTCGGCGGCGAGCGTGGTGCGCGCCTGCTTCATGTAGGTGTTGCGGATGAAGTCGAGCAGCTTCGCGTAGGCGGGAATCACCGACCGCTGGATCGCTTCGCGTCCTTCCGCGCGCAGCTGCGCCTGCACATCGGCGGGAATCGTCGCCGGCATCTTGCGGAACGGTGTGTAGAAGAGATTGTCGTCACCCTTGGCCTTCACCACATCGGCAATCGACTGGTCGCGTCCCGTCAGCGTCACCCGTGGCACGCTGAAGCCCCGGGCTAGGCCGGCTTGCATGTTGGTCGTCTGCTCGCCGAAGTAGCGCGGTATGTCCTGCAGCTGGTGGATGTAATGCCGGTAATCCTCGGCGGTGCGCAGCGTGCGGCGCGCGGTAAAGCCAAGGTTGGTCCAGAACGCCGTGTCGCTGTTGAACGGCATTTCCCAGGTATGGAAGTGCTGGTCCGCTAGCAAGACCTGGATCTGGTTGCGATAGACCGCGTAGTTGACCGGGTCGTCGCCCTTCAGCTGGTTCGGCGAAATGGCGTCGAGCTGCTTGAGCACGTCGGCCCAGTAGCGCTCGCGTGTCGCCTGGGTGCCCGCCTCGACCTTCGGCAGATGGTCGGCGATCTTGCTGCCGCTGTTGTCCTCGTCATCCGCGCCCTTGAACTGCGCTTGCCGCCAGGCCCATTCCTTGGTGTAGATCGCGTGGAAGCGGGCGGTGGCATCGTCGTCTGCGTGTGTCGGCAGCGAAGCGCCGAGGCAGAGCGTGCAGGCAAGGGCGAGGATGAGAGGCTTCATGTCGCTGTCCTTCGAAACGTAATGTGTGGGAGCGCACCCTGTGCGCGACAGCAACCTTTGGCACCGCGTCGCCGCTCTCCTGTCGCGCACAGGGTGCGCTCCCACAATGAGGGTGATGAGCTATGCAAACGGCTGGTCGATCGCGGGCGAGGGCGGCGTAAACCAGGCGGCGCCTTCCTCGGTGACGTAGAAGTGATCTTCCAGTCGCACGCCGAAACGGTCAGGCACCACGATCATCGGTTCGTTGCTGGCGCACATGCCAGATTCGAGACGTGTCTGGTTGCCGCGCACGAGGTAAGGCGTCTCGTGGATGTTCATACCGCAGCCGTGCCCCGTGCGATGGGGGACGCCGGGCAGGCGGTAGTCGGGACCCAGGCCGGCTTTCTCCACCACTTTGCGCGCCGCTTCGTCCACCGCTTCACAGGTCACGCCGGGACGCACCGCATCGAACGCGGCCCGCTGCGCCGCCTGTTCAAGCTCCCAGATGCGCACGTGGTCCGCGCTGGGACGCCCGAAGATGTACGTGCGCGTGATGTCGGAGTGATAGCCGTGCACAGTGCAGCCTGTGTCGATCAACACCAATTCGCCGGGCTGCAGGTATTGCTCACCCGGAACACCATGCGGATACGCCGTGGCCTGACCGAAATGCACGATGCAGAAGGTGGAACCGTTGTCGGCGCCCATGGCGCGATGCGCCTCATCGATGAAGCGCACGAGTTCGCCGCGGCTGATGCCTTCGCGCATGAGGCCGGCGGCAAGGCGATGCACCTGCAAGGTCATCGCGGTGGCCTGCTTCATCAGCGCCAGCTCGCTGGTAGTCTTGCAGATGCGGCAACCGTCGATGATGGCGGTTGCCTCGGTCAGCGGCTTTCCGCCGAGCACTGCGCGCAGACGTTCGGCTACGAGATAGGGTGCCGCGGGATCGAGCGCGAGGCTGCCGGCGCCGCGCTCGCACAGCGCATCCGCTACCAATTGCTGCGGGTCTTCGTGTTCCTCCCACAGTCGCACTTCGGCGGGAATCAGCAACACGGCTTCCAGCGAGCCCACTTCGAACGCGGGGCACACCACGATGGGTGCACCGCGCTGCGTCACCAGCAAGCCGACCAAGCGCTCGCTCGCTCCCCACGGCACACCGCTGAAATAGCGTAGCGAGGTGCCGGCGGTGACCAGCAGCGCATCGATGCCTTGCTCACGCATCAGGCGACGCGCGTGGTCGATGCGCTGCTCGTACTCATCCGCACCGATGGCCGACGCCGGCGTGGGCCAGGGCGCAAGCGAAGCGCGCGCGGTGGCAAGGTCGAGGCCGCCGATCTGGCTGGCTACGGTCATGCGTGGCCTCCAAGGTCGTCGACGCACCACACGCCGTCAATGCAGCGGGCGACGCCACCCGGATTGTGATCGCGCAATTCAGGCGGCAGCTGGTGCTCGGGCACGTTGTCGTAGCAGTGCAGGGCGGTGAAGCGCGTGATCGCCGCGGGCATGCCCACGGCGGTGAAGCCTGGGTGTCCGGTGCTCGGATACGGACCACCATGATTCATGGCCGGACTCACTGCGACGCCGGTGGGCATGCGGTTGCCGATCAAGCGGCCGACACGCGGACGCAAGGCGTGTGCGACCTTCGCCCATGCCGCATCGTCGCTGCCGTCGTTGGCGGTGTAGAGCGTACCGGTGAGGTTGCCTTCGAACGCCGATGCCACCTGAGCCATCTGCCCCACATCCTTCACGCGTACCAGCAGACTCACCGGCCCGAAGGCTTCTGTCTGCAGGGCTTTCGGTTCGCGCAGGAAATGTTCCGCATCGACGCTCAGCAGGGTGGGTGCATAACGGTAACCGGGCGAACCGGCTTGGCCGCCTGCCAGCAGTTCCGCGCCCGCCTTGCGCAGCGTGGCGACGCTGCCCTGCAGGTGATCGAGCACGCCGCGCGAGAACAGCACGCCGGGTGCAGCGCCAGCAAAATGCCTGGTCGCCTCCGCCACGAAGGCGTCGCCGGCCTCACTCTGCGGCACGATCACGACACCGGGGTTGGTGCAGAACTGACCGCTGCCCATCGTGCAGGACGCAAAGAATTCCTGCGCCAACGCCGTGCCGCGTTCGGCCAGCGCGCCCGGCAGCAGGAACACCGGATTGACGCTGGAAAGCTCGACATAGGCCAGTACGCCGGCGGCATCCGCCGCAGCCTTCAACGCGAGGCCGCCGGTGCGGCTGCCCGTGAAGCCGATGGCGCCAAGACGCGCATCGCTCGCGATCTTCGTGCCAATGGCATTGTCGAAGTGATAAAGCATCTGCACCGTTGCCAGCGGAAGCCCCGCTTGCTTGAGTGCTGCGAAGGCGATGCGCGCCAACCGCTCGCTGGTGGCCGGATGCGAAGGATGTGCCTTGGCGATCACCGGATTGCGCGCCGCGATGGCGGAGGCGAAATCGCTTCCCGCGATCGCGTTGAACGCGAACGGGAAGTTGTTTGGCCCGAACACAAGTACCGGCTTGTTCAGCGGCGCGCGATGCGCACGCAGGTTCGCCGCGGTATCGATCACCGGCTGCGTCCAGGCAAGGCTGCGTACGGCCTTGGCCGCAAGGCGCAGCTGGTTGGTGGTGCGCGGCAACTCCACCGCGGAAAGGCGCGGCTGTTTGGGCAGTGCGGTTTCCGCGTTGGCCAGTTCCACCAGCATCTCGGCGTCCGCTTCGATGCCGGCCGCATAGGCTTCAAGAAAGGCCGCGATGCTTTCCGGCGGCGTGGCGGCGAGTTCGTCCGCCACGCTTGAGGCGGCGCTTAGCGCCGCCTCGACATCGGCCGCACCGCAGATCGGATAGCTGGCGCCAATCGCTTCGCCCGTGGTGGGATTCTCCGCGCGGAACTCGCCAAGCAGCTGGCGTGCCGCACGCCATTCGCCATCGATCAACAGGGGTTGTACGGCCATGTCAGATCACCGGTGCGTGGGCGATGGCATGATCGATCACGCGAAGCGCGGCTTCACGCTCGGCACCGTCCATCGCCAGACGCGGTGCACGTACGCGTTCGCTGCCCATGCCTACCTTCTCCTGCACCAGCTTGATGAGCTGCACGAACTTGGGCACGGTATCCAGGCGCAGCAGGGGCAGGAACCAAGCGTACAACTCGGCGGCCGCATCGGCACCGCCATCGCGCGCCAGTTCGAACAGCTTCACGGACTCCTTCGGGTAGGCATTCACGAGGCCGGCGATCCAGCCGCGCGCGCCCATCGCCACGCCTTCGACGATGGCGTCGTCCATGCCGACCAGCAGTTCCAGGCGATTGCCTAGCAGCGAGCGCAAGGCTGCGAAGCGGCGTACGTCGCCGGAGGATTCCTTCACCGCCTGCACGTTCGGGAATTCATGCGCGAGTTCGGCGATCTGTTCCGGCGAGAAGTCCGTCTTGTAGGCGATCGGGTTGTTGTAAAGCATGCACGGCAGATCGGTGGCCGAAATCACCGCGCGCAGGTGCGCACCCATTTCGCGCCAGTCGGTGGAGTACACGTAGGGCGGCAGCACCATAAGGCCGGAAGCGCCCAGTGCCTTCGCTTCGCGCGCGAGGCGCACGGCTTCGTCGGTGGAGAGCGCGGCGATACCCGGGATCACCGGTGCACGGCCTTCCAGCGCTTTCACCAGCGTGCGGATGATGGCGAGCTTTTCGTCGAAAGTGAGCGTAGCCGCTTCGCCCAACGAACCGAGTGGGACGATGCCCTTGCAGCCGCTGTCGATCATCATGCGTGCGTGCTTGGCGAGGAAGTCGTGATCGACCTGGCCGTCGGCGGTGAATGGCGTGGTGATGGCGGGAATCACGCCGTGCCAGATGGATGCGTTGCTCATGATCAGCTACCTCGGTATGCGTCGTCAGAAGGAAGGGTGGTGAGCCCGGCCAGCGTAGCCAGACGGGCGGGAAAGATCGGTGGGCGCGCGCCGTTGCGCGGGAAGCGCCCGAGTTCGGCCAGCGCCGTGCCGCAGATGCGGCCCTGGCAGGCGCCCATGCCGCAGCGCGTGGCGAGCTTGGCCGCGCGTGCGTCGGTGAAGCCGTCGAGTTCGCTTAGCGTCACGTCTTCGCAGCGGCAGATCACGGTGTCGTTGTCGGCGAGCGAGCGCAGGCGCGCATCGAGGGCGAAATGCCGGCTCAGCAAAGCGCCGAAGCGCCGCTCGCGATCACGCTGCGGCAGCAGCGCGTGGGCCGCCACGCTATGGCCAGTGGCGACGTGTCCCGCCATGGCACCTTCGAGACGCGCCACCGCAAGTCCGCCGATGCCGCCGGCTTCGCCTACGGCATACACGCCTTCCACGCTGGTGCGCAGCAGGCGATCCACGCTCACGTGAGGATGTGGGCCGAGGTAGTCCATGGCGCAGCCCAGCATCTGCGCGAGCTCGGTGTTCGGCACCAGGCCATAGCCCACGGCCAGCAGGTCGCATTCGAGCGTTTGCATGCCACCCGGTGACTCGATGTCGACGCGTTGCACGGCGTCTTCACCATGCGCACGACGTACGAATGAACCGAAGCGATAGGGCACACCCGCCAGCCGCAGGCGCAGTCCGGCCGCTTGCACGGCGCGTGCAGGCCAATGACGCAGTTGCCTCGCGAAGGCGTGCACGGTCGTGGCAGGTGCCTGTTCGAAGATACCGAGCACGTTTGCACCCTGCTTGCGCAGCGTGTCGGCGGCGGCAAGCAGCAGCGGTCCGCTGCCGGCGACCACCACACGTTTTCCGGTCACGGGCCAGCCTTGCTTGGTGAGCGCCTGCAGGCCACCTGCGCCGGTAACGCCAGGCAGTGTCCAGCCGGGGAACGGCAGCAACAGTTCACGTGCGCCGGTGGCCAGGATCAGCGAACCGTAGACGATCGACCGGCTGCCCTGCGGCGTCTCCACGCGCAGCGCCGACGACTCGACGGCCACCACGCTGTGGCTCGCCAGCACATCCACGCCATGAAGTTTTTCGATGGCGTCGCGTGCGGCGCGCGGTGCCTGGCGGCGCACATCGTGGCGCCACACTTGCCCGCCGGGGCGCGGCTGCGCGTCGAGCAGGCCTACGCGGGCGCCATGTGCCGCGGCGGTATGGGCAGCTGCGAGACCGGCCGGCCCGGCGCCCACGACGAGTACATCGTAACGATCAGGCATCGGTGATTACCTGCATGCCTTCGCTCACGGTCGTCATGCACGCGCGCACGTGGGCGACGCCATCCACCTGCACGCGACATTCGAAACACACGCCCATGCCGCACAAGGGTGCGCGCGGCATGTCGTTCACCGAGCGACGAAACCTCATCGACACATGCGCGATGGCTGCAGCCACGCTCGCGCCTGCCGGCACTTCCACCGGCGATCCGTTCACGCTGAGCCTGACCTGCGCGTTCATGCGGCCATCCGCTGAGGCGAGTAGGGCGCCGGGTCGATGGCCGGCTGGCGGCCCTGGATCAGGTCGATCATCAGTTTCGCGCTGCCCAACGCGGTGGTGACACCAAGCCCTTCATGGCCGGCCGCCACCCATTGATCCGTTGCGCCCGGCACGGCGCCGAGATACGGACGTCCATCCGGCGTGGTGGGGCGAAAGCCGGTCCAGATGCGCAGTGCCTGCAGTTCTTGCAGCCCGGGTACGAAGGCAAAGCTGCGTTCGAGCATGCGTTGCACCATCGACGGCGAAACCGCGGCATCGGTCGCGCTGAATTCGCGCGAGGAGCCGATCAGGATCTGGCCGGTTGACCTCGGCTGCACGTTGAATGCGACGCTGCTGTCCGCATCGCCGTGCGCGCTGTCGGCGTAGCCGAGTTCCAGCAACTGGTGACGTACGAGGCCGGGGTAGCGATCGGTGATGACGAGATGGCCTTTGCGTGCGCGCATCGGCAGCGTCGGCAACAACGCAGGCAGGGCGCAGCCAGTGGCGACCAGTACCGGACCGGAGAGGTGCGTGCCATCGTCGAGTTGCGCACCGCTGCGGTGCAACCTGACCACGCGGCGGCCGGCGTAGAACTGCGCGCCATGTGACCGGGCGCGCTGCACCAGGTGACTGGCCACGCGCGGTGGATATACCACTGCCTCGCGCGGCACCAGCAATCCGCCGGCGAGTCCAGGTATCAGTGCAGGTTCCAGCTCGTACAGGGTCGTGGCATCGATCACGCGAGCCTCGATGCCCGCCGCATTCAATCGCGCGACGCGTGCGCCGGCAGCGTCGAGTTCCCGTTCGTTGCGCGCGACCCACAACGTCCCGCAGCGGCTGAATTCCGCTTCGCGCAGGTCGGCGAACTCCTCCCAGTGCTGCAGCGAATACTTGGCGAGCGCGAGTTCGGCCGGGTCGTCGTCCATTGCCACGAGATGGCCCATGGCCGCCGCGGTGGCGCCGCCGCCGATCGGGCCGGGCTCCACGATGGCGACGCGCATGCCTCGCGCACACGCTTCATCGGCACAGCTGGCGCCGATGATGCCGGCGCCGACGACGATCAGGTCGAAGCTGGCGACGGTGCCGCTCATTCCGCTCCGCTGCCCCAGGTGAAGGCATCGGCTTCGTCGAACAGCAGTGTGCTGCGCGCGACCACGAACGCGGTGCCGGTGATCTGCGGGCGCACGCCGTGCGTGCCCGGCGTATAGCGCCCTTCGAACACGCTGCCGAGGATGCTTTCCTGCTGCCAGGTTTCGCCCGGCGCCAGCTTGCCGTCGGCGGCGAGACACGCCAGCTTCGCGCTGGTGCCGGTGCCGCAAGGCGAGCGGTCGTAAGCGAGACCGGGGCACAACACGAAGTTCCGGCCGTCCAGTCCAGCGACCGGAGACTTCGTGTTGACCTCGATGTGATCGATCTCGCCACCCTCGGCGCCAGTGATGCCGTTGGCTTCGAGCGCGCGACGAACGGCTTCGGTATAGGTGGTGAGTTCGCGCTGGTGGTGGATTTCCAGCGGCAGCGGCGTGTCTTTCGTGATGAAGAACCAGTTGCCGCCCCAGGCGATGTCACCGGTGACGGTGCCGTAACCGGGCACATCGACGCTGACGTCCTTGGCGTGACGGTAGCTCTCGACGTTGTCGATGGTGACGCGGCCATCTTCATGCAGCGTCGCGCCGACCACACCCACCGGCGTCTCGATCTTGTGCGTGCCAGGGCCGATGCGACCCATGTGCTGCAAGGTGCGCACGAGGCCGATGGTGCCGTGACCGCACATGCCGAGGTAGGAGACGTTGTTGAAATAGATCACGCCCGCGCATGCGTCCGCGGATTGCGGCGGCAGCAGCAGCGCGCCGACTACCGTGCTCGACCCACGCGGTTCGCAGGCGATGGCGCTGCGCCAGCGGTCGAAGTCGCGGCGAAAGCGCTCGCGTTGCTCCATCAGCGTGCCGCTGCCGAGGTCGGGGAAGCCGGCGATGACCACGCGGGTCGGCTCGCCGCCGGTATGTGAGTCGATCACGTCGATGGTAGGCATGGTGCCTATCCTCGCGTCGTGTCCGTTTGGGCGTCTAGAAACGCTTGTCGCCGGTCGATGCGGAAATCGGCACAATGAAAATCCTGACGATGAGGCTATGCTGCAGTTGCAGCACGGCTTGGCGTGCTGGAAGGAGTTTCGATTGAGATGAAGATTTCGGCCGACGAACTCGAAGCGCTGTTCGATGCGCTGCCCGACGTGGTGTTCTTCGTGAAGGACGGCGACGGGCGCTATACGCACGCCAATCTCACCCTGGTGCGCCGGCTCGGCCTCAAGCATCGCAGCGATGTGATCGGCCGGAACGTGACAGAGCTGTTTCCGCAGTCGCTCGGCGGCTCCTACGCCACGCAGGATCAACGCGTACTCGAGGGCGAGGTGATCGAAAACCAGCTCGAAGTGCACATGTTCCCCAACCGCGTGCCCGGCTGGTGTCTCACCTGCAAGCGGCCGTTGCGGCAGCGCGGGGAAGTGCG
>Ga0310811_10004774_pt1 | contig 17079 bp, 3 predicted proteins | sample YCmetagenome_FD_207642 | JGI IMG/M metagenome (GOLD analysis project Ga0310811, IMG submission 207642) | Soil microbial communities from experimental microcosm in Duke University, North Carolina, United States - YC | ecosystem: Engineered > Artificial ecosystem > Soil microcosm > Unclassified ...
CTTGCTGCTGCTCAAACCCGTTACCCGGAAGGTATAGGGATTGAAGGTCGCTCCGAAGTAGAAGTTCTTCAATACATTGTCCGGGTAGATACCGCTGTTGTTGCCCGTATTCATGCCCGTGGCATATGCTCCATCCCATGAACTTACCAGGGAGATGCCGTTCGTGGTGGTAACACCGTTGACATCCTTGAAGTTGCTTACACTCACGCCCGCATTGGCCTGGGCGACATTCATGCCATTCCAGCCAGCGACGGTAACGGGGTAATTGTTGGTATTGAAGGTAACCTGGACCGTATTCATGTTGCGGCCGTTGACGGCGATGCTGAAGGTGTCGCTGGTGGCGCCCCCGAAGGCATCCGTAGCCGTTAGTATGAGGCCGTTATAGTTGCCTATCTGGGTGCTGTTGGGTTTCAGCGTGAGAGCCGCCGTACCGTTGTGATTGTCGGCGAGGGTAACGAAGGTCGGCAGACCGGTAGCCGTAAAGGTGATGGCAGAACCCGGAGCACTGCTGCTGGCGGAAGCCGGCACCACAATGGTGGTGTCATTCACGAGGGTCTGGTTGGCAATGGGCGACAGCGTTACCGTGGTCACGGCCGTATTGCTGGTGGTAACGGAGATCTCGTTGCTATAGTTGGAATTTCCACCTTCGTTGAATGCCCTGACCTTGTAGTAGTACAGGCTGTTGTTGGTCAGGTTGCTGTCCAGGTAAGAGGTCGTTACCGGCAATGTAGCGGCCAGGACATAGTTGGTGTTCGAAGCCGGCGAACGCCATACTTCAAACCCGGTGGCATTGGCGGCATTGTTGGTCCAGCTGAGGCCGGCATGGGTCGGTCCCTGCGAACTACCTGACAGACCGGACGGGTCGGCAGGCAGGGCAGGCAACGCCTGCGTGGTCGCGCTGGCTGTAGCGCTGAAGGCGCTGGAGCCGGATTGATTGATGGCCTGTATCTTATAGAAATAGGCCGTGCTGGGACTCAACGAAGAATCCCCATAAGTGACCCTTCCCGGCTTCACGGTGGCGATGGCCACATACGTGCCGTTGGAGCTGGTAGACCGGAAGATCTGGAAGCCCGTCTCTGTCGTACTGTTATCCTGCCAGCCAAGGTTGATCTTCTTGGCGGAGACAGCCGTGGCTACGAGCAGCGAAGGAGCAGCCGGTGTCGTTCCTGTGATGGAGACATTCTGCACGAAGGCGCTGTTGGGGATCGCCACATACTGACTGGATCCGGGAATTCTCCACCTCACGCTGACACTGGCCGTATTGGTGGAAGAGCCTTTGAAATACACCAGGGCAAAGGCATGCGTACCGGCCGTCAGCGTCAGATTGGCGCCGGTCACCGTCCGGCTGTTGTGTGTGCCGTCATTGCTGACGGTAGCCGCAGCCCCCACCGCATAAGGAATATCAATATATAGTTTGCTGCCGTCCACGGAAATGGTCTGGAAAGAATAAGTGCCCGTGGTCGGTACGCTAATAAAGCCGGTATAGGTAATGCCATACAGCCTGGGGATGGGCACAGGGCTGAGGGTGACATTGGGTACATTCCCCGTCGAGACAGGCGTGAGGGAATTGAAGTCCGGGAGCGTTGTCCAGGTGCCAGTGAAATATTCATAGGTCAGACCATTGAACCCGATGGCGACCGCCAGCTGGTTGCTGAAAGTTGATACGTTACCGGCAAAGTCTTTCGCTTTCACCGCGAACGTATAGGTCTGGCCGTTCACCAGGTTGGGCACCAGGAAGGTAGTGAGATTACCTATTGAATAGGTCTTGTTTCCGTTGACATAAATATCATAGCCGGTGACACCCACGTCATCTGAGGACGCATCCCAGATCAGTTGCACGGAAGTAATGCCCTTGGTGCCGGTCCGCAAATTGCCGGGGGCTCCGGGAGGGGTGAAATCGGACTGGGTCTGTGCACTGGAAGGCCCGGCGACGGCAGAAGCCGCCGTGGCATTAATGGCGCGCACCAGGTAGAAATAGGTGGTCTTGGGCGTTAGGTTGTTGATGACAAAAGAATCGACATTGGCATTCGAGAATCCGATCAGCTTGAAAGGACCGCCCGCTGCGGGACCCTGGTAGATCTCGAATTGTGTTTCCGGATTGGGCTGGCTGGGGGCTTCGCTCCAGGTCAGCTTGATCTGGGTCTTGGAAGTGGCCGTCGCCAGCAGGCTGACAGGCGCAGCCGGCGGGTTGGGACCATTGGAGCTCACCACCGTAAAAGGTGCAGAGAAACTGCTGGAGCAGCCAAACTGTTCCGTCACCTTTATCTGATATTGTCCCGGCGTAGCGCCGTTGAGAATATTCGTTGTGCTGGACAGCGTCGTCGTTGGCGGCGGATCTATTCGCTGCCATACATAGCTGGTATAACCAGTGGGTACCGCGAGCGAGACGGAGGTGCTGCCATCCGGAGCCGGTACGACATTGCTGGCCAGGCCATTCACCTGGATGTTGGGAGAGACGGTAGGCGCTTTAATGCTGATCACTACCGGGATAGGAGAAAAGACTGTCCAGGTGGACCCGATGAGGATACGGCAGTCATACGTACCTACCGTCGTCACGGCTAAGGTATTGGAGGTGGCATTGGGAATAACAACACCATCCTTTCTCCACTGGTAACCATTAAAACCCGCTGTCACCCCCAGGGTGGCGCTGATATTATCCCCCGGACAGAATTGGCTTCTTCCGGTCAGCGGCCAGGGATTGGCTTTATGAGCTCTCAGCATGAAAGGAAAATAATCGGGCTGCTTCCAGGTGGAATCCCAGGTATTGTGTCCCAGCGTTGGATAGACATAGTATTTCAGGTTGCCGCCGGCATTGTTATAAGCATTTACCAGCTGGATAGTCGTGGAAGGATCGGGAGATCTGTCCAGTCCTCCCTGGAACAGCCAGATGGGGGTATATTTCAGGATGTTGACATAATTGATGTCCGAGATGTTGGCAGCACTCATCGGCAAAACCCCTGCCGCAAGCAGGGGGTGCGTCTCTGCAAACTGCCAGACGGCATCGCCGCCGGCGGACAAGCCGTTTACATCGATGCGGCTGATGTCCACCCGCTGCTCAGGCACCAGGTAATTGGTGATGATCGTTGCTATCGCATCGATCTGCTGCTGATTCCAGCCACCGGATGTATTGGCGCTCTGCGGATACAGTAAAAACCCATTGTAGGTTCCGTTGTTCACAGCCTTCTGATGGACATCTCCGCCATGAGCGAACTGGAACTCATTATCATAAATTGTTCCGGCCTCTCCTACTCCATGGAAGAAAAGATAGAGAGGGTATGTGGTCCCTGCAGGGTCCGTGGCAAAGGTCTTAGGCCATTTCAGGCGGAACTGAACACCATTGTAATAGTAAGCTTTGAAGTCATCCGTGTTGTAGCTGACACGTTTGGTCTTTACCCATTTCGCCATAGTGTTGAGAGGCGGACGGGCCGGAGGGTTAGCTGAATTGTAAATGACAATGGGGTCATTGGGATTCAATACGCCCGTCTGTCCAAGCGTATCCAGGCCCATGAAGGCCAAACAGAAAACAAGGACTGTGGTTAGAATTTGGGTAAATCGTGTTTTCATACTCTTAGGCTTGTAATGTATAGATGATGATTAGCAAATTGCTTGGCAATAGGGTGGGACATCCAATAGTTTTTGATATAGGAGACTGGCCTAATAGGATTCAACTATTATGGGAGGAAATGGACTGGTTGTGGCGTAAGCGACCACTTGAGAGAAAATTGGAAATTAAGACGATCAGTGGAAATTCAGTGGATAAAGGGTCGAGGGCGTACCTGCGAAAGATTGGTGATTATGTGCAGTACTAGAGGCTAAATTCAGGTTACCCGCAAAATACATTCAATTTTAATCCCATGCAAGTTTTTTGTCAAGTATTTGTTAAGGGTGAGAAATTTACCCAGAAGCATGTAGCCTGTTCGTGGTATATCAAAAGGAAAGGGCCGGTAAACTTACCGGCCCTTTAGGCAGCTTATTATAAGAGGTTGCTGTTATTTCACTTTCAGCAGTTTGATAGCTGGTACTTTTTCGCCCGGTAATCCCTGGAGCTGAATAAAGTAGATTCCACCCTTCAGGTTAGCCAGGTTGATGGTCTGTTGCCACTGGCCGGCCAGGGCATTGCTAAACTCCTGTTTCTGAACGACTTTCCCGGCATCGTCCGTGATGACGAGGGTGAATTTGCCGGTATTCTTTGAAAAGCTGTATTTCACCGTCACATTATCCACGAAGGGGTTCGGGTAAGCTCCAAAGCTGGTATTCAGGTGGGAGTTGCTGGCTGTATCCAGGCTACCAGCGAGGCTGGCATCCAGTAGATTACCCCCGTCCGCCGTCACCACACCCCGGTTGAGGAGGCTGCTGGCGATGACTCCGGCTGTTCCGGCAGAGTCGGCGGCAACTACATCCGGCGAAGGCATACCCTGGATGGTGAGGCTGCTCCACATCGCATAAGGAGTCGTGGCATCCGTATAGAAACTGATCAGTACGCTGCCGTTGGAATCCGGCTTGATGCCATTGATGAAGACCATATTGCTGGTATTGTTGAAAGCATTCAGCGAAACGATCTGGTTGCCGATCTGGTAAACGCCAACCGTCGGGGCATTGCTGAAGATGGTTCCTGCATAGAAGCCGAAGTTGAAGACACCGGTGCGGCTGAGGCCGTCGATGCGTATCCGGGTCGTATCTCCCTGGGAATTGTAGTAGAAGGTCTTCATGACCGTATCCGGCACCACGCCACTATTATTCCCGGTAGTGACTCCCAGCTGATCGTTAAAGCTGGTGAAAGGGGTTACCAGGTTGAAATTGATACCCGTGGGCTGGAAATTCATGTCCGTCATATTCGACAAGGTGAATCCAGGCGTGATGAGGGTATTCATATCATTCCAGGGTGCTGCTTGTGAGGCGGCATACTGGGAGTTCATGCTGACGTTAACCGTATACTGTACGGTGGATCCGCCGGCAATATTGCTGAAGGCAGAGAATTGACCCCCTGTCGCCGCTTCCCTCACTTCATAGAACCAGGTGGAGTTGGCGGGTAAAGCAGCATCTGTATAGGCTGTCACCCCGGTTCCTACCGTTGTCAGCAGGTTGAACGTACCACTGGGGTTATTGCTACGCCAGATCTGGTAGCCGGAATTGGCATCGGGTGAAGAGGTCCAGCTCAACTGGATCGAGTTACCGCTAAGTCCGTTGGCCACCAGGTTGGAGGGAGGTATCAGGGCCGCCACAGAAGCAGGTGCGTCATAAGACAAGATCTGCATGTCATTGAGCAGGCAGTAAGCCGTACCCAGGGGTTTGCTCACCGTCACCGTGATATTGCCGCTGGCATCCGGAGACAGACCTGCCAGTTGGACGGTATTGCTGATGTTATTGGCTGCATTCAGGCTCACCGTCTGTGAACCGACGGCATAGTTGGTGATCATGTTGCCATAGGTGGCCTGATCGCCTGACGTCCAGGGATAACCGGCAAAGAATACCAATGCATATTTCTTGCTGCTGCTCAGCCCCGTCACTTTGAAGGTATAGGGATTGAACGTAGATCCGAAGTAGAAATTCTGCAGCACGTTGTCAGGATAGATACCTGCATCCGTGCCCGTGTTCATACCGGTGGCATAAGCTCCATCCCATGAGCTCACCAGGGTGATGCCATCCGTGGTGGCATTGCCGTTGACATCATTGAAGTTGCTAACGCTGACGCCGGCATTCGCGGCGGCATTCATGCCATTCCAGTTGGGCGCGGTGATGGGGGAACTGCCTGTATTGAAGGTGACATTTACCGTTGTCATATTCCGGCCGCTGACAGCCACGCTGAAGGTGTCGCTGGTGGCGCCTCCATAGCTGTCCGTAGCGGTGAGGATAATGCCATTATAGTTACCGATCTGTGCGCTGTTGGGTTTGAAGGTGAGGGCAGCCGTGCCGTCGTGATTATCCGTCAGGCTGGCAAAAGCCGGGAGCCCGGTGACCGTATAGGTGATAGCGGAGCCGGCATTGCTGCTGCTGGCGCTGGCAGGCACCACCAGGGTAGAGTCATTTACCGTCGTCTGGTTGGCGATAGCAGATAAGGTCACTGTGGTTACGGCCGTATTGCTGGTGGTCAGCGTTATCTCATTGCTGAAGTTGGAATTTCCACCTTCGTTGATCGCCCTGACCTTGTAGTAGTACAGGGTATTGTTGGCAAGGTTGCTATCCACATAGGAAGTCGTCACAGGCAGTGTTGCCGCTAACTCATAGTTGGCGTTGGTAGCGGGCGAGCGCCATACTTCGACGCCTGTTGCATTGGCAGCGTTGTTGGTCCAATTCAGTCCGGCATGGGTGGGACCCTGCGGCACACCTGTCAGACCGGAAGGATCGGCAGGCAGGGCAGGTAATGCCTGGGTCGTGGCATTGGCCGGGTTGATAACCAGTGCGCTGGCGGGAATAGCTCTCTTGCTGATACCGGGACCTGCATAAGAGACGGTCAGCGACCGGCTGCTGGTCAGTTGGAAGTAGTTCACCTGTATCGGGTGATAACCGGCTGTCAGCGTACGAACACCGGACTTCTCCTGTGAAGTATGCGAACCATCATTATTGACCAGCAGGGTCCCGTCCAGGATGAGGTTGCTGCCGTCGTCGCTACTGGTATAGAAAGTGTAGCTGCCGGCCGTGGTAATATTTATATACCCGTTGAACTGCAGGGCGAAATTCGTCGTCGTCGTGGTCACCGCAGTCATGAAGTTGGTGGTGTCGCCTGTGGCCGCAAGGGTGGCCGTGGCTATGCCAGCCAGGGTAGTAGCCGTATAGGGCTTGTATACATTATAGATCAGCGGGTTGGCTGCGTCGAGATCAAAGCCGGAAGAGCCCGATTGATTGATCGACTGTATTCTGTAATAGTACGTGGTAGAAGGACTGAGCGAGGAATCGCCATAGGTGGTCTTGTTGGGCTTCACCGTGGCTACCACTGCAAAAGGACCTGTCACGCTGGTGGAACGGAAGATCTGGAAACCCGTCTCATTGGTGCCGTTGTCCTGCCAGCTGAGATTGATCTTTTTAGCGGAGGCAGCCACTGCTGTCAGCTTTGAAGGAGCGGCGGGCACCGTCCCCGAAACAGACACATTCTGGATGAAGGCGCTATTGGGAATAGTCACGTATGAATTGGAGCCGGGGATCTTCCATTTTACGCCCAGGCTGCCCGTCGTGGTGGAAGAGCTTTTGAAGTAAGTCAGCGTGAAGGTATGCACTCCTGCCGTCAGCGTTTTGTTGGAGCTGGTGACCGTCTTGCTGCTATGGGCGCCGTCATTGTTGACAAGGGCTGTAGCGCCTGCCGAATAAGGCACGTCGATGTACAACTTACTTCCATCCACGGAAGTGGTCTGGAAACTATAGGTACCCGTGGTTGGTACGGTGATAAAGCCAGTGAAGGTAAAGCCGTAATTAATATTGCTCTGTGCGTTGCTCAACGTGACATTGGGTATATTTCCCGTCGCCAGTGGTGTGAGTGAATTGAAATCCGGCAGCGTGGTCCATATGCCCTCGAAATATTCGTAGTTCAGACCGCTGAATCCGACAGCTACCGCAAGCTGGTTGCTGAAGACAGAGATATTGCCTGCAAAATCCTTTGCTTTTACGGTGAAGGTGTAGGTCTGACCATTCACGAGGTTGTTCACCTGGAAGGTGTCTACATTTCCTACAGAGTAGGCTTTATTGCCATTGACATAGATATCATAGCCCGTGACGGCTACGTCATCCGTAGCGGCGTCCCAGATCAATTGTACGGAGGTGAGGCCTTTTGCGCCGGTCCGCAGGTTTGCGGCAGCGCCGGGAGCCGTGATATCCGATTGGGTCTGTGCGCTGGAGGGGCCTGCCGAAGCTGAACCGGCCGTAGCATTGATAGCCCTTACCAGGTAGAAATAGGTTGTCTTGGGTGTCAGGTTACCCACTGCGAAGGAATCGACGTTGGCCGGCGAGGTCCCGATCAGTTTGAAAGGCCCGGCGGCAGATGCTCCCTGGTATATTTCAAATTGTGTTTCGGGATTGGGCTGGCTGGGGACTTCGCTCCAGGTGAGCTTGAGCTGCGTTTTGGAAACAGGCGTCACCAGCAGATTGATGGGCGCAGCAGGCGCGTTGGGGCCACTGGCGCTGACCACCGTGAAGGGGCTGGAGAAGCTGCTGGAACAACCGAACTGCTCGGTTACTTTTACCGCGTATTGTCCTGGCGTGGCGCCGTCGAGTATATTCGTTGTGCTGGAGAGAATGGCGGGATTCCCTGCGGGAGAGTCCACTCTTTCCCAGACATAGCTGGTATAGCCGGTGGGCACCATTAAAGAAACGGAAGTACTTCCATCGGGGGCAGGTACGACGTTGCTCGCCAGTCCATTGACCTGGATGTTGGGAGATACCGTAGGCGCCTTGATGCTGATCACTACGGGAGTAGGGGACCATACGGACCAGGTAGAGCCGCGTAGGATACGGCAGCTATAGGTCCCGATAGCCGTTGCTTGTATCGTGTTGGAAGTGGCGCCTTGAATAACGGTGCCGTCTTTTTGCCATTGGTAGCCATCGAAACCGGCTGTCACGCCCAGGGTAGCATTGATATTATCGGAAGGACAGAACTGCGTCCTTCCTGTCAATGCCCAGGGATTGGCCTTATGCCCTCTCAGCATGAAAGGGAAATAATCCGTCTGTTTCCAGGTGTCATCCCAGGTATTATGCCCGTCATTGGGGAAAATCGTATACTTCAGATCGCCGCCAACATTTGTATAGGCATTGACCAGTTGTATCGTCGTAGAGGGATCGGGCGCCCTATCCAGTCCTCCCTGGAATAGCCAGATGGGATTAAATTTTAAGGTGTTGGCATAGGGTATATCGGAAATATTAGCAGCACTCATCGGCACCACCGCACATGCAATGGTGGGATGCGTCTCGGCAAACTGCCAGGTGGCATCGCCACCGCCGGAAAGCCCGTTTACAGAGACGCGGTTAATATCCACTTTCTGTTCGGGCACCAGGTAATTGGTGATGATGTCTGCGATGGCGTCAAGCTGTTGCTGGTTCCATCCGCCGGATGAATTGGCACTCTGCGGATACAGCAAAAACCCATTGAAGGTTCCGTTGTTCACCGCCTTCTGATGGACGTCTCCGCCATGGGCAAGCTGAAATTCATTGTCTGTCCATGTACCGGCCTCTCCTACTCCATGGAAGAATAAGTAAAGGGGATACGTGGTGCCGGCGGGGTCGGTAGCGAAAGTCTTGGGCCACTTAAGCCGGAACTGCACATTGTTGTAGATGTAACATTTGAAGTCATTGGTATTATAACTCATACGAGTTGTCTTAACCCATTTCTTCATGGTGTTCGCCGGGGGCATCGTAGGAGGGTTGGCCGAATTGTAAAGGACGATCGGGTCATTGGGATCCAATACGCCTGTTTGCCCCATGACAGTCTGCCCGCAAAATGCGGCCACGACGATCAGCAATACGTGTAGTAATAGTCGGGTAAATCGTGTTTTCATGATTTTAGGGGTTCTATGAAAAATATATAGAGAAACTGCATTGATTACCACAGTGCATAGGATGGACTACTCAAAAAAAGTTTTAAGATAGGAAACCGTCAAAAATTGGATTAAATAAATTCGGGATGAATGGAATAAGGTGGCGTAAGCAACGCAAGGGAAAAATTGGAAATTAAGGAGATCGATGGAAATTCGAGGGATAGTTGGGGTATGGTCAATTCGACCGCAATTTACAGCCAATTTTCAGGCTATGCAAGCATTTTGACAACTATTTTGTTAACATATTAAAGAAAAAAGGAGTGCTCCTGTCGGGGCACTCCTTTTTTGGGAATATTACCTGCTATTTCATTTTCACCAGTTTGACGGGTTGTGCTTTCTCCTCTGGTAATCCGACCAGTTGGATAAAGTAGACACCCCGTGTCAGGTTACCGAGGTTCAAAGTCTGCTGCCACTGACCGGCATATCCATTATTGAACTCCTGTTTCTGAACGATGCGTCCCGCATCATCCGTGATGGCCAGCGTGAACTTACCAACGTTGTGTTTGAAAGCCATCTTCACCGTAACATTGTCCACGAACGGATTCGGATAAGCTACCAGGCCGGTAGGGAGGTTCAGACTGGTGGCGGCATCCCCTGTGACCGTGCTGGCATTTCCTTGATTTTCGGCTGTTACCGTTACCGTGCCGGCATTTCTAACGCTGCTGGCGATCACTCCGGCCGTTCCGGCGGAGTCGGCAGCGATGACATCCGGGGAAGGCATGCCCTGGATGGTAAGGCTGGTCCACATGGCGTAGGCCGTCGTGGCATCCGTATAGAATGTGATCAGGACACTGCCATTGGAATCCGGTTTCACCCCATTGATGAAGACCATGTTCGTGGTATTGTTGTAGGCATTCAGCGAGACGACCTGGTTGCCGATCTGGTAGATACCAACGGTCGGGGCATTGCTGAAGGAAGTCCCTGCATAGAACCCGAAGTTGAAGATACCGGTCCGGGACAGTCCATCGATGCGGATCCTGGCCGTGTCACCCTGAGAGTTGTAGTAGAAAGTCTTCATCACTGTGTCCGGTACTACTCCTGTGTTGTGACCCGTGGTAAGACCCAACTGATCATTAAAGCTGGTGAAGGGAGTCACTACATTGAAATTAATACCCGTTGACTGACCATTCATGTTCATCATATTCGACAGCGTAAAGCCACTGGAGATGAGGGTATTCAGGTCATTCCACGGAGCGCGCTGTGCACCGGTGGCCTGGGAGTTGAGGCTCAGGTTGACCGTATACTGTACGGTGGACCCGCCGGCGATGTTGCTGAAGTTGGAATAGTTACCGCCACTGACAGCTTCACGCACCTCATAGAACCAGGTGGAGTTAGCCGGCAACGCAGCATCCGTATAGGTGGTAACGGCACTGCCGACAGTAGCCAACAGGCTGAAGGTGCCTCCGGGGTTGTTGCCACGCCAGATCTCATATCCGGTCTTGGTATCCGGAGATCCGGTCCAGGTAAGTTTGATGGAGCTGGTGCTGAGACCATTGGCCACCAGGTTGCTGGGGGGGATCAGGGCGGAGACAGAAGCCGGCGCATCATAGGCCAGGATCTGCAGGTCGCTGATCAGGCAATAAGCCGTACCCAGGGGTTTGCTCACCGTCACCGTAATATTCCCGCTGGCATCCGGAGAGAGACCGGAGATCTGGACGGTATTGCTGATATTATTCGCCACATCCAGGCTCACCGTCTGCGAACCGACGGCATAATTGGAGATCATGTTGCCATAAGTAGCCCGGTCGCTGCTGGTCCAGGGATATCCCGCGAAAAATACCAGGGCATATTTCTTACTGCTGCTGAGGCCCGTCACCTTGAAAGAATAAGGGTTGAAAGTAGATCCGAAGTAGAAATTCTTCAGCACGTTGTCGGGGTAGATACCGCTGTTGTTTCCGGTATTCATGCCCGTGGCATACGCGCCATCCCAGCCGTTCACCAGGGAGATACCGTCCGTCGTGGTATTGCCATTGACATCTTTAAAGTTGCCTACGCTGACGCCTGCATTGGCCTGGGCGACATTCATGCCATTCCAGTTGGGCACCGTGATGGGGTAGTTGTTCGTATTGAAGGAGACTTGTACGGTAGTCATGTTGCGGCCATTGACAGCGAGGTTGAAGGTATCGCTGGTGGCGCCTCCATAACTGTCAGTAGCCGTCAGGATGATGCCTTTATAGTTACCGATCTGCGCGCTGTTGGGATGGAAGCTTAGGGCTGCTGTACCGTCATGGTTATCGGTCAGGCTCCCGAAAGCCGGCAGGCCGGTGGTCGTATACGTGATGGCGGAGCCGGCACTACTGCTGCTGGCCGTCGCCGGGATCACCAGGGTGGTGTCATTCACCATCGACTGGCCGGCAATCGCTGACAAGGTCACCGTCGTCACCGCCGCATTGCTGGTCGTGAGGGAGATCTCATTGCTGTAGTTGGAATTCCCACCCTCATTAAAGGCCCTGACCTTATAATAATACAGGGTATTGTTGGTCAGGTTGCTGTCCACATAAGCCGTATCCACGGGCAGCGATGCTGCCAGTACATAGTTGGCATTGGTAGCAGGCGAGCGCCATACTTCAAAGCCAGTCGCATTCGTGGCGTTGTTCGTCCAGCTGAGGCTGATATGCGTGGGTCCCTGCGACACGCCTGACAGACCGGAAGGATCGGCAGGGATGGCAGGCAGCACCTGGGTAGTAGCGCTGACAGGAGGTATCGTCAGTGCAATGTCGGGGATGGTGGTCTTGGTTATGCCAGGTCCTGCATAAGAGACCGTCAGCACCTGTCCCCCGCCCTGCTGGAAGAAGTTCACCTGGATGGGGTGAAGCCCTGCCGTCAGCGTGCGGGTTCCGCTGGTCTCCACCGTACCATGCAGGCCGTCGTTATTGACCAGCAAGGTGCCGTCCAGGTAGAGGTTGCTGCCGTCGTCGCTGCTGGTATAGAAGGTATAGCTGCCCGCCGTCGGGATATTGACAAATCCGTTGAACTGAAGGGCAAAATTGGACGTAGCCGTGGTGACACCCAGCGTGAAATTCGTACTGCTGCCGGTGCTCGCCGGAGTAGTCGTGGCGATGGCGGCCAGAGTGCCAGACGTATAGGGGCTATAGAAATTGTAACCCAGCGAACTGCTATCCTGTAAATTGAATTTGGAAGAGCCATATTGGTTGATGGCCTGTATCTTATAATAATAGGTCGTGTTGGGGCTCAGTGAAGAGTCGCCATAGCTGGTGCGGTTAGGCTTCACCGTTGCGATGGTCACAAAAGGCCCCGCCGCGCTGGTGGAACGGAAGAGCTGGAAGCCCGTCTCGTTCGTGCTGTTATCCTGCCAGGTCAGATTGATCTTTTTGGCGGATGCGGCCGTGGCCGTCAGTGAAGAGGGGGCCGCAGGCGCTGAACCGGCAGCCGTAAACCCTTGCGTAAAGGCGCTGTTGGGGATGGCTACAAAATTACCACCCGTCTGGGGGGTCTTCCAGTTCACGCCCATGACGGCGCCACCACCTTGCTGGAAGAAGGTCGCCACAAAGGTGTGTACGCCGGCCGTCAACGTCATATCCGCGCTGGTCACGGTATTCGTGCCATGCAGGCCATCATTGTTCACCGTAGCGGTAGCGGCCGCGCTGTAGGGCACATCGATGTATAACTTGCTGCCGTCATCGGAGGAGGTCTGGAAGGTATAGGTGCCCGTCACCGGAATATTGATATATCCTGTCCAGGTGAAAGCATAGTTCACCGTACTCAGGGCATTGCTCAGCGTGACATTGGGCACATTACCCGTAACCACCGGTGTGAGGGTATTGAAATCGGGAAGTGTATTCCAGATGCCGGAATAATAATTATAGGTCAGCCCGTTGAAAGCTGCCGTAGCTGCCACCTGGTTGCTGAAGGGAGAGATATTCCCCGCGAAATCTTTCGCTTTTACGGTAAAGGTGTAAGTCTGACCGTTCACCAGGTTGTATACATTAAAGGTGTCGACATTACCTATGGTATAGGTCTTGTTCCCATTCACATAAATATCATAAGCGGTAACCCCCACATCATCCGAGGCCCCATCCCAGATCAGCTGCACGGAAGACTGGCTGATGACACCGGTCCGCAGATTGACAGGGGCGCCGGGCGCCGTGAAATCCGACTGGGTCTGCGCGCTGGCGGGACCCGCCTTCGCCGAAGCGGCCGTCGTATTGATGGCCCGTACCACGTAGAAATAAGTGGTCTTCGGGGTGAGTCCGCCCACGACAAATGAATCTACATTCGCCGGTGAGTAGCCGATAAATTTGAAAGGACCGTTGGTGCTGGCTCCCTGGTAGACCTCAAATTGTGTCTCCGGGTTTGGCTGGCTGGGGGCTTCGTTCCAGGTCAGCTTGATCTGGGTCTTGGAAATAGCCGTCGCCAGCAGGTTCAGCGGGGCAGCCGGCGGATTGGGACCAGCGGCGGAGATGACCGTAAAGGGACTGGAGAAGCTGCTGGAGCAACCGAACTGCTCGGTTACTTTCACGGCATATTGCCCCGGCGTAGCGCCATTGAGGATGTTGGTCGTGCTGGAAAGAATGGCCGGGTTACCCGCGGGAGAGTCCACCCTTTCCCATACATAGCTGGTATAACCGGTGGGCACCATTAAAGAGACAGAGTTGCTGCCATCCAAAGCGGGGATGACATCGCTGACCAAACCATTCACCTGGATGTTGGGGGACACGGTTGGCGCTTTGATGCTGATCACCACGGGTATGGGAGACCATACCGACCAGGTAGAGCCGCGCAGGATGCGACAGCTATAAGTACCGACGGCCGTTATGGCTAAGGTGTTGGAAGTGGCGCTGGGTATGGTAACGCCGTCCTTCTGCCATTGATAGCCGTCAAAACCTGCCGTCACTCCTAAGGTCGCACTGATATTGTCCGTGGGACAGAACTGTGTCCTGCCCGTCAGCGCCCAGGGATTGGCTTTGTGATCCCGCAGCATGAAAGGGAAATAATCCGCTTCCCTCCAGGTATCATCCCAGGTATCATGTCCATCATTGGGATAAACCGTATACTTCAGGTTGCCACCGGCATTATTATAGGCGTTGACGATCTGGATGGTCGTGGAAGGATCCGGCGATCTGTCCAGCCCTCCCTGGAACAGCCAGATAGGAGTATATTTCAGGGAATTGACATATTGAATATCGGAGATGTTGGCAGCACTCATTGGTATTACCCCGGCTGCGAGGGTCGGGTGTGTCTCGGCAAACTGCCAGGTGGCGTCACCGCCGCCGGAGAGACCGTTGACGGAGATGCGGTTGATATCCACCCGCTGTTCGGGCACCAGGTAGTTGGTGATGATCTGCGCGATGGCGTCGATCTGCTGTTGATTCCAGCCACCGGAAGCATTGGCGCTCTGCGGATACAATAAAAAGCCATCATAAGATCCGTTGTTAACGGCATTCTGATGGACATCGCCTCCATGGGCAAATTGAAATTCGTTATCGGTCCACGTTCCGGCTTCTCCTACTCCATGAAAGAAGAGGTAGAGGGGATAGGTGGTGCCGGCAGGGTCCGTAGCAAAGGTCTTGGGCCATTTCAACCGGAACTGAACGCCACTGAAGATATAACATTTGAAGTCGTCGGTGTTGTAGCTGACACGGTTGGTCTTGACCCATTTTGTCATCGTACCGGCAGGAGGCATGGTCGGAGGTGCGGCGGGGTTGTAGAGGACAATCGGGTCGTTGGGGTTCAACACGCCTGTTTGCCCCATAACTGTCTGCCCGCAGGTGGCGGCCATGATGACCAGCAATACGTTTAGAAATAATTGGGTAAATCTTTTTTTCATGATTTAAGGGGGTCTAAAAAATATATAAAGAATATAACATTGATGACTACCTGGGCATAGGATGGATTACCCACACAGTTTTAAGATAGGAACTTGGCGAAAGGCCCTGCAAATAAATCGGAAGGATGAAATGGACTATAAAAAAAAGCTAGTGATTGCACCAGAATTGGAACTGGAAATTCAGGGGATAATAGGAGAAAACGATCAGCTAGGAGTTAGGGTTTAATACCAGGTGGCAGAATAGGAGGTTTACGAAAACTATCTGCAAATAAATAGCAATTCCATCTATTTAACAAGTTTTTTAAAAGCAATCACAAATTATTAACCAAACCGGTGGAGTCTGACCGACGACATTACCCAAACACCATCACCAAAGGCGGTTATACATACTTTTTAAGTTTCCACATCGGCACTTCCACCTTTTTATGCAGGAAATAAACGACGGGAACCGTGATGACAAAGGCAATGCCCACGCAGATCAGCTTGGCTATATTATCATTACCAGTATGCGTCTGGAAATAAGGGAAGAAGTTCTCGCTTACCAGTACGTGTATGGGATGATGAAAAATATAAATACAATATGACATGATGCCCAGCTGTTTGAAAAGAGGTTGGTTCAATAATTTCTTCAATCCGGTCAGCTCATTTTTGCACATGGTCATCACGATGATGCCGGCGAAGAAAAGATCTACCAGCGTATAGTTGATGCTGTAATTAACAGAATACTCCATGTGCATGGTCCGGGCATAGAGGAAGACGGCTATAGACAGGGCGCCGGCAATGATGGTTAGCGGATAGGAATACTTTTCCAGGATGGATCGGTTGGTACGGGCCAGGACGGCGATAATGGCGCCCAGCACGATGCCCTCCATCCTGCCAAGAGTCGCCACATAGGGGAAGGGGTTGACAAATCCGAAAGACATGCCCACATTCCGGAAAACAAGGCTGAAAAAGAAGAGGAAAATACAAAAACGGACCAGTCCTTTCGGGGAGAACAGCCATACGACCAGGGGCCATACGATGTAGAACTGTTCTTCGATGGCCAGGGACCAGAAATGACGAAGGGCCTTACCGGGAGGCCATCCCTGCACAGAGAACAGCCAGTTCTCCATATAGGTCCAGAACCATACCTGGTGGTGGCGATAATAGGACAGCTCCATCCAGCCGGCAGGGATCAGGAAGAAAAGGATGATGAGGGCGATATAATATAAGGGGAATACCCGCAGGACCCTGCGGAGAATAAAGTTCTTGTAATAATGTGGTTTGGTCTTGGAATCCAGCAGGATGCCCGTGATGAGAAAGCCGCTCATGACGAAAAACATTTCCATGAATACCCAGGAACCGATGAAATAAACGGGGAAGTAGTGGGCCAGGACGACGAAACAGATCCCCAGACCGCGCCAGCCATCGAATTCTTTTACGTAGGTGCCGGGGACGTAGTCCAGTTGAAGGGGTTTATCCCAGGCAGTTAAGGGTCTGTTGAGTCCAAATAATTTCATTACTATATTTTATATTTATTCCCCTGACGACGAACTGCCAGGGCTTTCGGCCTTAGTCAGGCCGCTCAGAGCGGGCCTTCGGCCTGGCAGGCCTCAGTCCCGGGTCTAATGATGGCCCTTCGGGCAAGATGCCTACTGCATCTTTTGCCAGACACTCACAAATCCACCCGTTAGCTGATAGGGCAGCAGCTCGGCCACTGCGCAATCCCATTTCTGCAATATCTTGATCTTCTTGGTGAAAAAAGAAAAAGGAAAAACATCTTCTATAAAATTG
>Ga0310811_10004775_pt1 | contig 17078 bp, 15 predicted proteins | sample YCmetagenome_FD_207642 | JGI IMG/M metagenome (GOLD analysis project Ga0310811, IMG submission 207642) | Soil microbial communities from experimental microcosm in Duke University, North Carolina, United States - YC | ecosystem: Engineered > Artificial ecosystem > Soil microcosm > Unclassified ...
GCCCGGGAGGAACTCACCGCCGCCGGGCTGGACCGCGACATCTGGCAGTGCCCGGTGGTGCTGCTCGCCGACGTGCGCAGCGTCGGGGTGCAGGGCGACGGCCGCACCTACGGCCATCCGGTGGTGCTCCGCCCGGTGTCCAGCGAGGACGCCATGACGGCGGACTGGACGCGGTTGCCCTACGACGTCCTCGAACGGATCTCGACCCGGATCACCAACGAGGTGGCCGAGGTCAACCGTGTCGTCCTCGACGTGACCAGCAAGCCGCCGGGCACCATCGAGTGGGAATGACGCACCGGACGAGAGAGCCCGGCACCTCCGGTTCGCGGTAGGTGCCGGGCTCGCCCGGTTCACCTGCGGCGCATCGAGGCGCCGAGCATGAGCACGCCGATGAGCACCGCGCCCCCGGCGAGCACCCAGCGCAGGTCGAACCGCGGCAGCCAGATCGCGCCGTCGCTGAGCACGTAGCCGGAAACCAGCAGGGTCGCGAGCCCGAGGATCAGGGTGAACACGTCCAGCCCGCGCCGTCGTGGCCGCTGGTCGGTTTCTTCGTACTGGTAAGGGTTTTCAGCCACGGCGCACCTCCACGGAGCCGGCCCCCTGGATGACGGCCACGGTGATCTGCTGCCCGCCGGGCCCGTCCGGGCCGAGATCGACCCCGGCGATCACGGGCGCCCCGACCCCGTCGGTGCGGTGATCGAGACAGTCGACGTTGCCGGCGTGGTTTTCGCAGCTGTATCGCACGTCCGCGTCGGGCGGCACCAGCACGGTGGTGTCCCCCGCCCCGTTGCTGATGGAGGTGGTCACCGGCGTCGTGGTGGTCAGCCTGGTCAGGTTCAGCTCGATGTTCCCCGCGCTGTGCTGGTAGACGGGCTGCACCTCGGCCGCGGTGCGCGGCATCGCGTTGATGTCGCCGAACCCGCCGGTGAAGTGGCCGACCGGGACCGTGGTGGTCACCAGCCCGGCGATGGACAGCGGGATCGCCCAGCCGATCAGGCCCCGGCCGCCGTTGAGGAAGGCGCCCACGACCATGCCGAGTCCGAGCACGCCCAGGGCGAGGCCGATGACGTGCGGGGGCGAGAACCAGGACTCGCCGGACAGTCCCAGGGCGACTCCGACTCCGCCCACCAGGAGCGCGATCCCGAAGGCGACGACACCGACCTTGCTCTTCCGCCGTGTCGGCGGCGGGGCCGGCGGTGGTGCCATGACGGGCTCGGGTGCCGGGTCCGGCAGGTCCCAGTCCCGTGGCGACGCCCCGAGCGGGTCCCAGCCGGCCGGGGTTTCCACACCCGGCGTCGCCGGGGTCCCCGCGGCGGCGGCATTCGCCGAGGTCATCGGAGCGGCCGTGTTCGCCGAGGTCATCGTGAAGGCCGCGGGAGTCTCGGTCACCGGGGCGACGGGACGGTTGTGCTGGCCTCGGCTGCGGTGCAGCAGGTACAGCGCGGTCACCAGCAGGGCGAGTCCGATCACCCCGCCGCCGTCGAACCAGCCGCCGGCGAACGCCCAACTGCTCAGCGGGAACAGCGCTATGACCAGCACGATCGTGAAATGCTTTGACATCGTGCCGCGGCCGCGGCCGACCAGCGCCTCGACGGGCGAGACCTCGTCGTCCTCGCCCGGGAAGAACAGCCAGGCCAACACATAGAGGGACGGCCCGACGCCGCCGAAGAGCGTCGCGGTCGCAAACGCCACCCGGACCACGACGGGATCGATCCCGTACCGGTTGCCGATCGCGGCGGCGACTCCGGCGATCTTGCGGCCGGTGCGGGGTCGTCGTGGCCTGCTGACCCAGAAGTCCTTGAGAGTCTCTTCGAAACCACCCGGCCAGGACGGTTTCGATGCTGCGGATGCGCCACTCATGCCCACGAGCATGGCCGGGTCACCGGCTTCCGCACATCGGGGAACCTCCCTGAGATCGCGGTTCAGGGTCTTTCCCCGATGTGTCCTTACTTGCGGTCGTGTGAGCATGTCAGAACCATGGAGATCGTGCAGGAAAAGGCCCGGGATACGGCGGTGACGCCCGGCGTCACGCGGGTACCGGCCGTGCCCGATGGCCCGCCCAAGCTGTACCGGCGCCGGTCCGGGCGGGCGCTGGCCGGGGTGGCCGCGGGCCTTGCCGACCATCTCGGTGTGCGTGTGTTGTGGGTGCGCGCCTTCTTCGCGGCGCTCGCCGCACTCGGCGGCGCCGGCCTGCTCGCCTACGGCCTGCTGTGGGTGTTCGTTCCGCAGAGTTCGAACGAGGAGCACGTCGAGCCCAGTCCGAAGGACCGCCAGCAGGCGCTCGCCCTGCTGATCCTCGGCATCGGGCTCGCGGTCGGCGGCAGCATGATCAGTGGGACGATCAGCGGCTGGGTGGCGGTGCCGGTGGCGGTCGCGCTGGTCGGCGCCGCGGTGGTCTGGCGCGAAGCGGACGAATCCCAGCGGCGCCGCTGGCGGGCCGGGGCCAGGTCCGGGGTCGCGGGCGTCATGCTCGGCGGCGGTGGCTGGTCGGCGGCGGTGCGGATACTGGCCGGCGTCGCGCTGGTGATCACCGGGATCGGCGTGGTCGTGCTGCGCAGCGGGACCTTCGATCAGGTCCAGTTCGCGCTCATCGCGGTGCTGGCCACGCTGGTCGGGGTCGCCGTGCTGACCGTTCCGTTCTGGCTGCGCATGGTGCGGGATCTCGGGGAGGAGCGCCGCGTCCGCATCCGCTCGGAGGAGCGTGCGGAAATCGCCGCGCATCTGCACGACTCGGTGTTGCAGACGCTCGCGTTGATCCAGAAACAGGCCGAGACACCCAAGGAGGTCGCCCGCCTGGCGCGTGGCCAGGAACGGGAGCTGCGTGGCTGGCTGTACGGGCCGTCCGGCTACGGTGAGCCCAAACCCTTGGCCGGCGGGCAGTTGTCCGTCGCGCTTGCCGCGGCCTGCGGCGAGGTGGAGGACGCGTTCGCGATCTCGGTCTCGCAGGTCGTGGTCGGGGAAGCGGAGCTCGACGAACCGTTGACCGCGCTCGTGCAGGCGGCCAGGGAAGCGATCGTGAACGCGGCCAAGCATGCGGGCGTCGACGAAGTCAGCGTGTACGCGGAGGTCGAGCCGGCTTCGGTGACCGTGTTCGTGCGTGACCGGGGTAAGGGCTTCGACCTGGAGGCCGTGCCGGAGGACCGGCATGGCCTGGTCGACTCCATCCGGGGCAGGATGGAGCGCAACGGTGGCACGGTCCGCCTGCGGACCGCACCCGGGGAGGGCACCGAGGTGCAGCTCGAGCTGCCGGTGGGGAAGAAGGGAACCTCGTGACCGAGACACCTGTGACCGTGTTCCTGGTCGATGACCACGCGCTGTTCCGGGCCGGGGTGCGCACCGAGCTGGATTCGATCACCGACGAGGTCCGCGTGGTCGGCGAGGCGGGTTCCGTGGGGGAGGCGGTCACCGGCATCCTGCGCGCGAAGCCACGGGTGGTGCTGCTCGACGTGCACATGCCCGACGGCGGCGGTGCCGAGGTGCTGCGCCGCGTACGGCCGGAACTGCCGGAGGTCGTCTTTCTCGCGCTGTCGGTCTCCGACGCGGCCGAGGACGTCATCGCCGTGATCCGGGCCGGGGCCCGCGGGTATGTCACGAAGACCATTTCCTCCAAGGAACTGGTTCGCGCGGTGGCCCGGGTCGCCGAGGGTGACGCGGTCTTCTCGCCGAGGCTCGCCGGATTCGTGCTCGACGCGTTCGCGGACCGCCCGGGCTCGGCGCCGATCAGCGACCCCGAACTGGACCTGCTCACCCCGCGAGAACGCGATGTGCTGCGCCTTCTCGCGCGCGGCTACGCGTACAAGGAGATCGCGTCGGAGTTGTTCATCTCGGTGAAGACCGTCGAGACGCACGTGTCCAGTGTTCTCCGGAAGACCCAGCTGTCGAACCGCTACGAGCTTTCCCGCTGGGCGTCAGACCGGCGGCTCGTCTGACTCCGGCCGGTTCCGGATTTTCCCTGTGTTCCAGCGGCGAAGCCGGGTCAAGGCGACACCGCCCAGCACGGTCACCATGCCCGCGAACACACGCGGGCTGAATTCCTCGGACAGGAACACCGTTCCGAGCAACACCGAGACCACCGGCAACAGGTAGCCGACGGTCGACGTGGCGATGGCGCCTTCGCTGGTCAGCAGCTGATAGCTCACCGCGAACGTGATGCCGGTCGACACCACGCCGAGGACGATCGCCGCGATGACCGCCACGGGTTCCGGGTGTGCCGGAACCGGTCCCTCCCACGGGAGCGTGAGCAGCATGAGCATGCTCGCGGCCAGCATCTGACCGCCGGCCAGCGCCACCGGTGACGAGCCCGTGTCGGACAGGAACCTGCCTTCGTAGACGTACACGAAGCCGTAGCTGGCAGCCGCTCCGAGACAGGCGAGCGCGCCCCAGCTCACCAGTCCGGTCGCCTGCCAGGGCGCGAAGATCAGCACGGTTCCGGCCAGGCCGAGTGCCAGCCCGAGCAGGCGCGGCGGGTCGAGGCGGCGGTCGATGCCGAGCGCGATCGTCGCGAGCAGCGTCCACAGCGGCGGTGTCGAACTGAGCACCCCGGCGATCCCGGAGCCGACGGTCTCCTCGCCGATCGCGAACAAGGAGAACGGCACCAGGTTGTGGAACACCGCGGCGACCCCGAGATGCAGCCAGGTGCGTTTCCGCGATGGCAGCCGATCCCGCCGCGCGCCACAGACGACGAGGAGCACCAGCGCGCCCAACAGCACCCGGATCAGCACGAGCTGCATCGGCGTGAACGCGCGCAGGCCCACCTTGATCCACAGAAAGCTGGAACCCCACGTCGTCGCCAGCGCCGCTATGCGCAGCAACGTCTTCGTCTCACCCACCGCGCCACACTGCCGGTGGCCCAGACCTGTCCGCAAGCGTCTGCTTCGGTTCCGAAAGAATCCGGAAGTACGGGGAAGTACTGGGAAGCACCGGGAAACCGAATGTCCGAATCGGAACGAGATACCGTATGCGTTGCGCTGACGGGAATCGCGACACTTCCCCCGGCCGGTCGCGGTGGTTGAAACCGATTCGCGCGCTGTGCACAGGCATGGCAACCTGTTTTCATGGACCAACCGGCGCCGACCTATTCCGACCGGCTCAGGAAGATCGCCGCGATGGCCGCGCAGAGCGAGCTGCGGCACCGGGCGATGGGGGAGCTCATCGACGAGCTGGAGGCCAAGGGCCTGACGATGACGGAATTCCGGGAAATGAACGAGCGCGCCGGGCGCTTCATCGGGCACGTGTCCGCGGTCAACGCGGCACAGGCCATCGCCTACGACGACATGCTGGCGGCGGGCGGTCCGGAGAATTCCCGCGCCTACGTGGAATACGAGGCCACCAGTCGGCGCAACGCCGCGCTCCTGCCCCAGGAGATCTAGAGAAAGAGCAGTTGCGTGACGCCGATTCCGATGGCCGCCGCGCACAGAATCGCGAGTGTGGCGAGGATGAGTCCGCGGATCCGGGCCGGCGTCAGCGTGATGACCGGCGCCTTCGGGGCGGCGGCGGTGACCAGCGGCCGGTTCAGCACCGCGATCGGCACGGTCGGCATGGCCGGCGCGGTGGGCGGGATGAACGCGGTCTGACGGCCCTGCGTGATGGCGTTGAAAGCGGTGATGCTGTCGGCCAGGGTGGGGCGGGCCGCGGGATCCTCGCGCAGCAACTTCATCAGCGCCCCGGTCAGCTGGCCGGCCCGCTGCGGTTGCCGCAGAACACCGTCCTCGCCGGTGGGCGGCACACCCTCGACCGCCATGTACAGCGTGGCGCCCAGCGAATACGCGTCGGAGGCGGGCTCGGCGGGCTGGCCCTTCACCAGTTCAGGGGCACGGAAGGCCGGATTCGGGCCCGCGCCCCAGATGCCGATATCGGTGATCTTGACGCCGCCGTCGTCGGCCAGCAGCACGTTCCCCGGTTCGAGGCTGCGGTGCAGCACACCGGCCCGGTGCGCCGCGCCCAGCGCGGAAGCGAGCTGGATGCCCAGGAACGCGGTCTGCTCGGGGGTCAGCCCGCCGTGCTCGGCCAGGAAGTCGGCCATGTTGCGGGACGGGACGAATTCCATCACCAGCCACGGGTCGGCCCCGTCGAGCACGACGTCGTAGACGGCGATCGCACCGTTGTGCACTACCCGGGTGGCGGCCCGGCCTTCCTGCACCGCGACCTCGGCCGCCTGCGGCATTCCCTGCTGGACATACATCCGCTTCGCCGCGACAGTGCGGTTGAGCTGCGTGTCATAGGCAAGCCACACAATCCCTGCCCGTCCGCGGCCGATCGGCTGGTCGAGCCGGTACCGACCGCTGACGAGCGCGCCCTCAGTACCCACAGCAACCTCTCGACGCGCCGACGATCAGATGGTCACCCCTACCCTACTGGTCACTGACTGGCAGGCGACGACGAATCGGTTGTGCTGTTGGCCGAGCTCGACGGGGTGCTCGACGCCGAGTGCCGTGGGCTCGAGCTCGTCGGCTGGTCGTAGCTGCTCGTGTCCTGGCTGCTGGAGGTGGTCCGGCGCGCCGACCGTGACGAGTAGGTGTCCTCCGGGGTGTTCGACTCGGTCACCGTTTCGGTCGCGGTCTCCGTCGTTTGCACCGGCGAACTCGATGTCGTCATCGGGGGCACGGCGACCGGATTCGTGTTCGGGGTGGTGTTGTCGTTGACCTTGCTCGGGCTGAACATCCAGATCACCATGCCCACGAGCGCGACGGCCACCACCGCGGCGATGATGGCCGGCACCTTCCACTTGCCGGACCGCTGGTCTTCGCGCGGCCCGTCGGCTTCGGCGGGGTACCTGTCGTCGTACCCGTCATAGTCGTCGTAACCACCCGCGGCGCCCCGGTGGTCGTAGTCGCCGGCCGGGTACGCCGTGGTGCGGCCGTAGCCGTCGTCGGCGTATCCATCGTCTTCGTAGTCGTCGTAGAAGTCGGCCGACTGGTTGCCACCGAGCGTGCCGGAGTGACTGGTGGGCATGGCCCCGGGCATCGCCCTGGTCGCGCCGACACCGCCGAGCATTCCGCCGGCCGCGGCGAGCCGGGTCGGGTCGTCGGGCGAACCGTCGAGCGGGGCTCCGCCGTGCGCGATGTCGTCGAGCAGCGCCTCCGCCTCGGCGGCGGTCGGCCGGTGCTGCGCGTCGGGGTGCAGCAGCACGGCAAGCACGCTGGCCATGGGCCCGGACTGGCGCGGCGGGTTGATCTGGCCCGCGGCGACGGCGTGCAGCAGACTCAGTGTGTTCTCGCTCAGCCCGAACGGCGGCTGGCCTTCACAGGCGGCGTAGAGCGTGGACCCCAGGGAGAAGATGTCGGACTCGGGGCCAGGGTCACCGCCGATGGCCACCTCGGGGGCGAGGTAGGCGGGCGTGCCCGCGATCATCCCGGTCTTGGTGACGGTGACGTCGTCCTTGGCCCGGGAGATGCCGAAGTCGGTGATCTTCACCACGCCGTTGTCGGCGAGCAGGATGTTGCCCGGCTTGATGTCCCGGTGCACGATCCCGACCGCGTGCGCTTCCTTCAACGCGGCCGCGATCTGGGCGCCGATCCGGGCCACCTCGGTCGGCGGCAGTGTGCTGTGGTCGCGCAGCACCTCGGCCAGGCTCGTCGACGGCAGGTACTCCATGACCAGGCAGGGGTGACCGTTGTCGTCGGTGATGACGTCGAACACGGTGATCGCGTTCGGGTGATGGAGCCGGGCGGCGATCCGGCCTTCCCGCATCGTGCGTTGCTTCGCGTCTTCGGCTTCGTGGTACTGGAGCCCGGGCTGCAAGAGCAGCTGCTTGATCGCGACCGTCCGCGCGAGCACCTCGTCGTGCGCCTGCCAGACAGTACCCATGGCACCACTGCCGATGCGCCGCACGATCCGGTAGCGGCCGGCGACCAGGTGACCCTCGTCGCTCACGCGACCCTCCTTCTCCGGCTGCCTTCAGAGCACGACAGCATGCCGCACGCCTGGAGCGTATGCATATACCGCGGTCGATGGGCCCGAGCCAACCGAGACCAGTTCGCGACAAGGCTAGGGCGCTCACTCTGTGCACATTCACTCGGCACGCTTCGGGGCCGGGTGGGGTGTGCTGCTATGGGACCTACAGCTGTCTGGCCGAGAGCAGCACGGCCTGCGAGATCACGTCCCTCGTGTCCGCGGAGAACTGGAGTTTCTCGGTGACCTGGAGCGTCGTGCCGTCCTGCTGGCGCATGCTGACCACGGCGAGCACCGAACCGTCGGACTCGACGCTGGTGTCCAGCACCTCGATCCGGCTCATCGAGCTCCAGGCGCGGACCAGATCGCCGGCCTGGTCTCCGGCCAGTTCGGGGGCGAGCATCGCCAGCGCGTCCTGCGGCCGCTGGGAGCCCATGCGCTGATAGAACTCCTTGACCAGGGCGAGCTTGCTCCCGTCGCCGACCGGCGCCGCGGTCGAGGACAGCGTGCTGCTCGTGCCCGAGGGCGTCGAGGTGGGCGAACCGGACGGGGCCGGTGCCGACGACGCCTGCTGCGTGTTCAGCAGCTCGGCGGAGGTCGAAGGGGCCGACGAGCCATCACCCCGGTGCGTCTTGGTGCCGCCCTGCATGGCGAAGCCGCCGAGCGCGGCCGCCCCGGTGATCGGCGGCGGCGCGGGGGTGACCCGGCCGGCTTGGTCGGTACGCGCTCTGGTCACCATCGACGAGGCGACGACGGCGCCGATGAGGAGGGCACCGGCCGTGGTCAGCCCGGCCAGCTTGGCCACCTTCGCCAGCCGGCTTTCCGGCTCGCGCGGTGGCGTGGCCGGGCGTCGCGAATAGGCCCGGGGCGGCGGCAGGAACTTGCGGGGTTCGCCGTCCGGCTCCGCCGGGTAGGCATGGGGGTAGGCCTGAGGGTGGACCTGGGAGCGGGCAGGGCCGAGCAGCTCCGCGTCGAACGCCTCCATGGTGAGGAGGTCGTCGACGGTGAGCCTGTCCGCCGTTGGTCGGCTGCGTCGCCGGTCGTGCACGACTCTCATGGCCTCTGCTTGTCGGTTGAGGAGTGGTCTGGCACGTCTATCAGCGAACCGTGCGAAACCGTTACCGGCCAGGTTTCGTCGGTGGAGTGACGCCAGCGCACGACGAACGGCATTCAACGGCACCCATCTGGCCTAACGTGGGGCCGGTCGTCGGGGCCCTCGCCCGGACACGATGTTCGGTCGAGGCCGCTGTGGTGCGCAAACACCCGTTGATCCACAGCTCGATCCACAGGCTGGTCGACCGCCGGTGTGCTTCACCGAAGTCCGATCAGGTCACGCGACCCCCCGGCACCCGGGCGCACCGATTCGCCGGAAGCGGACACATGGGCTTGTGCATCACGCGTTCTAGTCCATGCCGTCGATCTTGCCCTTGGCGAAGGTGAGGACGTGCTGCTCGGTGGCCTCCCGCCCGTCCTTGTACACCGTTCGCACCGTGCAGACCGTCTTGCCCTGGTACTGGTGCACCTGGATGTGCTCGACGTCGAAGTAGGCGACCCGGGCGTAGCGCCGCGAAAGCCCTCCCGCGCCCTCCTTCTCGAGTTCGCCGGAGGTCATCTCGTGCGCTGCCTCGGGATTCTCGGTGACGGTGTCCAGGAACTTCTGGGAGTCCTTGGCGAAGACCGCCGGGTCTCCTTCCGGCAGCGCCACCTGCAACGAATCGGCGGCGTAGGGAGCCGGCGTCGAGGGTGGCTTCCGCGGTTCCGACGGGCTTGCCGGCGCCGTGTCGCCGGTGGAACGTCCAGGTCCGGTGGCCGTGCTCGCCGTCCCGGCGGGAGTCGTCCCCGGGAGCGTCGTCCGGGTGCGCGCCAGGGTGGCGCCCGATCCCGTGGTCGTTCCGGTGGTCCGGGGACTCACGGCGATCGCCTGCCCGGGCGCGGCGACCTGCGCGTCTCCGGTGGTCGGTTGCCCGCCGCCGAGGTGCGGCACCCACCCTTGTCCGGCCTGGTCCTGGGCGGGCTTGCCGACCAGCGCGGTGCCGGCGAACAGCAGCGCGACCATCACGCCGCCCGAGGAGGCCGTGGCGAACCAGGCCGCCTTGCGCCAGCTTCGCGGCGGGGTCACGGAGGCGGGAACGCTGCCGAGGTCGAAGGTGCCCAGTCCGGTCTCCGGCGGCACCGCGTACACGCGGGCCTGCTCGCCGGTGTCCGTTTCGCCCGCGGTCTCGGCGGTGAGCGTCACCGTGGTCCGGCGGGAGACGGGCAGTTCGCCGCGGGCGGGTGGGTAGCCCAGGTCCGCGGTCTGGTCGAGGGGGAGCATCGGCAACCCGGCCCGGACCGGCCGGTCGATCGGCGCGGCGCCCGCCCGGTGGCGACCGGCGGCGAACTGCCGGGGCACCCCCGGGGTCCAGGTCCGGCCGGCACTCCTACGGTGCCGGCCCACTCGTGCGGGGGTGTGCTCGGTCGGTTCCGCCGGGCCCTTCATCTCGACCGGAGACCCCCGCTTCCGGTGCCGTGCCGGCCGGGAAGTACGGGCTGTTGTGCACGCGCGTGTTCTGACACCGGGTGCCTTCCTGGAGCGACGTGCATTTCCACGGCACCAAGAGTAGGAGTCTCGGCGGGCAGGAAAAGCGTGCTCGCGGAAGTTCACTCGGTCGGACCGCACTCGGTCGGGTAACCGCGACCTGCGGTGTCGAATCGGCGCTCGACCTGGATTCAGCCTCCGCTGCGGTACTTCTCCTGGGTCGACCGGAGTGCCTTCGTCGCCACGGTGCCGCTACCCACCGCGATGATGATGGCCAGCACGTCCAGTGCCGGGCCTCCGGTGGTGAGCAGCCAGGCGAACAGTGACGCCGCCGTGGTACCGCCCGCGAGGGCCCACCGGCTGCGGACATACTCGGCGATCGGCGTGCCACCGGCACGCTTGTTCGCCGCATTGTTGAGCAATGCCAGATAACCGAGGTGACCGAGCGCGGCGAGCACACTGGCTATCGCGATCACGACCGCGATGAAGTTAATCATTCCTCCAGTGTGCCCGCATACCACGCCTATGGCCTCGGGGAAAGACCCCGAATTTCGTTCCGGCGGCCGTTCAGCGGCCCAGCCGGCCACGCCCCAGGTTGAGCAGCGCCATCGCCAGTTGCCGGCCCTCGGGACCCAGGTCGCGGTAGCGGGCGAGCACGTCCATCTCCCGGTTGTAGACGATGCGGGTGCCGCCGGCGGCCATCCGCGCGGCACCGATCCGCTGGGACACCTCGACCCGGCGTTTGACGAGGCGCAGGATCTCGGCGTCGAGGAAGTCGATTTCCTTGCGCAGCTCGGCGATCTCCTCGGCCGAGGCGATCGGTTCCGCCGACGAGGACTGTTCGTTTGTCTGAGCGTTCACTTGAGACCTCCGGTCAAGCCGGACCCCACCTGGTCCCAGAGTCGACGAAACCCCGGGTCCGTGGACTCCGGGGTTTGCGATGATCGCGGTGGCACTACGCGATCACGGGGCCCGGGGTCCGGATCCCGTAAAAAAATCGGTACGCGTGGTGCCGCACCCACTCAGTATGGCACAGCTCGGCGGCGCGCCCGGAAGGCGGCGTGGACGACGAGGCTCAGCGCGAGCCAGAACATCGGCACGGCCGGCCAGAAGAACGGGACGCCGGAAGCCACCCAGCGCAACACCAGCAACACCGAGAGCACGGCGACGATCGCGGCGTGCACACGCAATGCCGGCGGGAAGCGTCGCACCGGGGTTTGTTCCGGCGGCAGATCCGCGGTGAAGCCCGCCAGTTCGTCGAGGTATTTCGCCGCGTAGACGCCGCCGAGCCGTTCCTCGGTCTCGGCGAGTGTCAGGCGGCCTTCGGCGCTTGCTCGCTGGACGCGGGCCGCGACTTGTTCGCGGTCGGAGTCGGCAGCCCGGATCCGGGAAGGTGTGTCGTTCATGCCGTCGATGCTCCGCGGTGTGGGACGCTTCGGCATCGGCCCGGGAACGTCAGTTCCGAGTACGTACACCGCGGTAGACGGCCGGCCCCACCGAGTAGCGTGGAGTCCCGATGAGCACCCTTTTCGATCTCCCTTCCCCCAAGCCGACGCCGAGCCGTCACACGGATCTGTTCGCCGACTTGAACCCGGCGCAGGCCGAGGCCGTCCAGCACGCCGGCTCGCCGCTGCTCGTCGTGGCCGGTGCCGGTTCGGGCAAGACCCGGGTGCTGACCCGCCGGATCGCCTACCTGCTCGCCGAGCGCGGGGCACAGCCGGGGCAGATCATGGCCATCACCTTCACCAACAAGGCCGCGGCGGAGATGCGGGACCGGGTCGCCGATCTGGTGGGCCGCCGGGCGAACGCGATGTGGGTGTCGACCTTCCATTCCATGTGCGTGCGGTTGCTGCGCCGGGAAGCCAAGACGCTCGGCATGTCGTCGAACTTCTCGATCTACGACTCGGACGACACCAAGCGGCTGATCACCCTGGTCGCCCGTGATCTGGACATCGATCCCAAGCGCTACCCCGCGCGCACGCTCGCCGTGCACATCTCGAACCTGAAGAACGAGCTCACCGGCAGCGAAGCGGCGGCGTCCGCGGCCGGAAACGACCTGGAGCGCCGGGTCGCCGAGGTCTACACCGAGTACCAGCGGCGGCTGACGCTGGCGAACGCGATGGACTTCGACGACCTGATCATGCGCTCGGTCGCGTTGTTGCAGTCCTTCCCCGACGTCGCCGAGCACTACCGGCGCCGGTTCCGCCACGTGCTGGTCGACGAGTACCAGGACACCAATCACGCGCAGTACACGCTGGTCCGCGAACTGGTGGGCACGGAGCCCACGGAGTCCGGGGTGGAGCCGTCCGAACTGTGCGTGGTGGGTGACGCGGACCAGTCCATCTACGCCTTCCGCGGCGCGACGATCCGCAACATCGAGGAGTTCGAGCGGGACTTCCCGAACGCGCGGACCATCCTGCTGGAACAGAACTACCGGTCGACGCAGACGATCCTGTCGGCGGCCAACGCGGTGATCGCCCGGAACCCGAACCGGCGCGACAAGCGGCTGTGGACCGACTCCGGCGACGGCGAGAAGATCGCCGCGTACGTGGCGGACAACGAGCACGACGAGGCCGCCTTCGTGGCGGGCGAGATCGACGCGCTGGCCGACCGCGATGAGGCGCGCTACTCCGATGTCGCGGTGTTCTACCGCACGAACAACCAGTCCCGCGTGTTCGAAGAGATCTTCATCCGGCTCGGCCTGCCCTACCGCGTAGTCGGCGGGGTGCGCTTTTACGAGCGGCGTGAGGTGCGGGACGCCCTGGCGTACCTGCGCGTGATCGCCAACCCCGAGGACACGGTGAGCCTGCGCCGCATCCTCAACGTGCCCAAGCGCGGCATCGGCGACCGGGCCGAGGCGGTGGTCGCCGGGCACGCCGAGCAGGAGCGGATCTCCTTTGCCGCGGCGCTGCGAAACGCGGTGGAGGGCCGGGTTCCGCTGCTCAACCCGCGGTCGGCGAGGGCGATCAGCGGGTTCGTGGAGCTGCTCGACGGGTTGGTGGAACTGGCCGACGACGGTGCGGAAGTGGCCGACATCCTGGAGGCGGTCCTCGACCGCACCGGGTACCGGGCCGAACTCGAGGAGTCCGAGGACCCGCAGGACGCGTCCCGGGTGGACAACCTGACCGAACTGGTGACGGTCGCCCGTGAGTTCACCGAATCGGCCGCGCAGCTGGGCGCGCCCCCGGCGGACGACGACGCGGGCGTGCCCGAGCCGGGGTCGTTGCCGGCCTTCCTGGAACGTGTCTCGCTGGTCGCCGACGCCGACTCGATCCCCACGCCGGACGGTGCGGACGACGAGGACGACACGGGTGTCGTCACGTTGATGACCGTGCACACCGCCAAGGGCCTGGAGTATCCCGTCGTGTTCTGCACCGGGTGGGAGGACGGCGTCTTCCCGCATCTGCGGGCCCTCGGCGAGCCGGCCGAACTGGCCGAGGAACGCAGGCTCGCGTACGTGGCGATCACCAGGGCCAGGAACCGCCTGTACCTTTCGCGGGCCATCACCCGGTCCGCCTGGGGACAGCCGATGACCAACCCGGCTTCGCGGTTCCTCGACGAGATCCCGGCCGAGCTGATCGACTGGCGGCGCGAGGAGCCCACCGCCGGGTCGGCGGGCTACGGTTCACCGCGGGCGGCCACCACCTGGGGGCGGCGTTCGATCGGCGGCGACTCGGCGCAGGCCGGGATCGCGGCCGGCGGCATGCGGACCACTTCCTTCAAGGGCTGGCAGAAGACGGCGGCGATGAAACTCGAAGCCGGTGACCGGGTCAGCCACGACAAGTACGGGCTGGGCACCGTGGTCGAAGCGCGTGGTGAAGGGCCGCGGGCCACCGCGACCATCGATTTCGGGGCGTCCGGTCGGGTTACGTTGATGCTCGTCGGCAGCGTTCCGATGGTGAAGCTCTAGGCTCTTTCCCCTTTGCTTCCAAGGGTTCTTCGGGCGCTTCGACGGCGGTTCCCCGGCGGGCGATCGAAGGTGGTGGCCAGGCCCGGTCCGGGCTGCCGGTTCCGTCGTCGCGGTCCTGGATTTCCGACGGCGTGCCTCGTAGTGGAGGAAGGGGTATTTACTACGGAACCGGACGGTGCGGCGTTGACGCGGGCGTGACCCCGGCCGGAGTTCCCGCGGGGGGAGGCAGGCGCGATCCCGGCCGCCGGCGGATCGGTCCTTCCCCGGCGTCGTGGGATCGGCACCACGAAATTGTCGGACTCTCCTGATAAACCTGACTCGAACACTGGTTCGAGTCACGGGGAGAGTGCGATGGTTTCAGAGCTTGTCCTGGCGCCCGTCCGTCGGATCCCGAGCGGCCGCTCAGAGCTGGATGCCACGAGCGGCCAGCCAGGGCCGCGGGTCGATCTTGGTGGTGCCGTTGCGCCACACCTCGAAATGCAGGTGGGGGCCGGTGGCCTCGCCGCGCTCGCCCATCACCGCGATCTGCTGCCCGCACCGGACCTGCTGGCCCTCGTGCACCGAGAAGCTGTTCATATGGCCGTAGACCTGGATCGTCCCGTCGTCCAGCCGGATCCGCACCCACAGGCCGAAACCACTGGCCGGGCCCGCGTCGATCACGGTGCCGTCCGAGGCGGCGTAGATCGGGGTCCCGATCGCGTTCGCGATGTCGATGCCGTAGTGGGTCGTGCCCCACCGGGCGCCGAAGCCCGAGGTGAAAGTGCCGTGCGCCGGTAGGCAGGTCTTGGGTCGGGAGGCCTCTTCCTGGGCGGCCTTCGCGGCCGCGGCGTCGCGATCCTCGCGTGCCTTGGTGACCTTTTCGCTGGCGGCCAGCTTCTGGGCCTCGGCGGAGCCGTTGGAATTCCGCGCGACCGGCAGCAGTTCGGGAGCGGCGGCGGGTGCGTCGCCGCCGAGTGCGAACGAGGCACTCGCGTCCTGGGTATTCGCCAGCTCGGTCGCGGCGCCCGGGCCCGCTGCTCCGGCCGTGCCGAGGGTCTGCCCGGCGGCCGCGGCGGCGAAGGCGCCGGCCGCGACGGCGGCGACCACCACTCGGCCGCGAAGGACGGAAGGCGGTGGCGGGATCCGATGTGCGCCCCGGACGCGTACCACCACACCGTCCAGCGCGGTATCGCGTTCCGGGGAAGGGGCTTGGCCGCCGGGATAGCCGTAGGGAGCCAAGACGGACCCTCCGTTGATCGGGGTGCCAGGTCTGGCAGCGAGCGGGAATTCGGTGGGCAACCTCGGGGGTGGTTGCCTCCTCGCTCGCATCGTGACCTGACCGTAATGGGGACCGGGGGACAGTAACGAAGGGATGCGGTTATCGGCAAGATGCATTCGTCGTATTGGCCGGACGATTCCGTGTTGATCTTGTTCTGGAACGACGAATCACGGACGAATCACGACGGGGAAAGGCCGTTCCGCGGTCCTGAGATGCCCGGCCAACGCAAGTAGCCCCGCCCGCGGAGACTCGATCTTGGGGACGGTGTTCCGGCCAAGCTCCAGCCGGGCTTCATCCAGCGAAAACGCGGAATGGGAACGCTCGACGGTCTCGTCACGAAATCGTCGGGGGCGGGTTCCGAAGGCCTACATCGAGAGAGGCGGTGAACAAATGTGACGTAACTTACGTCGCCAGGTCGACGTGTCGTGCCGGGGACGCGGCGGGTGCGCCCGGCGGGTTCCGCGCCTGTTCAGGTGGTGCGACGTTTCGTGCGATCGCGGTGACCCGATCGTCGTCGCGGGGGAGCGATCGAGCACGATTGTGCTCGCCCACCAGCCGAAATCCGCCTGGAAATGCCTTGCGGGCGGTGGATCGGCACCGGACTTGCTAGCGTGCATTGTCGATGACCAGTACTCGTTCGCCGCTCAGCGACAGACCTTCGCGGTTCGATCTTCGGTGGCCGGACGGCGCCGAAGGACGGACACCCGCCACGTTTCCGGCCGCACTGGCGGTAGGTGCCCTCGCCGCTTTGCTGCTGGTAGCGGGATCGGTGACGCCGGTGGTGTCCGGCGCGTCGCCCGGTTTTGCCAGCGCGCCGCTGTTGATCGCGCTCGCCGTGGCACCGATGGTGTCGGCAGCGGTCTTCCTGCTGCGGGGAAAGCCCGCGACGGCGGCGGGTGTGCTCGCCGGTGCGGCGGTGCTCGCGCCGGGACGCTTCGTCGTGGACCTGGAGTTCTTCGCGGATCCGTCGGCGACGGCCCGTCCTGAGCTGTACCGGCCGGTGGTCTTCGCGTTGCCGCCTGCGGCGCCGGGATTGTGGCTGCTGCTCGCCGGACTCGTCGCGACGGTGACCGCGGGCGGCCTCGCGGTCCACGCGGTCGGATCGCGGGCGGGATCGCGAGCAGAGGGCCGGGCAGGTGGCCGCGGACGGCTGGCGTGTGGGCTCGGTGGGGCCGCGGTCGCGGGGATCGGCGTGATGATGGCGCCGTTCTCGTCCAGCGATGCCTTTCTCCCCGTTGGCAGCGCGTTCGAGAGCCCGACGCTCGTGCTGGCGGGATGCCTGCTGATGGCCTTCGCCCTGCCGGTGGCGGCTGGGCTGGTGATCACCTCGGGTATTGCCGAGTTCGTCCGTGGCGGCCTGGTGGGGCTCGGCCTGGGCGCGGTCACCGTGGCCCTGCCGGATCTCGTGTCCGCACTGGCGGTACCGGGCGTGAGCCTGACGGCCGGTCCGGTCGTGATGCTGGTCGGAGCCGCGGGTCCCTTGCTGGCGGCGTTCCTGGCCG
>Ga0310811_10004776_pt1 | contig 17077 bp, 13 predicted proteins | sample YCmetagenome_FD_207642 | JGI IMG/M metagenome (GOLD analysis project Ga0310811, IMG submission 207642) | Soil microbial communities from experimental microcosm in Duke University, North Carolina, United States - YC | ecosystem: Engineered > Artificial ecosystem > Soil microcosm > Unclassified ...
GGAGGCGAGGCGTTCGACGATCTGCTGCAACAGCCCGTCACCGACCGGGCGGCCATGCACGTCGTTGATGCCTTTGAAATTGTCGACGTCCAGGCAGAACAGCGCGGTGCGCCGGCCCGCCGGTTGTTGAGCGATCGTCTCCTGGAGGCGCGCGAAGAATTCGCCACGGTTGAGAATGCCCGTTAGAGAGTCATGACTGGCGGCGTAGCTCAGTTGCTCTTCGGCGCGTCTTGTGTCCGAAATATCACGAAGAAACAGGGAAACATTTTCGGCATCGGCGTAAATGGTCGCTTCGATCCAGAGGCGCAAAACCTCGCAAAAAAAAGTGGCATGAAAATTTTCGCCGGACTCCACCCCGCGCCAGAGGGCCTGATTCAGATGAGATTTTGGCTCGGACTGGAAAATTTCACCAAAGCCGCGGTTGGTCAGAGGCGCATGAGGCCGGAAAAGCTCAGTGGCTTGTGTATTGGCATATTTCACGCGCCCGCTTCTGTCGAAGACGATCACCGCATCTTTTGTCGCTTCCAGAACGCGGAAGGCCAGCGTCTCCGTGGCGCGCCGGTCGGACTCGGCTTTGTGCCGGTCGGTGATGTCTTCCAACGTGCCGTACCAGCGCAGGATTTCACCCTGGTGGCTGAGCCGTGCCGCAGCGCGGGCGCGAAACCAGCCGGTTTGGCCATCGCGCGCCGTGAAACGAAATTCGCAGTCCAGCGAGCGGCCGCTCGCTACGCAGTCCTGCCACAATGCCGCCACCCGGGCTCGGTCATCGGGATGGACCGCGGCAATCCAGTAGCCCGCCGGGGCTTCAGCCTGCGTCAATCCGGTCATCTGGCGCCATTTCGGCCCGAGTTCCAGAACGTTGCCATCCGGCCCTGCTGTCCAGGGAATTTGCGGGTGCAGTTCGACCATATGCCGGTAACGGTCTTCGCTGTCGCGCAGTGCCGCCTCGATGTGCCGGTAGGCCGTGATGTTCTGGCTCGTCCCGCGCAGCTGGGTGACGCTGCCATCCGCCCGCACGATCGGTTCCACATGGGTGAGGACATGCTGGACGGCGCCATCCGGCTGGATGAACCGGCATTCGAGCGTGACCGGCGCCTTGGTGCGCAGCGCCTTATAGTAAGCGGCGAGGGCATCATGATAGTCATCCGGATGGTGCAACAACTTGATCTGCTCGTACGTGGCCGGTGCGTCGGTGGGCGGCAGGCCGATGAATCGCCAAAGTTCGCGCGAGACATGGATGGCGCGGTCCTGTACGTCCCAGCGCCATACGCCGATCTTTGCCAGACGGTGGGCGGCTCTCAGCTCCCGGGTCCGCTCGCCGAGCTCACGCGAAAGGGCGGACAGTTTGGCGGCGTTGTCCCGGAGTTTGGCATTCTGCTCTTTCATCTGCTCGGCCATGGACCGGGTGGTCGAGACATCTGTCGTGGTGCCGACCATGCGAAGGGGCGTGCCATCCGCGGCGCGCTCGGTGACGCCGCTGCGGCTCAGGACCCATTTATAGGTTCCGTCTTTGCAGCGGATCCGGTATTCGACTTCATAGAACGCCGTTTGTTGATCGGAATGAGCCTGGAGCGCCGCCTGGACATGAGGCCGGTCGTCAGGGTGGAGCCTTGAATAAAATTCGGTGATGTGAAGTTGTCGCGTGTCGTAAGGATAGCCGAGGATGGCGAACCATGCGGCGGAATAACGAATTTGATTCGTGACGAAACTGCGGTCCCAGAGGCCCGCGCCGCTGCCCGCGAGGGCGATTTCCCAGATGTCCGAAAAATCCCGGATAGCGGTTTCGTCCGCCTTTTCGTTGCCGCGATCGCTTGCCACCGCACATCCCTTCGGTTGATTACTTAAGGTTGTGGCTGACTGTTCCAAAAACAATTGGCGAGGTCAAGGCGAACCATGATCACGTCTTTCCGCAAATCTAAAAATTAATATGCGGCTGTGAATCGTAACCGTATAAAAACTTTTCTTGAAAGAAATTTTATATTTGGTGCGTCGTAATGTCGCGGTTTCCTTGAACGCGAGCCATCTTGCGCCACGCCGGCGTGAGCGCGCCGTGATTGACAGGCAATGAGTTCCGTCACATTTTTCCGCCTGGAATCATAAACTTGGGGGAACGTCCCGGCCAGCGGTCGGGGCAAGAGTCTTTTTCGCGCCGGGCATAAATATACGCTTGTTAGTATGTTTGGCTATAGGGAAGGGAGCATAACATGGTGCTAAAGCCTCGCGGCTGTCGCATGGCAGGGAGTCGGCGCGCATGAAGATCCGCGCGGCGGTGCTGCGCCGCTCGGGCCTGGCGCATCCCTATGATGAGACCAGGCCGCTGACCATCGAGACGGTGGATCTTGCCCCGCCCGGCCCCGGCGAGGTGCTGGTGCGCATTGCCGCCGCCGGCATTTGCCATTCCGATCTGTCCGTGGTCGAGGGCGTGCGGCCGCGGCCGCTGCCGATGGTGGTCGGCCATGAATCCGCCGGCATCGTCGAGGCGGTGGGCCCGCAGGTCGAGGATTTACGGCCCGGCGATCATGTTGTCTCGGTGTTCGTGCCGATGTGCGGCCACTGCCTGCCCTGCGCGGAGGGGCGGCCGGCTTTGTGCGAGCCCGGCGGCCAGGCGAATGTCAACGGCACGCTGCTGTCAGGGGCGCGCCGGCTGGCGTGTGATAGCGTGCCGCTCAACCACCAGACCGGTGTGTCCTGCTTCGCCGAATATGCCGTGATGTCTCGCCATTCCTTGGTCAAGGTGGAGCCGGACCTGAAGCTGGAAGAGGCGGCTTTGTTCGGCTGTGCCGTGCTCACCGGCGTCGGCGCGGCGTTCAACAGCGCGCGGGTCCGGCCGGGCAGCATTGTCGCGGTCATCGGCCTCGGCGGTGTCGGCCTGGCGGGGTTGCTGGGCGCGGTGGCCGCCGGGGCGGGCCGCATCATCGCCCTCGACACCAATGAGCAGAAACTGGCCGTGGCGAAATCCTTCGGCGCGACCGACCTGTTCAACGCGGCCGACGCGCACGTGGTGCAGGCGGTGCGCGATGCCACCAAGGGTGGTGTGGACACGGTTTTGGAACTGGCTGGTGCCGTGGCGGCGCTGGAACTTGGCTATCAGATCATCCGGCGCGGCGGCGAACTGGTCACCGCCGGCCTGCCGCCGCCGCAGGCGCGGTTCGCCATTCCTGCCGTCACGTTGACCGGCGAGGAGCGGACGATCCGCGGCTCCTATATGGGCAGCGCCGTGCCGATCCGCGATCTGCCGCGCTATATCGGCCTGTATCGGCGCGGCCTTCTGCCGGTGGACCGCCTGGTCACGCACCGGCTGGGGCTCGGCGACATCAATCTCGGCATGGAGCGGCTGCACCAGGGGCAGGCGATCCGCCAGCTCATTACAAGTTTCTAACAACTATCTAAGCGTAAATAACAGGGGACGTGGATATGGATAACGCACGACGCAATTTTCTCAAGCTCGGCACTGGGGCCGCGGTCGGCTCGCTGATGGCGAGCCCGGTCGTTGCGAAGAACGTGATTCAGCTGCCGGCATCGGCCGATGGGAGCGAAACGTTGCGCCTCGTCACCTTCAGCCCTCATCCCGGCACGCCGGCGCGTGTGGGCGTGGTCACGGACGCGGGCATGGTCGTCGATGTCGGCGCCGCCGCGCGAACGCACAGCATGACGCTGAGCTTCAACCCGTCGAGCATGATCTCGTTGATCGCCGCGGGGCCGCAGGCCTTGGCCGAGGCGCGGCGCTGCGCGGCCGCCGGCGGCACGCATCCGGTCGACAGCGTGCGGCTTTATGCGCCGATCCCGGTGCCGATGCGCAATGTCTATGCGGTCGGCTGGAACTATCTCGAGCATTTCCATGAAAGCATCACGGCGCGCGCCGCCAAGGCCAAGCTGCCGGAGCATCCGGTGTTCTTCACCAAGGATACGCATACGGTGAACGGCCCGTTCGATCCGATTCCGTACAATCCCGCGATTTCGAAAATGATCGACTGGGAAGGCGAGCTGGCGGTGATCATCGGCAAACGCGGCACCAATGTGAGCGAAAGCGACGCCATGAATTACGTGTTCGGCTACAGCGTGATCAACGACACCACGGCGCGCGACATGCAGGTCGACCATGGCGGGCAATGGTTCAAGGGCAAGAGCCTGGACGGGCACGGCCCGATCGGCCCGTGGATCATCCCCGCCGCCGAGATCGACTATAACAATTTGAACCTCACCACGCGGGTGAACGGCGTGGTCAAGCAGCAGATCAACACGCGGCAGATGTATTTTAAAGTGCCGCGCCTGATTGCCGAACTTTCGTTCGGCTTGACACTGGAGCCGGGGGATATCATCGCCACCGGCACGCCCTCTGGCATCGGCGCCGGTCGCACCCCGCCGGAATATTTGCAGCCGGGTGACATCATGGAAACGGAAATCGACCGTATCGGCACGATCCGCAACGAAATTCGCCTGGTGAATAGCTGAGCGAGAGACGGGCCGCTTTTTGAAAGGCGGCCCTTTGGACCTGTGGCGCCCTGGTGCGGCGGTTCTCCTTGACAGGCGACAAACCGATCGGTACAGACGAGACTATTCGGTTTAACGCAGGAGTTTTTGATGGCCGTTCTTATTCCGCCTTTCACCTTCGAAACCGCAACCGCCAAGGTCCGTATGGCTGAGGATGGTTGGAACAGCCGCGATCCGCAGCGTGTCTCCCTGGTCTACACGCCGGACAGCGTCTGGCGGAACCGCGCGGAGTTCGTGACCGGTCGCGCGGACATCGTTGCTTTCCTTACCCGTAAATGGGCCAAGGAGTTGGATTATCGTCTGATCAAGGAGCTTTGGGCGTTTACCGGCGACCGCATCGCGGTGCGCTTTGCTTATGAATGGCACGATGACAGTGGTAACTGGTTTCGTTCCTACGGCAACGAGAATTGGGAATTCGATGGGGAAGGGCTGATGCATCATCGTTATGCCTGCGTCAACGATTTGCCGATCAAGGAGAGTGACCGCAAATTCTTCTGGCCATTGGGGCGGCGTCCGGACGATCACGCCAGCCTGTCGGAACTCGGCCTCTAATTCGGCATACCGACTCTATGGTGAAAACGGTTTTTGAAAAGAGCGACGCCATCCCTCTGCTCGCCGAAGCGTTTAGGGAGCTCGGCTATGAGGGGGCGACGCTGAGCAGCATCACCGCGCGCACGGGCCTTAGCAAAGGGAGCCTGTATCATTTCTTCCCCGGAGGGAAGGAGGAGATGGCGGAAGCGGTGCTCGATCACGTTGATTGCTGGTTCATCGCGCATGTTTTTCAGCCGTTGGAGGAGGAAGAGCCGGGCGCGGCCATCGCCGGCATGTGGCAGGCGGTGGATGCGTATTTTCGTGCCGGACAACGCGTCTGCCTGATCGGCGCTTTTGCCTTGGACGAAACCCGGGACCGCTTTCCGCAGGCGATCAACCGCTATTTTGTCCGCTGGATTTCGGCGCTGGCCGGTGCACTCATCCGCGCCGGCAAAGATGAAAAAACTGCCACGCAGCTGGCCGAGCATGCGGTACTCGGCATCCAGGGAGCATTGGTACTGACGCGTGCTACCGCCGATGGCAAGCTGTTCACACGCGCGCTGGAACGCTTGGCGGCGGTGCTGGAAATTTAGAGAAGAAAGCAGCCGCTTTTGAAAAATCGGCGCCAAAAACTTTCGTGAGTCTGGACCCGTGCCGGTGAAACCAGCATGGGCCACACTGACAAAAAACTATTTGTTGTTCACAAGAATCAGCCTTGTCTTGCTGCTTGCTTCGTGAGCGCTCAGAAAATCCAGGCCGATATCCAGCACTCGTACGCTATGGGTCAGCCAGCCAGCGGAGATGAGATCCACGCCGGTTTCCGCGATCGCCGGGGCGGTGTCCGCGGTCACCCGGCCGGACGCTTCGGCAATGGCGCGGCCGTCGATCAGCGCCACCGCCTCGCGCAGCATGTCCGGAGTCATGTTGTCCAGCAGCACCGCGTCCGGCCGCTCCAGCAGGGCTTCCTCGAGTTGGCGCAGCGTATCGACCTCGACCTCGATTTTCACCAGATGTCCGACCTGCGCGCGGGCGCGGCGGAGGGCGATGGCCACGCCGCCGGCGATGGCGATGTGATTGTCCTTGATCAGCACCGCGTCGTCGAGGCCGAAGCGGTGATTGGCGCCGCCCCCGGCGCGCACCGCGTATTTCTCGGCGAAACGCAGGCCCGGCGTGGTCTTGCGCGTGCAGGTGATCTTCGCCCGCGTGTGGCTGATGCGGTCGGCGATGTTGGCGGTCGCCGTGGCGATGCCGCTGAGCCGGCCGAGAAAATTCAGCGCGACGCGCTCGGCAGTGAGAACGCCGCGCGCCGGGCCGGCGATATGGGCAATCGCTTCGCCGGGCTGCACGCGCGCGCCATCAGGGCGCAGAATTTCGAAGCTGATCGCGGGATCGACCAGGCGGAAGGCATGGCGGGCAAAATCCAGCCCGGCAATGGCGCCGGCTTCGCGTGTCGTCAAAGTAAGTCGCGTTTGCGTGTCGGCATCGATCACCGCATCGGTGGTGATGTCGCCGGCGCGGCCGAGATCTTCCAGCAGGGCGGCGCGGACGCAAGGTTCGATCAACAAATCGGGCAGTTTGGTCAGCATCATGAAAAATCCTTAAATGCGGGATCGGGCGACATCGGAGCGTGTGACGGGCCCGGGCACGATCGAGCGAAAATAACCAAGTGTCAGGCCGCCTGTTTCACAAAATGTGCGCCGACGGAGTTTGGTCGTGCGAGGGCGGCCTGGGCGATCAGCAGGGCGAGTTTTGCGGCGCTGTTATGGGGCGCGAGTTGGGTGAGTTGTTCGATGGCGCTGTGCATGCCGTCGGCGTCGCGCAGCACGCCGAGATGGGTGGACATGATGTCGCGCAGCGGTTCGGCGTCGGGCCGGGGCGGCAGGGTCAGCTCCGGCAGCTTGCGGGGCGGGCGGGCGGCGCGGGCGGCCATGTCCTGGCCGGCCTGCATGCCGCACACGGCGGCTTCGAGCAGGGAGTTGCTGGCCAGGCGGTTGGCGCCGTGCAGGCCGGTGCAGGCGACCTCGCCGGCGGCGTACAGGCCGGGCACGCTGGTGCGGCCCTGAGCGTCCACCGCCACGCCGCCCATGTGGTAATGCGCCGCCGGGCGCACCGGGATCGGCTGGGTCGCTGGGTCGATGCCGGCGCGGGCGCAGATCGCGTGGATGGCGGGGAAGCGGGTGGCAAAGCGCGCGCCGAGCATGCGCGCATCGAGCGCCACGCGGTGCCCTGCGGCCTGATGCGCGAACACGGCGCGGGCCACCACGTCGCGCGGGGCGAGGTCGCGCCCGGCCATGAAGCGCGCACCGGTCTCGTCGATGAGCACCGCGCCTTCGCCGCGCACGGCCTCCGAGATCAGCGGCAGCGAGGGGCCGCTGGCATCCAGGGCGGTGGGGTGGAACTGCACGAATTCCAGATGCTGCAGCCGGGCGCCGGCTTCGGCGGCGAGGCTTAAGCCGCTGCCGATGGCGGTGGGCGGGTTGGTGCTGTAGCGGAACAGCCCGCCAATGCCGCCGGTGGCGAGCAGCACGCGGTCGGCCGCGAGGGTGAGGGGGCCGGACGCGGTCTCGGCCAGCACGCCGGCGATCTCGCCGTCATGGAGCAGCAACTGGCGTGCCGCGGCGGGCACGAATTCGATGGATTGGGTGGCGCGGGCGGCTGCGATCAGCGCGCGCATGATTTCCGCGCCGGTCTGGTCGCCATTGGCGTGCAGGATGCGCGGGCGCTGATGCGCAGCCTCCAGGCCGCGCGCGAGATTCTGTGCCGCATCGCGGTCGAACCGCACGCCGGATTGGAGCAAAAAATCGATCAGGCCCGGGCCGGCCTCGATGATGCGCCGCACCGCCGCGCCGTCGCACAGCCCGGCGCCGGCGGCGAGCGTGTCAACGATGTGCAGAGCGGGGCTGTCATCCTCGCCGATGGCGGCGGCCAGCCCGCCTTGCGACCAGGCGCTGGCGGCGCCGTCGCCGGGCCCGATGGGGTTGAGCAGCCGCACCGGGGCGGGGGCGGCGGCGAGGGCGGCCATCAGCCCGGCGAGGCCGCCGCCGATGATGGTGATGGGGGGCGGGGTCATTTCACGGCGAGCATGCGTTCGACGGCCAGGCGCGCCGGGGCGACATATTGTTCCTCGACCAGCACCTCGGTCTGCATCGTCTCCAAAGCAGAACGGATGTTTTTCAGCGTGATGCGCTTCATATGCGGGCAGAGATTGCAGGGGCGGACGAATTCGATGGCCTGGTTCTGCTGCGCGATGTTGTCGCTCATCGAGCATTCGGTGATCAGCGCCACGCGGGCGGGCTGGCGCTCGGTGACGAACTTGGCCATCTCGGCGGTGGAGCCGGCATAATCGGCGACGGCGACGACCTCGGGCGGGCATTCGGGATGGGCGAGGATCGTCACCCCCGGATGGCTCTCGCGCAAAGCCAGGATGTCCGCGGCGGTGAAGCGCTCATGCACCTCGCAATGCCCGGCCCAGGTGACGATCTGCACCTCAGTCTCGCGGGCGATGTTCTGCGCCAGATATTCGTCGGGCAGCATGATGACTTTGGGCACGCCGAGGGATTCGACGATCTTCTTGGCGTTGCCGGAGGTGCAGCAGATGTCGGAAGCCGCCTTCACCGCCGCCGAGGTGTTCACATAGGCCACCACCGGCACGCCGGGATGGGCGGCGCGCAGCAGCGCGATGTCCGCCGGGGTGATGGATTCCGCGAGCGAGCAGCCGGCCTTGGCGTCCGGGATCAGCACGGTCTTGCCCGGGTTCAGCAGCTTGGCGGTCTCGGCCATGAAATGCACGCCGGCCAGCACGATCACGTCGGCGTCGACCTTCACCGCCTCGCGCGCCAAGGCCAGGCTGTCGCCGACAATGTCGGCCACGCCGTGGAAAATCTCCGGGGTCTGGTAGTTGTGCGCGAGGATCACCGCGCGGCGCGCGCGCTTGAGCTCCTGGATGGCTTGCACATCCGCCTCCATCGTCGCCCACTCCGCGGGCGGGATGACGTGGCTGACACGCTGATAAATCGGATCGAAGGGCATCTGGGCTCCTTTATACTCAAACTGAGTATAATTTACGCCGCTCGTTATACTCATATTGAGTATAAGTAGGCAAGTGAACTATCGGATAAGGGGTAGCTTGGTGCCCGAGAATTCCCGTTCTTCCAGCACCGAGGGCCGGAAGCGGAACAGTTTGGCGGGCCGCCCGGCGAGGCCGGCGGAGACCTGGCCGGTTTCTTCCACCAGATCCTGCTGTTCGATCAGCCGGCGGAAATTCGGCTTGTGCAGGGTTTGGCCGGCCAGCGCCTCAATGGCCTGCTGCAGTTCCAGCATGGTGAAGGTGCTGGGCAGCAGCTCGAACACGACCGGCCGGTATTTGATTTTGGCGCGCAGCCGGGCGATGGCCGTGGCGAGAATGCGGCGATGGTCATGATTCATCGCCGACCCCGGCAGCGGGTCCGCGGGCAGGCTGGGCCGGGCGCGGATCGCTTCCTGCACCAGACCGGCCTCGTAGAGCAGCTCGTAGCGCTGCAGCACCAGCTCCTCGTTCCACAACCGCCCCTCCTGGCCGAACAGGCTGGCGACACGGAGCCGCCGGGCAGTGTTGTCGCCGCTCCAGTCGGCCAGCCGGGGCATGATCACCCGGTTGATCAACGATGTCGGCCGCCGCCGGTCTTCCCAGGGAAAATAAATATACCAGCTGCACCAGGCGGTGTCCGGATCGGTCGTCGCACCTTCGCGGCTGAGTCCCAGATAGCTGATGGAAATACTGCGCAAGCCGTGCGGGCGTTGCTGATCGGTGAAGGTGTAGAGCTGTTCGACATAGCCGAGCGGATGATGCGTCTGCCGTTCCACCCAGGCACGCAGCCCCGTCTGCAGCGAGCGATGCCCAGTCTCGAGCTGGCCGGACGGTAGGGCCGTGCCCGATTCGATGGTGAGCACGCGCGGATCGCCATGGGTGACGGCGACCAGAACGGCGATCAGCTCGGCTTGGACCGGGTCGTGGCTCATGGCTGCGTTGTGCCGCATATGTGTAAATTTCGGAAGCGCGAACAAGGGGTTGCGAACTAAAACCCGGGATCGGGCAGATATTTTTTTATACGTAATATAGATATATCATATCAGATCTATCTACTTGAATGATTTTGGATCCCAAGCCATTTGTGCGCTGCACAAACTATTCAAGACTGACGAGGTTGAAGTGGATTCTAATCAACAGGGGCAGCAGGGCCGCGATGGCCATGTGGGGCTCGCTTTGTTCGCCCTGGCGATGGGTGGCTTTGCGATCGGCACCACGGAATTCGGCACCATGGGGCTGGTGCCGTATTTTGCGCCCGGCCTGCATATCAGCGTGCCCGATGCGGGGCATGTGATCAGCGCCTACGCGCTGGGCGTCGTGGTCGGCGCGCCGGTTCTGGCGATTGCCGCGGCGCGGCTGTCGCGCCGCATTGTGCTGATCGGGCTGATGGGCTGTTTCGCCGTGGCGAACGGGCTGACCGCCTTTGCCTCCGACTATCATTGGATGCTGTTTTTCCGCTTCCTCTCCGGGCTGCCGCATGGCGCCTATTTCGGCGTTGCGGCGCTGGTCGCGGCCTCGCTGGTGCCGCCTGAACGCCGTGCCCAGGCGATCTCGCGCGTGCTGTTGGGGCTGACCATCGCCACCATTTTTGGTGTGCCGGCGGCCAACGTCATCGGCCAGCTTGTGGGCTGGCGCTGGGCCTTTGCTCTGGTGGCGGTGCTGGCCTTGACCACCGCCGGGCTGGTTTATGCCCTGGTGCCGGCCGACAAACCGTCCAGGCATGCCAGCCCGCTGCGCGAGCTGCACGCGCTGAAGCACCGGCAGGTATGGCTGGCGCTGGGCATGGGCGCCATCGGCTTCGGCGGCATGTTCGCGGTGTACACCTATCTGGCCTCGACGTTGATGGATGTGACCCATGCCGCCCCGGCGGTCGTGCCGATCATGCTCGCGGTGTTCGGCGTCGGCCTTACGGCCGGCAACCTCATCAGTGCCTGGTTCGCCGACAAGGCGCTGATGCCGACCGTGGCCGGGGTGCTGATTTGGACCGCCGTGGCGCTGGCGCTGTATCCGTTCGCGTTGCACTCGGTGTGGTCGATGGCCCTCGTGGTGTTTCTGGTCGGCGGCGGCGGCGGGCTGGCGACGCCGCTGCAGGCGCGGCTCATGGAGGTGGCGGAGCATGCCCAGACCCTGGCGGCGGCGCTCAACCACAGCGCCTTCAACACCGCCAATGCGCTGGGGCCCTGGCTCGCCGGCATGGCGATCGGCGCCGGGTTCGGCTGGCAGTCGGCCGGCTGGGTCGGCTTCGCCCTGACGCTGGGCGGCCTCGTCATCTGGGCGCTCTCGGCGCTGGAGGACCGGCGCATGGCGAACGCCACCGCGTAGGGGAAAGTAAGGAAGGAAGCGCTACTTTTTGTGAACAAAAAGTAGCAAAAAAACTTTGTTATGCTGGGCCTCAGGCTGTGTCGGCGCCAACGCCCATGCCCTCCGGGGCTATTCCAACGGTGCTACGCACCGCCGGAACCTTCAGCCCCTCCGCCCAGCGTAAACAAAAGTTTTTGCGCCGCTTTTTTCAAAAAGCGGCTGCTTGCTTCCTTATTCATTGAGTTTCCGGCGCCCCGCGCGCAATCTGCTTTCATGCACATCACAGGGCAGGGCAAAAGCCGGAGCACGGCGTTGGCGCGCCTGGCGCTGCCGGGGTTGGCGGTGGTGGTCGCGAGCCTGCTTCTGGCCGGCAAGGCGACGGCGCAGCGCGTCGGCAACCCGGTGGTGCCGGAACCGCTGAAGCCGGTCGACCTGCCGCGTTATCTTGGCCGCTGGTATGAGTTTGCCCGCTACGATAACCGCTTCGAATGGCACTGCGAGGCGGTGACGGCCGAATATTTTCAGCGTCCGGACGGGCTGATCGGGATCGTGAACACCGCACGCCGGGGCAGTCCTGGCGGTCGCGTGCGGGTCGCGACCGGACGCGCCAAAATCGTCCCCGGATCGGGCAATGCCAAATTGCGCGTAAGCTTTTTCGGGCCGCTCTTCTGGGGGCATTACTGGGTGCTGGACCATGACGACGCGTATGAGTGGGCGGTCGTCGGCGAGCCATCCGGAAAATATTTATGGCTTCTGACACGCGAGGCGGTGCCTGGATCGGAGCTGCAGGAATTGCTCGTGGCGCGGGCCCGCGCGCTGGGTTTTGACACGCACCGCTTGCACCGTACGCTGCAGTAAGAAAGTAGCCGCTTTTTGAAAAAAGCGGCGCAAAAATTTTTATTACGCTGGGCTATGGGCGTTGACGCCGACGCAGCTTGAGACCCAGAAAAATAAAGTTTTTTTGCTACTTTTTGTTCACAAAAAGTAGCCTTATCCTTTTTATTTCCTCGCCTGCGCCGCCGCAAACGCATCGGCGACGCTGTGATAACTGCGGCGGTCGGCCAGGTCGGCGGCGCCGACGCGGTGCAACTCGTCGCGAATATGGTCTTTGATCCGGGCGAGCAGCAGAACCCCGCCGTCGCAGGAGAGCCGGGCATCGAAATCGGTCAGCGTGTCCAGCGCGGTACTGTCGAGATCGGGGCTTTCCTCCAATGACAGGATGACGATGCGGTTCTTCCCACCGGTGCGCGCGGCGATGGTCGTGAAAATCTCTTCGGCATTGGCGAAGAACAGGGGCTCGGCCGGGCGCAGGATCGAAATGTCCGGGTCCGTGCGCGCATCGGGGTTGCGCGTGAGGTCGGCGAAATCATGGCTGTCGCCGAGTTGGCCGAGTTCGGTGATCCGCGCCGCGGAGAAACGCTGCAGCAGCGCCAGCAGCGAGAACCCCACGGCGATCAGCATACCGTTCATCACGCCCAGAACCAGCACGCCGGCGACCGCGGTGGTGGCGACATATTGGTCGCGGTCGATGCGCCAGAGGCGGAGCAGGGGGGAGAGGTCGAGCGCGTGAAACAGCGAGGCGACGACCACCGCGCTCAGCACCGGCGTCGGCAACAAAGCGATGAGGCCGCGCCCCCACAGCGTGAGGAGCAAAATGAGACCCATGGCGGCGAGCCCGGCCAGGCGGCTCCTGGCGCCGGCCGCCTCCGCTGCCGAGGAGGCGGAGAATCCGGCGCCGACCGGCATGCCTTGCAACAGCCCGGCCCCGAGATTGGCGCAGCCCAGTGCGATCAATTCCCGGTTGGTGCTGACCTGGTCGCCATGCCGCAATGCGAGGCCGCGGATCGAACTCCAGGATTCCGCGAACAAAATGATGAAAAGCGGCAGGGCGACGTTCACGACGCCGGTCCAGTCGGCGGCTGACAAGGACGGCACGGCAAAATGGGGCAAGGCGAACGCGATGTGGCCGACCAGCCCCACATGCCAGGCGCGCAAATCGACGCAGGCCGAGAGCAAGATGCCGGCGGCCAGCACCAGAACTTGCGCCGGTATGGCGGGGTGGCGGCGCAGCACGGCCAAGATGCCCAGAGCGGCCGCGCCGAGCAGAAGGGGGGCGGGATGCCAATGCGGCAGCGCTAGAAGCAGGTGCCAGAGCAGCGGCAGCGTTGCCGGCGTGTTCGGTTCCACGCCGAGGATCGCCGGCAGCTGCTTCACCGTGATGACGACGGCGATGCCGAAGCTGAATCCGTGCAGCACCGGACGGGAAATGAAGCTGGCCAGTCCGCCGGCCCGCGCGATTCCGGCGATGAGGAAGAACCCCGCGGTGGCGAGGACCGCGGCGGCGGCGATGGCTTCGGGCTGCATGGACCGGCCATGCAGCGAGATGAGCACGGCGCCCAGGATCGCTGCGGAAGACGAGGTGGGCGCGACCATGGCGAACCGGCTGCGACCGCAGGCGGCATAGATGCCCAGGCCGACCAATGTGGCGATCAGCGCCGGTGCGGGCGGCAGACCGGCAATGGCGGCATAGGCGATGGCCGAAGGCAGCAGCAGCCCGCCGACTGAAAACCCGGCCAGGATGTCACGCATCAGGAGTTGGGGCTGCGCTGTGCCGGCGCAAAAATAAGTCTCGGGCCACGGATGGATTGCTTCTGCAACGAACGTCTCGAGCGGCTATTATAGGGCCGGCGCGAAACAGGTTCCAGACGTGAAAATGCCGATGCCCGAGACGGCGGGTTGCAGCCTAGGGCCCCGGATGGATCTGGGTGATCTTCGACCCTTCAAGCCCGATGCCGGCCATTAGGCCGTGCTCGCCGAACGGAATTGCGTACACGTCGTGCGTCAAGGTTGTGCTTGTCAGGTCGGCAGCGGCGCCCTTATCGAGCACGACCACGCTGGGACCGGAGCCGATTGCCCAGCCGTTGCTCTTCTGAAGATATTGGAGCGCGGCTTCATTCATGAAGAACAAGGCGTAGCTGAATCTCTGCCCCCCAGCCTGCAGGCCGAACGAGGCCGCCGAGATGTTGTAATAGCCGACGGTGGTGCCGTTGACGCGCAGCGCGCCGTCGCCGCTCTGGCCACCAATGATCAGCCCGGCTTTGATGATCTTCGGAAACACCAGAATGGCCGTCGCGCGGCTTGCGAGGTTGCGCGCCCTGGGCTGCGTCGAATAAAGCAGGTCAAGCGCCTTATTCGTCTCTGCATCGATGTCCCGCGCGGACGCGGCCAACGCGGGTGCGCTCATGAGCATCAGGCCGCCACCAAGCCCGGTGAGGACCAATAAAATCCGACGCCTTGTCTGGAGCATTCCGATCTCCCGCTGTTTTCATTCCTAGGCGGCATAACTCAGCATAGACGGCCCCGCCGCAACGGTTTCCGGACCGGAATCGGCAGAAGAAGCATGGTCGAATGCAGGTGGGCCGGGGTAGGGGGCGATGCGATTTTTGGTCCCGATCAAGTCGGGCCTAGCACAAAGAGGGCGCCCGATAAATGAAAATGATCATGCGCGGGGGCGGACCTGACTGGCCGGGGCGGCAATTTCGCATGCCCGTTTCCCGGCGTTTTGCGCTTGCCGGGCAACAGGTGGAACCCTAAGCCGAACCGTTATGAAGGATGACAGCGGCAGCGCCTCCGGCGGGGATTCTCTTTCGCATCCTGCAGCCACGAGACTGGTTCAGGTGGATGGCCTGGCGGCGCCACAACGTTATTGGGCCTTTGCCGCCGTTATGAGCACGGTGACGCTGGCGACGATGGACGCGACGATCGCCAATGTCGCGCTGCCGACGATCTCCCGGGATTTTCGCGCCACGCCCACGGATTCGATTGCGATCGTCAGCGCCTACCAACTGGCCATGGTCGTGCTGCTGTTGCCGTTGTCAAAGCTGGGCGAAATTTTCGGCTACCGGCGCGTTTATCTTTCGGGCATTGCCATTTTCACGGCAGCGTCTCTTGCCTGCGTGTTGTCCCATTCGATTGCCATGCTGACCGTGGCGCGCATTTTACAAGGGGTTGGCGCCGCCGGCATCAGCAGCACGAACACCGCGCTGATCCGCTATATTTTTCCGCAGGCGAATCTTGGCAAAGGGGTCGGCCTGAATTCGATGGCGGTGGCCATTGCCTCGACGATCGGCCCCAGTTTCGCCGGCATCATGCTTGCTTTCGCCTCATGGCAATGGTTGTTCCTCATCAACCTGCCGCTCGGAATCGTTGCCTTTGCCATCGGGTGGCGCAATTTGCCCGAGAGCGATCATGCGAAACAGCGGTTCGACATTCCAAGCGCCCTGCTGACGGCGATCGCCTTCGGCATGTTGATCGTCACCATCCAAAGCTTCAGCCACCCCACCGGGTGGCCGACGAGGGTGGCGCAGATCGGCGTCGGTTGCGGCGCCCTCGTCTGGGCGGTCCGCCGGCAGCTGGGATTGCCGGCGCCTTTATTGCCGGTGGATTTGCTGCGCCGGCCGGTCTTCGGGCTCTCGGTCGGCACGTCCATCTGCTCCTTCACCGCGCAAATGCTGGCGTTCGTTTCCTTGCCTTTTTTCCTCGAACGCAATCTTGGGCTCGATGTCACGACGACTGGCCTGCTCATCACGCCATGGCCGCTCAGCGTTGCCATAACAGCCGTCATTTCCGGCCGTCTGGCCGATCGCTATCCGGCCTCGATCCTGAATTGTCTCGGCTTGGCGGCGATGATGGCCGGCCTCGTTCTGCTCGGATTTTTGCCGCCGCATCCGGGCATCGTGGACATCGCGTTGCGCATGGCTTTGTGCGGCGCCGGCTTCGGTTTCTTTCAACCGCCGAATAACCGCGTCATCCTCACCGCGGCGCCCAGAACCCGCAGCGGTGCGGCGAGCGGCACGATCAGTTCCGCGCGTCTCCTCGGCCAAGGGACCGGTGCGGCGCTTGCCGCGCTGCTGCTGGCGCATGCCGGCGCGCAGGGGGCGGTGCTGTCTCTGTTTGCCGGCGCCGGCTTCGCCGGCCTGGCCGCCGTGCTGAGCTTGTTGCGGGCGGTGTAGGGGAGGCTTGAAGACGGACGACCTTGGATTATCCCAGATCGGCATCCAACTCGTCATTGCTTCGATCCCGAGCTTCTTCGCATTTTCTGCGTTCAGTCAAGGGTTTACCGCCTTCGGCGGCGCTTCGCGCCCTTGACTGAACGCAGAAAATGCGCGGAAAATGCAATGATCGAAAGAATGATGTCGGGGTGAACTCGGCATGTTCGGGGCTAGAGCCTGAGAATGGCGCAAAAAAAAAGCCGGCGGTGCACACCGCCGGCTTTTTCTGTAGCGCGAGGGCTTCGCAGATCAGGCTTTGGCCTTCAGCACGTCCGGGTTGACGCAAGTGTCCGGCGCCTGGCCGGAGAGCACCTTGATCACGTTGTTGACGGCGATCTCGCCCATCTTGAAGCGCGTCTCCGCGGTCGCCGAGGCGATATGCGGCACGATCACCACATTATCGAGCTCGGCTAGGCCCGGGGCGAGCGCCGGCTCGTCCTCGAACACGTCCAGACCGGCGCCCCAGATGGTTTTGGCGCGCAGCGCCTCGACCAGGGCCTTCTCGTCGATCACCGGGCCGCGCGCGGCGTTGATGAGGACAGCGGTCTTCTTCATCTGCTTCAGTTCCGCCGCGCCGATATAATGCTTCGTCTCGGGCAGCAGCGGCACATGCAGCGTAAGGAAGTCGGATTCCTTC
>Ga0310811_10004777_pt1 | contig 17071 bp, 14 predicted proteins | sample YCmetagenome_FD_207642 | JGI IMG/M metagenome (GOLD analysis project Ga0310811, IMG submission 207642) | Soil microbial communities from experimental microcosm in Duke University, North Carolina, United States - YC | ecosystem: Engineered > Artificial ecosystem > Soil microcosm > Unclassified ...
ATGATGAAGAGCAGCAAGTTAGCTCCGTGGAATGTCCTCGAGAGCGCCATAAGCTATGAGGACCCATGGCTGAGAATACGAACCGATCGCTGTCGAACGTCTCAAGGGATCATTGTCGAGCCATATCATGTCCTAGAATGCTCGACCTGGGTCAATGTTGTTGCCCTGACCTCAGAGGGACGGATGATATTGGTACGAGAGTATCGCCACGGAGCCGGACAGATCCTGCTCGGATTGCCAGGGGGAGCGGTTGAAGGTCAGGACGAGAATCCGCTTGCGGCGATACAACGGGAACTACGTGAAGAAACCGGCTATAGCAGCGAGCACTTTTTTGCGCTTGGACAAAGCTACGCCAATCCGGCCAACCAGAACAATAGAGTCTGGTCGTTTCTGGCGCTGGATGTACGAAAATCACAAGAACAAAATCTCGATGAAACAGAAGACATCGAAATCGTTTTGCAAGACTTTGTAGACTTCAGCCAGCAAACCTGGGACGACGCAATCCCTCTGCAAGCCCTTCATCTGGCAACGATTGGGCTGGCCTCTCACTTCATTCTACGCAGCAAACTTCCGCAACTCCAGGAGATCCGTGCCAGGTTGCTGCAAGCTCTTTCTTCGTAGAGAGGGCTATATCTCTCGCCTTCGCCGGATAAGCTCTCGAATCAGTTGATAGGCAGGTCTGCTCTTCTTTGACAAGATGAAGACCCAAAGTGAGAATATCATATTGTGGCTCAAGAGGATTGAAGAGAACGTAATGCCAGCCAGCCAACAAGCACAAGCGTCTGATCAGCCATAGATAGGGAGTTAAAGATCTCCTGAACGTTGATTTGCCAGCGAGGATAATCATCAGAAAGCCGATCCTGATACTGCCTGGCACCACCCCATCTCATCAGCCAGGTACAAAATTCATCACGCGTCTGTAGCAGGTCAAAATCAGTTGTATCCTCCTGGAGTCGTTCCCAGCGAATCTCTTGCAACCGGCCAAAGAGCCAGTGGAGTTGGGGCATCAGCACCTGGATAAGATAGTATTCAAGGTTATCCTTTTTCTGGACAAAACGCTTCTCCAATCCCAATCCCAGGGCAAGAATGCGCAAGTCAAGCAACTGCTCATGCTTATCGTAAACAAAGGACATTTCGTTACCAGGCACTGTAGCAAGCTCGATGAGCATACGAAGAAACGTGGAAAAAGACTGACGCCCAATCCGTTTGCGAATGCGGCGCAACGGTTGGATGTGCAGGTCACCTTCCGCATAGTACTCGATGAGGTCCAACGCTTCTTCAGAAATATCTCGCGCCTGAATGGCTTGCTTGAAATCGCCAAACCACGCGATCCAACGAGCAAAACGTAGGGCCGCTTGCGCGAACTGCGCACGAATCAAGCGGAGTGCAACTGGATAGCCCGCCAGCCACAACTGCCAGGCCAAATGAGTCAGGCGTCGTTCGGTTGTTCGTAGTCTGCAAAGCAGTAACAACTGCTCGCCAGTGCCGCGTGGATAGAGCGAACGAGTGCCTCGTGCTGTTTTCAACGGCTGTTGACGCGGACGTGGCAACAAACCAGCACGATGCCAGCGTACCAGTTGTGTTGGGCTAATGATATAGCCGTGCTGCTGTGCCAGAGTCAGCAACGATTCGCTTGTCTCATACGATACAGAGATGTTCATAAACATGAGTATACCAGAACCTTTGATGGTAATCAGCCCGACGCGAAAGCCACCCAGAAGTGCAAATGGACATATGATAAAGTAAGAGCAAAAGAGAAACAAGGAAAAATAACGATGCATTTGCTGCACTCACGCAACAGCTGGTACTATAGCATAAGTTTTGACATCATGATCGATTTTTGCATCTGGGCCTTGCAGGTTGACGGACTCCACGTTCCCCCATTTGATAAGCACCCCAACGGCAACAACTCATTACGTGACGCCGGGCTCAGTAGCGCGGATTGGCAAGCATGGCTATTGCGGGTTCTTCATCAGCAAAGCGAGTTTAAACAAACTCTCCAGTTACAGGCCTCAGTAGATCTCCTCAAGGATCTGATACTGCAACGATCTCCCGCACCACACTACCCTCCCTCTGTCTGGAATGGAAGAAATACCATCAGAGAGAGATTGCTCGAATTGTGGGAACAGTATGGGCCCATCTCTAATCAGCGGAAAAGACAAGAGCCTGCATTTGCGAGAAGATTACGCAAGGAGGAACAAAAATCAGGAAAACGTCTCTATGATGAATTACGGCCATATTATAAGCGCATTCCTCCTCTTTCTATCTACCTGGTAGCATATGAGCAACCGCTTGACTGTCTTGTGCTCCCAAGCACCCTCTTAATGACGCAGCAGGAAGGGCAACCAGAGCCTGAAGAATTTCGTGAGCGCGTGCTGGCAGCAGCAGAAGAACTTGTCATACAACCAAATCGACGAAGGAGAACGTCTCCATATACCAGCGTGAGCAACGGAGACGGTCAGTTTGCCTTTGCGTATCGTGAATATACCCGCAAGCCAGTTCCACCGCCACCCCTCCGGCAGGAGATCCCCAGACTCACAGACCCAGCCAGACAAATCGTTCTGGATAAGTTGGGAGGAGAACATACGTCCTATGGAATTGTCAATCTGGCTACGCTTCAATTTCTGCGCGAGAAGAACAGGCCCGGCTGGCGTCTCTATGAAGTCACCTTTCAAGAGATTGATGGTGAACAGCATCGCACGATCGTTATGCTCCAGCAAAATGAGAATGGTTCATGGCGTTGCCTGAGCATTTCAAGTAGTAGCGATCTACAAAATCAATGGTCCAAAATTTTTCCACCCGTACACGACCATCCACTACTATTTCTGGATATTCAAGGAGGAGGTAGCACTGACCATCAGTATTTTTTTCATGCCAAAGGTGATGTGATCGACAACGGCTTTCACGTTAAACGGGTACGACTGGTTACAAGTGAAGGGCAGGTCTTTGAGGATACAGTTGAGGATGGATTAGTCTTTTTTGCTTATGAGCAGAAACAGCCAATACCACTACCCATGCAGGCGGAACTCTACAACGACAAGGGCGAGCTTGTGTGGAGGCAGACCGTGCCCGATGACGGGTCGCCTCCCTGGTTAAAGGGGAGACGACGATGATGGTAGCAATGATCGGCGGAAGAGCGGTGACAGGCTGAGTGAACGGGACTTAATCTTTGTGAAGGCCGCATGCAAAAAAACGCAGACTTATCAAGGGGCAGCATGATGGGCAAATTGTGCAAGCATGCCAAATCCGACCAGGAGCAGGCAGACGATGAGAGTAATAAGCGCAATACTGATCAGTTGACGATAGCGTCCCCCCCAAAGTGGTACGTCAGGAACATAGCTCGTAACGACCACATCATCTAAATGGTGCAGATCTTCTGCCAGTTCTTGCGCAGACGCATAGCGTTTCGAGGGATCGCAGCGAATCGCATGCATGATCACAGTAGCGAGAGCGGGTGAGAGCGAGGGATTGAACTGCAAAATATCAGGTGGATCATAGGCCATCTGGTGGTTTGTGAGCGAGAAGCCATCGGGATCAGCAAATGGCGTCCGCCCGCATAGCGCTTCGTAGAGCATAATCCCGAGCGCATAAATATCGCAGCGCTCATCGCCGGACTCACCTCGCAGGCGCTCTGGCGACATATACGCGGGCGTTCCTACCAGATCGATCGAGGGAAGCCACGCTCTCCAGGGTTGTGCAGAAGACTGCTCTTCTTTCAGGAGTGCAATGCCAAAATCGACGACTTTGACCTCACCCTGTTCCCCCACAAGGATATTTTCTGGCTTCAGATCGCGATGAATAATTCCCTGAGAGTGGACATAACTCAATGCATCACACACAGGAAGCAGGAGAGGAATAAGCTGTTCTACCGATATGATACAATGCTCTTGCTCACGAAGCACCGCACGCAATGAGCGACCCGGCAGGTACTCCAGCACGAGATACTCGCCCTGCCTCGGCTCATCGGCATAGAGCAAACATTGCAGCGAGGGATGAGAAAGACGCTTCCCCACCTCCACTTCTCGTCGATATGCGGCAAAAATTGCCTTCCCGCCGATCATCTCATCGCGTGGATATTTCAGGATGACGTTCTGGCGGCTCACGAGATCGTATGCGAGATAGACGCGATTGGCAAATCCTTCACCAAGCGAGCGCACAATGCGATAATGATCGATCTGCATACCAGGAGCATAACTGGTTGGTACTGGCATCTTTTTCCTCTCCTCTTTGCTCAGCGCCATACTCCGTTATTCAAACTGCACAAAGGGCGTCCCCCGCTTGAGAGACGCCCCTTTTTCAGCTGTTGATGTGCTCGCGATTGAACTTACTTCAACTGATCAAGAGCAAGATTCAAGTTCAGCACATTCACATATGGATCACCAAAGATCCCCAGGAAGCGTCCCTGTACCTGGTTTGACACCAATTGTTTCACCTGATTGGCATCCAGGCCGCGAACCTGAGCCACGCGATTCACCTGCAAGTAGGCAGCATCCGGGGAGATATCCGGGTCCAGACCAGAGCCCGAGGCCGTGACGATGTCAGAGGGCAGGGGCGTATTGGGGGCCAGATCATTCTCCTTACGGAACTGAGCGGCATAGTTGTCAACACCCAGGTAGGTTCCGGGAACATAATACGTATTCTTCTGTCCGGCAACAGGAGTTGCACCCGCAGGAACAGGATCGCCCGGATTCAGCGTCACATCTTTACCATTGCCATTGAGCAGCGCCCCGTTGGTTGGTCCCAGATTCGAGGCCGTCGAGTTGTCCGCCTCGTAGGGCGAAGGATTGCCAGTGGACGGATTCGCCGTTGCCGAAGGACGTCCATGGAAGTACTTCGACGAGGTCCAATACTGCCCGATCAGATCTGATCCTACGGGCTGACCATTCGCGTAGACAATGCTCCCGTTGGCCTGATGGTTAAACAGTACCTGTCCGATCGCAGTCACAATGCCGGGATAGATGAAACCGGTCACAATCGCGAAGATGATGGTGATCATAATAGCTGGACGAATATGTTTCATTGCTTAGTCCTTTTTTGTCAGGAAGCTCCAGATCTACTGGAGCTTCCTCTCCCTTACTGCGTCAGGCTAGAGTGTCAAATGGAGCACTTGCAAGATGACATCCACAATTTTAATGCCGAGGAACGGAATGATGATACCACCGAGACCGTAGATCAACAGGTTGTTACGCAGCAAAGGACCTGCACCAATCGGACGATACTTGACGCCGCGCAATGCCAGCGGAACCAGGGCGATAATGATGATCGCGTTAAAGATCACGGCCGAAAGCACTGCACTATGTGGTGTCGCCAGATGCATAATGTTCAGTGCATTCAACTGTGGGTACGTCGTCATAAACATAGCCGGGATGATGGCAAAGTATTTCGCAACGTCGTTGGCGATACTGAAGGTCGTCAGCGCACCACGGGTGATCAGGAGCTGTTTGCCGACTTCTACGACCTCGATCAATTTGGTCGGGTTGGAGTCCAGATCGATCATGTTCGCCGCTTCTTTCGCCGCCTGCGTGCCGGTGTTCATCGCCACACCGACATCAGCTTGCGCCAGCGCGGGAGCATCGTTCGTGCCGTCACCAGTCATCGCGACCAGACGTCCACCCTGCTGCTGCTCTTTGATCAGTTTCATCTTGGTCTCTGGCGTGGCCTGAGCCAGGAAGTCGTCAACGCCCGCCTCTTTGGCGATAGCCGCAGCGGTCAACGGGTTGTCACCAGTGATCATGATCGTACGAATGCCCATTTTGCGCATCTGGTCAAAACGTTCGCGCATACCGGACTTCACGATATCTTTGAGCTCGATCACGCCCAGCAAGCGAGCACCACCTCTGGCACCGGTCTCCGCTACGACAAGAGGAGTACTACCTGCGCGGGCAATGCTATCCACAATGTCTCTCACCTCTTGACTGGCAGCCCCACCCAGTTCAGTCACGTAGCTGATCACCGAGTCAGCGGCACCCTTGCGGATAGTGCGCACCGCTGTCAGTGTGCCACCACTGCCACTACCACCATCCAGGTCCACACCACTCATGCGTGTCTGCGCAGAGAAGGGGACGAAAACAGCGGACTCCTGGGAGACCGGCTGTAAGCCGTAGCGCTCACGGGCCAGTTCAACAATCGAGCGCCCTTCCGGCGTCTCATCCGAAAGGCTGGAGAGCATGGCCGCATGGGCCAGATCCTGCTCGTCGACACCCGAGAGAGGGACAAAACGGCTGGCACGGCGGTTACCGAGCGTGATCGTGCCGGTTTTGTCCAACAAGAGCACATCCACGTCACCAGCGGCCTCGACCGCACGACCGCTCATCGCCAGCACATTGCGCTGCACCATGCGGTCCATACCCGCGATACCAATCGCAGAAAGCAATCCACCAATCGTAGTGGGGATCAAGCAGACCAGCAACGCGATCAGGGTCGTGATCGAAACGGCCTGGCCTGAATAGATAGCGAACGGCTCCAGGGAGACACACACGAGAACAAAGATAATAGTCAGGCTCGCCAGCAGAATGTTCAGCGCGATTTCGTTCGGCGTCTTCTGACGTGCAGCACCTTCAACCAGGGCGATCATGCGATCCAGGAACGTCTCGCCGGGATCGGCGCTGATGCGCACCACGATCCAGTCAGAAAGGACCGTTGTGCCACCGGTCACCGCGCTACGGTCGCCACCGCTCTCACGGATCACCGGGGCCGACTCGCCCGTGATCGCCGACTCGTCGACGGAGGCAACGCCCTCGACGATCTCGCCATCACTGGGGATCACATTGCCTGCTTCCACCAGTACCAGATCACCTTTGCGCAACTGAGGAGCAGGAACCTCCTCAACGTTGCTGTTGCGATCCCGACTGGCGAGACGTTTAGCAACCGTAGTAGTACGCGCTTTACGCAGCGTATCCGCCTGCGCCTTACCACGTCCCTCGGCCATCGCCTCAGCGAAGTTAGCGAACAGGACCGTGAACCAGAGCCAGATCGCCACACCCAGCACAAAAATGGTCTCGTTGGTCAGATCAGTACGCGACATCGCTGCGGAGGGCTGAGTCAGCAACCAGAGGCGCAGAAACTCGATGGTCGTGACGGCGCTACCCACTTCGACAACAAACATCACCGGGTTTTTGAGCTGCCAGCGCGGATCGAGCTTTTTAAACGAATCGATAGTGGCCTGGCGAATAATTTTTGGATCAAAGATGGAAAGCTCGCCTTTACGATGGCTCTTCACCTTTTGTGAGTCAACTGAATTGGTACTCATCTTCAGCATACCTTCTTATCGATACAGGTCTGGATGCAACACGCGACTCGTGTTACATCCCGGCCCGCTTAGAACGTCTTTCCCGCATGCATCAACAACTGCTCGACAATAGGACCAAGGGCATAAGCCGGGAAGTAGGTCAATGCGCCTACAATCAGGATTACTCCTATCAAGAGCACCACAAAGAGCGCTCCAGTTGTCGGGAATGTGCCAAGGTTCGCAGGAACCACTCTTTTCCGTGCCAGCGAACCAGCCATCGCCATAATCGGAATAAGGAAGGCGAAGCGACCGATAAGCATGGCAGTGCCCAGTGTCCAGTTATAGAAGGGAGTGTTTGCACTCAATCCAGCAAAGGCCGAACCGTTATTTCCGTTCGCCGAAGTATAGGCATAGAGAATTTCTGAAAGACCATGGGGGCCTGCATTCTCAAGCGAGCTAAGGCCTGCCGGTAAAAGAACCGCGACGGCAGTAAAGCCAAGGATCGAGGCGGGCAAGATCAGAATAGCCAGCGCGGCCATCATAATCTCTTTACGTTCTATTTTCTTCCCGAGGTATTCGGGCGTGCGTCCAACCATCAGACCGGCGATAAAGACGGAGAGAATGGCAAAGACGACCATGCCGTAGTGACCAGAACCAACCCCACCGAAGACGATCTCACCCAGAGCAATGTCTGTGAGAGGCACCAGTCCACCTATTGGTGTGAAGCTATCATGGAAGCTATTGACCGCGCCACAAGAGGTATCCGTTGTCGTTGTGGCGAAGATTGCAGAATCGGTAATACCGAAGCGGACCTCTTTCCCCTCCATATTGCCGCCCGGCTGTGTCGCCGTCGCCGTATGCATAACGGTACTCGGGAATAACGGATTGCCTGCCTGCTCGGCGGTAAGAGCGACAAAAATGCCAACCACTAAGAGGAGAGCAGAAGCAATCCACAAAACCCAGCCCTGGCGGGTATCGCCAGCCATTTTGCCAAACATGTAGAATAAGGCAGCTGGAATAGAGAGAATCGAAACCATGATAACAAGGTTCGTAAAGGCATTAGGGTTCTCATAGGGATGAGCGGAGTTCGTATTGAAGAAACCACCGCCATTGGTACCGAAGTCTTTAATAAACTCCTGCGAAGCAACCGGTCCCTGCGCGATCGTCTGTGTGCCCCCATTCAGCGTATGAACGGTGATATACGGCAGGAAGTTCTGCGGCATGCCCTGCGAGATATAGAAAAGTGCGCCAATAATCGAAATGGGCAGCAGAATATAGAGTATGCAGCGAGTAAGATCAACCCAGAAATTGCCCAGGTGTTGCGCGCTACGGCGTGTCAGGCCACGTACCACCGCTACCGCCAGCGCAATGCCGGTGGCAGCCGAGGCAAAGTTATGGAAGGCCAGACCCAACATCTGCGACAGATACGTCATCGTTGTCTCGCCGACATAGCTTTGCCAGTTCGTATTAGTGGTAAAACTTACGGCAGTATTCCAGGCGAGCCCTGGCTCGAGTGGACCAAATCCCTGTGGGTTAAAGAGGGAGCCATGCCACTGCTGTGTTTCCAGGATGATAAAAGTAAAAAGAACTCCAATGGCACTAAAGACCAGCATGGCAATGGTATAGGTTAACCAGCCTTGCTCTTCCTCGGCTTTTACACCCGAGATGCGATAGAAAAAACGCTCCACCGGTCCTAACACTGGTGTCAGCCAGTTGCGCTGCCCGGTAAACACGTTGACCAGATAGAGGCCGAAAGGTTTCGTTATCAGGGCCACTATCACGATAAAGATCAGGATTTGCAGCACACTATTGAGGGTTATAGGCATTTAGAATTACCTCAATGAAGAAAAAAAACGCTGTTAAAAACGCTCTGGGGCAAGCAGAGCAACGACAAGATAAATAGTGAGTAACAAGGTCACTATTCCCACCAGAATATATTCCAGCGGTGTATTCATCCTTTTCCTCCTTAAAAAAAAGCACGGCTACAAGCGTTCACACCCTTCGGAAAACGCAATAAGAACAGCAAAACCAATAATAGTAGCCAGAACCGCAATAACATCAAGGAGTAGTGGACTCATGCGATTTCTCCTCTTTCACTTGTACTGGGACGAACTCATGAGGAACTCTAACCATCCAGATCTAACGCCATTTGATCAGATGTCACTCTGCGCTCAGCGGCTTCAAAAGCCAGGCGCAACAAGGCATCCATCGGAAATGGCTTGGGCAGATAGGCAAGCGGGCGAAATTCACTGAGTCGCCGTGGGCTCACACGAACGGCGGACACCACCACGACCGGCAATTTCTCTCCCACTGTTTCAATCTGCTGAGCTGGCAAACAACCCTCACGACTTGCTATGCGTAAAACATCCCATCCACTCAAATCAGGTAAATTAATATCCAGAATAATAAGATCAAAGGTATGAGCACGTAGATGCTCAAGCGCGCTTCCGGCATCGACTGCCATGCTCACCATATGATGGCGCACGCTCAAATTGCGTCGTATCAGTTCGCGCAACATCTCATCATCCTCAACCAGTAAAATGTGTGCCTCATACACGTGCAGATCTCCTTCCAGGATATCAGTCATCAGGATGTACAGTTGTATAACTTTATAGCAGAGAGCATCGTTGCTTCAGTACGAACACAGTGTATCAGCATCCTGTTTCTTCGCGGCACAACAAGCCGCCAGGTTCAGGGAAGTTCAAGAGCCCTTGTGCGCACCAGCCGGAGAGAGCTCTCTTTTCTCCCTTTCTCCAAAATGAGTATAAACGTAAATCGGTAAATGCGACTGTTTAATCTAATCGGGAATTCTAAAAAAATTCTCTGGATTTCCGCAACTTACTCACGTCCTTCGTTTGCAGCCTCATCTTCAGGATCGTTGAAACGATAACCTATACCAAGGATCGTAAAGATAAAGCGAGGATGGTCGGGCCCGACTTCCAGCTTCCGACGTAACTGCGCCACATGCACGTGCAAACTATGTCCACGATTGAGCGCCTCCGCTCCCCAGATGCGATCCAGAATCATTTGTCGCGTGAGTACCTTTCCACGCTCGGTGACGAAAAGTTTCAACAAATCATATTCGATGACCGTGAGTTGAATCTCTTTGTTATTGACCTGCACTCGACGCGCGGCAAAATCGATTTGCAGTGGACCCAGGCGTAACAGGGGCGAGGTGCCACTCTGGCTCTGAGCCACATGGCGCAACGCAACACGAATACGCGCCACCACCTCTTTCATACCAAATGGCTTGGTAATATAATCGTCCGCTCCCAGTTCCAGCGCCTGCACCTTCTCGCGCTCCGTATCCTTCGCAGAGATCACAATCACCGGGATATTTGACGTTTTGCGAATACGCTGACAGACCTCGATGCCACTGAGAGCGGGAAGCGCCAGATCGAGCAGGACGAGGTCAGGACGCTGCTCGAAGAGTGAGGACAATGCTTCCTCCCCGCTTTGCGCCGTCACGACCTGATAATCTTGCGTCAGCAGACCACGACGTAAGGCGCGTACGATCTCAATTTCATCATCAACCACCAGAATACGAGCTCCACGTTTACTCATCCCGTCCTCCTTCATTGATAGGGAATAACAAACAAAAAACGACACCACCGCCAGGACGCGCCTCCGCCCAGATCTTTCCTTGATGCGCCTCCATAATGCCTCGACAGACCGCCAGACCAAGGCCAGATCCTTTTTTCTTAGCAGCCGATGTATTCTGTGAGGTCGTCAGCACGCGATAAAATTTATCAAAGACATGTTCTAACTCACTCTCCAATATCCCCGGTCCACAATCAGCAAATGCTACCCGCACATACGCATCAACACGCTCTACACAAATATCAATTACTGCTCCCTCTGGCGTATAACGGACTGCGTTTTCCAGGAGATTGGTGAATACCTGATCAATCAAGACGGCATCCAGTGGTACAGCGGGCAAATTGTCCGCAAATGAGGTATGCACGGGATGCTCATGTAAAAAGAGCTGAAGACGTTCCAGGACATCTTGAATCAGCTCCTCCAGCATATACCAGTCTTTCTCAGGCTTGAGCTTCCCTTCCTCAATACGCGACATATCCAGCAAATTATTCACCAGACGATTTAAACGATCCGCCTCCCGCTCGATCGCAAGCGCCAGACTGCGCCGGGTCTCACGGTCCCAGTTCACCTCTTCCTGGAGCAAATTGCTGCTGGCTTTAATCGCCGTCAGTGGCGTACGCAGATCATGCGAGACCGAGGAGAGCAGAGCAGAGCGCAGAGCATCGGTGCGTTGCAGGATCTCCATGCGCAGGTTCTCCTGATGTAGACGTGCTTGCTCAATCAATGACGCCGCCTGCTCCAGGAAATTCCAGAAGAACGTCACCTGCGCTTTCACATGCCTCTGCTCCCGCTCCAGATGTTCATGGGCAAAGAAATATCTCTGCCCCTCCAACAACGAGAGACGCACAATACCAACGACTTTTTGTCCCACTTGCAGAGGAATGAGCCTGACAGAACCACGATTTGCACGCACTGGCTGACCATGCGCAAGAACCCATTCCGCCTCCGAGCGTTCTTCCGGCGAGATGAACGAAGTCTCAACAGATTGACAGGCGCTGGCACAGATACGTAACGTCCCGCTCGTATCTGGCTGGAGAATCGAACAGCCGCGCACGCCCCAGGAGGAAAAGACATGCACGATCGTCTGCGCGATCGTTTGCAGTTGCAACTCAGGCTTCTCCTCACGATTAGTATTCTTCACAAGATCATAGAGGATGTTCGTTTCGTGCTCACGCTGTGCCGCCTGATCGGCTCGATGGCGTAGTGCCACAGCAAGCTGACTTGTCAGGATGGCATTGATCAGAAAGATAATGAGCGCAATCCATTCGCCCGGTTCAATAATCACAAAGGTAAAGAATGGAGGAATCAAAAAGAAATCAAACGAGAGAAAAGCCACAAGTGAAGCAAAGATCGCAGCATAGCTTCCACGTATACAGGCCAGCCACAAGATTACAAGTAGATACACAATCGAAATGTTGGGAATACGTGGATAGAGATGAAAAAAGAAAATTCCAGCCGTGACCAGCATCGAACCCACAATAGCCAGGAAACTATCCAGGAGATATCGATACCAGGGGGATGTTGGCCTTCCGGCAAAGGGAATGACGTGTTCTATAGCACTCATAGGGACCTGGCTTTCTTCCACAAGACAATGAGTATACCTTCCAGTGCCTATTACTGTAATGCAAAAGTCATCAAGAAAATTGATGAGGAATCAGCAAATTGCTCAAGATTTGCTCAAGATTTAGCGTGCCGAAAACATGGAGGAGAAAAGCCACATCGTCACTATTCAGATTCCGCTTACCCGTTTAAGCGCAATTGTCCACGTTCAATGATACCGATTACTTGATCAAGGAACATCCAGAAAAATGCTGCCTGCGAATCCCTTTGTGGCGCTTCCTCTTGTATCGGCTCATCGTCTGCAAACCAGGGCACCGTCTTCAGAACACGGAGACAGAGGATGCCCAGTATCTGCGTGCCAGCCTTCAAAGGGATCAGGTGAAGCTGGACAGAGGCTCCAGTAGAAGAGAGCTTACTTGCACAAACGCATGAGTGCCCCTCAATCATCACCATCTGGGCGACCGCGAGTTCCTTCTCAGAAAGCACAAACTGTTCGATCTGGATGGGTGCATCGGCCTCAAGCCGCAAATGACCCTGCCCATCCGGTAAAAGCAGACCACACTCCTGCACTCCCCATGGGCCAAAGATGCGGACCAGAGCAAGTGCAATGATATCCAGCTGATCGGTAAGAGCGATTTTTTGATTGGCAGAATGCATCACTTCGAACAAAATACGCGACTCTTTCTCATGCTGCCAGGCTTCAGCGGCTCGCTGGCGCATAAGCTCTGCCAGCTGACTGGTAAATAATGCGGTCACGAGAAAAACGCCTAAAGCGATCCATTCGCCGGGATTAGCAATTGTAAAAGTATACAGCGGAGGTATCAGAAAAAAGTCAAAGAGCAGGAAGGCCGCAACCGCCGCCAGAAAAGCCGGGTAACGGCCACGGAAGCTTGCCAGGGGCAAAATGACCAGGAGATAAATCATCAGGATATTGGGAATCGCCGGGTAGAGGTGCCAGGCATAGATAATAAGGGTAATGAGTGCGGTACCTCCCAATGCCAGGAAGGTATCAAGCACGAGTGAAGGCCAATGTACCTGTGGTTTCACATCAAGCTGTGCAATACGTTCAATGCTTTGCATATTCACGCCTCTATACTTTCCCTCTTCTCATCCCAGGTCTACTCTGGGTCCTCATGTACAGTATAAACCTGTTTGTATCAATGATCGCTCATGAAATGAAACGATTTGCTCAAGATCATCTCAATTTGCATTGCTTGTCTGCGTCGGAGGCGTCGGCAAACACGATCCTGTGAACGCGCCTGGATCGCACACATTTCCGACACAGACAAGCAACATCTAACCAGACATCACATCTCACGCTCAAGACGCTTGCAAAGAGCGTTTGTGGCCTGTTTTGAAATGAACATTTCTTGACAAGGATAAAGTAAACATGATATGTTGCGAATACGTCAGCTTGTTTATTTATTTATCCGCTCATAGGGCTCTCCGTGTCTATTCAAGCGATCCCTATCCCTATCCTGAAAAACACGATTCCATAGGAGGATTTTTATGCGTTTACTTACTTTCCATACTCCAACTGGCTTGCGCTTAGGGGTAAAAACGGCTGATGGCATCGTTGATGTTGCCACCCTCGCTGAGCAGCTCAAATCTACGCAGTCGGTCGATGCAATCCCTGCCAGCATTGAGGCCTTCTGCGCTGATGTTGCGACCTCTCTTCCCGCGATAGAACAGCTGGTAGCATCGGCCTCGCTGCTTCCGGCGGATACAGGTTCCTGGTTGCTTGCTGAAAAGGATCTGCAATACGGCCCCTGTGTTCCCGTCACCGGAAAAATCATCTGCATTGGCCTCAATTATCGCCGCCACGCGATTGAGACAGGCATGGCTATTCCTACCAGCCCGGTACTGTTTCCCAAGTATGCCAATTCGCTGGCGGCGAATGGGGACACGGTTACATTGCAAGACAATGCGGTAGAGTACGACTATGAGGCTGAATTAGCGGTCGTGATTGGACGCGAAGCAAAGTACGTAAGTGAAGAAAAGGCGCTTGAGTACGTGCTGGGCTATTGCAACGCCAATGATCTGAGCGCACGCGATCTGCAATTCCGCAGCAGTCAATGGATGCTGGGCAAATTTCTGGATCAATTCCTGCCTGTCGGCCCCTATCTGGTCACGGCTGACGAGGTGGGCGATCCACAAAATCTCTCCATCCGCTGCACCTTAAATGGCGAGCTACGCCAGAATTCCACTACAGGAGATATGGTCTTTTCCGTTGCACAGATCATCAGCTATCTGAGCCAGTATATGACGCTGGCACCGGGCGATATTATCTCAACCGGCACCCCTGAGGGCGTGATCATGGGTATGAAAGAGCGCAAATGGCTGGTACCGGGCGATAAGGTGGTCGTTGAGGTGGAGGGTCTGGGCCAGCTCGTAAATACCATGAAGTAACATCCCGATCTCATCTCATATTCAGGCTTCTTTACAAATCCCGTAGAGGCGCAGTTTGTTTACCCTACTACGGGATTTGTCTATGGGCGAGATCCAGATTAAATTACCGCGCGACAAGAGCCAGGAGTTGCGTATCTAGCAGGCGAATATAATCTCTACCATACTGACCATTCTCTAATCCATCTTGCAAATGTGCGGGCAGATCCTGCACAATCTCAGTACTACAAGCGCCCACAGCCAGGGCAATTGCGGCGACGGTATCCACATCCCCAGAAAATTGAATACATGCCATCAGCAGATCACTCATGGTATCGCTTTTCATAAGAGCCGTCACCGCCGCTTGCACACTCATCCATCCCTGAGCCCCCACTTTACCAGTCCAGGGAGTTGCCCAATGTCCACGCACGTGTTTTTGCAGGAAGATGCCCAGTTCTTTCTTAGGGCCCAGGTTATAAAGAAAATAGTGCGTCATGAGCGATGCCGCTACGGCTGCGGCGATGCCATCGGGCGTGTTATGCGTCAGAGCGGCCTGAATGGTACAGTGCTCAATAACCTGGGAAAGGGAGGAATAAACACCAATTGGTGCGGCCCGCATCGCAGCCCCGCTTTTATCACTGGTCGGGTTAATCTCGCTGAGAAACTGGTTCTCATCGCGCACATTCAGTAAAAAGTGATAGAAACCAGTCGCGTACCCTTGCCTTGGGTCGCGCTTAAATGCTTCGAGAAACTTGCGTGCCAGCATTGCTGGCTCCCATGGTTCACGCGAAACAATGGCTTCGGCAATCGCCAGACTCATCTGTGTATCGTCTGTATAGCAACCAGGCTGAAGATTATGCCTGGGATGCCTTACATAACGAGAAAGATTGTTCTGCGCACGAACCATTCCGATATCAGCATATTCAAAACCTGCGCCATACGCATCGCCAATCGCAAGCTCAAGTAACATGTGGCCTTCTCTCCTTCTTTTTAATGAGCGGAGCGGCGCGCCAGCAACAACTCTTTCTCTTTCGCCTTTGCCTCTTGTTGCTGACTCTCGGCCTCTTCCTTCGCGACAAGGATACGCTCCCACGCTTTGAAGAAGGGGTAATAGAGAACCGCCGAAACTGCAAGGTCGAAGAACTGCAACAGGCTCCCCCTGATATCACCGCCCGTCGCAATAAAGCCGCTCAGGCCAATAGGCACGGTAAAGGGCTGCATGACGACCGGGACATGCACCAGTCCAAAGGAAAATACCAGGTAATTGATCGTCACAATCAGCACCGGCACCAGCACAAAGGGAATCATCATAATCGGATTCAGCACCATCGGCACACCAAACGTCACGGGCTCATTGATATTGAAGATTGCTGGACCCAGCGCGACCTTCCCGACTGTGCGCAATTGCGCCGAACGTGAGCGCAACATGTAGATGACCAGCGGCCACGTCGCGCCCGAACCGCCAAGATGCGCAAAAATGTGGAAGAATGGCTCCGTCACAATACCGTGCCCGCCACTGGCATTTGCCGTCAGCGTCGTGAGCCAGAACGGCATAGCAATCGCCGTGACGATATTCATCCCGTGTATTCCCACCGACCATAGCAGCATCATCAGGACAATTTCCAGCACGGCCGCCGGATAGCTATCCTGCACAATCACCAGAGGCTTAAACACCTCCATCAACAGAATAGGCAGCGTGTATTGCTGAATCTGCTTATCCGCATTCACAAATGTATGGCTGCTGATAAACCATTCGAGTCCCCAGACAAGTGTGAGCAATAATACAGCCGGGACCAGAATTTCAAAAGAGCGTTTCACATTGGGAGGAACCGTCTTAGGAAGCCTGATGGTATAGCGCGATTTGCGAAACCAGTAGACCACTTCTACGGAAATGATGCCAAATAAAATCCCCACCAGCAGCCCCTGCCCACCCAGATAGGGCAGAATCTCACCCAGGCGCAGATTGTTCAGGTCTTTGATTGGCACACTGGCGACAAGAAAAAGCACCATTGCCAGCACTGCGGGCTGAACCGCTTCTGTGCGGCGATACTGCGCAATACTGTATGCAACACCAAAGGTCAGAAACAACGCCATCAGACCAAATGAGAGCTCATAGGGCACGAGAATGGCAGCCTGATACCGCAATACCCACGTATCCAGACCGAAAATCGGGGGTGGATTGGCAATGATGAGAAAAAGGCTCCCGGCGATAATCAGTGGAAGCGTAAACACAATAAAGGCATCACGGATCGCTTGCAAATAAATATTGCTTGCCAGCATACTAAGCGGCGGGACACA
>Ga0310811_10004778_pt1 | contig 17071 bp, 14 predicted proteins | sample YCmetagenome_FD_207642 | JGI IMG/M metagenome (GOLD analysis project Ga0310811, IMG submission 207642) | Soil microbial communities from experimental microcosm in Duke University, North Carolina, United States - YC | ecosystem: Engineered > Artificial ecosystem > Soil microcosm > Unclassified ...
TCCACAGGTGCGACCGGACGCCGCTCTTGTGCGTGAGGGCCACGAAGGAGTCGTCGTCGACCTGCACGCCGGCCCGGCGGCGGTCGAGTTCGGCGTACACGGAGCGAACCGGCCCGAACAGCTGGAGCGCCTGGTCGATCAGGTGCGAGCCGAGGTCGTACAGCGCGCCGCCGGCCTCGGCCGGGTCGCCGAGCTCACGCCAGCCGCCCTTGGGGGTGGGCCGCCAGCGTTCGAACCGGGATTCGAAGCGGTGCACGGTGCCGAGCTCGCCGGCCTCGATGAGCTGCCGCACGGTCCGGAAGTCGTTGTCCCACCGGCGGTTGTGGAACACGGCCAGCGGCAGGCCGAGCTCGCGGGCGTGCGCGCTGAGCTTGCGCGCCTCCTCGGCGGTCGGCGCGAACGGCTTGTCCACGACCACGGCGAAGCCGGCGTCGAGGGCCTCGGTGGCCAGCGGCACGTGCGTGCGGTTGGGCGTGGCGACGACGACCAGGTCCAGCTCCTCGGACCAGAGCTGCTCGGCCCGGTCGAGGACCAACGCCCCCGGATGGTCGGCGGCGACCTGGGCCTTGCGCTCGGGGTTGGCCGTCACGACGGCGGACAGCCGCAGGCCAGGGGTGGCCGCGATCAGCGGGGCGTGGAAGACGGCGCCCGCGATGCCGTAGCCGAGCAGCCCCACCCGCAGATCGGTGCTTGCGTGCATGGCCCGAGTTAATCAACACTGTTGCGTAAATGCAAAGCAAACCTGGCGCGAATCTCGGCGCCCTCCGCGACCACAACGCCGGCGTGATGCTGGACCTGATCCGTCGCCGCGACGGTACCAGCCGCGCCGACCTGGCCGACTTCACCGGGCTGACCGCCCAGGCCGTGTCGAAGATCGTGACGCGGCTCATCGAGGCGGGCCTGGTCGCCGAGTCGGGTCAGGCTGCCCCAACAGTCGGCCGTCCGACCACGCTGCTGCGGCTGGTGCCGCCGGCCCGGCACGCCGTCGGCGTCCACCTGGACCGCGACGAGCTCCGGCTGGTGCTGATCGACCTGGCCGGCCGCGTGGTCCGGGCCGAGCACCGGCCCGGCCTGGTCGGCTCGATCGCCGAGCTGGCCGAGCCGATCCGCCGGCTGGCGTCCACTGTGGACCCGGCAACGCTTGCCGGGGTCGGCGTCGGCTGCCCGGGCCCGCTCGACCACCGCACCGGCGTGCTGCATCACGCGAATCGCTTGCCCGGCTGGGAAAACGCCGCCCTCGGTCCGATGTTGACGGACGCGCTGGAGCTGCCGGTGATCGTCGACAAGGACACCAACACCGCGGTGCTGGCCGAGTTGTGGACCACCGACCTGCCCCGGCAGACGGCGATGATCTACGTCGGCACCGGCATCGGGGCCGGCCTCGTGCTGGACGGCCGCGTGTACCGCGGCGGCAAGACCAATGCCGGCGAGTTCGGGCATCAGGTGCTGGCCCTGGACGGGCCGCGGTGTGTCTGCGGCCGGCGCGGCTGCGTGGAGGCGCTGTGCGGGCCGGCGGCCGTGGTGGCCAGAGCGGCGGGCGAGCCGGTGCCGGAATCCCTGGTGCTCACGCGGTTCGCGCAGCTCGACCACGCCGAGGTCGCCTGGGCCGGCGACCTGCTCGGCGAGGCCGTGCTGGATCTGGTGAACCTGTTGGACCTGGACCGCGTCGTACTGGCCGGGCGGGCTGCCCCGGCCTACCTGGCGGGGGTGAACCGGGGCCTGCTCGGCACGGGCGTCGAGGCGATGCTCAGCGGCTGGGGGCCGCAACTGGTCGCGGTCGGCGCGGCGACGTTGCCGCTGGCCGCGTCTCTGACGGCCAGCGACGCGCTCGCGGTTCGACGGGGCTGAACCGCGTGGTCGCCGGGGTGGACAGCTGCCAGCGGTGCGGCAGCCACAGCGGGTGGCTGACCAGGGTGTCGAGCTGGAAGCCGCACTGCCACTGGGTGAACCGCGGCCGGTCCAGCGTCTTGTCCCACTGCGTGGCCTGCGCCAGCAGCAGGTTGAGCACCGTGGTGCTGCCCTCGCCGACCGCGGTGATCGAGCCGTCGGTCTGGATCCAGGCGGTGCCGTGCGCCGGCTCGTGCTTGGCCAGCCGGCCTCGGCTCGGATCGAAGTCCGGATCGTCCAGCTCGGCCCGGGTGATCTTGGCGTCCCGCGCGGCCAGGAAGAACCAGAGGTCCTGGTAGTTGTCCTCGTCGAGGGCCAGGTGACCGCCGGGCAGCCGGTAGCTGGCCGGGCCGCGCAGCACGCGGTTCGGGTCGTGGAACAGCGCGTCGGGTCGCAGTCGGCCGGTGGCGGGCGGGAAGTCGCCCCACAGCACCGGGCGGGCGTGCGGGCCGGCGGCGCGCTTGGTGACGGCGAGCACCGGGTGCATGCCGCCGTGGGCCACCGGGGCGTAGATCACGCCGCCCGGGGCCAGCTGATCCAACCAGTGCGGCGAGATGCCGGCCACCCCCGCGGTGACCACGATGCGGTCGTACGGTCCCCCGAGGGGGTCGCCGTGGTAAGCGGCGTCGCCGGAGACGGTGGTGACCTCGTCCGGATCAAGCAGACGATCACCGACCGCGACCTGCAATACACGCTGACCAGCACTGATATCCACCGCGGCGAGGAACTCGTCGGTGGCAGGGCAAGCAGTGTTCTGCTGTTTGATCATGTGAGGCGTACCCCCGAGTGGGTTTCCACTCAAACAGTGTGCCAGACGGGCCAATACCCGCGAGCCGGCTGACGGCAGCCGCGGAGCGTCCCCCATCCTACCTCTTACCAGGGCAGGTGTTTCCACAGAGGGTAGTCAAAGTCATATCGTCGATCACCTGATCGAAATCAGTGTGCTGAGCACGGTGTGGAACGCGTCGCTGGCCTGAGTGGCGCTGGTGCCCCCGTGCAGGATCCGGGTCAGCGTGCCGGCGCGCAGCGCCAACAGGAAGGTGGCGAGCTGCTTCGGCGGCACCGCCGCCAGCGCCGAGTCGGCCGGCAGGACCTTCGCCAGAAGTTCACCGAACGCCGTGGACGCCTCGTCGTCGTGGTGGTCCAACCGGGCGACGAGGTCCGGATTGCGCACCGCGTGGATGCGGAACTCGAGGATCACCGTGCTCAGCGCGCTGTCCTGCTCGTTGAGCTCCAGCAGCTCCCTGGCCAGCATGTCCGCCGTCACATCGCTGGCGGCCAGCACGGCCAGTCGCTCTCGGCGCTGGGTCGCGTACTGGTCGAACACCTCCACCACCAGCTCGTCCTTGCTGCTGTAGTTGGAGTAGAAAGCACCTCGGGTGTAGCCCGCCCGGGCACAGATCTCGTCGATCGACGACGCGTGGTAGCCACGCTCCGCGAGGACCTCGACCGCCGCCCGGAGTAGTCGCGCTTTCGTGTGCACCCGTTTGCGCGGCGCCGACTCCGATGCGTGGCTGACGTCACTGTCAGAAAGCCCCATGACTGACACGATACAGCTCTACACTCAGTACGTCGGTGCATTCAGTGCATTGGTGTATCAAACCCGGAGGGGATTGGCCGTGGCCAGCAGCAAGCAGCCCGCTCGGATCGTCGTGCTCGGTGGAGGCTACGTCGGCCTCTACACCGCGCTGCGTCTCCAGAAGAAGCTGCGCTCCAACGAGGCGTCCGTGACGGTGATCGACCCGCAGCCGCACATGACGTACCAGCCGTTCCTCCCCGAGGCGGCCGCCGGCTCCATCGAGCCGCGCCACGTCACCGTCCCGCTGCGCCGCACCCTCGACCGCTGCCACGTGCGCACCGCGCGCGTCACGGCCGTCGACCCCGACCGCAAGATCGTCACCGTCAAGACCGAGAGCGGCTCGGTCGACGAGATCCCGTACGACACCCTCGTCGTGGCCCTCGGCGCGGTCACCCGGCTGCTGCCGATCCCGGGCCTGGCCGAGCACGGCATCGGCCTCAAGACCATCGGCGAGGCCGTCTACCTGCGCAACCACGTGCTGTCGCGGCTGGACCTGGCGGCCAGCACCACCGACGCCGCCACCCGCAAGAAGCTGCTCACCTTCACCGTCATCGGCGGCGGCTTCGCCGGCGTGGAGGCCCTGGGCGAGCTCGAGGACATGGCCCGCTCGGCGCTGAAGTACTACTCCACCATCGAGGCCAACGACATGCGCTGGGTGCTGGTCGAGGCCGCGCCGCGCATCCTGCCCGAGGTCCGCGAGAGCCTCGGCGTCTACACCGTGGACAAGCTCCGCCAGCGCGGCATCGAGGTCTTCCTCAAGACCTTCGCGCAGAGCGTGGAGAACGGCCACGTGCGGCTGTCCGACGGCACCGAGTACGACAGCGACACGATCATCTGGACCGCCGGCGTCACCGCCAACCCGGTGCTGGCCGAGGCCGGTCTGCCGCTCGACCAGCGCAAGCGCGTGGTGGCCAACGCCGCCATGCAGGTGCAGGGCCACGAGGGCGTGATCTGGGCGGCCGGCGACTGCGCCAGCGTGCCGGACCTGTCCAAGCGGGACGCCGACCCGGAGGCCACCTGCCCGCCGAACGCGCAGCACGCCGTGCGCCAGGCCAAGGTGCTGGCCGACAACATCCTGGCCTCGCTGCGGGAGAAGAAGGTCACCGACTACTTCCACAAGAACGTGGGCGCGGTCGCCAGCCTCGGCCTGCACAAGGGTGTGGCCGACGTCTACAACACCAAGGGCAAGGGCTGGACCGCGTGGGCCGCGCACCGCGCCTACCACGTGGCCAAGATGCCGACCTTCAACCGCAAGGTGCGCATCCTGTTCGGCTGGATCGGCGCCGGCCTGCTCGGCCGCGAGGTCGTGTCGATGGTGCACGTGGCCGAGCCCAAGGCGCTGGACGCCGGGCAGATCAGCAACATGCTCAGCCGCCAGGACTTCGCCAAGAAGTAAGGTCGGACATAACATAGTTCACGCCATCGGCCCATTACCGCTGACCAGCGGTGATGGGCCGTTGACGTGTCGTGCCGAGGGAATAATCCGGGCAACTCCGGACGTCCTACGTGTCATGATGGTGGCGCCTGTCCACTCGGGGGGATCCCACTCATGACACAGACTGTCCCGATGACGCACGCAGCCGAGAGTCGCGCGCCGTCACGATCCTGGCTCCTGATCGGGATCCTGGTGTTGTCGGCGTTCGTGATGATCCTGAACGAGACCATCCTGAGCGTCGCGCTGCGCGACCTGACCGTCGACCTGCGCATCCCGACCACCACCGCGCAGTGGCTGACCAGCGGCTTCCTGCTGACCATGGCGGTGGTCATCCCGACCACCGGCTTCATGCTGGAGCGGCTCACGCCGCGCCAGGTGTTCATCGTGTCGCTGACCGCGTTCAGCCTCGGCACGCTGTTGGCCGCGGTGGCCACCGGCTTCCCGATGCTGCTGGTCGGCCGGATCGTGCAGGCCTGCGGCACCGCGGTGATGCTGCCGCTGCTGATGACCACGGTGATGAAGCTGGTGCCGCCGGAGCGCCGCGGCGAGACCATGGGCACGATCACCATCGTCATCGCGGTGGCCCCGGCCATCGGCCCGACGATCGGCGGCGCGGTGCTGTCCTCGCTGGGCTGGCGCTGGATGTTCGGCATCGTGCTGCCGCTGGCCGTTGCCGCGCTGATCGCCGGCGCCATCCTGCTCAAGCTGGACAGCGAGACCCGCAAGGTGCCGCTGGACGTCCCGTCGGTGATCCTGTCGGCGCTGGGCTTCGGTGGCGTGCTGTTCGGCCTGTCCGGCAGCGGCGACCCGTCGTCGCAGCCGCTGCCGCCGTGGGTGTCGGTCGTGGTCGGCGTGGTCGCGCTGGTCTTGTTCACCTGGCGTCAGCTGCGGCTCCAGCGGAACGACCGGGCGCTGCTCGACCTGCGACCGTTCACCTATCGCAGCTTCGTGGTCGCCGTCGTGCTGACGAGCGTGCTGTTCATGTGCCTCATCGGCGCGGGCGCGATCCTGTTGCCGCTGTACCTGCAGACCGTCTTGCACCAGAGCACTTTCGTGAGCGGCCTGGCCGTGCTGCCCGGCGGTCTGGTGCTGGGCCTGCTCGGCCGTCCGGTCGGCGCGTTGTTCGACCGCATCGGCGCGCGGCCGCTGGTCATCCCGGGCGCGATCGCCATGGCGGTGGCGCTGTGGCTGTTCGCCGTGCTGGGGCCGGACTCGCCGCTGATCGCGGTGATCGGCATCCACGTGCTGCTGATGGCCGGCCTCGGCCTGATGATGACGCCGCTGTTCACCTCCGGCCTGAACGACCTGCCGGAGAACCTGTACTCCCACGGCAGCGCGATCATGGCGACGTTGCAGCAGGTCATGGGCGCGTTCGGCACCACGGTGTTCGTCGCGGTGGCCACCCTGGCCACGGTCGGCGGCGGTTCCGGGCCCGATGCCACCGGCCTGCGGGCCGCGTTCATCGTGGCCGGTGTGCTCGGCCTGGTCGGCGCGGCGGGCTCGCTGTTCGTGCCGAAACGCGTAGCGGCGTGACGAAGCGGCCCCCGGCGCTGCCGGGGGCCGCTTTCGTTTCACAGCTTGATGGTCTGGCTGGTGTGGTTGGCCGTGATGGTCAGCTCGACTGATCCCGATCGGCAGCGTTCGTAGTCGCCGGTCGACGGGTCGAAGGCCAGGATGTCGCCCCATCCGCAACGGGTGTCGCCGATGCGCACGCCACGGCTGCCGGTCCAGGTCACGCTCATCGGGTAGCGCAGCGGCAGGCCTGACGTGCTGGTCGCGGTGATCTTGTCCGGGTCGGCGGTGATGGTGATCCCGTCGAGCACGGGCCGGAATTCGACCTGGTCGGTCACCGTGGTCCAGCCGATGTCCGACGCCGGCACGTGAATCCACGGCAGGCCGTCGTCCCGTTCGACGCCGGTCGGGCCGGTCGCCTCGATCACCTCGGCGTCGTGCGGCAGCCAATGGTCGAGCATTCGCCGCTCATTGGGGTCGCTGATCCCGTACGTGACGACCACCACTCGGCCGGTCAACTGGTCCTTGAGGTCGGCCAGTTGTGCGTAGTCAGATGACCTAAGCGCACCGGTGGCCGAGTTCAGCAGCACATAGCGGATGCCGTCCCGTACGAACGTCTGGTGGTCCGGCCCGAACGTGCTCGTCCAGTCGGGTCCGTAGTCCCGGCCGGGGGAGTAGTAGACCGGGAACCGGCCCCGCACCGCCGCGTCGACCTTGGCCTTGGTGTCGGGCGCAGTGCCGTCGACCACCAGGAACTTCGGGTGCGAGGCGACCGCCTGGGCCAGCGCCTTGTCGGTCACCGCGGACAGCACGGCCACGCCACCGTCCGAAGTGGACTGTTCGCGGACCAGTGGGTCGAGCACCGGCGGATCCGGCGGCACGGCGACCGGCAGCGCCACCCCGGCGGTCAGGTCGTCGAAGTCCAGCTGCCCGCTGTACTGGGCCCTGGTCGCCTCGATCGCCTCGACGCCGCGCACCGTGATCGGCTCCTTCACCGTCGTCGGCACGGTGAAAGTCGTTCGCTGCCAACCGTTCCACGTGACGTGCTCGCCGTAGACGGAGCTGTTGGCGCCGGACGCGTCGGTGATCAGCGCGGCCAGCCACTCGCCCTTGCCGTCCCCGTTGACCGCCAGCTGGAACTGCCGGGCGGTGCCGTCGACCGGGATCGGCGTCGGGGCCGTCGCCACCGCGGTCCGGATCTCGACCGACTTGGTGAAGTCGAAGTTCAGCCGGAGCGCGTTGCCGGTCTGGCCCGGCGCGCCGGCGATCGCGCCGGATCCTCGGGCCGAGCTGAACTTCCAGCCGGTCACGTCGTCGAAACCGGTCACCGGCTCGGACTTCAGCCCGACCGTCACGCCGAACTCGGACACATGGTCGCCGACGCGCACGGTGACAACGCCGGTGCCCTGCGTGGTGTTCGGCGTGAGCGCCAGCGTGCCATCGGGATTCGGCGCGATGCCGACCAGCGAGTGGTCGTAGTCCAGCTTCATGTCGACCGGATCGATGGCCGCCGACTCGCCGATCGCGTCGTAGCCGGTGACCTGCACGCGCGCGGTCTGGCCGGCCAGCAGCGACACCACCTTCGGCGTGGCGGTGATCCGGCTCAACGCCGGCAGCACCTGGATCTTGCCCTGCCGGCTGATTCCCTTGGCTGCCACCGCGACCTGAGCGGTGCCGGGTTGACGCCCGGTGACCAAGCCGTTGCGGTCCGCCCCGAACCAGTGCGGTGTGCCGAGATCAGCCGGTCCGTACTCCTCGTCGTAGCCGGTGGCCTTGAGCTGCCGGTGCAGGCCGGTGAACACCTTGTCCCCGGTGTTCAGGTCGATGCCGTTGAGCCGGCCGCTGCCGGGCGCGGCGAACAGGCCGATTCCGTTGCCCACCTCGCGTTCCACGCCGTCGGACGGCACGTTGCGCTGCCACACGTCCGGCGTGCCGGCGTCGCGGCTGACCAACGTGGAGGAGCCGCCACCGTCGATGATCACGGCGTTGTAGGCCCCGCGCTGCTGCATGATTTCGGCCAGCTGCTGCTCGGTCACGCCCCGGCTGGCCGGCGTCCGGCCGTCGATCACGACCAGCTGCATCTTCTTGCCGTCCTGGGAGAAGCCGATCGCCGTCTCCGGGTTGACCGCGGTGTCGGTCAGGGTCTGCACCTGCCCGTCCCGGATCGCCACATCCCGCACGCCGATCAGCGTCTTGAAGGTGTTCGCCGGCTCCGTTCGTGGTCCGTAGGTCACCGACACCGGGTCGCCGATGTGCAGCCCCGCCAGCAGATCCGCGTCGGAACCGGTGCCGGCGAGCACGAATCCGTTGTCCGGGATCGGACCCGGGTCGTGTGCCGCGACAACTCCGTTGACCACGGCCACTTCGTGAACCCTGGTCACGTTGTAGAACGCGCGGGAGGCGGTGCCCCACGCCGGCGTGAACACCGCGAGACCGTTCGGCGGCGCCTGCTCCTGGTTCAGGCCGTCCAACGGCAACTGCCCGGATGGCAGCGTGACCTTGCCGTCCAGATAGGCGTTCACGATCCGTCCGATGTCGTCGGCGTCCACGCCGACCGACGGCCGCCACGGGGTCGGGTCGGTCCACGGGCCCTTGAGCAGCTGCCCGTTCGACACTTCGATCCCGCGCGGCGCGCCGGTGTTGTTGATGTCGAAGAAGTCCCCGTTCACGCCGGCGAAGGCGTGCTGGGCGGTGGCCATCGTGGTCACGGTCTGGACCTGGCCCACGTGCGGCGGTGTGAGCAGGCCGACGGTCAGCCGTGGATCGCTCAGATCCGCGGTCAGCACGGTGCCGCTCAGCCAGCCGTTGGGGTCGACCCGGGTGAAGGTGGACAGGGTGGTGCCCGGGCCGATCGGCTTCGTCGTGCCGTCGACCTGGACCGGTGGTGTCGGATCCGCGGTGGCGGACGGGGACGTCGTCATCGAGATGACGACCAGGAACGCGGCGAGTGCGGACAGCGAAGCCGGCCTCATGGTGTTGATAATTTGCCCACCGGGTAGCCTTCACGCAAGTTGCTCACCGATTCGGCCCAGCGTGGGGTCACGCTCCGCTGTTACCGGCTAGAATCGCGGCAGGGCGGGGCGGTGCCATTTGTCCAGCCCGAAGGTTGTTTTCTCGAGTTGTAAGGATGGCCGTCGTATGCCCCCGACTCCCGCCTCCGTCGTCGAGCAGTGGCAGAGCCTGCCTCGGCCGGTGTTGCAGGACAAGGTCCGCCAGGTGGTCAAGCGCCGGGACGCCGAAGCCAAGCAGATATGGGCGCAGGTGCGGGCCAATTCCGTGCTCGCGGCCCAGGTGCGCGGCGCGTTGTCGGCGCTCAAGGCGGAGGTCAAGGGCACCCGCGACGAGGTCATGTGGACGATGTGGATCGACCAGGCCCGGGCGGTGCTCGACGCCTCCCCGGACAAGCCGGCCCCGGCCGCCTCGGTGGCTGAGCCGGCTCCGGAGCAGCAGCCCGCGCCGGTGAAGGCCGTGGAGCAGCCGGCCCCGGCCAAGGCGCCCGAGCAGCCCGCGCCGGTCGCCAAGGAGCCGGTCGCCGCCGTCCGGAAGGAACCGGTGGCCGAGATCACCTTCACCCCCGAGCCGGTCGAGAAGCCCCGCACCCCGCCCACCGTCGTGCCCCCCGTCCTCTTCCAGGCCCCCGGCGCCTGAGCAAGATCAAGGGACCGATCCTCGCGTTGAACGTCAGGAAGGACCCCTTCCTGACACAGCCGGGTCACCCGTTCGCCAGGTCGCGGTGGTGCGGGACGGCCCACTAGCGTCGCCCGAATGGTCCACACTCCGCGGTTCCAGCTGGCCCTGGTCGCCCTGGTCCAGGTCCTGGTGCTGGCGCTGTGGTTCTCCGCCTCGGCGGTGGCCCCGGCGCTGCGGGCCGACTTCACCCTGACCGGCACCCAGTCGGTGTGGCTGACCGCGACCGTGCAGGTCGGCTTCGCTGTCGGCGCGGTCGGCTCGGCGTTGGGCAACCTGGCCGACCGGATCCGGCCGAACGTGCTGATCGCGCTCAGCGCGGTCCTGGGTGCGGCGGCCACCGCGGGCCTGGCGCTGGCCGCGCACGACGCGTGGACGGTGCTGGCGCTGCGGCTGCTCACCGGCGTGTGCCTGGCCGGCGTCTACCCGCCGGGCATGAAGATCGTCGTGTCCTGGCTGCCCAACGCCCGCGGCCTGGCCCTGGGCCTGGTCGTCGGCGCGCTGTCGGTCGGCTCGGCCGCGCCGCAGCTGATCAACGGCCTGACCGCGCTGCCGTGGCGCGGCGTGCTGCTGGCGGCGGCGGTGTTGGCCGTGGCCGGTGCGGCGCTCTCGCTGGCGTTCATGCGCTCGGGCCCGGCGATGAGGCCGACTCGCGTGCCCGATCCCCGTTACGTCCTGACGATGTTCGCCGACCGCAAGCAGCGGCTGGTCAACCTCGGCTACTTCGGCCACATGTGGGAGCTGTACGCCCTCTGGTCCTGGCTGCCGACCTATCTCGCCGCTTCGTCAGCAGTGCAAGGCCGGGCCGGCATCGGCGTGGCGGCGTTCCTGATCGCCGGCGGGTGCGGCCTGGTCGGCTGCCTCGTCGCCGGCTACTGGGCCGACCGGCACGGCCGGGCCTACGTGGCGATGCTGGCCATGCTGTTCAGCGCGGCCAGCGGCCTGCTGTCGGTGGTCGTGTTCGACGTGCCGTGGCTGTTCCTGATCGTGCTGGCGGTCTGGGGCGCGACCGTGATCGCCGATTCGGCCCAGTTCTCGGCCGCGCTCACCGAAGTCGCCGATCAGCGCTACGTCGGCACCGCGCTGACCGCCCAGACCGCCATCGGCTTCCTGGTCAGCGTCGTGACGATCCAGGCCCTGCCGGTGCTGGCCGACCTGGTCGGCTGGCGGCTGGCCGTGCCACTGCTGGCCATCGGCCCCCTGCTCGGGGCCGCCGCGATGGCCCGGCTGCGGACGTTGGTCAGGGCGTAGCGGCCGGCGGCAGCTGCGCCGGGTCGCCGATCGGCCACTGGTCCGGGTGTTCGCCCAGCTCACGCAGCTGCGTCAGCTGGAGCCGGCACCACGTGGACAGGCGCGGGTCGTCCAGCATGCCCAGCAGCTCCGGCCAGTCCACCCAGCGGGCGTCCTCCACCTCGGCCGGGTCGCGGGCCACCTCGCCGTACGCGCGGGCCCGGAACACCGGGCACATCTCGTTCTCGACGATGCCGTCCTGCTCGGCGACGTAGCGGAACCGCGGCAGGATCAGGTCCACCCGGCCGACGTCCAGGCCCAGCTCGTCCTTCACCCGGCGGCGGACCGCGTCCGACATGGACTCGCCGTCGGCCGGATGGCCGCAGCAGCTGTTCGTCCACACGCCCGGGAACGTCGCCTTGGACAGCGCCCGTTGGGTGAGCAGGACCTGCCCGTCGTCGTTCACGAGATAGCTGGAGAAGGCCAGGTGCAGCGGCGTCGCGCCGTGATGCACGGTTGCCTTGGGAGTGGTGCCGACGTTGTAACCGTCCTCGTCCAGGAGGACCACATGCTCCTGTGCCACGTGCCGAGCCTAGTCCCGGAAACCGGTGCGAGATCATGTCGCCATGCCCACGTCACCCATCCGGACCGTCGAGATCAGCGACGACACCATTCGCCTCGGCCAGTTCCTCAAGCTCGCCGACCTCGCCGAGGACGGCACGCACGCCCGCGAGCTGCTCGAGGACGGCGAGGTCGAGGTCAACGGCCGCCCCGAGACCCGCCGCGGCCGGCAGCTGGTCGACGGGGACGTGGTCGCGGTCGACGGCCGTCGCGTCCGCCTGGCCGCCCGCTCCTGACCGCCGTCTTTCGCGAAGGCAAATGTCACATGCGCGTCGGACTTGCCTCCCTGTGGCACATCCGGACCGCATGTGCCGACCGCCGGAAACGCGCAACGGCCGGGCGCGGGGCCCGGCCGTGACTGGCACTTCGCCCGGGCTTGCCGCCCGGCCGTCACTCCTTACTCGTCGTCCTCGCCCTGACGGGCGTGGTCGGCCTTGCCGGGAGTCGGGTCCCGGTCCATGTCGATCAGCGGATGCCGCTCGGCCCCCTCGGCCGCGGCATGCCGCCCGCTCTGTTGGTGCTCCCCTGGCGTTGTCACCCGGACAGCCTACGGACACTGCGTCAACTCGTGTCAGGAACCCGTCAAAGTCCAGGTCGAAAGCGTAGGGACCGGGTCAGGGGCCGGTCCTTTCGTCGCGGCCGGGGTTGCACTGGACGCATGTCGGACAAGCACCTGCTGGCCGGCGGGTTCGGCTTCCCGCTGGGCTTCGCTCTGTCAACCCTGGTCGTGCTCGGCTCGGCCGCGGTCGGCGCCTTCGCGCACCCGGTCGCCGTGCTGGTCGCGCTGGCCGTGACCACCTTTGTCGTCTCGGCCACCACCACTCTGCGCGCCGCCCTCGGCGTCGCCCTGGTCAGCTGGGGCCTGTACGCCGGCTTCGTGGTCGGTGAGCTGGGGCAACTGACGTTCAACAGTCAGACCGTCACGGCCGCCGGCGTGCTGTTGGCGGCCGCGCTGGTGGCGGTCGGCGTAATGGCTGTCGGCCATCACCTTCGTGAGCCCGTCCGCTTCGCGCCACCGGTTCGGGGGTAACCCGCGTCACTCTGTTAGTTGTAGCATCGCCGGCATGGTGTGGGTGCTCGGCGGATACCAGACCGACTTCGCGCGCAACTGGCCACGGGCCGGCCTCGACGTCTCCGACCTGGTGGCGGAGGTGGTGCGGGAGACGCTGCTGGACGCCCGGGTCGACCCGGCGGCCGTCGGCGTGATCCACGTCGGCAACGCGTTCGGCCAGCTGTTCACCGGGCAGGGGCAGCTCGGCGGCATGCCGGCCACGGTGGACGACCGGCTGTGGGGTGTGCCGGCCTCGCGGCACGAAGCCGCCTGCGCGTCCGGCGGCGTGGCGATCCTGTCGGCGATGGCCGACCTGGAGTCCGGGCGCTACGACTGCGCGCTGGTGCTGGGCGTCGAGTTGGAAAAGACGGTGCCCGGCGACCTCAGCGCCCAGTACCTCGGCGCCGCCGCGTGGGTCGGGCACGAGGGTCAGCAGGCCAAATTCATGTGGCCGCACATGTTCAGCCTGCTCGCCGACGAGTACGACCGCCGCTACGGCCTGGACGACGCCCACCTCAACGCCATCGCCGAGCTCAACTTCCGCAACGCCCGGTCCAACCCGCTGGCCCAGACCCGGGCCTGGGAGTTCGGGCCGGCCAGCTTCACCAGCGACGACCTGGCCAATCCGTGCGTCGAGGGCCGCGTTCGCCGCCAGCAGTGCAGCCAGGTCACCGATGGTGGCGTCGGCGTCGTGCTGGTCTCGGACCGGCACGCCCGGGCCGGTTCGACGGGCGCGGCCCGGATCGAGGGCTGGGGTCACCGGACCGTCGGTCTGCCGCTGCAGGCCAAGTTCGACCGCAGCCGCGACGAGCGCTACGTGCTGCCGCACGTCCGGCAGGCCGTTCTCGACGCCTATGGCCGGGCCGGTGTCGATTCCGTGGACGGCATCGAGACGCACGACTGCTTTGCCATGTCGGAATACATGGCCATCGACCATTTCGGCCTGACCGGGCCGGGGGAGAGCTGGAAAGCCGTCGAGAACGGCGAGCTGGAGCGGGGCGGGCGCATTCCGGTCAACGCCAGTGGCGGTCTGATCGGCGGCGGGCATCCGGTCGGCGCCACCGGCGTGCGCATGCTGCTCGACGCCGGCCGGCAGGTGACCGGGCGGGCCGGCGAGTGCCAGATCGAGGGCGCCCGTCGGATCGCCACGCTGAACATCGGCGGCAGCACGACGACAACCGTGACTTTCGTGGTGGGGAGCCCAAATGGGGGTTGATACAGATGGACGTTGAGATCGTCGGACGGATGCTGTCGACGTTACCGGCGGAGGACGACCATCCGTACCGGATCGGGCCGTGGCGGCCGCAGCACACCGAGTGGCGGGCCGACGACCTCGAGGTGATCGGCGAGCTGCCGTCCGATCTGGACGGTGTCTACCTGCGCAACACCGAGAACCCGGTGCATCCGGCGATCGAGCGCTACCACCCGTTCGACGGCGACGCCATGATCCACCTGGTCGGCTTCCGGGACGGGAAGGCGTTCTACCGCAACCGGTTCGTGCGGACCGACGGGCTGCTGGCCGAGAACGAGGCCGGTGGTCCGCTGTGGGCCGGCATCGCCGAGCGAGCCGGTCAGTCCACACGGGACGGTTGGGGCGCGCGGGGCCGGATGAAGGACTCGTCCAGCACCGACATCGTGGTGCACAACGGCATCGCGCTGAGCAGCTTCTACCAATGTGGGGATCTGTACCGGCTCGACCCGTTGAGTCTGGAGACGCTGGGCAAGTCCTCCTGGGTGCCCGAGTGCGGCGTCTCCGCGCACACCAAGGTCGACGACCACACCGGTGAGCTGCTGTTCTTCAACTACGGCACCGCCGCGCCCTATCTGCATTACGGCGTCGTGGATTCGAACGATTCCTTGGTGCACTACGTCGACGTGCCGCTGCCCGGGCCTCGGCTGCCGCACGACATGGCGTTCACCGAGAACTACGCGATCCTCAACGACTGCCCCATGTTCTGGGACGCCGACCTGATGGCCAAGGGCGTCCATGTGCCGCGTTTCCACCGTGACATGCCGTTGCGGCTCGGCGTCATCCCTCGCCGCGGCGGCAGTGACGAGGTCCTCTGGTTCGAGGCCGAGCCGACCTACGTGCTGCACTGGGTCAACGCGTACGAGGAGGGCGACGAGATCGTGCTCGACGGCTTCTTCCAGCACGACCCCATGCCCGCCGACAACGGCCAACCCGGCTCGGTGCAGCGCATCTTCCGCTTCCTGGCGTTGGACCGCCTCCAGACCCGGCTGCACCGCTGGCGGCTCAACCTGGCCACCGGTGCGTGCAAGGAGGAGCAGCTCACCGACTCCGTCACCGAGTTCGGCATGATCAACTCTGGGGTCGGTGGCCGTCGCCACCGCTACACCTACGCCGCCACCGGCAAGCCGGGCTGGTTCCTCTTCGACGGTCTCGTCAAGCACGACCTGCTCTCCGGCAGCGAGGAGCGCTTCTCCTTCGGCGACGGCGTCTACGGCAGCGAGACCGCGGTCGCCCCTCGCGTCGGCTCCACCGCCGAGGATGACGCCTATCTCGTCACCCTCACCACCGACATGGTCAACGATCGCTCCGAGTGCCTGGTCTTCGACGCCCAGCGGGTCTCCGACGGCCCCGTAGCGCGGATTCGTCTGCCGGAACGCGTTTCCAGCGGCACCCACTCGACGTGGGCCCCCGGCTCGTCCCTCCCGGGTTGGCGTGACTGACCACACCGAACTGCCCGCCGGCCAGCGTAACGCCATTGGCGTTACGCTGGGCCTGCTGGGCGACGAGTGGTCGCTGCTCATCCTGCGCGAGGCGCTGCTCGGCGCCAGTCGGTTCGTCGACTGGCGGGCCCGGCTCCCGATCTCCAACGCGGTGCTGGCGGCCCGCCTGCAGCGGCTGACCGAGGCTGGCCTTTTCCTGCGCGGCAACGGGTATCGGCTGACCGAGCGGGGAGCCGACGTCTGGTCGGTGCTGCTGAGCATCTGGGCCTGGGAGTCCCGTTGGGTCCCGAGCCACCCCGAACGACTGCCTGGTCGCGTGCACCGCCTGTGCGGCAAGCCTTTCGACCCCGTGTTGGTCTGCTCGGCCTGCGACACGGCGGTGCAGGCGATCGACCACACCCTGGACGGCGGCTTCGGCCCCAGTGGCTCGTGGGAACGCTCGGTGCCGGAGGCGACGACCAGGCGGCGGTCGGCCGGCGACGCGGGCCTGTTCCCCGAGACCACGGCCCTGATCGGCAACCGCTGGTCGGCGGCGCTGGTCGGGGCGGCTTTCCAAGGCGTGCACCGGTTCAGCGACTTCCAGCGCTGCCTGAACACCTCGCCGACCATGGTCGCCGACCGGATCCGCACCCTGTGCGCCCTCGGCGTGCTCGGCGACGACTACCGGCTCACGGCCAAGGGGCTGGCCTTCTTCCCGGTCGTCATGTGCCTGGTCGGCTGGGCCCAGCGGTGGTACCGCGCGGCGGAAGGGCCGGCGCTGAGCTACCGGCACCTCCCGTGCGGCGCGGAGTTCGAAGCCGCGCTGGACTGCTCGTACTGCCAGGATCGCTTGGTGCGCAAGGACGTCGTGCCTACCAGCTGACCGGGCCGTGCTCGTCGAAGAAGCCGCCGGTCGGGCCGTCCGAGGCCAGCATGGCCAGCTCGATCGCGATCTTCGCGCCCTGGGCCGGCGTGCGGGTTCCCTTGTGGCCGTTCAGGTCCGTCGCGACGTAGCCCGGCGTGCAGGCGTTCACCTTGATCTGCGTGTCGGCCAGCTCCCGCGCGTACTGCACGGTGATCGCGTTGAGCGCCGACTTCGAGCTGCCGTAGGCCATGGACAGGCCGAGCCGGCTGTTCGACGCGGCCTGCTGCGAGATCGACCCCAGCCGGCTCGACACGTTCACGATGCGCGCCGCGTCGGACTTGCGCAGCAGCGGCAGCATCGCGTTGGTCATCGCCACCACGCCGAACACGTTCGTCTCGTACACCCGGCGCATGTCGTCCAGCAGCGTCAGACTCGGTGGCACCTCCAGCTCGTTGGCCACGGCCGCGTTGTTGACCAGCACGTCCAGGCAGCCGTACTCGGCCGCCACCTGGTCCGCCGCCGCGTCGATCGACG
>Ga0310811_10004779_pt1 | contig 17069 bp, 19 predicted proteins | sample YCmetagenome_FD_207642 | JGI IMG/M metagenome (GOLD analysis project Ga0310811, IMG submission 207642) | Soil microbial communities from experimental microcosm in Duke University, North Carolina, United States - YC | ecosystem: Engineered > Artificial ecosystem > Soil microcosm > Unclassified ...
CGACAGGAGCTTCACATGCAACATCCCATCGATATCAAAAGCAAGTCAGCCGCGCGCCGCATCGCGTTCGTGCAATCCAGCTGGCACAAGGATATCGTCGACCAGAGCCGCATCGCATTCGTCACCGAGATGGCAGCGCGTGGTCATGCCGCAGACAGTATTGATTTCTTTGAAGTGGCCGGTGCGTTCGAAATCCCCTTACACGCCAAATTGCTTGCTAAGAGCGGACGCTATGCTGCCGTTGTTGCTGCCGGCCTGGTGGTCGACGGCGGTATCTATCGCCACGAATTCGTCGCGCAAGCGGTAATCAGCGGCTTGATGCAGGTGCAGCTGGAAACCGAGGTGCCCGTTATCTCGGCGGTGTTGACGCCGCATCATTTCCATTCGCATGCCGAACATCAGGATTACTTCCATCAGCACTTCCTGGTGAAAGGCAAGGAAGCTGCCCACGCCTGCGCCGATACAATCAAGCGCATCCAGCATATCGACGATGTGCTAAGACAGGATCGTATCGCCGCGTAAGCAGCTAAAACAGAAAAACGGGCAACAAAAAGGGAGCGTTTATCGCTCCCTTTTTGTTGCGCATTCACCGCAAGGTGAATGCCTTGCAGACCACGATCAGCGACGTGTTTCGACCTGCACCAGCGGTTCAGTCGATTGCGGCGGCAGCGGCTTGCGTTCGCGCGGCACGCGCGGCGCGACCACAATCCTTGCTGCTGCTTCCTGCGCGATACGCAGTTTTTCCGGATCGGTCGATGCCAGTTGCAGTCCTGCTGCGCGCAGCACGTCGGCCAGATCTTCCACCTTGGCGGAAGAACGCGATGCCGATACTGGTGCAGCCTCCATCTGCGGCTTGGCGATCGTCGCAGGCGCCTCGACTGCGGCCGAACGGATCAAATCCGATGCAACGGCCACTTCTGCAGGTGCTGCTTCTACAGGAGACGCTGCGGCGATCGCCGGTACGGCTCCCTGTTCCACCGCTGCAGGCTGCGCATCGCTATCGCTCGAATTCGGTGCGGCTTCGACGATGCGTTCGACATACTGCGGTTGGGTCGGTGCAGCGATGGCGGCGGTAAGCGTGCTGATCGGCGCGGCTTCGGCAGGCTCGCTTGCTTCAGCATGTTGTTGCACAGCCGGCGGCGTATCGGTTGCGACAATGGTCGCAGCCATTTCGTTGGCATTGACGTGCGGAGCGGCCGTTACCTGGTCGGCTTCATCCTGCAACGTTTCGTCTTGCGACGCCGTCACATCGTCCTCGCCTTCGATAATCGTTTCACCGTTCGCGTTCTGATCGCGATCGCGGCGATTGCGGTTACGGCCGCCACGACGACGACGGCGGCGCGGTTGCTCTTCGCCCGACACGGCAGCTGCGCCGGCTTCCAGCGCCACGCCTTCTTCGAGAACGTCTGAAGCAGATGCTACCAATGGCGCGGCAACTGGTGGCTGCTTGTTCAGTGCAGCGCTATCGGCGGTTTCGCCAACCACCTCCTTGTTGCGGTCTTCGCGCGGAGGGCGTGGTGGGCGCTCGCGGCGGTTGCCGCCTTCAGCACGGTTTTCATTGGATTCACGCGGTTCGCGCGCTTCACGAGGTTCGCGTGGCGGACGCGGTGCGCGTGCAGCCGGCGCCTCTGCCGTTGCAATCGCAGCTTGCTGTGCCGGCTTGGCGGACTCTTCGCGCTCTTCGCTGCGTTCGCGATTGCGACCGCCGCGGTTGCGATTGCGATTGCGACCGTTGCCGTTGGCACCACGCTCGCCGCGTTCGCGCGGATTGCGTGGCTTTTCCTCAACGACCGGCGCCGCTGGTGCTGCCTTGGCAGGTTCCTGCGCGCCACTGAAGAAAGCAATGATCTTCTGGAAGAAGCCTTTGGATTCGCTGACCGGCGCCACGATTTTCGGCGTCTCGATCGGAGTACGGTCGACAATCGGCGCAGGCTGGTCTGGCGTGATGCCCTTGACCATTGCTTCCTGACGCGGCTTGACGTCTTCTTTCTGACGCTTGGCGTAACCGATGTCGGTTTCTGCCTGTTCCACCATTGCGTAGCTGGCTTGCGTATCTTCCAGGCGCGGATCGTCGTGCTTGATACGCTCGAGCTTGTAGTGCGGGGTCTCGAGGTGCTTGTTCGGGATCAGGATGACCGAGACGCGATGGCGCGTTTCGATCTTCAGGATTTCGCCGCGTTTCTCGTTCAGCAGGAAAGCGGACACGTCGACCGGCGTTTGCACGTGGATCGCGGCCGAATTTTCCTTCATTGCTTCTTCCTGGATGATGCGCAGGATCTGCAGTGCAGACGATTCGGTATCACGGATGTGGCCAGTGCCGTTGCAGCGCGGGCAGGTTACATGGCTGCCTTCGGACAGCGAGGGACGCAGGCGCTGACGCGACAATTCCATCAGGCCGAAGCGCGAGATCTTACCCATTTGCACGCGGGCACGATCGAAATGCAGTGCGTCCTTCAGACGCGTTTCGACTTCACGCTGGTTCTTCGAATTCTCCATGTCGATGAAGTCGATCACGATCAGGCCGCCCAAGTCACGCAGGCGCAGTTGACGTGCCACTTCTTCGGCCGCTTCGCAATTGGTGTTGAAGGCGGTCGTCTCGATGTCGCCGCCACGGGTGGCGCGCGCGGAGTTGACGTCAATCGACACCAGGGCTTCGGTATGGTCGATCACGATCGCGCCGCCGGAAGGCAGGGGCACGGTACGCGAGTATGCGGTTTCGATCTGGTGTTCGATCTGGAAACGGGAGAACAGCGGGACGTCGTCGCGGTAGCGCTTCACGCGGTGCACCATGTCCGGCATCACATGGCTCATGAACTGCTGGGCCTGTTCGTAGATGTCGTCGGTGTCGATCAGGATTTCGCCGATGTCCGGCTGGAAATAATCGCGGATGGCGCGGATGACCAGCGAGGATTCCTGATAGATCAGGAAGGCGCCCGGTGCGGAATGACCCGCGCCTTCGATCGCGCGCCACAACTGCATCAGGTAGTTCAAGTCCCACTGCAGTTCGTCGACGCTGCGGCCAATGCCTGCGGTGCGGGCAATGACGGACATGCCTTGTGGCAAATCCAGCTTGTCCATGGTTTCGCGCAATTCCTGGCGATCTTCCCCCTCGACACGCCGCGAGACGCCGCCGCCGCGCGGATTGTTCGGCATCAAGACCAGGTAGCGGCCGGCAAGCGAAACGAACGAGGTCAGCGCAGCGCCTTTGTTTCCGCGTTCTTCCTTCTCGACCTGGACCATGATTTCCTGGCCTTCGCGCAGCGCATCCTTGATAGAGGCGTTGCGAACGTCGATGCCTTCCTTGAAATAGCTGCGGGCAACTTCCTTGAAAGGGAGAAAGCCGTGGCGGTCTTCGCCGTAGCTGACGAAGCAGGCTTCGAGCGAAGGCTCGATGCGGGTGATGACGCCTTTATATATGTTGGACTTGCGTTGCTCGCGTCCGGACGTTTCGATATCGATGTCGATGAGTTTTTGCCCATCGACGATGGCGACGCGCAGTTCTTCCTGCTGCGTCGCATTAAACAGCATGCGTTTCATTCAATGCTCCTGACCCGAGGGCCCAAAAAGCCGTGGTCGCATGGCATCGAGAAGTTCCGGGGATGAAGCACGCAGCGATTCAATCGCTTGCGGCGGCCGAGGCCAGCCGCGCTTCTCCGGACAAAATCGTCGATGGCACATGCCATCCAACAGCAGTACCGGGATGTACGCGGGGCAGGAATGCTTGGGGAGGGGAATTGCCTTGTTGTTCGCAGGCGCTAGGCGCTGGCTGCGAAACGGGGCGCGGATGCGGCGAAACAATTGCCGAACGAACGCTGGCTCGCGTCATGCGCATCGATAGCATCGAGCGCTAGGACGGTTGCGAGAGGCAGACGATCGTGTTGAACCATATAAAAATAGAGGGCAACGTTGGCAATACGGTTTTGCTGCATCAACCGGCTAGCTCGCAAACAAGCGGGCTGGCCAGACTTTATCCTGACAATCCAATCATTCTTGACCACGTCCTGCGCGTTATCCGATTGCAACAGCGGTGCAACCTTGACTCGCGCGGGAACGGTGCATACACATCTTTTCCATCGTATTTGCGAATTGGCGAGGCCGATGGAGACGCCCCTGTGTAGAATGTGCTTTTTATTCTTACACGCGCAACGGCCGCTCGGCGGCCATGGCGAATCGATTATATATTCAAAATGAAGGACTTAGCGAGAATTTCCGGGAAAGGGGCTGAAATGCCTGCTTCCGCCGGTTCGCCGCAGGTCCCGCCGTCGGCGACGGCCCAGGCAAGAATGCTGACGGTTTCCGATGAAGAGGCCGGCCAACGCATCGACAACTTTCTGTTGCGTATATGTAAAGGCGTGCCGAAGAGTCATATTTACCGCGTGCTTCGGTCAGGCGAGGTGCGTGTCAACAAGGGGCGCATAGATCAGACCTATCGTTTGATCGAAGGCGATATTGTCCGGATTCCTCCTATCCGCCTGGCCGAGAAAGCAGCTAATGAAGTGCCCGGTGCCGAATTCAAGATTCTGTTCGAGGACAATCACCTGCTTGTGATCGACAAGCCTGCCGGCGTGGCGGTACATGGCGGCTCCGGCGTCAGCTATGGCGTGATCGAACAATTGCGTGCATCGCGCCCGGACGCGAAGTTTCTGGAATTGGTACATCGGCTCGACCGTGATACCTCAGGCGTGCTCATGCTGGCAAAGAAGCGCTCGGCGCTGACGAATCTACACGAACAGATTCGCGATGGCGAACCGGACAAGCGCTACCTGGTGTTGGTGCATGGCGACTGGCAGAATGCTCGTCAACACATCAAGTTGCCTCTGCATAAGTACACGACACCCGAAGGCGAGCGCCGCGTGCGCGTGCAGTCCGAAGGGATGCCTTCGCACACGGTGTTCAATCTGATCCGTCGCTACGGTGAATTTGCCTTGCTGGAAGCGGAATTGAAGACGGGCCGTACGCACCAGATAAGGGTGCATCTGGCATCCAGCGGCTTTCCCATTCTCGGCGACGACAAGTACGGCGACTTTGCGCTGAACCGCAATCTGCAGAAGGCCGACGGCGAGCGTACCGTGCTGAAGCGCATGTTCCTGCACGCGTATCAATTGAGTTTTGTCCATCCGGACACAGGCAAGACAATGACCTTGAAGGCGCCATTGCCGGCCGAATGCGAGCGTTTCCTGAAAAGCCTGGAAAAATCGCAGCATTGAACCTCGATACGCAGATCCAATAATTTCCGAATGAAGGAGCCGGCCTCAATGGCCGCAAGCATGGCAAGAAAGCAATTCGATTTGATCGTCTTCGATTGGGACGGAACCTTGATGGACAGTACCGGCACTATCGTCAACTGTATTCAAGCAGCAGCGCGCGACCTCGGCCTGCCTGTTCCGGATGACCGTGCTGCAGCGCAGGTGATCGGGCTTAGCCTGCAGCGCGCGATGGAGGCGGCGATTCCCGATGTCGATCCGAAATATTACGCGCAGATCATCGAGCGCTATCGCTACCATTATCTGAATCAGGACGCGAATCTGGCGTTGTTCGATGGCGTGCCCGAGATGCTCGCCGACCTCGCGCAGCAAGGCTATTTTCTGGGCGTGGCGACCGGCAAGAGCCGCGCCGGCCTGAACCGCGCGTTGAGCGTATCGAACCTGGCGCCATTGCTTGATGCGACACGTTGTGCCGACGAGACCTTCTCCAAGCCCCATCCGGCCATGCTGCAGGAATTGACGCACGAACTCGGCCAGGAAATGGCACGCACCGTGATGATTGGCGATACCACGCACGATCTGCTGCTGGCGCAGAATGCCGGCGCGGCGGGCATCGCAGTCTATTACGGGGCGCACCCTTCAGAGGAGCTCGATCAGTTAAATCCGCTGTACGCCGCGCCTTCCGTACCAGCGCTGCATGCCTGGCTCAACGAGCATGGATGAACGTGTACTGATTCCCGTATGCGCTTCCGATGCGTTGGAGGAGGGCGGCAAAGGCGTGCGTTTTCCAGTTACCGCCGGCAATGAAGATGTGACGGCCTTTGTCGTGCGTTATGCCGGTCGCGTACACGGTTATTTGAACCGCTGCGCGCATGTGCCAATCGAACTCGACTGGAACAAAGGTGATTTTTTCGAAGACAGCGGCTTGTATCTGATGTGTTCCACGCACGGTGCGGTCTACGATCCGGAAAGCGGATACTGCGCTGGCGGCCCTTGCCGCGGCGGCCGGCTGCGCAAGATTGTCATCGTGGAAAAGGACAATCAGGTATTCTGGCAGCCGGATGAATATGTAGGACCCGCGCGCGCATAAGCCGCGCGGAACCATTGCTACGACAACATGAACAACGATCAGGATCAAATCAATGCACCGCGCAACCCCGGTTGGGAGCGGGAAGTGCTCGAAAAACTTGCATTTGCCAATCTGAAGGAACAGCGCGCGCGCCGTCGCTGGGGTATCTTTTTCAAGTCGGCCACGCTAGCGCTGATCGGGTTTGCCGTATGGGCCGGCTTCAGCCGTTCCGGCAGCGAAATGGAAACAGTCGGTCCGCATACCGCGCTGGTCAAGATCGAGGGCACGATAGAAAGCAAGGGCGCGGCTGATGCCGAAAACGTCAATGCATCGCTCGCCAAGGCTTTCGACGATCCGGGCTCGGTCGGCGTCATCCTTTCGATCAACAGCCCCGGGGGCAGTCCCGTGCAGGCAGGTATCATCAACGATGAAATCACGCGCTTGCGACAAAAGTATCCGAAGAAGCCGCTGTACGTCGTGGTCGACGATATCTGCGCCTCGGGCGGCTACTACATTGCTGCCGCAGCCGATCGTATCTATGTGAACAAGGCCAGCATCGTCGGTTCGATCGGTGTGCTGATGGACGGTTTCGGCTTTACGGGTGCAATGGAGAAGCTGGGCGTGGAGCGCCGGCTGCTTACCGCCGGCGCGAACAAGGGTTTCCTCGATCCGTTCAGCCCGATGAGCGAGTCGCAAAAAAGTTACGCGCTGAATATGCTGGAGGAAATCCACCAACAGTTCATCGACGTCGTGCGCAAAGGTCGTGGCAAGCGCCTGAAGGAAACGCCTGACATGTTTTCCGGCCTGTTCTGGAGCGGTGCAAAAGCGGTGGATCTCGGTCTGGCCGATGGCTTCGGTACAGTGGATAGCGTAGCGCGCGACGAGTTCAAGGCAAGCAATGTTGTGGACTACACTCAGCGCGAAGGCATCTCGGATCGCGTGCTGAAAAAATTTGGTGCGGCGATGGGCGCGGCTGCGGTAAAAACGCTGGAAGAGAACGCGCTGCCGAGCTTGAAATAGAAATACTCCGGGTGCGGATTTCTCCTTGAAGTCCTCGGCACGGCGGCTATAGTACAAGCGCGTGCATCACTGATGGGAGATACGAGGCGCTTGCAACAAGCGTACTTGCCAGATAGTGAACGACGCCGTCCGCATGGACGCGCAAGAAGCTTCGCTTCTTGAAAATTGTTCCTTTTCAGGAACAAGCGGGACGACGGTGAAACACCGCCGTCCCGCACGCGTTTACGATGCCAGAAATAGAAAGACCGTCGGCTTCTTGTGAAAGTCCGGCATCTTGCCCGCTGCGATTTCGGCTTTCCATTGCGATGCCTTTTGGGTCCGTATTGCTTCCGATGCCAGCGTCAGGTCGGTTGCCACGCTGATCAGCGTGTTCGGATGACAGGTTGCCGCCAAGGTTTCGAGCAAGGCAGTATTGCGGTACGGCGTCTCGATGAAGAACTGCGTCTGGCGCTCCTGGCGTGAACGCTCTTCGAGTTGCTTGATACGCTTGCTGCGCGTTTGTACGTCAACCGGCAGATAACCGTTGAATGCGAAACTCTGCCCACTCAAACCGCTGGCCATCACGGCGAGCAACAGTGACGATGGTCCAACCAGTGGGCGAACAGTGATGCCCCGCTCGTGTGCGAGGCGAACAAGATCGGCGCCGGGATCGGCAACTGCCGGCACGCCAGCTTCGGAAATCAGGCCAGCGTCCTGGCCTTCAAGCAACGGAGCGAGGAGTTCCGGCAACGCTTTTGCATCCGTATTGACGTTCAACTCTGCAATGCGGATTTCCTGTATCGGCCTGGACAAGGGGGCATTGGTGTTGATCAGTTTCAGGAAGGCACGAGTCGTTTTCGCGTTTTCTGCAATGAAGTAATCGAGGTGCGATGCGATTGTCTGCACCTCGAACGGCAGGATGCTGCCGAGCGTGGCTGCATCCTCTTGCCCGAGTGTATTGGGGATCAGATAAAGAGTGCCGGGCATGATGTGGGCAATGAGAGATATCAGGCAGCAAAGAAAGGCACACCGGCCTTGCGCAGCATCGTGGTCAGTGCGATGAGCGGCAGGCCGGTAAGGGCTGTGGGATCGCTGCTGCTGATATGTTCGATGATGGCAATGCCGAGCGCTTCGTTTTTCGCACTTCCTGCGCAATCATAGGGCTGTTCGATGCGCAGGTAGGCGTCCAGCTCGTGATCTGGCAGATCGCGAAAACGTACGAAAGTCTGGATGTTGTCGAGCTGGCATGGCAACGCTGCACTTGAGCGGCCGTCGTACAGGCACAAAGCTGTATGAAAAACCACTTCACGGCCACGCATTTTCTGTAATTGTCGCAGCGCGTTCTCATGGTTGCCGGGCTTGCCGATCTGTTCGCCGTCCAGCGTGGCAACCTGATCCGAGCCAATCACGATCGCGCCCGGCGCACGCTTGGCGATCGCTACGGCTTTTTCACGCGCCAGCCGGCATGCGGTCGCTTCTGGACTTTCTCCCGCAAGAGGAGTTTCGTCAATGTCCGGCGTCATCGTCTCGAAGGGCAGCTGCAGGCGGGCCAGCAACTCCCGGCGGTAAACCGAACTGGAACCAAGGATCAGGCGTGGGACTGAAGTCGAAAAAGACATGGTTTGACGTTTTTTGAACGAGCGCTCAACAAAAAGGCGCTAAGGCTTTGACGAATAAAGAAAAAGCCTGTTATTATCGCAGGTTTTCCGGGGTCGGCACGGGGTTAGGCAGGTATATGAGCGCGCTCGTCATCGATGCTTTTGAATTCTGTCGCCTGAAAGAGCGGCTGGAAGGAGAAACGGCGGTTGCAGATCTGAAACGATTGGCAGCCGATTGCGTCCGGCCTGCCACCATTTTGCGCTGGTCTCTGGTAGGTGGGGCCAATGCGTTGGGATATCCGCAGTTGACGATGTCGGTTGCCGGCACCGTGCAAGTGATGTGTCAGCGTTGCATGACGCCGTATGATTATTCCTTCGATTCGGAATCGGTTCTGGTGCTCGCGAAGAGCGAGGAGCAGGCCGACGAGATCGAGGAGGCGATTGCAGACGACACAATTGATGTCATCGTCGGCAGCAAGACGATGAACGTGATGGAACTGGTTGAAGACGAAGCCTTGTTGGCTTTGCCGCTGTCGCCGCGACATGAAGTGTGTCCTGACACGACGGCGCTCGATGCGGTGAATGAGCGTAAACAGCCATCGCCTTTCGATGTGCTGAAGAATATCAAGCAGAAAAGCTGACGAATGTCAGTTTGCTGTGGCAGGAATTGCTGATGTGCAGGTTTTGCAGATTGGCTGTGTTAAAATTTTGAAACTTAAGGTTTAGGAGTAGTTATCATGGCTGTTCAGCAAAACAAAAAATCGCCGTCGAAGCGCGGTATGCATCGTTCGCACGACTTCCTGGTTGCGCCGCAGACGAGCGTTGAGCCGACCACCGGCGAAACGCATCTGCGTCACCACATCAGCCCGAACGGCTTTTATCGCGGCCGTAAAGTCCTGAAGACCAAGAACGACGAGTAATCGGCTGTTTCAGCCATAGAAAGCGGCGCGGCAGTGCAACACTTCGCGCCGTTTTTTCGTATGCAAACGTATTGCGTCATTTTGAATCAAGCTGATCTGGCTTCATAATGCGTCCGGGTCAGGGCACTGAGTCAAAACAATGACAATCAAAATTTCCATTGATTGCATGGGCGGTGATCACGGTCCTGCAGTCACCATTCCCGCCGCAATCGCATTCGTCGAAAGCGAGCCGGATGCCGAGTTGATCCTCGTCGGCATCGAAGCCCAGCTTGTTGCCGAACTGAAGAAGCACAAGGCGATCGATCATCCCCGGCTGTCCATCGTGCAGGCGACCGAAGTCGTCGAAATGGACGACGCGCTGGAAGTGGCGCTGCGTCGCAAGAAGGATTCTTCGATGCGCGTGGCAATCAACCTCGTCAAGGACGGTCAGGCGCAAGCCAGCGTTTCCGCCGGCAATACCGGCGCCCTGATGGCGATTTCCCGCTATGTGCTGAAGACCATGCCGGGCGTCGATCGCCCTGCGATCTGCAGCATTCTCCCTAATCAAAAAGATGGTCCGACCTACATGCTCGACCTCGGCGCCAATGTCGATTGCGAACCGCAGCATCTGCACCAGTTCGCCTTGATGGGTTCGGCGCTGGTATCCGCTGTCGAGAACAAAGCCAAGCCTTCAGTCGGTCTGCTGAACGTCGGCGAAGAAGACATCAAGGGCAACGACGTCGTCAAGCAGACGGCTGAATTGCTGCGCGCGGACCATCAAAAAGGCGTGCTGAACTTTTACGGTAACGTCGAAGGCGATGATATCTTCAAGGGCACGACGGACATCGTCGTATGCGATGGTTTTGTCGGCAACGTCACGCTGAAGGCATCCGAAGGCTTGGGGCGTTTCGTCAAGAGTGTATTGACCACAGAATTCAAGCGCAGCCCGCTCAACATGCTGGGCGCATTGATCGCGCGCGGTGCGTTGAAAGCCATCTCGCAACGGCTGAATCCTTCCCGCTACAATGGCGGCTGCCTGCTCGGCTTGCGCGGCTTGGTCTTCAAGAGCCACGGCGGCGCAGATGCATACGGCTATCAATGGGCGATCAGGCGCGCATTCGAGGCCGTCAAGCACGATGTGTTGGCTGGCATTTCCACGAAGATCGCCGATTTCATGCCGCAAGCGGCGGCAACGCCGGGCGAGCTTGGCGCATCAGAACAAATAGAACAGAAAACCGCATGACTCTCTATAGCAAAATTACCGGTACCGGCAGCTATCTGCCGCCCAATCGTGTCACCAACCAGCAACTGGCTGATCAGCTTGCAACGCAGGGTGTTGAAACTTCCGACGAATGGATCGTTTCGCGTAGCGGCATTGCTGCGCGCCACTATGCTGCTCCAGATGTGCAATCGAGCGATCTCGCCGTCGAAGCTGCCAAGCGCGCGCTCGAGATGGCGAAGCTGGCGCCGAACGACATCGATCTGATCGTCCTTGCGACCTCCACGCCCGATTTTTTCGGCGGTTTTCCAAGCACTGCCTGCGTGGTGCAGCGCAAGCTCGGCATCACCAACGACTGCGCCGCCGTCGACGTGCAAGCAGTGTGCAGCGGTTTCGTCTACGCACTATCGACCGCCGATAACTTCATCAAGTCAGGTTCGCACAAGAACGTGCTGGTGATCGGTGCCGAAGTGTTTTCGCGTATTGTCGACTTCAAGGACCGCACAACCTGTGTACTGTTCGGCGATGGCGCCGGCGCGGTGGTGTTGTCTGCCTCGAACGAGCCGGGCGTGTTGGCGACCAAGCTGCATGCGAACGGCCATCACGGCGACATCCTGTGCGGACCGGGCAAGATCAGCAACGGCGCGATCGAAGGCAGCGCCTTCATGTACATGGACGGCCAAGCGGTTTTCAAGCTCGCGGTCGGTCTGCTCGACAAGGTGGCGAATGAAGCCTTGCAGGCGGCAAAAATGGATGCGTCGGAGCTCGACTGGATCGTGCCGCACCAGGCCAACATCCGTATCATGCAGGGCACGGCGAAAAAGCTCGGCATGGACATGGAAAAGATGATCGTCACGGTCGATCAGCACGGCAATACCTCCGCTGCATCGATCCCCCTGGCATTGGACACTGGTGTGCGCGATGGTCGCATCAAGGCCGGCCAGAATGTCATGATGGAAGGCGTGGGCGGCGGCTTCACCTGGGGCGCCGCGCTGGTACGCATGTAATTCCCTCCTTTCTTATTCAACGAAAAGCGTATGAGCAATTTTGCATTTGTCTTCCCTGGACAGGGATCGCAAGCCGTCGGCATGCTGAACGGTTTTGCGGACAACGCGGTCGTGCAACAGACGCTGGCAGAAGCGTCTGATGCACTGCAGTTCGATTTGGCCAAGTTGATTGCCGAAGGTCCGAAGGAAGATCTCGACCTGACCACCAATACGCAACCTGTGATGCTGACTGCGGCGGTCGCGACGTATCGCGCCTGGCTGGATGCCGGTGGACCGAAGCCATCAGTCGTTGCCGGCCATAGTTTGGGCGAATATTCAGCGCTCGTTGCCGCCGGTGTGATCGCGTTCAAGGACGCGGTGCCACTCGTGCGCTTCCGCGCCAAGGTCATGCAGGAAGCGGTACCAGTCGGGCAGGGCGGCATGGCGGCGATTCTCGGATTAAGCGATGCGGACGTGCTGGCCGCCTGTGCGGAAGCGGCGCAAGGCGAAGTCGTCGAAGCGGTCAATTTCAACGCGCCGGCGCAAGTCGTGATCGCCGGCCACAAGGCTGCGATCGAGCGCGCCTGCGAAGCGGCCAAGGCGAAGGGCGCCAAGCGCGCATTGCCGCTGCCGGTGTCCGCGCCTTTCCATTCCTCGCTGCTTAAGCCGGCCTCGGATCGCCTGCGCGAATACTTGGCGGATTTGAATTTCAGTGCGCCGCAAATCCCGCTGATCAACAACGTAGACGTTGTTATCGTCAATGACGTGGATTCGATCAAGGATGCGTTGGTACGCCAGGCGGCCAATCCGGTGCGCTGGGTCGAGACGGTGCAGAAGATGGCCGAGATGGGCGTGCGCGACATCGTCGAATGCGGCCCGGGCAAGGTACTTGCCGGCCTGACCAAACGCATCAATGGCGATCTGACCGGCCACGCCATCATCGATCAGGCATCGCTGAATACGGTTCTGGAGACTCTGAAATCATGACGACAAAAAACCTCGAAGGCCAAATCGCGCTGGTCACCGGCGCTTCGCGCGGCATCGGTCGCGCCATTGCAAAATCACTCGCCGACAGCGGCGCCAAGGTCATCGGCACCGCCACTTCGGAATCGGGCGCTGCTGCGATCTCGGAATACCTCGGCGCGCAAGGCAAGGGCATCGTACTGGACGTCAATGATGCGGAGCGCTGCGCAGCCGTGATTGACGAGATCCAGAAGGAATTCGGTGCCGTGCGCATCTTGGTCAACAATGCCGGCATCACTCAGGACCAGCTGGCGATGCGCATGAAAGACGAGGAATGGGACAAGGTCATCGCGACCAACCTGACCGCTGTCGGCCGTTTATCGCGTGCCGTGCTGCGCGGCATGATGAAAGCCAAACAGGGCCGCATCATCAACATCACGTCCGTAGTTGGTTCGACCGGCAACCCGGGCCAGATGAACTACGCCGCGGCAAAAGCCGGCGTTGCCGGCATGAGCCGTGCGCTGGCGCGCGAAATCGGCAGTCGCAATATCACCGTCAATTGTGTCGCGCCGGGTTTTATCGACACCGACATGACGAAGGTGCTGGGCGAAGAACAGACTTCCGCCTTGCTGCAGCAGATTCCGCTGGGACGTCTCGGTGCGCCCGAAGATATCGCTGCAGCGGTCAATTTCCTGGCGTCGCCGCAGGCCGGCTATATCACCGGCACCACGTTGCACGTCAACGGCGGGATGTACGTGAACTAATTGAAGTTAGGTGCTTTTGACTGGTGTTTTCTCTTTCTTGAAGACAAAAGTTAAAAGTGAATTGTCAGTGCGCAAACCTGCTAAAATGCGCGCACTTTCTGTAATCACTCATTGGAGTCAAACATGTCGGATATCGAACAACGCGTTAAGAAGATCGTCGCAGAACAACTGGGCGTCGCAGAAGCAGACATCAAAACCGAGTCGTCCTTCGTTGACGATCTGGGTGCTGATTCGCTCGACACCGTTGAACTGGTGATGGCGCTCGAAGACGAGTTCGAAATGGAAATCCCTGACGAACAAGCAGAAAAAATCACGACGGTGCAGCAGGCGATTGACTACGCCAAGGCACACGTCAAAGCCTAAGCGCTTGCTTGAACGACTCTAGGAGAACTGCTTGAGCCGCTCGAGTAAACGTCGCGTTGTCGTTACCGGTCTTGGTTGTATTTCCCCAGTAGGCAATAACGTTGCCGATACCTGGGGTGCGATCGTGGCCGGCAAATCGGGCATCGCCACCATTACCAAGTTTGATGCGACTCCCTTCAGCACGCATTTCGGCGGAGAGGTCAAAAACTTCAATATCGAAGACTACATCTCCGGTAAAGAAGCGCGTCACATGGATACCTTCATCCACTACGGTATCGCTGCAGGCATGCAGGCGATGCGCGATAGCGGGTTAGAAGTCACCGAACAGAATGCCGAACGCATTGGCGTACTGGTCGGTTCCGGCATCGGCGGCCTGCCGCTGATCGAGGAAACCCACGCTGAACTGACCAATCGCGGCCCGCGCCGTATCAGTCCATTCTTCGTGCCGGCCTCTATCATCAACATGATCTCCGGCCATCTGTCGATCCAGTATGGCTTGAAAGGCCCGAACCTGGCGATCGTCACCGCATGTACCACCGGTTTGCATTCGATCGGCGCGGCCGGTCGCATGATCGAATACGGCGATGCGGATGTCATGATTGCCGGCGGTGCGGAATCAACCATTTCTCCGCTAGGTCTGGGCGGCTTTGCCGCAGCACGCGCGCTCTCTTCGCGCAATGACGATCCGGCCACGGCTTCCCGTCCATGGGACAAGGATCGCGACGGCTTCGTGCTGGGCGAAGGTGCTGGTGTGATGGTGCTGGAAGAATACGAACACGCCAAAGCCCGTGGCGCCAAGATTTACGCCGAGCTGGTCGGTTTTGGCATGAGCGGCGATGCGTATCACATCACCGCGCCGAACATGGATGGCCCGCGCCGCAGCATGGCGAACGCATTGAAAAATGCGGAAATCAATCCGGATCAGGTGCAGTATCTGAACGCGCACGGCACGTCGACCCCGTTGGGCGACAAGAACGAGTCGGACGCAGTCAAGGCGGCATTCGGTGATCACGCCAAGAAGCTGACCGTCAATTCGACCAAGTCGATGACTGGCCACTTGCTCGGCGGTGCAGGTGGCCTGGAATCGGTCTTCACAGTGCTCGCCGTGCATCACCAGATTTCGCCACCGACCATCAACATCTTCAATCAGGATCCCGAATGCGATCTTGATTACTGCGCCAATACGGCGCGTCAAATGCCAATACAGTACGCCATGAAGAACAACTTCGGTTTTGGCGGTACCAACGGTACTTTGATCTTCGGTAAGGTCTGATCGATCCGATTGTTCGCAAGAACAATCGGATTTTTTCTTTGCACCTCTCATGTCGATCGCGGTTTCCGCTGTCGTAACCCGTTCCAGACGGTTATCGTTCGCCGTCTTGGCAATGTGCGGCTGCGTGCTACTTGCGGGCGTTAGCGTCGTGAGCGGTGCAGCGGGGGAATTACCGGGGCTTGAAAAAACGCTGGTCGCCGGTATTTGCTGCTTGGTAGCAGTCTATGTGTTTTTTCGCACGGTGCTATCGGTAAAAGTATGTGAGATTCACGTTTCCGGCACAGGGCAAATCCGCTTACAAGCGGTATCGAGAAGCGATGGCCCTTTCCGGGAGGATGCGGAGTATTCCGTGAATCAGCATGGCGAACCGGTACGACTGCTGCCGGTTTCGACTTTATGGTCTTGGTTGTTGGTCCTGCATCTCCGGCACGAAAATGGAAGAACCAGCATACTGACGATTCTGCCGGATGCGGTAGGCAAAGAGAGTTTTCGGGCCCTACTGGTTGCGTGTCGATGGATTGTCGCGCGCTGCGTGGAAGATTCGTAAAAACATCGTAAATTTTGTAGGAATTGCGGAACTTATGATGTTTCGGTCAGTCAACAACCGGACCGCGTGCATGTTGCAGCAAAACAAGGGAATTGGGGAGTGACGACAGAACGCGATATTGATCAGCTGCTTGTCGAACGTGTACAGCGCGGCGAGAAAAAAGCTTTTGAGCTGCTGGTGATCAAATACCAACGAAAGTTGATGCGACTTGTTTCGCGGCTTGTGCGCGACCAGGCTGAGGCTGAGGACGTGGTGCAGGAAGCGTTCATCAAGGCGTATCGAGCGTTGCCGCAGTTTCGCGGCGATTCGGCCTTCTACACATGGCTGTATCGGATAGGGATCAACACGGCGAAAAACTATCTGGTCACACAGGGAAGAAGGGCGCCGACCTCCACCGAGGCCGACGTCGAGGAAGCAGAAACTTTTGACGACGGTGATCACCTAAGAGATATCAACACACCAGAGTCGCTGTTAGCAACCAAGCAAATCGCCAAGACGCTGAATATTGCGATGGACGAATTGCCGGAAGAGTTGAGAACTGCGATTACTTTGCGAGAGATCGAAGGGTTGAGTTACGACGAAATCGCTGAATCGATGGGTTGTCCGATCGGTACGGTGCGCAGCCGGATTTTCCGTGCACGCGAAGCGATTTCAGAAAAATTAAGGCCGCTGTTGGACACGGCACTCGATAAACGTTGGTAAAACAAAAGTCGCTTTTGCTGGAAATACAGGGGTAGCCTTAATTTTTTCGAGGTAGTGAATGAACACGAATTTGACCCGGGAACAGATCTCCGCTTTTGTGGATAACGAATTGTCGGACGCGCATGTCGATGTCGCGCTGGCAGCGTTGCACAAGGAAGACGGACGTGACACCTGGAATATTTATCATCAAATTGGCGATGCGCTGCGTTCCGATGACTTGAACGTGCATGTCAGCGAAGGCTTCAATGCGCGCATGTTCGCTCGTCTGGATGCCGAACCGACGATCATGGCACCTGCTGCTCCTGCGCAGAAGTCTTATCGCCGTTTTGCCATGCCCGGTATGGCGGCAGCCGCCATTGCAGTACTGGCTGTACTGACCGTACCGAAAATCATGATGCACGAACAACCGGCGGCCGTTGCCAACGTAACGCAGGTTGCCGCTGCCGCACCGGATACGGTCACCGTCGCGAGCGAAAACGGCGA
>Ga0310811_10004780_pt1 | contig 17069 bp, 14 predicted proteins | sample YCmetagenome_FD_207642 | JGI IMG/M metagenome (GOLD analysis project Ga0310811, IMG submission 207642) | Soil microbial communities from experimental microcosm in Duke University, North Carolina, United States - YC | ecosystem: Engineered > Artificial ecosystem > Soil microcosm > Unclassified ...
GGCGCCACCAAGCCGCCGGAAGGCGCCCGTGCGGTTCTGCTGGCCTCGGCCTCCGGGCCGGTCGCGCCCTCGCCGGACTGCACCATCAAGGGCAACGTCAACACCGCAGGCGAGTGCATCTACCACACCAAGACCAGCCGCTGGTACACCCAGATCAAGATGAATATCAGCAAGGGCACCCGCTGGTTCTGTTCGGTCGAGGAGGCGGAGGCCGCTGGCTGCCGCGAGACCAAGAGATAAGAGCCTCAGACCTGCATTTTGCGCGCTTTTCTCGGGCCGCCGGGCCGCGTAAAAGCGTTGTTACGGCGACCCACCATCCGTCTTCACGACACAAGGAAGATAGCAATGACCGTTCGCGCGGGCCGGGAGTTTCTGGCCATCCCCGGGCCCACCACGATGCCTGACGCGGTGCTGCAGGCAATGCATCGCCCGGCGATCGACATCTACTCGAAACAGATGACCGATCTGACCGACGGCCTGCTCCGGGACATCTCGAAACTGTTTGCGACCAAAGGCAAGTCCTACATCTATATCGCCAACGGTCACGGCGCCTGGGAAGCGGCGCTGAGCAACGTGCTGTCGCGCGGCGACAAGGTGCTGGTGCTGGAGAGCGGACGCTTCGCGATCGGTTGGGGAAATGCGGCGTCGCTGATGGGCGCCGAGGTCGAGGTGCTCAAGGGCGACTGGCGCCGTGCGGTTCGGCCGCATGAGGTCGAGGAGCGACTGCGCCGCGACACCGAACACAAGATCAAGGCCGTCGTCGTCGTCCAGATCGACACCGCCTCGGGCGTGCAGAACGACATCGAGGCGATCGGCAAGGCGATCAAGGCGGCCGGCCATCCCGCACTCTACATGGTCGACACCGTCGCTTCGCTCGGCTGCATGCCGTTCGAGATGGACAAATGGGGCGTCGACGTCGCGATGTCCGGCTCGCAGAAGGGCTTGATGACGCCGCCCGGCCTCGGCTTCGTCTCCGCTGGCGCGCGCGCACTGGAAGCGCACAAGACTGCGAACATGTCGACACCCTATTGGAGCTGGAGCGAGCGCGAAGGCACCGAGCATTATCGCAAATATGCCGGCACAGCGCCGGTGCATCTCCTGTTCGCGCTGCGCCAGGCCATCGACCTCCTGCACGAGGAAGGCCTGGAGAACGCGTTCCGCCGCCACGCTTTGCTCGGCGAAGCCACGCGCCGCGCCGTCGGCGCATGGTCGGAGGGCCAGGTGCTCGGCTTCAACGTTGCGGAAGCCAACGAGCGTTCCAACACCGTGACCACCGTCACCATGACCACCGGCCACGATCCCGCGTTGCTGCAACGCTATTGCAAGGAGAAGTGCGGCGTCGTGCTCGGCACCGGCATCGGCGATCTCTCGGGCCAGGCCTTCCGCATCGCCCATATGGGCCATGTCAACGCGCCGATGCTGCTCGGCACGCTCGGTGTCATCGAGGTCGGCCTCAACGCGCTGAAGATCCCGCACGGCAAGGGTGGGCTCGAGGCCGCTGTATCGTATCTCGGCGAGCAGGTGGCGGTGTAGGGCGGAGGCGCAGCTACAAACTCCAATGTCGTCCCGGCGCAGGCCGGGACCCATACCGTGTGATCTCACGGTAAGACGCGGTCGAAGTACCGAAGCTATTCACTTCGTCACACTCCTCCCTGTGGTTATGGGTCCCGGCCTGCGCCGGGACGACGGCGGAGTGTTTGGCGACTACTGCGGCACCCGATACACCTCGACCTGCGCCTTCAGCTCATCCAGCGATGCGAGCGGCTTGTTCGGGTCGACCCGGTATTGCCCACTCGCCAGCCACGACAACACCTTCGCATCCACCACGGGCGAGTGATGGATGACGTCGCCGTAATTGCCGAGGTCGTGCGTCACGGCCTTGATCGCGCGGAAATCGTGAAGGCGCACATTCGGAAGCTGCGTCAGGCGCTGCGCAATGTGCGCGGTGAGATCCATGACGATCTTCAGCGTCTCCGGCGAGGCCTCGCGCATCGCGACGAACTGCAGGATCGAATAGGGCGGAAAGTAGATGTCGAAACTCACGTCCGGATGGCGCGTGATCAGGCCGACGGCATCCTGCTCGAAATGCCGGACCATGGCGTCATAGTCGTAGCCTTCGCCGAGAAAGCGGCTGCGCGAGGACGCCGTGATGTAGGCGAAGGAAGCCAGCACCTTCCCCGCATTGTAGTCGCGTGCGACGTCGAAATCCCGCGGCAGCGCGTAGATGTCGTCGACATCCGACAGCGCGAACTTGACGGGGAGATAAGGCGCGGCCTTCGTCAACGGCTGCCGCAGCGGCGGGATCGACCGCAGCAGCGCGAACAGGGAATCCTTCGCCATCGCCGCGCTGAACAGATAGGACGCGATGCCTTTGGCCGTTCTGCGATAGAGATCGACGGACAGATAGGGATCGGTCTCGATGTCCGCGGCATCGACAAAGATGAAATCGTCCATCTCCCAGATCACGCGCCGGGCGCCGCGATCGATCGCCTGCCCCAGGACGAAAGCCTGCTGGCGCGAATTGGAGCCGGTCATCGCCAGCTTGAGCGAATGCACACCGAGCACGCGGTCGATGTCACTCTGGCGGAAATGGATCGCTAGCGATGTGCCGATGAAGGCGGTGTCGAACGACTGGCTGCGGATCAGCCCGGCATTCTGCACGCGCGTATCGTCGGAATAGAAGGCCAGCCGCGAGGGACGAAACAATTGCAGGGGATCGACGAGATAGGTGAGCGTTGCCGCACCCAGCACGCAGGCAACGCTCGCGAGCAGAAGACGCTTCAGATGTATGAAGGTGCCGTGCATCAGAACCGGAAGTAGATGAATTCGCTGTGGCTCTGGATGCCCAGGATGCCGAAGGCAAGCACGAGCGACGCGCCGTAGAGCATCACAGGCCGGATGCCCCCTGCCCGCAAGGCCTCGCCGACCCGGCGATTGCCGTGATCGTAGCCCATGATGTCTTGCGTGTTCGGCGCCAGCCACACCAGCGAGGCATAGATTGCGACGAGCACGAGCGCTGCGATCTCCTCGCGGCCGAAGACGATATTCGCTGGATCAGCCATGGCGCGGAGCACCCGCAGCGCCCATTCCAAACTCACGGCACGGAAAAATACCCATGCGACGACGACGGCGAGGAACGTCAGCACGGCCCCGGCGACGCGGGTCGGACGTGCAAGCGACAACGGCATGTTCGGCATCAGTGCATTGAAAGCGTGATTGACGCAGAGATAGGCACCGTGCAGCGCGCCCCACGCGACAAACGTCCAGGCCGCGCCGTGCCAGAGCCCGCCGAGCAGCATCGTGATCATCAGATTGACGTAGCGCAGCACCCGGCCGCGCCTGTTCCCTCCGAGCGGGATGTAGAGATAGTCGCGCAAGAACTGCGACAGCGTCATGTGCCAGCGGCGCCAGAACGCGACGATGCTGGTGGCTTTGTAAGGCGAGTTGAAGTTGACCGGCAGGAAAATGCCGAACATCAGCGATATTCCAATCGCCATGTCGGAATAGCCGGCGAAGTCGAAATAGAGCTGGAACGTGTAGGCGAGCGCGCCAAGCCAGGCCTGGTCGAAGCTCGGTGAGCGCGTTTCGAAGGCGAGCGCGACCAGCGGCTGGATGCCGTCGGCAAGGCAGGTCTTCTTGAACAGGCCGATCGCGAAGATGATGACGCCGCACAGGATCAGATGGGCGTCGGGATGCTTGGTTTCCTCCCGCTCGAATTGCGGGATCATGTCCTTGTGGTGGAGGATCGGCCCCGCGATCAGATGCGGAAAATAGGTCACGAACAGCGCATAATGCGGCAGCGCATAGGCCGCGACCTGGCCACGATACGCGTCTACCAGGAACGCAATCTGCGTGAACGTGTAGAAGGAGATACCGACCGGCAGCAGGATGTGGACCGCAACATGCGTGCCGAATAACGCGTTGAAATTCTCCATGGCAAAGCCGGCATATTTGAAGATGCCCAGCACCAGGAGATCGCCGGCAACGCCGAGCGCGAGCGCGGCCTTTCGTTGCGAGGGGCCAAGCTTCGCCACGATGAGGAGATGGCCGATACCGTAGTTGAAGGCAATCGAGATGAGCAGCAGGGCCACGAACTGCCAGTTGCCGATGGCGTAGAAGGCGACCGAGGCCAGCGCCAGCCAGATCACCGGGGCGAGATTGCCGCGCCGCCCCAGCCCAAAATAGCCGGCCAGCACGATCGGCAGGAACAGCAGGATGAACGGGTAGGAATTGAACAGCATCAGGCTGGACCGGCGGCAGGAGGATCGTCCCTCAAAGCACACATAGGATCGATCAACAACCCGGCGACTTGAAGCAGCGGCGCTGGCAATTCGCGGAAGCGGGACGATATAAGGTGGAACACGCAGTTGAATGAGGATCGAGTGACCCAGGCCAAGACACCTTCCCAGCCCCCCATCGCCCCACGCCGGCCGCATTCCTTTACCCACCACGGCATCGCCGTGACCGACGACTATGCCGGGCTGAAGGACGCGAAATGGCAGGAGGTGCTGCGCGACCCTGCGGTGCTCGATCCTGATATCCGCAAATATCTCGATGAAGAGAACGGCTACACCGAGAGCCTGCTTGGCAACACCGCAGCGCTACAGAAGACGCTGGTGCGCGAGATGCGCGGACGCATCAAGGAAGACGATTCCAGCGTACCGTCGCCGGACGGACCATTCGCGTATTTCCGCAAATTCCGTGAGGGCGGGCAGCATGAAATGTTCGGCCGCATGCCGCGCGACGGCGGCGAGGGCCAGATCGTGCTCGATGGCGATGCGCTCGCCAAGGACCACAAATATTTCAAGTTCGGCGGCAGCCGCCACTCGGACGATCACAAGCTCCAGGCCTGGAGCGCGGACACCAAGGGATCGGAATATTTCACGATCCGCGTCCGCGACTGGGCTAGCGGCAAAGACCTCGACGATGTCGTCGAGGAGACCGATGGCGGCGTTGTCTGGAGCAAGGATGCGAAATCCTTCTTCTATGTGAAGCTCGATGACAACCATCGCCCGATGCAGGTGTGGTGCCACAAGCTCGGCACCAGGCAGGTCGACGACGCGCTGGTCTATGAGGAGCAGGATTCCGGCTGGTTCACCCATCTGCACGAAAGCACAAGCGGCCGCTTCTGCGTCATCGCCGGCGGCGACCACGAAACGAGCGAGCAGCGGCTGATCGACCTTGCCAACCCCACGGCGCCGCCGCGCCTGGTCGCGGCGCGCGAGGAAGGCGTGCAATATTCCCTGGCTGACCGCGGCGACGAATTGTTCATCCTCACCAATGCCGACGACGCCATCGACTTCAAGATCGTCACCGCACCGCTTGGCGCATCCGAGCGCAAGAACTGGCGTGACTTGATCCCCTATCGTCCCGGCATCTACATCATCGACCTCGACCTCTATGCCGGCCACCTGGTACGGCTGGAGCGCGCCAACGCGCTGCCGGCGATCGTGATCCGCGAGCTCGCCGGCGGAGAGGAACACGCCATCGCCTTCGACGAGGCCGCCTATTCGCTCGATACGATGGGCTCCTACGAATTCGACACGACGACTTTGCGCTTTGCCTATTCGTCGATGACGACGCCGTCGGAAGTCTATGATTACGACATGGCGAAGCGGACGCGCACCCTTCGCAAGCGCCAGGAGATTCCGTCCGGCCACAATGCCGCCGATTACGTCACCACGCGTATCATGGCCAAGGCACATGACGGCGCCGAGGTGCCGGTCTCGATTCTCTATCGCCGAGACCTGAAGCTGGACGGCGCGGCGCCGCTCTTGCTTTACGGCTACGGCTCCTACGGCATGGCCATGCCGGCCTCGTTCAACGCCAACCGCTTGTCGCTGGTTGACCGCGGCTTCGTCTATGCCATCGCCCACATCCGTGGCGGCGCCGACAAGGGCTGGGGCTGGTATCTCGATGGCAAGCGCGAGAAGAAGACGAACTCGTTCGACGATTTTGCCGCCAGCGCCCGCGCGCTGATCGACGCGAAATACACCAGCGCAAAACGCATCGTTGGCCATGGCGGCTCGGCCGGCGGCATGCTGATGGGCGCCGTCGCCAACCGCGCCGGCGAATTGTTCGCCGGCATCGTCGCCGAAGTGCCGTTCGTCGACGTGCTCAACACCATGCTCGATGACACGCTGCCGCTGACGCCGCCGGAATGGCCAGAATGGGGCAACCCGATCGAGAGCGAAAGGGATTTTCGCACCATCCTGTCCTATTCGCCCTACGACAATGTCGCGGCAAAGGACTATCCGGCGGTCCTGGCGATGGGCGGCCTGACCGATCCGCGCGTCACCTATTGGGAGCCCGCCAAATGGATCGCCCGCCTGCGCGCAACCATGACCGGCGGCGGCCCGGTGCTGTTGCGCACCAACATGGGCGCAGGCCATGGCGGCGCGTCGGGGCGCTTCGATCGGCTCGATGAAGTCGCGATCGTCTACGCGTTCGCGCTGTGGGCGACGGGGATGGCAGAGGCCTAGCTTCCTAGCCCGGATGGAGCGCAGCGAAATCCGGGCTACGGGATCCGCGTTGCCGTACTACCTCCCGTTCTTTTTACGCCACGCTGCGAAGTCGGTAAGCGTCTGCGGATCGGTCGCGGGATAGAGACCGAAAATGCCGCGCCCCTTGCCGACTTCCTCGGTGACGAAGTCCTCGAACGCGGTCATCTCGAAGGTTTCGTTGGCGATCTCGTCGGCGAGGTGCGCGGGGATCACGATGACGCCGTCGGCATCGCCCAGAATGACGTCGCCGGGAAACACCGGCGCATCACCGCAGCCGATGGGAACGTTGATCTCGATCGCCTGGTGCAGCGTCAGATTGGTCGGCGCTGAGGGGCGATGATGATAGGCGGGGATGCCGAGCTTGGCGATCTCGGCGGAATCGCGAAAGCCGCCGTCGGTGACGACGCCGGCGACGCCGCGCTTCATCAACCGCGTCACCAGGATCGCGCCGGCCGACGCCGCGCGCGCATCCTTGCGGCTGTCCATCACCAGCACGCTACCTGCCGGACAATCCTCGACCGCCTTGCGCTGCGGGTGGGAACGATCCTTGAAGACGTCGATCGTATTGAGATCCTCCCGCGCCGGCATGTAGCGCAGCGTGAAGGCCTCACCGACCATGGTCGGCTGATCGGCGCCGAGCGGGTGCACATCCTGGATCATCTGGATGCGCAGGCCGCGCTTGAACAGCGCGGTCGCGACGGTGGCGGTCGAGACGGATTTGAGCTTGTTGCGGGTGGCTTCGGAAAGTTTAGTCATCTCATACTCTCTCTGGTCGTCATTCCGGGGCATCGCGAAGCGACGAGCCCGGAATCCATAACCACGATCGGGAGTATGGATTCCGGGCGCGCGCCAAGTGGCGCGCCCCGGAATGACAGGTGGCTAGTAAATCGACGGCTCGCCGATCGGCGCGCCGAAATCTGTCTCGAGGAAATCGAAGTCGCAGCCGTCATTGGCCTGCTTGATATGCTTGGTGAACATCCAGCCATAGCCACGCTCGAAGCGGCGCTCGGGCTGCTTCCAGGCGGCGCGGCGCTTGGCGAGTTCGGCTTCGGAGACATCGAGATTGATGGTGCGCGCGGCGACGTCGAGCGTGATGCGGTCGCCGTTCTGCACCAGGGCCAGCGGACCGCCGATATACGACTCCGGCGAGACGTGCAGGATGCAGGCGCCGTAGCTGGTGCCGCTCATGCGCGCGTCCGAGATGCGCACCATGTCGCGCACGCCCTGCTTCACGAGCTTGGTCGGGATCGGCAGCATGCCCCATTCCGGCATGCCTGGTCCGCCCTGCGGTCCGGCATTGCGCAGGATGAGGATGTGGTCCTCGGTGACATCCAGATTAGGATCGTCGACCGCCTTCTTCATCGCGGGATAGTCGTCGAACACCAGCGCAGGCCCGGTGTGCTTGAGGAAGCGCGGCGCGCAGGCCGACGGCTTGATCACGCAGCCGTCCGGCGCGAGGTTGCCCTTGAGCACGGCGAGTGCACCTTCCTTGTAGATGGGATTAGCAACGGAGCGGATCACGTCGGCATTGTGCACCTCGGCGCCGTCGATGTTCTCGCCAAGCGTCTTGCCGCTCACCGTGATGCAATCGAGGTGCAGATGGTCCTTGATCTGGCCCATCAACGCCGGCAGACCACCGGCATAGAAGAAGTCTTCCATCAGATAGGCATCGCCGCTCGGACGGACATTGGCGATCACGGGCACCTTGCGGCTCGCAATCTCGAAATCGTCGAGTCCGATATCCTGGCCGGCGCGGCGGGCCTGCGCGATCAGATGGATGATCGCGTTGGTCGAGCAGCCCATCGCCATCGCGACCGCAATCGCGTTCTCGAAGGCCTTGCGCGTCTGGATCGTTTTCGGCGTCAGATCTTCCCACACCATCTCGACGATGCGTCGGCCGCATTCAGAGGCCATGCGGATATGATTGGCGTCGGCCGCGGGAATCGAGGAGGCGCCCGGCAGCGTCATGCCGATCGCTTCCGCGATCGCGGTCATGGTCGAGGCCGTGCCCATGGTCATGCAGGTGCCGTAGCTGCGAGCGATGCCTGCCTCGATGTCGAGCCAGTCCTTGTCGGAGATCTTTCCGGCGCGCCGCTCGTCCCAGTATTTCCAGCCGTCGGAGCCGGAGCCGAGCGTCTTGCCCTTCCAGTTGCCGCGGAGCATCGGACCCGCCGGCAGATAGATCGCCGGGATGTTCATCGAGGTTGCGCCGAGCAGCAGCGCCGGCGTGGTCTTGTCGCAGCCGCCCATCAGCACCACCCCGTCAACGGGATGGCTGCGCAGCAGCTCCTCGGCCTCCATCGCAAGGAGATTGCGATACAGCATCGTGGTCGGCTTCAGCAGCGATTCCGAGAGCGACAGCGCCGGCAATTCCACCGGCAGGCCGCCCGCCATCAGGATGCCGCGCTTGACGTCCTCGACGCGTGACTTGAAGTGCATGTGGCAGGGCTGCGCGTCCGACCAGGTGTTGATGATCGCGATGCAGGGCCGGTCCTTCCACTCCTCCGGGGCATAGCCCATCTGCATGGCGCGGGAGCGATGGCCGAACGAGCGGAGATCGTCGGGTGCAAACCAGCGCGCGCTGCGGAGCTGATCGGGTGTTTTCTTCTTGGTCATGGTCCTCGTCCGTCGGGAAAGCTGCCCTGCTCTTCTCACAGGCCATCTCCCCCTCGCAAGGCGATCTGCATCAGGTGAATAGAGCCCCCGTTATGCACGAAGGGGTGAATACGCTCTAGTGCAATGCAACATCAGGCGGGCCCGGGCCGCGGACCGCGAAGTGCTTGCAGGGCGGGCACAATCCGCGCAACAATTTCGTATTTGAAGCTTTGATTTGGGTCGGTGGGGGCATCCCGTCCGACCCGGAGGTTTTAGCGTGGCCAACATCCTGATCGTGGATGACGACCCGGCCGTTCAATTGACAATTCGGCTGCTGCTGGAACGGGCTGGCCATGACGTGACGGTCGCCGGCGACGGCCGCAAAGGGCTCGCCCTGTTTGAGCGGAGCCGGTTCGACCTGATGTTCCTCGACATCTTCATGCCCGGCATGGACGGGCTGGAGACGATGCGTCACGTCCGGGTTCTGCGTCCGACCATTCCAATCATCGTCATTTCCGGCCGCTCGATCACGCCGGACGCCTATGCCGAGCCGGATTTCCTGAAGATGGCAACCAAGCTCGGCGCAGTCGCGGGCTTGCAGAAGCCGTTCCGGGCCGATGCGCTGCTGGCCACGGTCGACCGTTGCCTGGCATCGGCGCAATCATCACCCCAGTCGCACATCGGCGCCGGCACCGGCAGCCGATGACGGGGGTATCGATGTCGCGTAGAACATTCGGGTCCATTCTCGACGCGGCGCAAAGGGCGACATGACGCTCGCAACCCGGCTCGCCATCGCGATGATTTTGCTGGTCGCGGTTGCGGTCTCGGCGGTCGGATGGCTGAGCCATTACAGCCTGGAACGGGCGTTCCTGCCGCGCGTGCTCGACCGCATCGAAACCCAGTCGCGACTGCTCGCCTCCCAGCTTGAAATCCAGACCAATGGTGCGCGCGCTGATATCGCGACATTCCATTCCCGTGCCGCCGTGCGCGGCCTGATCGAGGCCCATTTCAACAATGGCATCGATCCCAGCGACCATCTGTCCGAAAAGAGCTGGCGGGAGCGGTTGCTACCGCAACTCGTGGCCATTGTCGGGGCAAACCCGACCTACGCGAAATTTCGCGTCATCGCCGCCGACGGCAGCGAATATCTGCGCGTCGACCGGTCCGGCCCCAATGGATCGGTCCGCATCGTTTCCGACGAAGCCCTGCAAGCCAAGGACGACCGTTTCTTCTTCCAGGACGCGATCAAGCTCCCCGAAAACCAGATATACGTCTCTCCGGTCGATCTGAACGTCGACAACGGCGCGATTCAGATGCCCTACGTGCCGACCTTGCGCGTCGCGGCACCGCTCTACGGGTCCGATCACCAGCTGTTCGGAATCGTCGTCATCAATGTCGATATGCGCCAGATGTTCGATCGCATCCGCATTACGGCGCGACAGGGCGACCAGGTCTATGTCGTCGGCCGCAACGGCGACTATATCGTGCATCCGGACCGGACCCGCGAATTCGGCTCGCAATTGGGCACCCCGACGCGCTGGCAGAACGACTTTCCCTATTTTGCCGAGGTCACCGGCTCGACCCAAGGCGCGACTCACGTCGTGCTGGGCAGCGACGGCAAACCGAGTGGGGCAGCGATTGCGCCCGCCGTCCTGGCCGAGGGACAATGGATCGGCATCATCCGCGTCGTGCCCAACGCCGTGTTCATGGCGCCCGCCGTCACCATCGAACAGACGAGCCTCATGATCGGCATCATCGCGGTGCTGGTCGCGGCCGCACTTGCCCTGATGCTGGCGCGATCGCTGACCCGGCCGATCGGGCGGCTCACCAAGGCAGTCGAGGCGATCGGGCGCGGCAAGCCCGCCGCGATTCCGATCGACGCCGGCGGCGAAACCGGCATGCTGGCCCGAGCCTTTGCCCACATGGTCGAGGAGACCAAGGCCAAGACCTCGGCGCTGGAGCACGAGGTCGAGGAGCACCGGCGCACCGAGGCCGCCCGCGACCAGCTCGCCGTGCGCGAGCGCCTGTACAGCGCGGCGGTGGAATCCTCCGACGATTCGATCGTCATGCAGACCCTCGACGGCATCATCATCGGCTGGAACACGGCGGCCGAACGTCTTTACGGCTATTCGTCCGAGGAGGCGGTCGGACAGCCGACCTCGATCCTCCTCCCCGCCGATCGCCGCAGCGAGGGCAAGGATTATCTGCAGCGGATTGCGCAGGGAGAACGGATCGAGCATTTCGAAACCGTGCGCGTCCGCAAGGACGGCAATCCCGTCGAGATCTCGGTGAGCCTGTCGCCGATCCGGGGCCCCGCCGGCGAGATCATCGGCGCCTCCGGTACGGCGCGCCTCCTGACCGATGCAAGACGGATCGAGCGCGCGCTGCAGCAGCAGCTCGAGGAGCGGCGCCAGCTGTTCGATGCCTCTGAAGACCTGATCATGGTGATGAACTCGCGGGGCCATATCGTGCAGATCAGCCCGAGCAGCGAGACCGTGCTCGGCTACACGCCGGAGGAAATGCTCGGCCGCAGCGGCGTCGATTTCATTCATCCCTCGCATCTTGATCAATCCCGCGAGGAAATGCGTGCGCTGCGGCGCGGCGAACATCCCAAGCTCGCCGACACACGCTGCCTGCACAAGGACGGCCGCGAGGTCTGGCTTTCCTGGCTCGGCAACTGGTCGGATCAGGCCAGGCGCTACTTCTTCGTCGGGCGCGACATGACCGAGGCGAGGCACGCTGCCGAGTCCCTGCGCGATAGCGAACAGCTTGCGCGCAACATCGTCGAGACCGCGCTCGACGCCTTCGTCCAGACCGACGAGCGCAGCACCATTCTGAACTGGAGTTCGCGGGCCGAGGAGCTGTTCGGCTGGCGGCGCGACGAGGCGCTCGGAAAGAACTCGGTCGACCTGATCGTCGCGGAGGGCGAGCGCGAGCGGGTCAACGCCGGACTCGCACGCTTCCTCGATTCCTCCGAAGGCCAGACCCTCAACCGCCGCCGCGAGCTCATGGTTCGCCGACGCGACGGCAAGGAATTCAAGGCCGAGCTCAGCGTTACGGCGCTGCGGCGCCGCGAGGGCATCCTGTTCAACGTGTTCTACCGCGACCTCACCGACAAGATCGCCTCGGAGGAGCGCATCCGCCACGCCGAGAAGATGGAGGCGGTGGGCCAGCTCACCGGCGGCGTGGCGCACGATTTCAACAACATCCTCACCGTCATCACCGGCACGATCGAGATCCTGGCCGACGCGGTGGCGAAGGATCCGGGGCTTGCCGCGATCACCAAGATGATCGACGAGGCCGCCGGCCGTGGCGCCGAGCTGACCCAGCACCTGCTCGCCTTTGCCCGCAAGCAGCCGCTCCAGCCGCGCGAGATCGACATCAACTCGCTGATCATCGACACCGCAAAGCTGTTGCGGCCGACGCTGGGCGAGCAGATCCAGATCGAGTCGGTGTTCGAGGACGAGAACTGTGTCGCGGTCGTCGATCCGAACCAGCTCACCACGGCCATCCTCAACCTCGCGCTCAACGCGCGCGACGCGATGCCGGGCGGCGGCAAGCTGATCGTGGAGACGGGCGCCGCCTATCTCGACGAGGTCTATGCCAGCGTCAACGACGTCAGGCCCGGGCACTACGTGCTGATCGCGGTCAGCGACACCGGCACCGGCATTCCGTCTCATATGCTGCCGCGCGTGTTCGACCCGTTCTTCACCTCGAAAGGTCCCGGCAAGGGCACCGGACTCGGGCTCTCGATGGTCTATGGCTTCATCAAGCAGTCCGCTGGCCACATCAAGATCTACAGCGAGGAAGGCCACGGCACCACGATCAAGATGTATCTGCCGCCGGGCAAGACGCCGACGGCAGTGAGCGACGGCGTGGCGCCTGTGACAGTCGAGGGCGGACACGAGACGATCCTCGTGGTCGAAGACGACCGGTTGGTGCGCGACTACGTGCTGGCGCAGCTGCACTCGCTCGGCTACGTCACCTTGCAAGCCGCCAATGCCGCGGAAGCGCTGGCGATCGTCGCGAGCGGCGCACGGTTCGACCTGCTGTTCACCGACGTCATCATGCCCGGCAAGATGAACGGACGGCAGCTCGCCGACGAGGTGCTGAAGACGCGTCCCGACCTCAGGGTGGTCTACACGTCAGGCTATACCGAGAACGCGATCATCCATCACGGCCGGCTGGATTCAGGCGTGCTGCTGCTGGCCAAGCCCTATCGCAAATCCGATCTGGCGCGGATCATCCGCAGGGCGCTGAGCAGTTGAGGTGAGCTCGCGTGGCCGGACGCCATGCAGCGTGCAACGCTGCTGTGCAGAGCCGGGCGCCACAATTGCGTACCGTGAAATTGGAGAGATGGGCCGCATCTCTGCAGCGCATCACGACGTGATGCACCGCGTCCAGGGCACGAGACCAGTTTACGACGCGCGCTGCGCTGCGGTCATCACGATGCGGATCAGGTCGGCCGCATTGCGGGCGCCGAGCTTTTTCATGATGTTGGCGCGGTGGTCCTCGATGGTGCGCGGGCTGATGCCGAGGGTGCGTCCGGCCTCCTTGTTGGAAGCGCCGGCAGCGAACTGTTCCAGCACCTCGCGCTCCCGGCGGGTCAGCGGCTCGCGTCCGGGGAAATGCAGCGAGCCGAATTTCGGCGAAGCATTCTCTGTCTGCCTGCGTGCATAAGCTCCGATCGCCTCGTCCAGCCGGCCGACGATCTCGCTGCCGCGGAACGGCTTCTCGATGAAGTCGAGCGCGCCGCTCTTGATGGCGCCCACCGCCATCGCGATGTCGCCCTGGCCGGAGATCATGAAGATCGGCGCGGGATAGTCTTCTCCGTGCAGTTCCTTGAGAATATCGAGGCCCGACTTCCCGGGAATGTGGACGTCGAGCAGCACGGCAGCCGGAGTGCGGCTTCGCGCGACGGACAGAAGTGCTGCGCCATCCGCAAAACAGATCACCTCATAACCTGCCGCCTTCAACACCATCGACAGGGTATCGCGAACAGCCGGGTCGTCATCGACCACGAAGATCTCACCACGGGAGCTTTGTTCGACCATGTGCCACGTCCATTCGCCAAGCCAAGTCGGCATTCAAGGACTCGCGTCCGCGCCTGATGTTACGGCTTTCGGCGCAGATTCGGCCCACCCGCATTTGTACGGGACATGAACTTAACGCACAAGTAGCGCTGAGGTGCCTTATTGCGGGGGACGGAGAATATCCATGCTAAATTACGCCGGCACACCCCCGCTCGCCGCGATGGCCGAAACTGACAGCCGTCAGTTGATCGCAGCCGAACTTCGTTCCCTCATCGCGCGCATCGACATCAGTCTGCGTCTGATCGACGCGGCGATAGAGACTGACGACGATAGCGCTATCGTGGACGCCGATTTGGGTTCCACCGAGATCGTCGTGCTCGACGATGTCACGCCCCGGTTTGCCACGGCGAGCGCGGCCCTCAATGCCTGCCGGGCAGAGCTCGGCCAGGCCCTTCAGAATCTGTCTGAATCCGGCGATCCCACTTAGACCGCGATCGGCCCGGCTGATGTGCCGCGGCCGATCGCATGGCAGCTACCCGCCTCAGGCGCGGTGCCGCTCCACGATCGCGTCGGTGGCGACGCCGCCCCAGGTATGGATCGTCGGCAGCCCCATCGCGGTCTTGCCGAGATTGGCGAGGCTGATGCGCAGCGCCGCGAGATCCAGCGGCTTCGGCAGGCTCTGAAGCTCGATCCCGACGGAGCGGGCGAAACTGCGGGCCGCGCTGCGGCGCTTGCCGTCCATGCCGCTGATCACGATCACCGAGCCCGAGAATTTCGCCGCCGCCATCTCGCGCAGCACGTCGATGCCGTCGCCGTCCTCCAGCACGAGGTCGAGCGTCACGCAGTCGAAGCGCGCAGCGCGCAACTTTTCGATGGCCTCCGCAACCGACGGCGCAACCGCGACTTCGTGGCCCGCCTGCTTGGCGGCGACCGTGATCAGGCTGCGCTGGGTGGCGTCGTCATCAACCACCAGGAGCTGAAGCGCGCGCCGTTCGGCGACGTCGGGCAGGTTTGACGGGATGGGAGAGAGAGAGCTTCTTGGCATGACCGGACCCTGATATTGCGACTGGTCGTTGATACACGGCGCGCGCTTAAGCCGCGTAAAGCCGGGCCAGCGAATTCGGTCGGATGTTTTCAGAAAATGTGAAGCAACGCCTCAGCAAAGCCCAGCACATTGCGCACGGCGATCACGCCACCGCATCATGGCCATTGGCCGCGCCGCGCTTCTTGCGATTCTTGCCGCGCAGGAACTGGATGTCCATCTCGGCGCCGTTGACGCGCACCAGCTCGCAGCGGCGGTAGGCAAGACCGGTGGACGACAGCAGCAGGAAGAACTCCTTCAGGTTCAGGCCCTGGATCGAGCCTTCCACCGTGAGGATGGCGTCGGTGTCGGAAATCGCATTGAGCGTGCAGTCGCGCCGCCACGTGCCGTCGATGGCCATGATGCAGACATCATAGCCCCGGCTGAACGTGACGCGCTCTGCACCTTTGCCATCCTCGGCCATATCTATCGTCCTGCCATCGCCATACGCGGGGCCGCACCATCAACCGGCTTCGCCGCCGCCGCACGCGGATCGTTCGGCTTGTAGAGCCCGCGGCGATCCGCAATCGGCCTGAACGTATCGGTCAATCCGACCACGGTTTCCGCGGCGCCGAGCACCAGGAAGCCGTCGGGCTCGATCTGACGGGCCAGGCGGTTGAAGATGTTGATCTTGGTCTCCTGATCGAAATAGATCAGCACGTTGCGGCAGAAGATGACGTCGAACGTGCCGAGGTGCGAGAAGTCCTGAAGCAGATTGAGCTGCCGGTGCTGGATCATCGCGCGCAATTCGGGATTGACCTGCCAGGTCTCGCCGGTCTGCTTGAAATGTTTCATCAGCATCTGGATCGGCAGACCGCGCTGCACCTCGAACTGGCTATAGACGCCGGCCTTGGCCTTCTCGAGCACTTCCTGCGAGAGGTCGGTCGCGACGATTTCGATGCGCCACCCGCTCAGCGCCGCGCTCATCTCCTTCAGCGTCATCGCCAGCGAATAGGGCTCCTGCCCGGTCGAGCCCGCGGCGCACCAGATCCGCACGCTGCGGCGACCGGCACGGGCCTTGAGCACTTCCGGCATGATGGTGTCGCGGAAATGATCGAACGGGACCTTGTCGCGAAAGAAGAAAGTCTCGTTCGTGGTCATGGCTTCGACCACGCTGGTGATCAGCGCGCTCGAACCACCCTGCAGCTTCTGTACGAGCTCGGGAATGCCGGAGAGCCCGGCCTTGCGCGCCAGCGGCAGCAAGCGGCTTTCGATCAGATATTGCTTGTCGGCGGACAGGTCGAGACCGGAGCGCTCTTTCAGCAACTTACGCAGATACTCGTAATCAGGCGCGTTCACAGGATACCTCTTGACGCTACTGGCAGGTGTATTCTCAGGCCGCGGTCTCTTCTTCGCGCTCGACCAGCCCGACTTCCTGGAACTTCGCCAACACGATTTCCTTGTCGAACGGCTTCATGATGTATTCGTTGGCACCGCCGCCCATCGCCTTGGTGATGTGGTCGATGCCGTTCTCGGTGGTGCAGAACACGACCTTGGGCTCTTCGCCGCCGGGCATGCGGCGCAGCGTGCCCAGGAACTGGAAGCCGTCCATGACAGGCATATTCCAGTCGAGCAGGATCGCTTCCGGCATCGCCTTCTTGCAATGGACCAGCGCTTCGACGCCGTCTTCCGCTTCGATGACTTGGAAGCCCAGCGCTTCGACGATGCGGCGCGCGACCTTGCGAACGATGCTGGAATCGTCAACCACCAAACAGGTCTTCATCTTGGATCTCCGGCTTAAATGTCTTTCGTGAAAGTTCAGGCAGCCATCATCTCGGGTGCGAGCTCGAGCACGCGATCGACGTCGAGGACGACCATGAGCTGGCCGTCGAGACGGTGGACGCCGCCGGCGAGCTT
>Ga0310811_10004781_pt1 | contig 17069 bp, 13 predicted proteins | sample YCmetagenome_FD_207642 | JGI IMG/M metagenome (GOLD analysis project Ga0310811, IMG submission 207642) | Soil microbial communities from experimental microcosm in Duke University, North Carolina, United States - YC | ecosystem: Engineered > Artificial ecosystem > Soil microcosm > Unclassified ...
TCACTATCATGGCTAAATCCGCGCGAGACACCGAAGCATCCCGCGACGGGGGTTTGTACATTTATCATGCACTGGCTTTTAGCACGCTGTTGAGTTCTCAAGAAACAGACGCACACCGTCGGGCGAACTATCGTTCCCTTCCGGGGCAACCCTTAAACCTTACTCCGAAGTTTCTTTCGTGTCAACTTCGTTTCCGGGAGCTTTCCGGAAGGTAGCGAAGCGACACGGCGGTCTCTCCAGACACCAAGGGTCATCCTCCGTCAGTCTGGTGGCCGCTAGGGCGCACGCGAGACCTTCGGAAGCTGGCTCCTCGGTGGCTCCCCGGATCTGGGTCCGCCTTCCGGCGTTCCGTCCCCTCGGGGCATGTAGAACTTTACGACTGGCGCGAAGCGCCGTCAAATCGAGGTTTGTACCCACTGACGTACCGCCACTAACCCTGCCAAAACGAACTTTCTTGTCTGGATACTGGCGGCGGGGTCAGGCGGCGCTACCGGCTGCGGGCCTTGTGCGGGCGGTAAGCCGACACGGTCGGTTCGTCGGCCACCCAGAAGCGCCAGTTCGTGTCGGCGCCTGCGCTTACCCCCACCCGCGGGCCGGCGCTGATCGTGCGCGACGCGCCCGTGCCAGCGCCACTGGCGGCCCCGCTTAGCCGCAGCGGGGAGGCGGGGTCACAGAAATCCAGGCCGTTCTGCGCGCGGTCGATCGCCAGCGCCTGACAGAGCCGGGCCGGGCCGCGCGCCAGCTCCCGGGCGGGAAGGACGCGCAACGGGGTCTGGTCGTCCGGCACCAAGCGACGCGCGCTGCGCCTGCGGCGCGCTAGGTCCTCGCCCGCAATCACCCGGCCCGCGCGGAGCAGGACCGCGTTGGCGGTGCCCGCGGGAAGGCAGACGACGTTCACGCAGAAGTGCATGCCGTACGTGAAGTAAACGTAGGCATAGCCCGGCGGGCCGTACATGACCGCGTTGCGGGGAGTCTTGCCCCGGTAGGCGTGGGACGCGGGATCCAGCTCGCCCGCGTACGCCTCGACCTCGGTTAGCTCTACCGCTACGACGCCCTCAGGTGTCTCGTGCGCCAGCACGCAGCCGAGCAAGGCCGGCGCCACTTCGGGCGCCGGCCTATCGAAGAAGTCCCTAGGAAGGGGCTCCACGGCATCAGGAAAACCCTTGTCCACTCGCTACACCTAACTAGTAACGCAGCGCACGGCACCTCGCGGCGGGTGTGGGGATGTCCGGGGTGTGAGGGGTGTCCGGGCGTGGGGGGCATGAGGCGTGTCCCCCACGCCGGGGGTACGGAATAACCAGTAACGCAACGCACGCCCTCCGTCGGGGGGTGTGGGGGGTGTCCCCTCACACCAGGGGGTACGGGGGGTCGTCCCCCCGGGCGAGCAGGCCTGATGATGGCGCCCGATACGATGGCGGTTTGTGCCATCGGGCGCCATCATCAGGCGCCGCCTGCCGCGGCCCAGGCGGCACCGTTGTCCACGGTGGTGCGCAGCGCGGTCATTTGCTCGGCGACCCGGTCCGGGGCCGTGCCCCCGAAGCCCTTGCGGGCGGCGAGCGCGCCTTCAACGGTCAGCACCACGCGGACGTCCGGCGTCAGGTACGGGGAGACCTTAGCCAGATCCTCGTCGGATACCTCGTCAAGCGCGACGTCGTTCACCTGGCACCAGACCACGAGGTGCCCGACGATCTCGTGGGCCTCGCGGAACGGCACGCCGCGCTGCACCAGGTACTCGGCCAGGTCCGTGGCGAGCGTGAAGCCGGCCGGGGCGAGCTCGCGCAGCCGCTTGCCGTTGATGCGCAAGGTCGCGATCAGCCCCGCCATCGCCGGGAGCACGAGCAGCAGCGTGTCGACGGCGTCGAATACCGGCTCCTTGTCCTCCTGCAGGTCCCTGTTGTAGGTCAGCGGGAGACCCTTGAGGGTGGTGAGCAGGCCGGTGAGGCCGCCGATGAGGCGACCCGCCTTGCCCCGGGCGAGCTCGGCGACGTCTGGGTTCTTCTTCTGCGGCATGATCGATGACCCCGTGGCGTAGGCGTCGTCGATCTCGATCCAGGCGAACTCCTGCGAGGACCAGAGCACGATCTCCTCGCCGAGCCTGGACAGGTGCACGCCGATCAGCGCGGCTGCGAAGCAGAACTCGGCCGCGAAGTCCCGGTCGGCGACGGCGTCCATCGAGTTCGGCGCGGCCGCGGCGAAGCCAAGCTCGCTGGCGAACTGGCGCGGGTCGATTGGCAGCGACGAGCCGGCCAGCGCGCCCGCCCCGAGCGGGCTAACCGACGCCCGGTCGTCCCAGTCGCGGAGGCGGCTCACGTCCCTGGTGAACGCCTGCACGTGCGCGAGCAGTTGGTGGGCGAAGAGAACCGGCTGCGCGTGCTGCAGGTGCGTCATGCCGGGAGCGGGCAGGTCGCCGCTCGCTTCCGCCTGGGCGATCAACGCTGTCTGCAACTCGGCCAGCCGGGAGACAACAAGCCGCGCGTGATCGCGCAGGTACAGGCGCAAGTCGGTGGCCACCTGGTCGTTGCGGCTCCGCCCGGCGCGCAACTTACCGCCGAGCGAGCCGAGCCGTTCCAGCAGCCCGCGCTCAAGCGCGGTGTGCACGTCCTCGTCGGCAACCGTTGGCCGGAAGCTGCCGTCCTCGACCGCCTCGTCCAGGTCATCGAGGGCGGCGAGCATCGAGTCGGCCTCGGCATCGGTCAGCAAGCCGGCCCGGTGCAGCATCCGGGCGTGCGCGCGGGACGCGAGCAGGTCGTACCGGGCGAGCCGCCAGTCGAAGTGCACGCTGAGCGACAGCCGCGCGAGCGCGTCCGCGGGCCCGCCCTCGAACCGACCGCCCCACAACCGCGTCGCCGGCCCACTGGTTGGCTGCTCGCCCGTTCCCATCTGTCCCACCTGTCTCACGTCCAATGATTGTTGACACCGCTACTACACCTTATTTGCCGCCCGCCGGTTAGCGGCGGCGGTCGGCCAGGGCCAGGAACTCGGCAGCCAGGGCGGCACCGCCTGCCGGGTCGCGCGTGATGACCAGGACCGTGTCGTCGCCCGCGACCGTGCCCAGGATCGCCGGCCAGGCGGTGTGGTCGATCGCGGAGGCGAGGAACTGCGCCGCACCCGCCGGGGTGCGCAGCACCACGAGGTTGGCGCTGGCCTCCGCCGAGGTCAGCAGTTCCTTGAGGTACCTGACCAGGCGGGACGAGGCCGCGCCGCGGCTCGCCGCCGGCTCGCCTGGCACCGGGGCCGCGTCCGCGCCGCTCGCGTCAGCGGCGCTCCCAGGCGAGGTGCCCGCCAGGCTCTCGCCTGCGCCCGTGCCCGCGGTCACCGGGCTGCCCGCGCCCCACTCGGGTGCGCGGGTGTCCGGTCCTGCCGCCCCTGCGGCTTCCCCTCCTGGCGAGGATGCGGGGGCTTCCGAAGAAGGCCGGGACCGTTCTGGATAACTAAAAGCGGTTCCGGCAGGGGAACCGTGGCCGCCTGGATCGCCCGGCAGGGCGTAGACCAGGGTGCCGTCGGCGGCGCGCAGGCGCACGACGCCGAGCTCGTCCAGGTCCCGGGAGAGCGTCGCCTGGGTGACGTGCATGCCGGCGTACTGGCCGAGCAGGCTCGCTAGCTGCTCCTGCGAGTGCACTTGCTCACGGGCCAGGATCGTGACGATCCTGGCCTGCCGCGCGGCCTTCGTCGCTGGCGCGGGCTGCCGTGCCTGGGACGGACCTTTCTGTCCCGCCATCAGCAGCGGCCCGCGGTTCGGTTCACCGGCTGGCCGGCCGGGTGGGGAGTCGGCGCTGTCATGCGGCCAAGGTACCCCCGCCGGCCGTCATGAGCGGTCCAGAAGCCAGGCGAGGAGGGCCTTCTGCGCGTGCAGCCGGTTCTCCGCCTGGTCCCAGACCACGCTGGCGGGGCCGTCGAGCACCGCTGCGGTGATCTCCTCGCCGCGGTGCGCGGGCAGGCAGTGCAGCACGATCGCGTCCGGGCCGGCCAGCGACAGCAGGTCGTCGTTGACCTGAAAGGGCGTGAGCGCCGCGGTGCGCTCGGGGGCGTCCGCCATGCCCATCGAGACCCAGACGTCCGTCGCCAGCACGTCCGCGCCCTTGGCCGCCAGCGCGGCGTCGTCGAGGACGGCCGCCGAGCCGCCGGTCTGAGCGGCGATCTCCTGGGCCTTGGCGACAATCGCCGGGTCGGGCTGGTACCCGGCCGGCGACGCGACCCGCACGTGCATCCCGGCGGTCGCACCGCCGAGCAGGTAGGAGTGCCCCATGTTGTTCGCGCCGTCACCCACGTAGGTGAGGGTGCGGCCAGCCAGCGACCCCAGCCGCTCGACCACCGTTTGCAGGTCGGCGAGGATCTGGCAGGGGTGGAACTCGTCGGTCAGCGCGTTGATCACCGGGACGGTGGAGGCCTGGGCGAGTTCCTCGATGCGCTCCTGGCCCGCGGTGCGCCAGGTGATCGCGGCGACCTGCCGGGAGAGCACCCGGGCGATGTCCGCGATCGTCTCGCCGCGCCCGATGTGCGTCTTGGTGGTGTCGATCTCGAGCGGCAGGCCGCCGAGTTCGCCGACGCCCACGGTGAAGGAGACACGGGTGCGCAGGCTCGGCTTGTCGAAGAGCAGGGCGACCGCCTTCGGCCCGGCGAGCGGACGGAACGCCTGGCGGTCCGCCTTCATCGCCTTCGCCAGGTCAAGGACCTCAGCCTGCTCGGCCGGGGTGAGGTCGTCGTCGCGGAGGAAGTGCCGTGGCATGGTTACGCCTTCTGCTCGTGGACCTGGGTCAGGATCGCGGGCAGCGCCTCGACGAACCCGGTGGCCTCTGCCTGGGTGAGGATCAGCGGCGGGGCGACCCGGACCACGTCCGGCTGCACCGCGTTGACGAGGAACCCGGCCTGCCGTGCCGCGGTGTTCACCTGCGGCGCCAGCTCTTCGGTGAGGACGGCGCCGAGCCAGAGGCCCGAGCCCCTGACGCCTTGCAGCAGCGGGTGGTCGATCGCTGCGATGCCGTTCGCCAGCGTCTCGCCGACGGCCTTGACGTTCTCGAGCAGGTCGTCCTTCTCGATCGTGTCGAGCACCGCCAGGGCGGCGGCGCAGGCGATCGGGTTGCCGCCGAAGGTGGAGCCGTGGTCGCCGGCGACGAGCGCGCCGCCGGCCTCGCCGAAGCCGATGCAGGCACCGATCGGCAGGCCGCCGCCCAGGCCCTTGGCGAGGGTCAGCACGTCGGGAGTGACGCCCTCGGCCTGGTGGGCGAACCACGAGCCGGTCCGGCCGATGCCGGACTGGATCTCGTCGAGCACGAGGAGCGCACCCGCCGCGTCGCAGGCCTGCCTGGCCGCGGCCAGGTAGCCGGCCGGGGCCGGGATCACGCCGCCTTCGCCCTGGGTCGGCTCGAGGATGACGCCGGCCACCTGGTCGTCGACGGCGTTCGCGAGAGCGTCCGCGTCGCCGTACTCAACCCAGCGGACCTCGAAGCCGAACGGCTCGAACGGCGCCCGGATGGACTCCTTGCCGGTAATGGCGAGGGCGCCCATGGTCCGGCCGTGGAAGCTGTGGTCCGCCGCGACCATGACAGGCCTGCTTTTAGCGCTGTGCTTGCGCCGGACGAGCTTGAGCGCCGCCTCGTTGGCCTCGGTGCCCGAGTTGCAGAAGAAGACGCGAGCGTCTTGGTGCAGCAGGCCGCGGAGTTTCTCGGCGAGCAGGACGCCCGGCTCGTGGAGGAACAGGTTGCTAGTGTGGGCGATCTTCGCTACCTGGTCGTTCACCGCGCTGACGATGGCGGGGTGCGCGTGGCCGAGCGCGGAGACCGCGATGCCGGCGATCAGGTCGAGGTAGCGGTTGCCGTCGACGTCCCAGACGTGGCTGCCCTCGCCGCGGGCCAGGGCCAGCGGGGGGACCCCGTAGTTGCCCATCATCGCGGCCTCGAACCGCTGCCTGAGTGCCTCGCTCTGGCTCATTGCGTCTCTCCTTGCAGTTCTGGGGCCGAGAGGACCATCGTGCCGATGCCGGAGTCCGTGAAGACCTCAAGCAGGATCGCGTGCTGGAGGCGGCCGTCGAGGACGTGCGCCCTTGGCACGCCGCCCTTCACGGCGGTGAGGCAGGCTTCCATCTTGGGGATCATGCCGGCGGACAGGGTGGGGAGCAGCTTCTCCAGGTCGTCGGCGTCGAGCTGGCTGATGACCTCGTCCGAGTTCGGCCAGTCCCGGTAGAGGCCCTCGACGTCGGTGAGCACGACCAGCTTGGCCGCCCCGAGCGCGACGGCGAGGGCCGCGGCGGCCGTGTCGGCGTTGACGTTGTAGACCGCTCCGTCGCCGTCACCGCGGGCGACGCTGGAGATGACCGGGATGCGGCCGTTGTCGAGCAGGGCGTGGACCATCGAGGCGTCGACCTCGGTGATCTCGCCGACCAGGCCGATGTCGACCGACTGGCCGTCCACGCTCGCGAACTTGCGCTCGGCGGTGAACAGGTTGGCGTCCTCGCCCGACAGGCCGACCGCGAACGGGCCGTAGCGGTTGATGAGGCCGACGATGTCCTTGTTGACCTTGCCATTGAGCACCATCCGGACCACGTCGATGGTCTCTTCGGTGGTGACGCGCAGCCCGGCGGTGAACTCCGACTCGATGCCAAGCCGGTCGAGGTGCCCGGTGACCTGGGGGCCGCCGCCGTGCACGACGACGGGCCGGAGCCCGGCGTGCTTGAGGAACACCAGGTCCTGGGCGAACCCGGCCCGCAGTTCGTCGGCGGTCATCGCGTGCCCGCCGTACTTGATGACGACGGTTTCCCCGTGGAAGCGGTCGAGCCAGGGCAGCGCCTCGATGAGCGTGCCCGCCTTGACGGTCGCGGCGGACCTGCGGGCGGAGTCTTTGTCCTGTTGGATGACGATCGTCATGTGGAGTACGCCGAGTTCTCGTGGACGTAGGCTTCGGTCAGGTCGGTGGTGAGGATGACCGCGCTGTGCGGGCCCGCCGACAGGTCGACGGTGATCGTGACGTCCTTGCCCGTCAGGTCGACCTTCGAGCGGTCGTCACCTGGCGCGCCGGCCCGGCAGACCCAGACGCCGTTCATCGCGACGTTAAGCCGGTCGGGGTCGAAGACCGCGTCGGTGGTGCCGACCGCCGACAGGACCCGGCCCCAGTTCGGGTCCGAGCCGGCCAGGGCACACTTAAGCAGGTTGTTGCGGGCGACGCTGCGGCCGACGGTGACGGCGTCGGCCTCGCTCGCCGCGCCGATTACCTCGATCGTGACGTACTTGGAGGCACCCTCGGCGTCGCGCTGCAACTGGCGGGCCAGGTCCGCGCAGACCTCGGTGAGTGCCCGGGTGAATTCCTTGTGGTCGGGCTTGATGCCAGACGCGCCGCTGGCCATGAGCAGCACGGTGTCGTTGGTGGACATGCAGCCGTCGGCGTCGAGGCGGTCGAAGGTGACGGCGGTGGCGCTGCGCAGCGCCGCGTCGAGTTCCTGCGCGGTGAGGTCGGCGTCGGTGGTGAGTACCACGAGCATCGTGGCCAGGGCCGGGGCGATCATGCCCGCGCCCTTTGCCATGCCGCCGATGCTGTAGCCGTCCGGCCGCCTGAAGGCGATTTTCACGACGGTGTCGGTGGTGCGGATCGCGTCGGCGGCGTGCACTCCCCCGCCCCTGTCGGCCTCGGCGACGGCGGCGTCCACGGCCGGCAGCAGCTTGTCCATCGGCAGCCGCTCGCCGATCAGGCCGGTGGAGCAGACCACGATCTCCCCGGCGGAGTCGGTCAGGGCCGCGGCGAGGCGCTCCGCCGTGGCGTGCGTGTCCTGAAAGCCGGCCGGTCCGGTGCAGGCGTTGGCGCCGCCGGAGTTGAGCACGACGGCGCGCACCCGGCCGCCGCTGACGACCTGACGGGACCACTTGACCGGGGCCGCGTGCACCCGGTTGGTCGTGAAGACGGCGGCGGCGGCCCGGGACGGCCCGTCGTTGATGACGACGGCGACGTCCCGGTCGCCGGAGGCCTTCAGTCCGGCGGTCACGCCGGCGGCCCGGAAGCCGAGTGGGGCTGTCACACTCATGGCGCTACTCCGTGGGTGGTCAGGCCTGCCGTCTCCGGGAGGCCGAGCATGAGGTTGGCGATCTGGACGGCCTGGCCGGCCGCGCCCTTGCCGAGGTTGTCGGTGGTGGAGATGACGACGGCGCGGCCCGCGTGGAGGTCCGCGGCGACCTGCACGTGCGCCCCGTTGGACCCGTATACAGCGGCGGTGACCGGCCACTGGCCCTTGGGGAGCAGGTGGACGAACGGGCTGCTGGCGTAGGCGTCGGCGAAGGCGGCGCGCAGCACGCTGGCCGGCTCCGCGCTTGCGGCGACCGCTGGGGTGAGCCGCGCCGTGGACGTGGCGAGGATGCCACGCGGCATCGGGGCCAGCGTCGGGGTGAACGAAAGCGTCACGCTGCCCGGCTCCGGGAGGACCTCGGCCAGGGCCTGCTCGATCTCCGGGGTGTGCCGGTGGGTGCCGCCGACCTTGTACGCGGACATCGACCCCATGACCTCGCTGGCGAGGAGGTCATAGCGAAGCGAGCGCCCGGCCCCTGAGGTGCCCGAGGCGGCGACGACCACGATGTCCGCCGGCTCGACCAGGCCCGCGTGCAGCAGCGGGGCGAGGGCGAGGATCGACGTGGTGGCGTAGCAGCCGGGGGCGGCGACCGTCCGCGCGGCCTTGATCTGCTCCTTGGCTCCGGGAAGCTCAGGCAATCCGTAGGCCCACCGGCCGGCGTAGGTGACGTCGCCGTAGAACTGGTGCCAGGCGTCTTGGTCGCCAAGCCGGAAGTCGGCCGACAGGTCGATGATGCGCGCGCCCGGCAGCTGCGCCGCCAGGGCGGCGGACTCACCGTGCGGCAGGCCCATGAAGACCAGCTCGGCGTCACCGAGCGTCTCTACCGTGGTGGCGGTGAAGTTCTTGCCGTCGAACGCCGGGTGACCGGTGAGGTTCGGGTGGATCGAGGTGATTGGCTTGCCTGCGCTGCTGCCGGCGGACACCGCCGCGATCTCCAGGTCGGGGTGCCCGGCCAGCAGACGGAGGAGTTCCCCGCCCGCGTAACCGCTGGCCCCTGCCACAGCGACCCGTATGCCCATGCTGATGCCTCCTTCTCCCTGAGAAAGTATGCATCTCATCGCATGAATATGCAAGATGGTATCGTGACCGGGTGCGGGGCGTGACGAGGTGGATAGTAGCCGTGATCGTTGGGAGTGCCGGGCTTGGGCTGGCCGGGTGCTCGTCGGGCCCGCCGACCGGATCCGCCGGGACGTCCTGCGGGAGCACCACCACCGCCGCGGGCGTTCCCGTCAAGATCGACGTCTCGAAGGGGACCGTGGACTGCGCCGCCGTGCTGCGGGTCGAGGCGGCGTACGCGACCGCGATCCGGAAGGGCGAGCTGCGCGGCAACGGCGGCGGGGCGCCGGTGGCCGTCAACGGCTGGACGTGCGAGTCATTCTCGGCCGCGCAGGCGCTGCAGACCGGGCAGGCGTCGGAGTGTCACACGGCGAACGCGGTGGTGGTCGCGGTGCTGTCGCCGCCGTCCGCGTCGGCGGGCAGCTGAAGCACGTCGCCCAGCCGGCCGACGCCGTCGACGCCGTCGAGGCCGACGCCGTCGAGGCCAGCGTCATCCAGCGCCGCGGCGCGGTGCTGGCCGGACTGCCAGAAGCCGGAGGCGTCCGCCTCAGGGCGGACCGCGCTCAGCCCCCGGCTGGTGCTGATCATCTGCACCTGGTCCCGGCCGGACGCCTTCGCCCGGTACAGCGCGGCGTCCGCCGCCGCGAGGAGTTCGGTCAGCTCCCGGTTTGACCCGGCGTCCAGGGCCGCCACCCCGATCGAGACCGTGACGGCGACCGGCTCGCCGCCCGGGCTGACGATCGGCAGCCGGGCGATGTGCGCGCGGACCCGCTCGGCGATGCGCAGGGCGTCCACCGCACGGGTCTGCGGGAGCAGCATCACGAACTCCTCGCCGCCGAACCGGCCGGCCAGGTCGTACTTGCGCAGGACGCCGGTCATCTCGTCCGCGATGCCACGCAGCACCTCGTCGCCCACCAGGTGGCCATAGGTGTCGTTGATCTGCTTGAACCGGTCCAAGTCGAGCAGCGCCACGGCAAGGGGCGAGGAGGTGCGGACGGCGCGGGCAACCTCGGCTTCCGCCTCGCGTTCCCAGGTGGCCGCGTTGAGCAGGCCAGTCTTCGAGTCGGCCCGCGCATCGTTGAGCAGCTGCGCGTGCCGGAAGGAGCGCTGCAGGAGCGTCGTCAGGGGAAGCGCGATGATCAGCGTGAACTCGCTCATGGTCATGCCCACGGCGACGAGCAGGGCGGCGCACAACTCGGTGGCGTCGTTGTGCAGCGTCTCCTTGTTGAACAACTCGCCCTTGAGTAGTGCCTCCGGGTTGTCCAGCTTGAGAACCGCCGCGATCAACCCCTGGTTGACCGTCCACTGGGTGACCGCGCCCGCTCCGGCGGCCACCAGCCATACGGCGGTGTGGTGGAACAGGTAGACCCTCGGGTCAGTACCGCGCGGCAGGATGCCCATGTAGACCAAGCGGGCGCAGCCGTAGGCGATGCCAAGCGCCGCGACGGTGTACACCCGCTTGTAGATGGGCGCTCGCTTAACTCGCCACTGGGACAGGGTGATCCTGATCGCCGGGACGATCAGCGCGTACATGCCCGGCAGCAGGAACACGATCGGGAGCTCCCAGACCGCGTAGACGTCCTTCACCACGCCCGTAGGCTCGCTGGCCCGGCGCGTCATCTCGACCGAGAAGGCTCCGCAGCCGAGCAGCGCGGCGAACAGCACAAGGTCCGACCCGCGCACGTGGAAATGCGTCGCGCGGATGGCGATCCAGCTCAGGTATCCGCAGGTAACCGCGAGCCACAGCACCAGCAGCGGGCGGCGCACCGACCAGATGGCCCAACCCTGGACGCGAGGCATTCCGTGCCTAAGCACGGCACGACGCGCGTGATCCATCTGACCTCCCTGGCTTGCACGATGTATTCCGACGGCGTCCGGGCTGAGCACGCCGAATAGCGCAACGTGCGGTGCTAACCCCACATTGTCACAGATTTCACGTGCGCATTGTCAAAACGCGGCTACCTACCGACAGCGGACCCTTGCCTCGCGGAGTGCCGCGAGTGCGCGAAAACGCCTGCGGTGCAAGCGATTGCAGCCACCGCCGCGGACTTGCGCTCTTGCAGTCCGTAACCAAAATGTTACCTTCCTCTATTCCTCAGGCCGGCCCTGGCGGATGCTGGCATGCTCATGGACGCGCGGCCACAATCACCAGAAATACGGACCAACGCGATTATCTGGAGATTTCGGGCAGATGGTTGGAAAAGGTCCCGCCCCGTCGAGAGGAGGGCGGCATGGGAACGACCGGCTGGGCGTAGCAGAGACGCGCGGGCCCGCCGCTCCGGATTGCTGGAGCGGCGGGCCCTGTGCGTGTCGCGGTGCGGCCTGGTTTACGTCCGCAGGACCGCGCCGGTGGCGCGGGCGGCCTCGGCTACCGCGGCGTCGCGGGCGGCTGTCGCCTCGGCGGCGGTGAGGGTCCGGTCGGGCGCGCGCAGCCGCAGCGTGTAGGCGAGGGACTTGCGGCCTTCGCCGAGCTGGGCCCCGGTGTAGACGTCGAAGAGCCGCACGTCCTCGAGAAGCTCGCCCGCCCCGGCCCGGAGCGCGGCCACCACGTCGGCGGCGGGCACGTCCTCTGGCACCACGAGCGCCACGTCCTGCGTCGCCAGCGGGTAGGCGGGCAGCGCCGGGCCCCGCACTGGCTCAGCCGCCGCCGCGGCGGCCGAGAGGACGGCGAGGTCGAGCTCGAACGCGCTCGTCCGCGGCGGCAGGCCGTACGCGGCGATCACACGAGGGTGCAGTTCGCCCGCGTGGCCAGCCAGCCACTCGTGCTCCTGCCCCCCGCTCGTGACCCGGACGTACAGGGCGGCGCACCGGCCTGGGTGCCATGGGGCCTCAGCCGCCTGCCGGACGACGAAGGACAGGTGGCTCACCGCGCCTACCTGGCGGGCCGCCTCGATGGCGTCCGCCCATGTCTCCGCCCGCCCCGGGCCCCACCAGCCGGGCAGCTCGCGGTTGCCCGCGAGGACGCCGGCGACGTGCTGCGGCTGGTCGGGCAGCGCGGCGGCCAGGGTTGCCAGCTCCGCCTCGGTCGGCCCCCGGTTGGTGGCGAGGATCGGCGCGATCCCGGACGAACCAGGGCGCGGCAGGAACACCTGGCCCGTCTCGAACAGAGAGATGTCAGCGAAACCCCGGCCGATGTTCCGGACCAGGGTGCGGAACAGGCCGGGCAGCAGCGTCGTGCGCAGCTGCGGCTGGTCCTCGCTCAGCGGGTTCGCGACCTTGACCGCGGGGCGACGCGGGTCCTCGGCGCCGAGCATGAGGCTGTCCGCATCGGTCGCCGGGGCGAACGGCTCGGCGTGCACCTCGACGAAGCCCGCCCCGGCGAGCGTGCGGCCGATGGCCCGCACCGCACGCTGGCGTTCGGTCAGGCCCCGGCCCGCCGTGGCGCGCGGCTGCCTGACCGGGAGGTTGGCGTAGCCTTCCAGGCGGATGACCTCTTCGGCTAGGTCAGCGGCGTCGGTGAGGTCCGGGCGCCACGACGGCGGCGTGACCAGCAGGATCATGTGCTGGCGGTCGTGCTTGCCGTACTCGTGGTGCTCTGGCCCTGTGGTTGCCGGCCCTGTGGTTGCCGACATTGTGTTCGTCAGCACCGGGTCCGCGCGCCAGGGGGCGATCGTCGGCATTTCGGTGGCCGGGGTGCTCCGCACCTCGCAGCCGACCTCCTGCAGCCGTGCCACGACGGTGTCCATGCCGTAGACGACGCCGGCCACGCGGTCCGGGTAGTCGGCCGCCAGCTGGATCGTCACTGGCGCGACGGGCACCTGGGCGTGCGTGGCGCCGGGCACGACCGTCGCGCCGCCGAGCCGGGCGAGCAGCGCGGCGGCGCGGGCGGTGGCCCGCAGCGGGAGCTCGCGGTCGGTGCCGCGCTCGAAGCGGTAGGACGCCTCGGAGTGCAGCCGGTGCCTGCGGGACATCTTCGCGGTGCCGACGTCGCTGAAGTGCGCGCCTTCGATAACGATGTCGGTGGAGTCATCATCGATCTCGGTCGCGAGGCCGCCCATCGTGCCCGCCATGGAGATCGGGCCGCTGTCGTCGGTGATGAGGATGTCGGCCTCGTTCAGCGTGCGGGTGACGTGGTCCAGGGTCTCCAGCGTCTCGCCCTTGCGCGCGCGCCGCACCACGATCGTGCCGGTGAGCTTGGCCCGGTCGAAGGCGTGCAGCGGCTGGCCGAGCTCGAGCATGAGGTAGTTGGTCACGTCGACCGCGAGGGAAACCGACCGCATGCCACTGCGGGCGAGGCGGACCTGCATCCACAGCGGCGTCCGCGCGCTCGGGTCGAAGCCGCGGACCTCGCGGAGCACGAACCGGTCGCAGGCGGTCGGGTCGGCGATCTCGGCCGGCCATGGGCGCGCAGCTGGGGACTCAGCGTCGCCGTCCATGCCCGAGGCGTCCTCGCCGGGAACGAACGTCTGCGCCGGGTCCGTGTACGGGACCTGGTAGGCGCTGGCGAGCTCGCGCGCCACGCCCCTGATGGACACGGCGTAGCCGCGGTCGGGGGTGACGGTGATCTCGAGGACGTCGTCCTTGAGTCCGGCGTACTTCGTGAAGTCGACGCCGAGCGGGGTGTCCGGCGGCAGGATCAGGATGCCGCTGTGGTCCTCCCCGATGCCGAGTTCGTCGACCGCGCAGATCATGCCCTGCGACACGCGGCCGTACTTCTTCGCCGCCGTGATCTCGAAGCCGCCAGGCAGCACGGCGCCGACCGTGGCGAACGCGACCCGGTCGCCCGCGGCGAAGTTAGTGGCGCCGCAGATGACGCCGGTCAGCGTCTCCGGGTCCTGCGCCAGTTCCGCGTCGGTCGTCGCGACGCGGCAGTAGCGGATCGGCTTCTTGAACTCGGTCAGTTCCTCGATGGTGATCACCTGGGCGGTGATCACGCCGTGCACGTCGTGGCCGACTTGCTCGACCGCCTCCACCTCAAGGCCGGCCTGCGTCAGGCGGCGGCCGACCTCAAGGGCGTCATACGGCGCAGGGATGGGGGCGTACTCCCGCAGCCAGGAAACTGGTACTCGCATCGTTGCTCAGATCTCCGTCCCGAACGCCCTGCTGAACCGCACGTCACCGTCGTAGGTGTCGCGGATCTCGTTGATGCCGTTCGCGAGCATCAGCGACCGCTCGACGCCGAGACCGAACGCGAACCCGCTGTAGCGGTCGGGGTCGATGCCGCAGGCCACCAGGACCCGCGGGTTGACCATGCCGCAGCCGGCGATCTCGATCCAGCCGCTCGACTTGCAGGTGCGGCAGGGGTCGGCGCCCGGCTTGGTGGAAGCGCCCCGGCAGACGTGGCATTCCATGGACACGTCGCCGGACGGCTCGGTGAACGGGAAGTAGTCCGGCCGCAGCCGCGTCTTGAGCCCCGCGCCGAACAGCGCGTCGACGAACGCCTGGATCGCGCCGCGCAAGTCGGCCATGGTGAGGCCCTCGTCTACCGCCAGGCCTTCGATCTGGTAGAAGACCGGCAGGTGGGTGGCGTCGAGTGCCTCGTTCCGGTAGACCTTGCCCGGGCTGACGACGTACAGCGGCAGCGGGCGGGTCAGCAGGGACCTGATCTGCACCGGCGAGGTGTGGGTGCGCAGCACCAGGCCGGACCGCGTGCCCTCCGGTGCGTCCGCGGGCGGCGCGACGAACAGCGTGTCCTGCATCTCCCGCGCGGGGTGGTCTGGCGGGATGTTCAGGGCGTCGAAGTTGTACCACTCGGCTTCGACCTCGGGCCCCTCGGCGACCTCGTAGCCCATCGCGACGAACACGTCGGCGAGCTTGTCGGCGATCATGGTCACGGGGTGGCGGGCGCCTTGCTGCGCCCGGTCGTACGGCAGGGTGACGTCGACGCGCTCGGTAATCAGGACCTGCTCGTCGCGGTCGCGCTCAAGTTCGTCCTGGCGCTCCTTCAGCGCGTCCCTGACCTTGGCCGTCGCCGCGCCGACGCGGCGGCCGGCGTCGGCGCGGGCCTGCGGCGGCAGCGCGCCGATCTCAGCCCGGGCCAGCGACAGCGGCGCCTTGTCCCCGGCGTGCGCGATGCGGGCTTCCTTCAGCTCGTCCAGGGTCTGCGCCCCGGCGATCGCATCGAGCGCGGCCTGCGTGGCGCGCTCCACTTCTTCGGCCGTCAAGGCGGTCACCTCGACTGGGTCATAGTTCTTATTGGGTGCGGACATCTTTTGCTTCCTCGGTCATCAGCGGCTGACTGCAATGGGCCCGCCTGCGCGGCGGGAAGGTCCGCAGTGGTACCGATGGTCAAGATCAAAACCGTGATCCAGAACGGGTTCTGGTTGAACGGGAACCGGCACACTGAACCCTACCGGGTGGCGGCTCTCGGCCCTGCCCGGACCTGCATGCGGAGTACGGGGATCGTCCCCCCGGGGCTGCTGGTCGCCCGCGGTACCTGCCTGTCGTCGCGGAACGGCCTGCGCCGTTTACGCGATCGGGGTGCCCGCGGGCAGGGTAAATCGAAACTCCGCGCCGCCGCCGGGCGCGCGGGTCACGGCGATCTCGCCGTTCATCGCCTCGATGAGGCCCTTGACGATGTAGAGGCCGAGGCCGGTGCCGCCGCGCCGCTTGCCACGCCAGAACTGGCGGAACACCCGCAGCGCCATCTCCGGCGGTATGCCCTCGCCCTGGTCTCGCACGGATACGACGATCGCTTCCTGATCGCCGCTTACGCGCGCACGCCGCACCATGATCGTGACGATACCAGCCCCGTGCCTGACGGCGTTCTCCACGAGGTTGCCGAGGATCTGGTCGATCTTGTCGGCGTCAAGCCAGGTCTCCGGGAGGTCGTTGGCTTCCTCCAGGCGGAACCGGTCCTCGGGGTCGCCGGACGCGACCCGGCCGGCGATGATCTTGCGGGCGCGCTCGGGGACGTCGACGAGCTGCCTGCGGACCTCCATGCGGCCCGACTCGATGCGGGACACGTCAAGCAACTCGGTGATCAGCCGGGTGACGCGGTCGGCGTCGGCGTTGACCGTTTCGAGCATGACGCGCTTCTGGTCGTCGTTGAACCGTGACCACTTGGCGAGCAGGGTCGCGGTGAAGCCCTTGACCGACGTCAGCGGGGCCCGCAGTTCGTGCGCGACCGTAGAGACCAGCTCCGCGCGGCTGCGCTCAAGCCTGGCCCGCTGCTGCGCGCCGCGCAGGGTGATCATCAGGCGGCGCACCGGGCCGGAGCGGCCGTCGCGCACGTAGCCGACCGAGACGAGCAATTCGGTGTTATCCCGGGGGGACGCCCCCCCGGAATCCCCCGCTGAGCCCTCACCCAGGACCAGGCTGCGTTCCGGGTGCCGTGTCCTGGTGGCGAGGCCGTTGTAGGGGTCAACGAACATCCACCAGTCGCGGCCGTCGTCGTCCCGGAAGGGCAGCACGTCGTAGACGTACTTGCCGATGGCCTGCTCCGCGGGGATGCCGGTGAGCCGGACGGCGGCGCGGTTGTAGACGACCACGCGCCCGGTCTCGTCCGCGACCACCAGGCCGTCGGGCAGTTCGTCGGCGACCAGGGCCTGGGCATCGGCCAGCGACTGCGCCGTCAGAGGGGGAGGGGCGGCCGCGGCAGCGGCACTTCCGGGCACGGCGGAGCTGGCCTGGGGGGATGACCCCGCCAAGCCCTCCCGAGAGGACGCGGCGGGCGCCGCGCCCGTGGCACGGCGCGGTCCGCCGGGTGCCTCACGGCCCGGTCTGTTGTCCTCCACGGCGTTGATGCCTCCGTCCAGCAGGGGGCGCACCGGGCGGCCATGGCTGGCTCGATCGCGATGCGAGTGACGGAATGTGATCAGACTCTAGCGCGTTTACCCGCCCGCACGACAGTACCCACGTCGCGGGATTTCGCTACGTCATAGCGCAAATACCCTATGCGAGGATTCTTCTGTCGCCTTTTGAGCGTGCAACGCGATGTAATCATAATGCTTCGCGGATAAGAACATGACAGTGCTCCCCCCGGGGGAATGATCCCCCCGGGGACCCCCCAAAACATGGGGGAGTC
>Ga0310811_10004783_pt1 | contig 17062 bp, 16 predicted proteins | sample YCmetagenome_FD_207642 | JGI IMG/M metagenome (GOLD analysis project Ga0310811, IMG submission 207642) | Soil microbial communities from experimental microcosm in Duke University, North Carolina, United States - YC | ecosystem: Engineered > Artificial ecosystem > Soil microcosm > Unclassified ...
CATCCGCCCGCTGCTAAAAAAGCCCCTTATTCAGCTCTCCAATGGTGAGAACAAACGGGTCCAGCTGGCAATTGCCCTTTTAAATAAGCCCGAATTGCTCATATTGGATAACCCTTTCCTTGGACTCGATACTGAAGGCCGGGTTACCTTACACACAATTATAAACACGCTCAGCGCCAGGAGGATCCCGATCCTTCTCATCACAAGTCCGCAGGAGCTGCCGGCTTCGATAACCCATGTCGGGCAGCTGGATAAAGGAAAATGGACATTCAAAGGCCCGAGAACAGACTTCCATCCGGAAAATAAGACCCACACTATCGTCCTCGACCCCGCTTTACTGGCCAGCCTTAAAAGCAGCTTCCGGGAGAGCGAAGAATTCTCCACAGCAGTGAAGATGGTGAACACGACGATAAAATATGGGGAAGCGACCATTCTCAACAACATCAACTGGGAGGTCCGCAAGGGAGAATGCTGGAATGTCTCCGGCCCCAACGGTGCCGGGAAGTCAACGATCCTGAGTCTTATTACCGCTGACAACCCACAGGCCTACGCCAACGAGATCTGGCTCTTCGATCGCAGGCGCGGTACCGGGGAATCCATCTGGGACATCAAGAAAAAGATTGGCTTCGTCTCCCCGGAACTTCATTTGTATTTTGATACCGGCGCCAATTGTTTTGAGGTCGTCGCCTCAGGTCTCTTCGATACCATCGGTCTGTTCCGGCCGTTGAACGACGAGCAGCAGACCCATACCCTACGCTGGATGCAGCTGCTTTCCCTGAAGGATCTGCGAACCAAACGCCTCTCGCAGCTGTCTGCCGGACAGCAACGGATGGTCCTGCTGGCCCGTGCCCTGATCAAGAATCCTCCCATGCTGATCCTCGACGAGCCCTGCCAGGGCCTGGACGAAGAGCAAACAGCCTATTTCAGGCAGCTGATAACTGTTCTTTGCGAAGCCTTTCGTACCACGCTGATCTATGTAAGTCATTACCGCCAGGAACTTCCCGCCTGCATCGACCGGTTCCTGCAACTGGAGAAAGGCAATATAGTATAACGCCAACGCGCATACGTAAAATAAGGGCGTGTAGAATAAATTCCACACCCAGCAAGGGTTTTAACAAAATGATATGCAGGATGTGGCACAGTCCTTGCAAAATTTGGTGTAGAAGCATTATACACTAAAAATAATATTTTATGAACTACACTACATTCAAACAAATAGCGGCCGTGACCGTCGTGAGCGCAGGTCTGTTTGCCTTTACGCTTCTCAGGGCCGGGTCGATCAAAGGGACGGTGACGCCCCCCGAAGGAGGTGTGCGAGCCTGGGCCGAATCGGCATCGGACACCATAAAAGCGCCGATCATCAATGGGGCTTTTGAGATCACGGATGCGAAGCCCGGGACCTATAAAGTTATCATAGAAGCCAAGCCGCCTTATAAAAATGTCGCCAAGGATGGCATTATCGTCAGTGACGGCCAGGCTTCCGATGCAGGCGAAATAAAGCTGGAAAAGTAAAGGTTCTGACATATGAAGCTGTAGGATAAGTGGTCACACGAAAGCCACCCAGGGTCATCCGGGGTGGTTTTCTTTATGCTCCACCGGGTCATAAAAAATTGCAAATCATTGAATATCAATAGATCGAAGTTAAGTTTTTATGAAGGCGCCGGGGCAGACCGGAAAGTTGACCGGACCAACCGGTAAAAGTCGTAAATTTGTCTTGTCGCTGCAGGCAACATACCCAGCCTCAGCCGTCCGATCAGAATATACTTACTACCCCATTATTATTCGAGTCTGGTTTATCAACTATGTATTGTATTATCTAAAAAAAGGTGATGTATGTATTCGTATGCGTTGTTGGAAAAAGGTTGTTATTATCTCATACAGGAGCAGCCGACAGGTCCTGTAGGATTGATCAAGGTGAACATGGAAACGGATCATTGTATGTATGTTTCGACTTTTGCCGACTCGGAGTTGGTAGTATGGAAGAAAAAAACGGATCCAATCTTTGATATTCTGGAATTGTTGGGGGATGACAAGGTGAAAACATGGGAATCGATCTACAACGATAGCCAGGATACCTATAATTATGAGGAGGATGAGGAGTAGGCCGATCAGATGTTTGAATCCGATGTTTATTGCGCCACCATCGGCCGGTGGGATTTCTCTTTTTTTCGGATCCCGTAGCTCCAGAGGCCTGTAGAAGTGACAATCGCAGACAGCAGAAGGCTGATATAATACAGCAGGAAGCTGTCTGTGTCGTCATTGTTGCTGCCGGCAGGGTGATAATGCGCAAAAATATAGATGATAAGGCCGCTTCCGTATGCAAAGAGAGCGGCTGCATAAACAAATACCATAGAGTTCTCGAACCGGGTATGTTCCATCTTTTTTACATACAATACAAGTCCGGTTATACTATACAGCAAAATGAGCAATAAGCCGGATCCCATGATCAGTTCACTGGTGAAGAGCGTGTGGCCTCTAAAGCCTATCAATAAGCATTCCCCGACTATATAAAGGAGCAGTACCAGCAGCAATTGTCTTTTTTGTCTGCCGGTGCAGGCGCAGGCAAAGGCCAGCAATACCAACGGCGTTTCTGCCACTGTATAAAGCCAGCTAAGACGACTTAGCATACCATGACTGCCACCGGCTGTTTGCAACACAGGCAGATTGACCAGGCCGTTCAAGAGCCAGTAAATGCCCAATACCCAATAGGTGTTCACCTGTCGTATCTTTTTCCAGCCCAGAAATAAAAAGGGAACGAAACAAAGACCGATGGCCATGTTCGAAATGACGGAAAAGAGTACGGAGTAGAAGCCGGTTTTCAAAGGAGGGTTGTTTAATCTAAAAGCGAAAAACAGGGTATTTTATTATGGATAAAACTACTCTGTTTTGTGCAGAATTTACGGTGCCCCTTAAGAGATAAAGCCGGGAATAAGGGTTAAATTCGCGCTGAAATGATAGCGCAGGAAACCATTCAACAGATCCTCAGCCGGATCGATATTATTGAGATCGTCGGCGGTTTTGTCAAACTCAAAAAACGTGGTACCAACTACCTTGGCCTCTGCCCTTTCCATAATGAAAAGAGCCCTTCCTTTACGGTCTCTCCCGCCAAGGAGATCTACAAATGTTTTGGCTGCGGTCGCAGTGGCAATACCATCAGCTTCCTCATGGAGCATGAGAAGTATTCCTATGCTGAAGCCCTTCGCTGGCTGGCGGCCCGTTACAATGTAGAGATAGAGGAAAAAGAGGTCAGCCCGGAGGTGCGTCAGCAGCAACAGCTGGCTGAAAGTCTGTTTATCATCAATGCTTTTGCCCAGAAGTTCTTTTCCAACGTCCTGTTCAACACGGACGAAGGGCAGGACATTGGTCTCAGCTATCTCAAAGAACGCGGTTTTACCGAAGAGACCATGCAGAAGTTCCAGCTGGGTTACAGCCCCGATCAGTGGGATGTCTTTTCCAAAGCAGCCATTGCCGCACAATACAACCTGGAATATCTTCAAAAAAGCGGGCTGGTCATCGTGCGGGATGAGAGAGTGATGGACAATTACCGGGGGCGTATCATTTTCCCCGTTCACAACCAGACCGGCAAGATCATCGGTTTTGGCGCGCGTATCATAAAAAGCAATGACCGGGCGCCAAAATATATCAATACCCCGGAGAATGAGCTTTATGTAAAAAGTAAGATCCTGTATGGCACCTACCAGGCCAGGCAGGCCATCGACAAACAGGACGAATGCCTGCTGGTGGAAGGTTATACAGATGTCATCTCCCTGCACCAGGCCGGCGTTGAAAATGTAGTGGCCAGCGGGGGCACCTCTCTGACTATCGATCAGCTGCGGCTCATAAAAAAATACACCAGACATCTCACGATCATCTATGACGGTGACGGAGCAGGGATCAAAGCCGCTCTTCGCGGTCTGGACATGGCCCTCGAAGAAAGTCTGGATGTAAAGCTGGTGCTTATCCCCGACAAGGAAGACCCTGACAGCTATGTGCGGAAGATAGGCGCAGCAGCCTTTCGGGATTTTGTCGCCGCCAACAAAAAGGACTTTGTCCTGTTCCAGCTGGAAGTGGCGCTGAAAGATGCGGCAGAGGATAGCAATAAAAAGGCGGCGGTTGTCAACCAGGTGGCAGAGACCATCTCCCGCATCAATAAAACCGAAGATTTTACCCGGCAGCAGGATTATATCCGTCAATCCGCTGAGATCCTGCGGATCGAAGAAACAGGTCTTCATAGCCTCGTCAATAAATTCATCCGCGAACGCGTCGACAAGCAGGAGAATCGCGCAGCAGCAGATGCCCGTTCAAAGGCAGGTGCGGCACAGACCGCAGGCCAGGGCTTTATCAGCGACGATGGGTTTAGCTCGGAAATGCCTCCCGATGCTACTGCTCCCCAGGATGAAGAATCCCTTGGGCTCCTTTTCCGTCATGAACAGAACGAACGCGGAATGATCCGCAGCCTCCTGGACTTTGGCTTAAAATCATGGGATGAGAATTCCCTTGTCGCGGACTATATTTTGGCAGAAAGCCTGGAGCTCTATGATCTCATAGATAACAAACGGCTTCTGAAGATACTCGATCTTTATAAAGAATGGTACCAGCAGGGACTGGAGCCGACGACAAAAAGCTTTCTTTATCACGAGGACCAGGAGCTCAGTACCCTGGCGGTTTCCATCATGGACCTTCATCTGGAGATCAGCCCCAACTGGAAGGAACACTATGAAGGAAAGATAGCCACTCCGGAAGATCTATATAAGGAAGATGTATTGTCAACGATGATATGGCTTAAGCTGCGGAAGATCCGACGCCTGATGGAAGAAAATCAGCAGGACCTGGGCAAGCCCCATACGGATGAAGAGCTGATGATGCTGTTGCAGACGCACAAGCACCTTAAAGACCTCGAACGCGCGCTGCTGCAGGACCTTGGTACAGTCATCGTTAAGTAAGCCCTGTCATTACCCGCTGCGCCTGCAATAAATGCCGTTCATTATGCGCCACCAGGATTCGCAAGGTATCTCCCAGCCGCAGCCGGAATATCCTGCTGGAATAGAAAGGGATCTTAATACGCTGTAGGTTCTTTGTAGCCGCATGCCGCAGGATATCATCCAACGCATCACATTTTCGCTGAAAGCTTTCCAGGGCATCTCTGGCGTCCAGCGACTCTCCATTCACAGACCAGGCTTCTGTCGACCTTAGTTTGAAAACAGAGCCATCGGCGCGGGGCATGACCTTTTCATAGATCCAATCCCCTACCCAGCTGCTATTGTAGTGATCAGAAGGCAGATCGGGAGCCAGGGTGATATGGGAAAGCATGGATCGTATATAGTGGTCCTGGCAAATATTGAGATGTCCGAATATTTCAACGATACTCCATTTCCCTGGGCCAGGCTTATAATGTAATTGGTCGTCGGAGAGACGAAAAAAGGCTTGAGAACTTGCTTTGATCAGCTCGGTCCTGTCCAATAACTCTGTTATAAGTACTGACCTGCTATAGACTGCCATAAAAATAATGTAAAAGCATATCGTTACAAAGCATTAGGGGTAGGGTCAAATATAATACGAAACCCTTGTTGGTGGCTTATTTCAGAGGAAAATACCCATAAACCATTATGCTAAATACACCCATAGGATGAATTAAGTCATTATTCGGGCATAGTATTGCCTGTAGCGGGTTTCAGCGAAGTTTCAAACTGCGCTGCGGATGCAGTGGGGAGGCTTATTACGAATTGGCCGGGACCGAACGTCTGCGGACTCTTGTTGCTGTCGTGCCCAGGCTGACAATGGACGCAGGCTTAGATACAACATCGGTCGCGACTTTACCCGTGACCTTGGTGGCTACTTTACCTGGGACATTAGCAGAGACCTTTCGGGAGACAGTAGACTCCACAACGGCCTTTTTAGCGGCAACAGCGACAGCCTCGGTCTTTTTAAATCGAACGGCTGTCCAGCAATGATCGAGAGTAGTCTGCGCCTCTGATTCATATCCTGCGCAGGTGATACATCCCCAGCTACCTTCCCTGTTGAGCGTAGTGGCGATCTTGGAACCAACCTTTGGATATGCCAGCCAGAACTTTGCATCAGGTTGCAAGGCAGGCAGCACTTCCCGGACGATATTGCCTAATTGCTGCTCATTTATCGCAAAAATGAGGGCGAAATCGATCTTTCTGCTTTTTAATAGCGGAGTAAGGTTCTTGGCAAAAGCCAGCTTGGTAAATTGCTTTTCAATGGAAGAAGGTAAACCTTGTATTAACAGGTTTTTTTCGTCCTGTAACTGCAGTTTTTCCAGTAAAGTTTGAGACATTTTCCGGACAGATTTATTGCTTCAGTTAAGAGATGAATTATCCCACACTTGTCATGCGGATTGCAAAAATACTACATTTATTCCTTTTCGCTGTCAGAAACCTGCCGGCGCTGGCGCCTGCGGTCCCGATATTTGAGAATAGGCACTTTATTCTCATTACCCTTCAGCAGCCTGGTGATGTTCTTTTGGTGGGTGAGCAGCACCATCAGGGCTACGGCGATGGCAAATCCCCGGTAAAGGGTTTCCTTGGCATCGAAGATATAGAGGATAAATACGGCAAACGCGACGCTTGCCAGTATAGAGCTGAGAGAAACAAAGCGGGTAAGATAAAGCACCAGTAAAAAGACGGCAATACAGCATACGGCCGCCAGAGGCTGAATAGCAATGATCATCCCAAAAAGGGTAGCAACCCCTTTACCGCCCCTGAATTCGGCCCAAATAGGGAAAATATGACCCACAACGGCGGCGAGACCGAGGCCGACCATAAAATTGGTCCTGTCCGTCTCATCATGCAGATAATAAGGCATCAGAATATAGAGGCTGGTGGCGATGACTCCTTTGATGACATCCACGCCCATTACGAAGGATCCCCATTTGGAGCCGAGTACCCTGAAGGTGTTGGTGGCGCCGGCGTTGCCGCTACCATATTCCCGGATATCAATCCCAAAATAGGATCTACTGACCCAGATGGCAGTAGGAATAGAACCTATCAAATATGCTGATAGAATTAGTAGAACCTCCTTCATCGAACGTGTTGAGTTAAAGTTGGATAACAAATATAATGAAAAAATGACGTTGTTCCATCCACATTCTCTCCCTTAATTAGTCCTTTTTTCAGTTTTAAGGCAAATCCAGCTGCCCTTTGTCATCCGTACGGATATTGAAAAATTATTTTTTACAGCCTCATTTTCAATGTCTTCGAAGTCATTGTCCAAAAGACCGCTCAGAAGAATAACGCCTCCGCTATTCAATTGTTGTTCAAGTGCCGGCAGTTGAGCTAAAATTACGTGTTTGTTTATATTGGCTAAAATGATATCAAAAGGGCCCGAAGGCACCCTATCCATTTTCAGCACTTCGATGCGGCTGCACCCATTGGCGGCCACATTTTCCCGGGAGTTCTCGATGCTCCAGTCGTCAATATCGGTTGCCACAATCGAGGCCGCCCCCAGCTTCTCCGCCAGGATCGCCAGCACTCCCGTCCCGGTCCCGAAATCAAAGACCTTTTTTTCCCGGAAATCCAGCTGCTGCATTGCCTGGATCATCATAAAAGTAGTGGCATGATGCCCTGTTCCAAAACTCATTTTAGGAGTGATCACCAGCTCGTGCTCAACCCCCGTTATGGGTGCATGAAAGAAGGCCCTGATGGCGCAGAATTGATCTACCACCACCGGTTGAAAGCTTTTCTCCCATTCGGCGTTCCAGTTCCTGTCTTCCATCCGTTCGGAGACATATCTCAGCCCATGCATTTCCAGCAGTGCCTCCAGACCGGCTGCATCGAACTGCTCTTCCGGTACATAGGCCCGAAGTAACTCGTCCTGCTGCTCAAAGCCATCATAGCCCATCTCTCCCAGCAGTGCAATGAGTATTTCCTGCTGTGCGCCGTCTGCTGCAGGTATAGTTATCTGTAAGTAGCTCATAAATAAAATTAAAAAGGTCCGCGACTTCCGCCGCAGACCTGTATAAAAGTTGGTTGAATATTACTGGCGCGGTTCGCGATCCGGTGCAGCCCCTTCCGGTTTTGGCATCAGCACTTTCCGGCTCAGCTTGAACTTGCCCGTCTTTTGATCCAGACCGATCAGCTTCACCTTCACCATATCACCTTCTTTCAGCACACCTTCCATTGTCTCGAGGCGTTTGTGCGAAACTTCGCTGATATGCAACAAGCCTTGCTTACCAGGCAGGAATTCGACGAATGCACCATAAGGCATGACCGACTTGACCTTTGCTTCGTAGACCGAACCGACTTCCGGCTGGGCCACAATGCTCTTGATCCAGGATACAGCCTTGTCCAGGCCTTCCTTGGCCGGGCTGAAGATGCTGACCTCGCCGAAGTTACCGACCTCTTCCAGATTGATGGTTGCGCCTGTTTCGCGCTGGATCTCCTGGATGATCTTACCCTGCGGCCCGATGACAGCGCCGATGAATTCCTTGTCGATGAAGATCTTCACCATACGCGGAGCATGTGGCTTAACCTCAGGACGGGTTGCCTCGATACAGCTGTACATGGCGTCGAGGATGTGGAGACGACCTTTGCGGGCCTGTTCCAGCGCTTCACGCATTACATCCATACTCAGACCATCTACCTTGATATCCATCTGCACCCCGCAAATACCTTCGCGTGTGCCTGTTACCTTGAAGTCCATATCACCCAGGTGATCTTCATCACCAAGGATATCCGTAAGGATCGCATATTTCCCGTCGGTCGGACGCGTGATCAGCCCCATGGCTACACCACTGACGTGTTTGGGAATGGGTACACCCGCATCCATCAGCGCCAGACTGCCTGCGCAAACCGTAGCCATTGAAGACGAACCATTAGACTCCAGGATATCACTTACAACGCGAACCGTATAAGGATAATCGGTGCCGGGCATCATCTGCTTCAGCGAGCGCATTGCCAGGTTGCCATGTCCTACTTCCCGGCGGCTCTGTCCACGCATCATCTTTACTTCACCGGTGCTGAATGGAGGGAAATTATAATGCAGGAAGAATTTGGAGTCGAATGATTTGGCAGCGCTTTCGATCAGCACTTCATCCAGGGGAGTACCCAGGGTGACAGTAGTGAGGGACTGCGTTTCACCACGGGTAAAGAGGGCAGAGCCGTGCGGAGTAGGCAACGGATCGACTTCCATCGCCAGCGGACGGACCTGGTCCAGGGACCGGCCGTCGAGACGGGTGCGGTCATCGAGGATCATGTTGCGGACTACATCCCATTGCAGATCGGCGTAGTATTTCTTAGCCAGCTTCTTTTCCAGATCGGTAGCTTCTTCACCGAGGCTGGCAATAAGCTCTTCCTTCAGCTTATCATAAGCGTCGCTGCGATCGTGCTTGGCACTGGCGCTGCGGGAGATCTGATAGACGCGGTCTTTCGCAAAAGCGGTGACTTTCTCCTGGATCGTTTCGTTCAGCTCGGGCTTCTTATAATCGCGTTTGGTCGTAATGCCAGCCTTGGAGCGCAATTCCTCCTGTGCCTTGATATGAACACGGATGGCATCATGTGCCAGCTGCAAAGCCTTTACGAGGTCTTCTTCGCTGCATTCCTTTGCTTCACCTTCGACCATCATCAGGTTCTTATCCGTAGCGGCGATCATGAATTCCATGTCGGCTTTTTCCAGTTCGGTGCGGCTTGGGTTGACGATGAATTGTCCGTCAACACGACCGATCCGTACTTCGCTGATGATCTCCTTGATGGGAATATCTGAAACGGCCAGGGCAGCAGAAGCAGCCAGGCATGCCAGTGAATCGGGCATAACTTCATAGTCGCTGGATACGAGACTCAGCAACACCTGCACATCACAGAAGTAATCTTCCGGGAACAGGGGACGCAGCGCGCGGTCGATCAGGCGGCTGGTCAATATTTCATAGTCGTTCAACCGGGCCTCTCTTTTGAAGAAAGAACCGGGGATACGACCGGCAGAAGCAAATTTTTCCTGGTAATCAACAGACAGCGGGAAAAAATCCTGTCCTTCTTTGGGGTCTTTGTTGGCAACAACAGTAGCCAGGATAATACAGTTGCCCTGGCGTACGGTAACGGCTCCATCTGCCTGGCGCGCGAGCTTACCGGTTTCGATAGAAACCATGCGGCCTCCACCAATATCAAACGTTACACTAATGGGTTGTGAAAGCATGAGCTTAATCGTCTTTGTCGAACAACGGCTTACTGAGGCAGGAACAGGAAGTGAAGCCGTAATTCTGTGTTAAAAAAATGTGTAAAATCCTTACGATATAAAAAAACATTCCCAACCGTAGAGTCAGTTGGGAATGTTTTTCATATGCATAAATGAATTATTTTCTGAGGCCGAGTTTTTCGATCAGTTGACGGTAACCCGTTAGGTTGGTCTTGCTCAGGTAGGTGAGCAGGCGTTTTCTCTTACCCACTAATTGCATCAGACCGCGATGAGTGGAGAAATCTTTTTTATTCGCTTGCAGGTGCTGGGAAATACTGTTGATCCGTTCAGTCAGCAATGCGATCTGGCCCTCAATAGAACCTGTGTTGGTGGCTTTTGCACCAAATTCTGTGAAAAAACTCGCTTTTTTCTCTTTTGTCAAATAAGGCATCTCTAAAAAATATTATTGTTTGTCCTGCAATTTCTCCTCCCAATAGAGGAGGTTCATCTTTTTTATTGCAGGGTGCAAAACTAAGGGAAATTTTTCTAAATTATTAAAAATTAACGGCAAAAATAGCATGAAATTAGTCATTATATCCTCCTAATTGATTAATATTGGCCCTTTTATCATCAAAAATGAGAGTCTAAACCCAGGCAGCCCGTTTTGGCGCCGGTTCATATATTTGCCCGATGAAGAAAAAGATCTTTTGTACGGTCACCAATGATCTCAACTATGATCAGCGTATGATAAGGATCTGCACCTCCCTTTCCGCCGCCGGTTATGATGTCACCCTGGTCGGCCGTCTGTCCGGAACCTCCCTCCCACTTGCTGCCCGGCCTTTTCGGCAACTCCGCCTCAGGATGATCTTTCAGAAAGGTAAGCTCTTCTACCTTGAATATAACCTTCGCCTCTTCTTTTTCCTGCTTTTTCAAAAAATGGACCTGCTCTGTGCAATCGATCTTGACTCTATCCTGCCCTGTTATTTCGTTTCCTGGCTCAAGCGGATTCCCCGGGTATACGACGCCCACGAGCTTTTCTGCGAAATGAAGGAAGTGGTTACCCGTCCCTTTATATATAAATTATGGAAGGCCGTGGAACGGTATTGCGTACCTCGTTTTCACCATGGTTACACTGTCAACGGACTGATCGCGGCGGAGTTCAGCAGAATGTATGGGGTAAGCTATGAAGTGGTCCGCAATCTGCCGGTCCTTGAAGAAGCAGACCTGTCCGTCCCGCACGAACGGGTCATCCTCTACCAGGGGGCAGTCAATGAAGGCCGTTGTTTTGAAACGCTGATCCCCGCCATGGCTTATGTCGACGCCCCGCTGCTCATCTGTGGGGACGGCAATTATATGAGCCAGGCAAAAGAACTGGTCAGACAGTCCGGACTGGAAGAAAAGGTCATCTTTAAAGGATCTGTGCTGCCGGAAGATCTGAAAAAGATAACCCGCAGCGCCTGGTGTGGCATTACCCTTTTTGAAAAAAAGGGGATGAGCAATTATTATTCGCTTGCCAACCGCTTCTTTGACTACATTCACGCCGGCGTTCCGCAACTCGCTGTAAATTACCCTGCTTATACCGAAATAAACAATTGGGGTCCTATTGCTGTTCTTATTGACGAACCGGGTGTCCGGGACATAGCGGATGCCTTGAATGAGCTGTTGAATAATACGGATCTGTACCGGACGTTATTAGAGAATTGCAAACAGGCAAGGCTTCGTTACAATTGGCAGGAAGAAGAGAAGAAACTGATCCGCCTTTACCGTCAAATTTTGGATTAAACTTTGGAGAAACACTTACATATCGTGTGCCTGGACGTGCCCTACCCGGTAGATTACGGGGGAGTATTCGATCTTTTTCATAAGATCCGTTTGTTGCATGCCGCAGGTGTAAAGGTTCATCTGCACTGTTTTGAATACGGACGGGGTGAGCAGCCCATACTCAATGACTATTGTGTAGAGGTAAACTATTACGAACGCCATGAAGGTCACAAGGGCTTTTCCTATAAGCTGCCCTATATCGTATGTTCCAGGTCGAATGGTCAGCTGCTGGAAAGGCTGCTCCTGGATGACCACCCTATTCTCCTGGAAGGTATCCATTGCACTTACCTGGTGAATGACCCCCGGTTCAAGCATCGCAACATCGTGCTGCGTTTGCTCAATGTGGAATACCAGTATTACCGTCACCTGTATCTTTCAGAAAGGTCCCTGCTGAAAAAGATCTATTATCTTCATGAGAGTAACCTGCTCCGGCAATACGAGCACCGCATTGCCGATAAGGTAAAGATCCTTGCCCTCTCTCCCAAAGACAGCGAATTATATAAACAGGAATTTGGTGCAGGAGATATCGATACCTTGCCGGTCTTCCTCCCTTTTACAGAGGTCCAAAGCAAAGAAGGCACCGGCTGTTTCTGCCTCTATCATGGGAACCTGTCCGTTGCAGAGAATGAACAGGCCGTCGCATGGCTGTTGAAAAAGGTTTTTGCCCCCCTCGAAATGCCCTTTATCGTTTCGGGAAAGAATCCCTCCGCCCGTCTGACAAAACTCATCCATCAATACCCGCATGCCTGCCTCATCGCTGACCCATCGGATGAAGAATTGAATGACCTCATTTCCAAAGCGCAGATCAATATCCTGCCTTCGTTCAATTGTACCGGGATCAAGCTCAAGCTGCTGAATGCCCTTTACAACGGAAGACACTGTATCGTCAATAGAGAGGCGGTGGAAGACACGGGTCTTGAGCCCCTGTGCCATGTGGTGGACAGCGCAGATGCCTTCCGGTCGCTGGTGACCGAATTGTCCGGAAAGCCATTCACCCGGGAGGAGATCTGCTCCCGGAAAACCATTCTTGGAAGATTATTTGACCAGGAGAACAATCTGCAAAAACTGCTGCACGCTATCTGGTAAGCGCAGCCGGCGCAAAAAATGATCGGAACGGGATCACTGCAACTGCTATCTACTCTATTGCAAACGTCGCATTATCGATGACCTGTCCGCGCTCGGTCCTCACCATCCGGGCAGGAAATTTATTAATAACCCGGTAATCGTGAGTAGCCATAACAATAGAGGTTCCATAATCCCTTGAGATCCGGAAGAGCAATTGCATGATCTCATCGGAAGTCTCCGGATCGAGGTTTCCTGTAGGTTCATCGGCAAGGATCAGCTTGGGGGAATTGAGCAGGGCCCTGGCAATGTCAACGCGCTGCTGTTCGCCGCCGCTCATTTCAAAGGGCATCTTGAATCCTTTTGACTTAAGTCCTACTTTGTCCAGCACATCGGCTATTTTTTCATCCATCAGCCGGACATCTTTCCAACCAGTGGCTTTTAAAACGAATTTGAGGTTATCATTGACATTGCGGTCTGTCAGCAGCTGGAAGTCCTGGAAAACGACTCCGAGCGTACGGCGGAGATAAGGCACTTTCTTCCAGTCCATATCTCTCAGATTAAAACCTGCCACCTCTCCATCCCCTTCCCGAAGGGGTATGTCTCCGTACAGCGTCTTCAGGAGACTGGACTTGCCCGCGCCTGTCTTGCCTACCAGGTAAACAAACTGGCCTTTTTCTACAATAAGATTGACACTCTGAAGAATAAGATTGCCGCCCTGGTAGATGTTAGCCTGTTTTAATTCTACGATGATTTCCGCCATATTGATGTATTGTACTTCGGACGATTGGCCCGCTTTACGAACAAAAATAATAAAAATTCGATTCTTACAGCCCTTTTACTGTGGCTTCATCCATCCTGCCCGAGGTTTTGTCTCCCCTGTCGGCCTTTAGCATGAGGCGAAGAGTGGAGTCGTTGGCGAAATAGCTCATCATCCAGTTGAGGAAAATGATCAGCTTGTTCTTTACACTGAGGATCAGCATCAGGTGGACGAACATCCAGGTGAGCCAGGCAAAGACTCCCTGGAAGGAGAAACCGGGCAGATCGACCACCGCCTTTCGTTTCCCTACCGTAGCCATCGAGCCTTTATTGTGATATTCGAATTCAACACGGGGTTTCCCCTTTATCTCCCTTTTTAAATTCTTTGCCAGGTTGGCGGCCTGGGCCAGCGCGACATTAGCCAGCTGAGGATGCCCGTTAGGATATTTTGGAGTAGGCATATAGGCCAGATCCCCGATGGCATATACACCTTCCAGCCCCTCTACCTCGCCATAACGGTTTGTTTTGAGGCGGTTACCCCGCACCAGGGACGTCTCGGGAATTCCTTCCAGTTTATTTCCGATGACCCCTGCAGCCCATATCAGGTTGCGGGCGGGAATGGTCTCTCCTCCTTTTAACCGGACCGTGATGCCGTCATAATCTTCCACGACCGTTCCGGTGCGGACCACGACACCCAGACCTTGCAGGTATTCCCGGGATTTCTTTTTGGAAGGATCGCTCATTGCATTCAGCGTATTGGGGGATCCTTCCAGCAGATAGATCATGAACCGGGAAAAGTCGACCATGGGATAATCCTTTGGCAGGATATTCTTTTTCATTTCGGCCATGGCCCCTGCCAGTTCGACGCCGGTGGGACCTCCTCCGACAATTACAAAATTCAGGAGGGACTGCAGCTCATCGGGTCCGGCCTCGATCGTATCTTCAAAAGTCTGCAGGATCCGGTTTCGCAGAGCCATCGCATTGGGGACTGATTTCATCGGAAAGGAATTGGACTCGATGCGGGTATTGCCAAAATAATTGGTGGTACAGCCCAGCGCAATGATCAGCCGGTCATAAGAGATCTCTCCCACCGAAGTATACAACAGCTTTTTGTCGGTGTCCACCCGCTGCACTTCGGCTATACGGATCGTTACATTCTTTGTATGATGAAATACTTTTCGAAGGGGAAAAGAGATACTGGAAGGTTCGAGCCGGGCCGTGGCCACCTGGTACATCAATGGTTGGAACTGGTGGTAATTATGCCGGTCGATGAGAAATACCTCGTAGTTGGTGTCGTTGAGATCCCGGGCGATGCGCAAACCCGCGAAACCGGCCCCTATAATAACAATCCGTTGTCTTTTGCTATTCTCCAGTGCCATAAAATACGATTTAAACTGCCATTCTGTATACGAAGTTACGACATCCCGCTCACACTTCGTACCTGGCGTCCAGGCGCAGCAATACCCCATAGTTCCCGCAGGTGGGGTCATGCAGGTAGTCAGGGATCAGCTCCAATGGCTCAAAGCCGATCTTTCGCTGTCGTGTCAGAGTAGGGTCCTCCCTGCGGCCTTCCAGCCATTCCCGGTAATATTCCTCACCGCTGATCTCCCCTCTGACAGCTCCGTAGCCGTTCATCATCCCTACGGTGAGCTGCCCGCGAAGTCCCAGCTGCCGGACCAGCTGCTGCCGGGCGCGATAGAGCAGGCGTGCCCCACCCCGCCCCCGGAACTCCGGATGTATTCCCATGTCGAGGCCATAAAGCCACTCCCCGTCCGGCTGATGCCGGTTCATCCAGCCATTTCCGCTGGTCTCCATGAATGTATGCCGGTAAGACGAGAGATCGAAATTCATACGCTGGGTCGTGGTCATGCCGATGATGGGCAGCTGCGCCTGCACAATTGTTGCCGTTACTCTATTTGTCAGGACAAACTGTCCTTCCGGAAAGATCCGCAGGTGAGCCAGGTAGTGTTCGGCACGGAGGCGTTCGGCAAAGGAGAGAGCCGGGAACACTATGCGCTGAAGCTCTTCCAGCGCGGCTGCATGTTGCGGAAGCATCGGTATTACTGTCATGTTCACAAAGGTACGAATTGAGAAATATCAAGAAGTTTCCGTTCATGCGTCTCCGTTGCAGTGGAATTCGGACTGGTATCTTCTTTGATGCCATGCAACTATACCAAAACGTTATAATTATGGAAGAGATCATCCAAAAGATCAAGGACATTACTGAACTTTCTGACGAGCTGGAGCTTCTCCTTCGCAGAATACTCCGGCCAGATGTTTTAAAGAAGAAACAAAAGCTGCTAAAAAAGGGGCAGATCTGCACCCGTCTGTATTTTATAGAAAAGGGGTTGCTGCGTCTTTATGTAAAACACGGGGACAGGGAACGCACCAGCTGGTTTATGCTGGATGGAGATCTCGCGACCTCCGTAACCAGCTTCTTCGAGAGGGTGCCTTCCCTCGAAACGATAGAAGCGCTGGAGGACTGTGTATTATGGTCTATCTCCTGGCAGGAGCTGCAGGATCTTTATGAAGCTGACCCGCGCTTCAGAAAGGTCGGTCAATATTTTACCGAAAAATATTATTGCCAGGACGACCGGCTGAAGATCATGCTCCTTACAAAGTCCCCGGCCGCCTTTTTTGATTATCTGAAGGAAAAATTTCCAAAGGTGGTGGATCGTGTCCCCAAAAAGTATCTGGCGAGCTCGATGGGAATTACCACTCAAACGCTGGGGGCTATAATTAGAAAGAGACGGAAAGGACAGGAGCCGGAAGGATAAAAAGTGAAAATTTTTTCACTTTTTTTTTCAGAAGATGAAAATAGCATGAATGTTACGCGGTATTACATTCTTTAATTTTGATCCATCATCGATAGCAGCGTAGTCCGGAATACTCCTCCTATCCTTCGATCATTCCTTCATCTTTAAAATTCATTCAATCATGTTAAGGTTAGTTTTGACCCTGACGGGGCTTGCCCTGCTCAGTCAGGCACATCATGCGATGGCCCAAACCGGGGCTGTTAAAAACACAGGGCTGGATCAGTTCTTTTCTTCTGTATTGCGATCGTCCCCGTCCTTATCGGGGGTCGGTGACGACAGCGGAACCAATGCCGGGTCCGGGGTCGGCAGCCGCAAGGCATCCCATATTGATCTGTCACACAGCGATCCGCCGCTCAATGACCCATCACACAGAGATCTCTTTAGGTCTTCCTGTGAGAAGATCATAAAGGAAGATCTGCAGACCACAAGCCTGATCGATATGAAGATCGATCGGGTGATACATCGCAGCGGCAAAATGA
>Ga0310811_10004784_pt1 | contig 17061 bp, 17 predicted proteins | sample YCmetagenome_FD_207642 | JGI IMG/M metagenome (GOLD analysis project Ga0310811, IMG submission 207642) | Soil microbial communities from experimental microcosm in Duke University, North Carolina, United States - YC | ecosystem: Engineered > Artificial ecosystem > Soil microcosm > Unclassified ...
GCCTCCAGGGTCGCCTCCCGGGCGGCCGCGAGGCGCTCGGCGCCCCGGGCGGCGTCTGTCCGGGCGACCATCACCAGGTCCCTGCTCTTGATCCACCGGTAGATGACAAACGCGAGCCCGGAGCTAGGCGCCAGGTACGCGACGACGAAGAACAGCATCGCTGTTTCCTCCCATGTGAGCGCTTTCGCCGGGAAGGGCTGCCCGCAGCCGGTCAGCGCGGGGCAGCCCGTCCCTGGTGCCTGCCCGCCCCTGTGGGGCAGGCCGATTTCTGTAGGTCTGCTATTCGTGTTGTGAGCTGTCGTAGCCGCCACAAGGACAGCCCCGCCTCCCTGTGAGGCGCCGCCTCGTCCGCCCGCGCTCACCTTCCCTTCATGGATCGCAAGGCGGGCCCGGCCTCGCGGCCACGCCGGGAGTCATTCGCGGTGTGTCGTATTCCAATATGACTGGAATACCCCTAGAATGCTTGCCATGAGCGGTTGCGTCAAGAGATATTCCTTTTGTAGTGGACTAACAGCGCAGTCCGCCGGAGAAGGGAACATCATGGAGCTCACCTCGCTCAACGCACCCTGCGCCGAAACCCGCACCTGCCCTGGCGTGTTCGCGACCGATCGCGGGACGATCATCGTCCGGGGCTATACGCTGACCGACGGCGAGTTGGCCCAGGTCACCCTAGATGACGGAGAAATAGCCACCGAGATCCCCGCCGCACTCTTTGTGGAGGCTGCCCATGCTTACCGAGAATGAGCTCGGCCAGTACATCGACAAACGGCTGACCCGGTCCGCGTTCCGGCTGGAACTGCTGGACACGTACGACTCCCTGGGGGAGCGCGACTACTTCAACCGGTACCTGAGCGGCGAGCCCGTCGCGGTACTGGCTGCGGGCCGCGCCTGGCTGAAGCAGTTGCGCGCCGATGCCGACGCAGGCATCCAGAACCAGCGCGTGCACGTGCTGCGCACCCCGCTCACCGACTACCTGCGATTTGAATGTGCCTGGGGCTACGCGTACAACGCCCAGGCGGGCGAGGACATCCGGATCATTGACCTGGCCGAGCGCAGCTTGCCGGCCGGGCTCACGGACCACGACTTCTGGCTGATCGACGACGAGCACGCCATCGTCATGTACTACGACGACTGCGGCCAGTTCGTCGGCGCCGAACCCGCCAGCCCCGCCCAACTCCGCATCTACCAGCAGGCGCGCGCGACGGCCGTGGCCGCCGCTCAGCCCTTCGCGTCCTGGTGGCTCTCACACACCGAGGAGCACGGCTCGGCATGACCACCCCCCAGCCGCCGACCGGGCGCGGGCCCGAGGACCGCGCCCGGCTGGCGGCTGCCCTCAGGGAGGCCCGGCACAAGACCGGACTCGGGGGCACTGAGGCCGGCCGGCGGGCCGGCATCTCCCAGTCCAAGATCTCCAAGATAGAACGCGGTTTCCTGCTGCCCACGGCCGACGACGTCGCCGCGCTGTGCCGCGTCTACGACATTCCAGACGACGAGCGGCCCGCCCTCTTCGCCCTGATAACAGGGCTGCGCGAGGAAAACTCCGCGCGCCTCATCTTCGCCCGCGGCGTCGTCGGAATGCAGCAGCGCATCGCCCAGCTGGAGTCATCAGCAATGGTTGTACGGTCATTCAACCCGATCATGGTCATCGGGCTCCTCCAGACACCCGGGTACCGGCGCGTCGTGTTCGGCGTCCCCGACTCCCACCAGCTATCGCCAGAAGAAATCGAGGAAGGCGTCACCTCACTCGAGGCGCGCAAGCGGGCCCTGGACCTCCCCGGCAGGCGGTTCGTCATGATCATGACCGAGGGTGCGCTGCGCTGGCACGCCGGGTCGCCCGCGATCATGGCCGAGCAGGCCAGGGCCATCGCCGAGGCATCGCTGCGCCCCAACGTCGACCTCGGCATCATTCCTTGGACGACGCCGATCGCCAACTTCCCGCATGGCGGCTTCCACATTTACGACGACGACGGCGTCCACGTCGCCACTGACGTCGCGACCACCATCATCACGGCGCCGGGCGACGTCGCCACGTACACCGAGATCTTCGCGGACCTGGAAAAGGCCGCGTCCTTCGGCGACAAGGCACGCGAGCACCTCGCCCGCATCGCCGATGAGTACGACCAGCTAGCCGCGCAGAGCTAGCCCCGCGACGCCAGCGAACGCAGGAAGAGCGCCAGGTTCGACGGCCGCTCCGCGAGCCGTCGCACCAGGTAGGGGTACCAGTCGCCGCCGTAAGGCACGTAGACGCGGACCTGCGCGCCAGCGGCCGCCAGCCGCCGCTGCTCATCAGGGCGGACGCCGAACAGCATCTGGTACTCGAAACTCCCAGGCGGGCGGGGCAGGCCAAGCGACCGGGTGATGGCGATCAGCCGGGGGTCGTGCGTCGCGATCATCGGGTAGCCCGGTCCCGCCATCAGCACGCGCAGGCAGCGTGCGAAGGACTTGTCCACGTCGTGCCGCGCGTCGAACGCCTCCGAGACCGGCTCGGCGTAGGCGCCCTTGCACAGCCGTACCCGGGTCCCCGGCATGGCGAGTGCGCGCACATCGGCCTCGGTACGCCGCAGCGCCGCCTGCACCACCGTCCCCACCGAGGGAAAGCGTAGGCGCAGCGAGTTGGCGATCCGCAGACCGGCGTTGGTAGTCCGGTGGTCTTCGGCGTCGATGGTCACCGTGGTTCCCGCGTCCGCAGCGGCGGTCACGATCCGTTCCAGGTGCTCGGTCGCGATCCGCTCACCGATCGCGTTCGGTGCCGACGGGCCATCCGTGCCGAGCAGGAGCCCGACGGCGGTCGGCTTGACTGAGACCTCAACCGCGCCGCCTTCGGTTAGCCCCTCGGCGGCGAGCTTGCCGAGCAGGTGCACGTACTGCGCCGCGGTCGCCGCCGCCCGCTGTGCGTCGGTCGCGTCCTCACCCAGGTAGTCAAGTGTCACGAGCAGCCCGTCGGAACGGAGCGCCCGGGCCACCGCCACCGCGTCCTCGCTCGACTCTCCCGCGACATACCGCTCAACGATGGCCCGGGCCGCGGATGTCCCCATGACCGCTTCCCTGACTCGTTCGCTGGCGGCCGCCGCCATCAGTGCCTTGCGCAGCACCCGGCCTCCCTTGTTCAGTTGACGCGCTTACAACATCCGCCGGCCGGCCGGCGGCGTCGGCACGCTGTCCCGCCGCAGCGTGAGCTTCACGTTCGCCCCCGCTTCCGGCGAGACGACCACTTCCTGCGCGGCCGCTACCCCGTCGGCGAGCAGCGTAGCGTTCACGTCCACGGACCGCTTCACAAGGCCAAGCCCGATCGGCCCGAGCTCGAAGTGCCTGGCCGCGGACCCGACGAAGCCCACCTGAGTGCCGTCTTCCAGCGTGAGCGGCGAGCCGTGCGCGGGCAGCCGGTCCACCGAGCCGTCCAGGTGAAGGAAGACGAGCCGCCGCGGCGGGTGCCCGAGGTTGTGGATCCGCGCGACGGTTTCCTGGCCTCGGTAGCAGCCCTTGTTCAGGTGCACGGCGGGCTCGATGAGCCCGATCTCGTGGGGCAGGGTCTTGTGGTCGCTGTCGAGCCCGGGGCGCGCGATGCGCGCGGCGATCCGCGCGGCTTCGAAGGCCCACAGGCCGGCGACGGGCAGGGTTTCCGCCAGCTTTCCCGCCGCGTCGGGTGCGACGATCAAGTCGATCCCGAACGGGTTCTGCATGACTGTGGTCACCTCCCCCTCCGCGAGGATGGGGACTGACCTGGCAGCGCCAGAACCCGTTTCGAGGACTCCGCCCTCAGCCGGGAGCGGACCCGCCACCGTCTGCACCACCAGCACCCCAGACAGGTCTTCGACTTCCACCCGCATCATGAAGCGCATCGAGTTAAGGAAGTCGACGAGGGCCTTCGCGGTGCCCGGTTCCACGTGAATCCACGTGGCCGTGCCGTCGTCGGTGAGCGTCAGGTGGTGCTCAAGGTGGCCCTGCGGGGACAGGATGAGCGCTTCCGTCGTGACCCCAGGGGCGAGGCGCTCGATGTGCTGACTGGTGAGGCTGTGCAGCCAGCCCAGGCGGTCCTGACCGGTGACCTTGACCACACCCCGGTTGGACCTGTCGACGAGGACCCTGCCCTCGGTCATCGCGCGCTGCTCGCGCGTCGGATCGCCGTAGTGCGCCGCGACGCCCTCATCCGGCCACTCCGCCTCGACCGCACCGTTGATCTGAAGCATGGCTTCGAGTCTAGTTCGCTGATTCAGCATCATGGATGTGTCGTTGGCGTTGCCCTGACGACGCTGATGTCACATCCATGCGAGTCGATGACGCCGCGGATAATCTCTTGCATCCCTGCGGGAGTCTCGCGTAGCGTCGTAGATACACGGAAGGGAGGTGGTCCTAGGTAATGCATGCTTATAGGACTTGTGAGGTGGCTGCCGCTTAGGCCGCCGTCCCCGCTGTGTGGGTCCGCGTAGCGGATCCCGGCCCTAATGGGCGGCGGCGGGCAATCCAAGGCATTCACCGGACCTCCGGGCTGACCGACCTTGTCCAGTCGGTCCCGCGATCCTCGGGACGCGGAGTCGCCCGGGGGTTCTTTTACTTTCCGCGGCCTATTCGATCCAGTCCCACTGCAGGACGGCCCATAGGTGCGGCGTTAGCGGCTGGCCCATCGCCGCCATGTCGAAGGCGTAGGCGAGGTCCTTCTCTCCCTCCCGGGCCTGGCTGGGGACCAAGCCGTAAAGCCGCTTGCCGGCCGTGTAGGGCTTAGCGGTCGCGGTGCGTGCCACCGCGTCGGTGACCAGCTCGATGCTCGTCATGCTGCGGAACTCGCCCGCGTAGATCTCGGTGATCCCCGTGGGGTGGCTGAGCAGCACCTCGACCTTGCCCTCGGGCTGGGGCCGCCAGAAGCCCGCCTCCACCGCCAACGGCTCCTGGCGGATCAGGGCGCCGTTCTCATCCTTCATTGGTTCGCCGTGCTCGTCTTCGGCCAGCCGCCACGTGCGGCTGTTGTAGATGAGGTAGGGCTTGCCGATGTGGGAAAACGTGACTTCCTGGAAGAAGTTGAAGGGCTTGATCGTGGGATAGTCGCCCTTGCCGGCTCCCCGCCAGCGGCCGAGCAGGAAGCTGAGCGGCGCGATGGCCGGGTGCTCCGCCGGGAGCGGTATCTCCGATATCCCCTGGTCCGCGGCCCGTTCTTGAGCTGCACGGTTGTCGGGCGTGTTGTTATCCGTCATGCGGGCCTCCCCTGATCACCTTGATCGCCGTGTAGCCGGCGGCAATGGCGACGGCGACGTAGGCGAGGATAATGACCGTCGCGCTCAGCATCCCGTGCATGGCACTTGAGCCTAGTGGGATGCGTCCGCTTTGCACCGGTCGGCACGCCGGTCGGGTTAGAGTTCTAGTTGTGGCGCGGAAACTTGTGGTTAAGGTCACAGCAGGCAAAGACGAACCTGAACGGTGCAACCAGGCCTTCACGGTGGCGTCGACCGCGGTCGCGAGCGGTGTCTCTGTCTCCCTGTGGCTGGCCGGCGAAGCGGCGTGGTTCTCGCTGCCCGGCAAGGCGGACGACTTCTCCCTGCCGTACTCGGCGCCGCTCACCGACCTGCTCGGGTCGGTCATCGCCCTGGGCACGGTGTCGATCTGCAGCCAGTGCGCCGCCCGCCGGGACATCAGGCCGGAGGACGTGCTTCCCGGGATCAGGATCGCCGGGGCGGCCACGTTCCTCGCCGAGGTCCTGGCCGACGACACCCAGGCACTGGTCTACTAGCTGCTTGGCGTTACCGCGGCTAGGCGCTCTTGCCTGAGGCGGTTGACCAGCTCCTCGGACTGCGGCGACATCGGCGGCAGCGGGCCCGTCGCCCAGTGCAGCAGCAGGTCGGCGAGGTTCGGGTTGCGCACCAGCGCCGGACCGTGCAGGTAAGTGCCGAGGACCCGGCCCGCGTAAGCGCCTTCGGTGCCGTCGCCGTTGCCGGTGCCGAGCGTGGCCCGGGCGAGCGGCCGCGCGTGCGGGCCGAGGCGGGTGACGCCCTGGTGGTTCTCGAAGCCAGTTAGCTGGCCTACGTTCAGCGCCGGGTCGACGTCGGCGACGATCTCGCCGACCGCGCGCTTTTCTCCGCGGCCGCTGCGCATGTCGAGCAGCCCGAGTCCTTGCACGGGCATGTCGTCGGCACCGCCGAACTCCGTGCCGAGCATCTGGTAGCCAGCGCAGACCGCGAAGACGACCGCGCCGTTCTGCGCGGCGGCGTGCAGGCCGCCGTCCGCCATGAGCCGCTTGGTCGCCAGGGTCTGGGGCAGGTCCTCGCCGCCGCCCATCAGGTAGATGTCACCGTCGCGCGGCACCGGCTCGTCGGAGTTGACTTCGATGATCTCGGCGGGGATGCCGCGCAGCTTGGCGCGCCGTTCGAGTACCAGTGCGTTGCCGCGGTCGCCGTAGGTGCTAAGGAGGTCCGGGTAGACCCAGACGAGGCGGAGCGACCTGTTGGGATTCACTGCACCCTCCCGAGGGCGACGCGGTACTGCTGGAACGCGGTGTAGTTGGCGAGCACCTCAAGGTTGCGCGCCACGGTCAAGGCTGCGTCGACCGCCTCGTCGATGTTGTTCACGAGCTTGAAGGCCACCTCGTCGGCCTCAAGGCGGACGGCCAGGTCGAGCTTGCGCTCGCCGCCGACGAGCACGTGCCTGCCGCGCAGCCGACGGAAGTCCACGTCCCACAGCCAGGACGTGTCCTTGCCGTCGGGCCCTTGGGCGTTGACCGAGAGCAGGATCGGGGTGGGCGCGGGCGCCATGACGTCCAGGGCCTCAAGCCAGCCGGCCGGGTTCTTGGCGAGCAGCAGCCGGATATCGCAGCCACGCCGCTGTACCTGGGTGTACCGGCCGGCCACGGACGTGACCTTGCGCAGTTCGCCGAGCGCCTGCGAGATGTGCACGCCGAACGCCTCGGCGACCGCGAGGGCGATGACCGCGTTGGACCGGTTAGCCCGGCCGGGCAGCGCGAGGTCAAGCCTGGTGGGCCGGCCCGTCGGGTCGATGACCTCGTCGCCGTCGAGTATCCAGCTCACCGGCGGACGCCGGTGGCCGCACTCCTTGCAGGACCAGTCGTCGCCGTTGCGCTGCAGGTGGGCGCCGCAGTGCGGGCAGCACCACGAGTCCTCGCGCCAGCGCTGGCCGGCGGCGACCCAGGTCACCTGCTGGGCCGAGCTCGCCGCCCAGGCGACCAGCGGGTCATCCGCGTTGGCCACCACCCGGCAGCCTGGGGCGTTCCCGATCGCTTCCCGCCAGCGGCGGGCGAGCAGCCAGATCTCCGCGGCGCGGTCCATCTGGTCGCGGCTCAGGTTCAGCAGCACGACGACCTTGGGCTGGGTGGCCTTGATCATCGCGGGGATGTACTTCTCATCCGTCTCAAGGACAGCGACCCGCGCGTCGGGGGCGCGGCTGAGCGCCGAGGTGAGACCCGCCTCCATGTTCGCCCCGTAGATGTTCGAGGCGATCTCGCCGCCGAGCGGCGCGAGTGCGGCGGTGATCAGCTTGGTGGTCGTCGTCTTGCCGTTGGTGCCCGTGACGAGGACGACCTGGCGTCCTGCGGCAAGCAGGGACAGGAGGTCGGGCGCTAGGCGCAGGCCGATGATGCCGCCGATGACCGACCCGTCGCCCTTCCCGGCAAGGCGGGAGACGGTGGCCGCCGCGCTGCCGACCGTGGTCGCGACCCTGGCCCGCATCGGCAGCCTCAAACGCTGCTGGGTGTTGTCATCCATCGTGGCCGATGCTATCCGCTTACCGGCCTTCGGCGGGCGGCGTCGGCCACGCGCCCCGTGACGAGCCCGTTAACTCTCCTGCTGGAATCGGGAAGCGGGGTCAGTGTGGCAACGGGCAGGGCACCGATCGCCGGGTTGGCGTCGGCGAGCAGCACGCGGCGGTCCGCGCCGACCCCATGGCTGATGATCATCGCGGTGACCGGCAGCCGCTGCAGCTCGGACGGCTCCACCACGAGTTCGCGGGAGCGCTGCAGCGACCGGGCAAGCGATTCGCTGTCTCCAGTCGCCCGCGAGGTGGATATGCCCCACGCGGTGCTCGTGCTGATCCCTGTGGTGAGCGAGGCGGACTCGGACGTGCCCCAGGAGGCGCCCGCTTGCGACGAGCGCGATCCGCCACCTTGGAGCGGCAGCACACCGCCCCCTGAGGGGCTCGTCCGGCCCGTGCCCGTGGACGACGACTCGTTGCTCGACGTGGAGGTCGCGGTGGAGGCGGAGTCGCCGACCGTGCTGGTGTAGGACCCGCCGAGCGTGTCCGTGACCGACGTGCCGATGGTCTCGGTGAGCTGAGAAAGGACGAACCGGTGGGCCATGCCGATCTGCTCGCTCGCTGCCTTCGCATCCTCCCCGTTGCCGAGGCGCATGAACGCACACATCGCGTTCCCGCGCCCGATCCGCTGCCTGACGTGCGGCGGCATCGAGCGGTAGGCGAGCACTAGCCCGGAGTGGCTGGCCTCGCATGCGTCGGTGAACCGGTCGAGCACGTCGGCACGGAGCCGTTCCGCGCCGAGCAGGAACAGCGTGTGGCGCCACGAAGTAGGGCCGCTAGCGGCAGGTGCCTGGCCGATCAGGTGAGTGAGCGCGGTCACCACGAAGCTGCCGAGGGTCGTCGCCGCCTGCGCGCTCGCCCGCCGGTCGACCGCGACCACCCGGAGCCGGCCGCGGGGCAATTCCGACGGGCTGGTGCCCACGCTGGCGAGGCGGCGCAGTTGCGCCTCCATTCCGAGGGTCCGCTCAAGGACGACGCGGTCCGTGACTCCCTGGCCGAACAGTGCGCTCAGCTCCCCAGTCGCGCGCTCGGTGAGCAGCCCGGCCGCGAGGTCCGCGCGGGGGTCACCAACCTGGGCAAGCGCCCGCAGCCCGGCCACGACGTTGCGCACTTGGACGGGCCCGGTGCTGTCGCGGTCGAGCACCTCGATGACGCGGTCGAGTATGGCCGTGTCGACCGCGAGGTCTCGCGCGGAACTGTGCTCCTCGGCCACGCTGGCGGTCAGCGCGAGCACGTCCGCGAGGTCCCCAGGCGAAAGCGACGCGGCCAGGTCGAGCCGGGGCAGGTCATGCGGCAGCACCCAGACAGCCGGCGGCGTCCCGCTCGTCGCCGTATAAAGGTCGGCCAGATCAGCCGCGACCGCACCGCCGGACAGGTCGACGACGGTCACCTCGCCGTCCGCGGCGAGCCGGTAGGCGGCGGCCATAGTCAGCATGGCCGACCAGCCGGCGAGCGTGCCGCCCGCGACGTCAACCCGGTCGATCCCGTCTGGCACAGGGACGGCGTACCAGCGCTTCTGGGTCGCGAAGGCGGACCGCTGCTGCTGCCACTGGACAACATGACGCGCGTGCTCGGCTTGCGCCTGCAGCGACTGGGCGTCCTGGTGGGCGCTGAAGCGTGCAACGCGCAGCCGTTCTGTGTCCATTCGCCGCCGCAGCACCCGCTCGCCGCGCCAGATCGCCTGGCCGGTCAACCCGGCGACCGCGAGGCAGGCGGCGATCGCCGGCCCGGCGGCGACGACGGGCACCCAGCCGACGGCATAGCCAGCCGCGAGCACAGTCGCGAGCACGGCCACGCTGCCGCTCGCGATCTGGAGCGGCCGCGTGATGAGGCTTTCCTCCCGCCGCTGTGCCGCTAGCCAGCCTTGGAACGGCTGCTGCGGACCTGGCGGGACCGGACCCGACGCAGCCGCCCGGCGCGGCGGCGGTCCCGGGTCTTGGGTCGGCGTGGCGTACTGCCACCCGAGGTAAAGCGGGGTCATCGCGTTGCCGCCGGGCCGGCCGGGAGCCGCGCGAGCACCAGTTCGCCAGGGGCGACGAGCCGCTGCCGTGGGGCAGTCACCGCTAGCACGAACTCCGCCCGGTTAAGCGCTAGCAAGGCCCGCGGCGGGATCACCGGGCTGGGGATGAGCTCCGGTGCGGGCGCCGTCGGGCCTGGGTCGGTTGCCGGACGCCGCTCGGCTAGCGCGGCGGCGATTGGCGCCGGGAGTAGCCGTGTTCCAGTTCGCGCCGCGAGGCTCGTGGCCAGGTCCCAGTCGGTGACGCGGCGGATGAGCGTGCTTCCCGTCAGTCCGCTCAGCTCCGCGGCCGCTGCTGGCGACGTCGTTCCGATCAGCAGGGACAGGCCGGCCTCGGGGGCGTAGCGGAGGAGTGCGGCGAGGGCCTGGGCTGAGACGTGCTCACCGCGCGGCACCCACACGAGCGCGTCGCCGTCAACGCCGATCCGGCGCAGGTCTGCGGCTAGGACCGCCAGGTCGGCGCAGGCACAGGCGGCTTGCTCCGCGTCGTTCGCCGGGAGCAATACGGCTGACCGTTCCAGGACTACTCGCTGGAGATCGAGGCCGCTCACCTGCAGCGGGACGCCGGTCGCCCGGCAGACGACGGTGAGCGCGCGGGCGATGGCTTCGTCGCCGTGATCGAGGACGATCACCGGCTTGCGGCGGCGGAGCGCAGCGTGCACGACTTGGAGCCCGGTAAGGGTCACGTCCAGGGGTCTGCTGCCGACGACGAGCGTGCCGAGTACGAGTTCCGCCCAGCGGAGTTCGGCGGTGGCACCAGTGGACGGCATGACGCCGAGAGCGCAGCCGTCCCTGGTGACTACGGTCCCTGAGCGGATCACGCTCGCGGACAGCGCACGGCGGGCCGCCGCGACGGGCCCGGGGCGCGGCGGCGGGACCGCCCATTCGTCGGTGTGCAGCCAGTCAAGCCAGCCGACGAGCGCGGCTTCGGCGGCACCGGCGATGAGAGCGAGCGGGAATTGCCGCGGCAGCCAGCCTTGGGCGTTGGCGAATCCCGCGAACGGGTGCCCGGCCTCCCCGGCCAGGTGCCCGCCGGTTAGGTGCCAGAGGATGCTTGACGGCCCGGTGGTGAAGCCCGCCAGTGCGTGGTCCGGACCCAGCGCCAGCGTCCAGGCCAGCCCCGCCGTCGCGGGCACGAGCAGCCAGCCGCGCCGCCATCTGCTGGCCTTGCCGATTACGACGAACACGATCGCGAGGGCGAGGGTGAGCTGGGCGAGCAGCAAGTGCGCGAGCAGGATCGCCACCGCGCACCCGGCGATAACCTCGCCTCGGCGTGGCAGCCCTGCTGGAAACAGGTAACGGGCACGGCGCGGCGCCGACCCCGTCCAGGACACCATCCCAGCCGTCACGCACTCTAGGTTGCCAAGGATGTACCCTCCGTGTCGATACCTGGGCAATGATCACTTGGCATCGTTGTCGGATCGCGCTGTGTCCTTGTTAGTCCGCGAGGTGCGGGGCGGGCGGCAGGGGATCGCCTGCCTGGATAACGACACGGAAGTAGTGCGGCTTCAGGGCGAGGGTGGTAAGGCCAACGGGGGCGCCGGTAGCGCGGTCGTCGAACCTGACTGTTACCGAGATGGCGAGCTGGCCGGGGAGCAGCCGAAGGCTGCGGGCGATCGACGGCTGCGGCGGCGCCATCTCCAGATCCACTGCCCGGGCGTGCACCGAATCGGGTCCGCCCATCCCTCCAGGAGGAGTGGTCACGATCGCCTCGAATGTATCCGGCTCGTCGCTCACCCCGCCCGCGATGGTCGCGGGCACGTACGCGGTCGAGACGGCGACGGGCTCGGCGGCGATCGCCCAGGCGCACCGGACGATGCGGACCGGGTTCTCGCCGTCAACACCGAGCGACCAGGCCACGTCCTGTGGCGCGGCGCGCAGCGACACGTGCCTGGCGGTGCAGGCGATATCGCCGCCCATCGGGTCGAGCCTGGTGCTAAGCCCGCCGATCCCTTCAACGGGGATCAGATACTCGGCGGCGCTCGCCCGGTAGAGCTGCCCATCGGGCAGCCTGCGGATCAGCGACCTGCGGGTGAGTTCCACGATGGCGGCGTCGATCTCCGCCATGCTGACGTTGTACCGGCGGGCGAGTGCGCTGCGCCGTGGCAGCTGCCAGCCAGGCTCCCGGTGGACGAGGGCGGCGGCCATCCGGTCCGCGAGCACACCGCTCGCCGCTCGCTGCGGCGGCACTGCCACCTCGCCGTCCATACCCCCCTGCCCCTGGCCGCGCGAACCGGCCTGGTCGCTCCCCCCGGAGCTGGTCGTCATCCGCCCTGCGGGATGCTCGCCAGCCAACCGCCGCATGCCTCGTCGAAGACGGCCGCGCGGATGCGCCTGGCTGGCTTTCTTTCCCACATGACTGCCCGTGCCTCCAGACTTTTCACGCTAACCCTCGTGACGTGCTGAGGCGGGCGCGTCAGCTGCCCGGGACCGCCAAGGCGTGCCCACGCTCAACCAAAACGATTTCAGCCCGCCCGCTCTGGGTTATAGATATTCAGCCAAGGTAAACGGAAGTTGAATTCGACAATAACGGAATCAATCCACTGCATGTCATGTAAGTAAAACATGACGGTGGAGTATCAGGCCGCCTGCCTGCAGCCGACCAGTGACAACGTCCCGATCAGCCCCTCACGGCATTGGGGACAACCTGCCTGTTACCTTCGTTACCCAGACCCGTAGTGGCAAGCAGACAGGTAACAGACAGGTCAAGTCACCAGAAGTTAACCTGGCAGACGCCCCGCGTACATGTCACGTTCAGCGGTTGCTACTTCTACAGCCTATCACTGAACAAGTTGACATCCATTTGCGGCTACGCCGACCGATCAGAACGCAATCCCGCGCGGATGCGCTTCAATAACAAGGGAGAATCAATGCAGCTCCGAGGCAGCAAGCAGGCTGCGGTAGCTGGGGGGGCCGTTGCAGCGGCGATCGCCCTAGCCGCATGCTCTTCGTCCACCACGTCGTCCACCTCCGCGCCGGCTGGCGGCGCCACGACGTCGGCTCCCGCAGCCACCACGTCGAGTGCGGCTGCGCTGAGCGGCACGCTCAACGCGAGCGGCTCGACCTTCCAGACGAACTTCCAGCAGGCCGCCATCTCGGCGTTCAAGACCGTGCAGCCTGGTATGACCGTCAACTATGGTGGCGGCGGTTCCGGCGCGGGCCGTAGCGCCCTGTACGCGAACACCGTGCAGTTCGCTGGGTCCGACTCGCCCATCCCGGCCGCGGACAAGTCCAAGGTGCCTGCGGGCAAGACGGTGCTGTACTTCCCCGTCCAGATCGGCCCGATCTCGGTCGCGTACAACCTCTCGGGCGTCACCGGCCTGAAGCTCGACGCGACCACCATCGCGAAGATCTTCTCCGGCAAGATCACCACCTGGAATGACCCGGCGATCAAGGCGCTCAACTCCGGCGCCAACCTGCCGAGCACCCCGATCACCCTGGCGGTCCGCTCGGACTCTTCCGGTACCACCCAGAACTTCTCTAAGTACCTCCAGGCGGCGGCGGCCAGCGCCTGGACGCTCGGCAGCGCCTCCACGATCGACTGGCCGAAGACCGCGCACGCGGCCAACGGCGGTAGCGGCCTGGCCCAGGCGGTCAAGGCCACCCCGGGCTCGATCGGCTACGTCGACTTCTCCACCGCCACCGCCTCCGGGCTGAGCTCGGCGTCGATTAAGAACTCGGCGGGCTCGTTCGTCGCACCGTCGCCCGCCGGGGCCACCGCCGCGGCGTCCCACGTCACGCCCGCGGCCGACCTGACCTTCTCCACGGTCGACGAGCCGGGCGCAGACTCCTACCCGATCACCTACCAGAGCTGGGACCTGGTCTACGCGGAGCAGCCGAACGCCAACACCGCGGCGATGCTCAAGGCGTACATCGGGTACCTGCTCGGCGACGGCCAGAAGTTGCTCACCCAGCTGGACCTCGCACCGCTGCCGGCGTCCATCGACTCCGCGGCCGTGGCGCAGCTGGACAAGATCACTTCCGCCTCGTAACCAACCCGTTACTCTCATCACCATGAGTGCTGTGACAAAGGCGGGCCCGGCCACTCCGGCCGGGTCCGCCCGTCCGCTTTCGAAGTCGCGACCGCTCGGCGACCGGGCATTCGCGCTCCTTGCCCTGGTGGCCGGCCTGCTGGTCCTGGTCATCCTCGTCCTGATCGTCGTCTCGACCGCGCAGCAGTCGACAAGCTGGTTCAGCACCGCCGGGTGGAGCGGCATTTTCTCCACCGTCTGGAACCCGGCAACCAACCAGTTCGGCGCGATGGCCTTCCTGTACGGCACGGTCATCGTCTCGCTGATCGCGATCATCATCTCCGTCCCGGTTAGCGTGTCCATCGCGCTGCTGCTGACCGAGGTCGTGCCGCGCCGCTGGGCCCAGCCGATCGTGTACGTCGTCGACCTGCTCGCCGTCGTGCCGTCGGTTGTGTGGGGCCTGTGGGGCATCATCATCTTCGTCCCGTGGGTCGCGCCCATCTACGCGTCGATCGCCTCCGGCGTGCACGGTATCCCCGTGCTCGACAGCCTGTTCGGCTCGCCGACCGCCGGCGCCTCGTTCTTCACCGCCGGACTTATCCTGGCCGTCATGATCACGCCGATCATCACCTCCCTGTCACGCGAGGTCATCGCGACCGTGCCGCAGACTGACAAGGAGGGCGCCTACGCGCTCGGCGCCACCCGCTGGGAGATGATCCGCGGTGCCGTCTGGCCGCACAGCCAGGGCGGCGTCGTCGGCGCGATCCTGGTCGGCCTCGGCCGGGCCATGGGCGAGACGATCGCGGTCGCCCTCGTGGCGGGGTCGTCCGCTGAGGTCACGTCGCACCTGTTCGCCCCGGGCTACCCCATCGCCGGCGTCATCGTGAACCAGTTCCCCGAGGCCTCCGGCGAGTTCCGCGCCGCGCTGATCGGCCTTGGCTTGCTACTGTTCGTGATCACGATCCTTGTCAACCTGACCGCCCGTGGCTTCGTGGAGCGCTCGGCGCGGCGGATGAGGGGAACCTCATGAGCGTCGTCTCCGACCAAACCGTCGACCTGCGCGAGCCGACCAACTGGCGGCGAACCAAGAACCGGATCGCGACCGTCGTGATGTGGGTCGCCTTCGTCGCCACCCTGGTCCCGCTGATCTTGGTGCTCTACACGGTGGTCTCCAAGGGCGTCAGCGCCATCAGCTGGCAGTTCCTCAGCGGTAGTCCGATCCCGCCGAACATCATGCCCCTGGGCATTGGCGGCATGGGGCCGGCGGTCGTCGGCACGCTGATCATCACCGGCTTCGCTGCGCTCATATCCATCCCGCTGGGCGTCCTCGGCGCGGTCTACATCAACGAGTACGGCGGCAAGGGCTGGCTCGCGAAGTTCATCGCGTTCATGGCGGACGTGATGACTGGCGTACCATCGATCGTGATGGGCCTGTTCATCTTCACGATCTGGGTCCTGCACTTCGGGTACTCGGGCCTGGCCGGCTCGTTCGCGCTCGCCTGCCTGATGCTGCCCATCGTGATCCGCTCCACGTACGAGATGCTCCTGCTAGTACCGAACCATCTCCGCGAAGCCAGCTACGCGCTCGGCGCCACTAAGTCGCGCGTGACGCTGACCGTCGTGCTGCCGGCCGCGGTCGGCGGCATCGTCAGTGGTGCGCTGCTTGCCGTCGCCCGTGCCGCGGGTGAGACGGCGCCGCTGGTGCTCGTCATCCTGACGGTGGAGGCGACGAACACGAACCTGTTCAGCGGCGCCAACACGGCGCTCTCGACGCAGATCTTCGTGAATGCCCAGTCCCCGTATGTCGGTGCGGAGGCCCGCGCCTGGGGCGCGGCGCTCACGCTCATCGTCATCTCCTTCCTCCTGATGATCATCGCTCGGGTCGTCACCGCACGATTCACTAAATACACCCGTTAGGGATCACCCATGGAACAGCCTGAACAGGAAGTTGTCGCGCAGACCGTCAGCACGAACCTGCCGAAACTTGAGACGACGGTCAGGGCACCCTCGCAGAAGCCGGGGACGGCCATCTTCGACGTGCGGAACGTCTCGATCTACTACGGGGCGTTCAAGGCCGTAACTGACGTGTCCCTGCCGGTCTACGAGAACGAGGTCACGGCGTTCATCGGCTCGTCCGGCAGCGGCAAGTCGACCGTACTGCGCGCGTTCAACCGGATGAACGACCTGGTTCCCGGGGCGCGACTCGATGGCGAGATGCGCTACCGGGGCGCAGATCTCTACGGCAAGGAAGTATCTCCGGCGGCGGTCCGCCGCCGCATCGGGATGGTCTTCCAGAAGCCGAACCCGTTCCCCAAGTCGATCTACGACAACGTCGCCTACGGACCGCGGATCAACGGCATCAGGAGCAAGGCCCGCCTCGACGAGATCGTGGAGAAGTCGCTGCGCGGCGCGGCGCTGTGGGACGAGGTGAAGAACCGGCTCAAGCAGTCCGGTCTCGCCTTGTCCGGCGGCCAGGCGCAGCGGCTGTGCATCGCCCGCACGATCGCCGTCGAGCCGGACGTGGTGCTGATGGACGAGCCCGCCTCGGCGCTCGACCCGATCGCCACGCTCGCGATCGAGGACCTGATCCGCGAGCTCAAGGAGAACTACACGATCGTGATCGTGACCCACAACATGCAGCAGGCAACACGGGTCAGCGACCGCACCGCGTTCTTCTCCGTCCTCACCGACTCGAAGAACGACACCCGCACGGGCATCCTCGTCGAGTACGGCCCGACCCAGCAGATTTTCGAGGACCCGCACGACTCCCGCACCCAGGCTTACGTCACGGGCCGCATGGGGTAGGGCGGCCGACTCAGCCTCAGATCTTCGAGCTTGTCTTTGGTCTTTGGTCTTCGATCAAAGACCAAAGACCTAAGGTCAAAGTCAAAACCTAAGGTCAAAGTCAAAACCCTGAACTGTAGTGCCAGGGGGTGGCTGAGGGGTTCCCGCCGACAGTCCTTCGGAACGTCGGCGGCGAACCCTCAGCTACCCCCTTCGCGCTCTCGTCCTGGTTAAGACCGAAGTCAAGATCAAGATCAAAGTCAAAACCCAAAGTCAAACCCAGGTGGTTGGGCTGAGGGGGTCAGGGCCGCGGAGTGCGCTAGAAGAACGAGAGGTGGCTTCGCGTGGCTGCCGCCGTTTCTAGTCGTTGGTGGGCTTGCCTGGGGCGGTGCCTGCCAGGTATACGACGCGGCGGGCGATGTTGACCGCGTGGGCGCCCAGGCGCTCGTAGTCGCGCGCTATCAAGGCCATGTCCATCGCGACCGCTACGGGCATCTCGCCGGAGGCTAGTTCGGCGATGAGGCTGGCGTGCAGTTCGTC
>Ga0310811_10004786_pt1 | contig 17060 bp, 11 predicted proteins | sample YCmetagenome_FD_207642 | JGI IMG/M metagenome (GOLD analysis project Ga0310811, IMG submission 207642) | Soil microbial communities from experimental microcosm in Duke University, North Carolina, United States - YC | ecosystem: Engineered > Artificial ecosystem > Soil microcosm > Unclassified ...
GCCGCGGCTGCCAAGTGAGTAGCGCAGCCCGCCGAGCATCTCGGCGAGGAAGGGCTCCTTGCGTCGCCAGGCCATGGTGGCGGGGAACCGCACTAGCAGCAGGGTGACGATCGCGACCGCGTAGCTGGCGATGTCCAGGCCCACGATGCCGCTGAGCCCGATGCCGGCTAGCAGGCCGACCGCGAAGATAGGCACCATGAGCTGGGCGGTGCCGGTTCCCAGTTGCATCAGGCCGACCGCGTGGCCCAGGGAGTGCTTGGGAACCAGCTGCGGCACCGCTGAGAGGTAGGCGATGCGCTGGAAGGTCAGCGCGACCGACAGGCACGCCAGCAGCGGGTAGATCCCGGCGACGCCCAGGTGCCCGGTCCACAGCAAGATGCCGAACACCAGCTGCACCGTGAGCGCCGCGCTGTCGCCGGCCAGCATCACCTTGCGGCGGCTCGCCCGGTCCACCAGCGCCCCCGCGACCGGCAAGGCAAGTAGGCCGGGCACCAGCCCGACGACCGCCATCAGGGCGAACTTCGCCACCGACCCGGTGGTCGTGTAGATCCACAGCGGGACGGCGAACTCGGTCATCGCCGAGCCGACGGCGGACACCAGCTGGCTGACGGCGATAGGGAAGAACCGCCGGAAGCTCGGCTGCACGCCCGGCGGCGGCACTGCCGCGCCGGAGCGGGACACGCCGTGCAGCCACCAGGTGGCGCCGGGGCCGCGGGCCTCGCGTCGCAGCGGCTCCGTCGCGTCGCTGGCCAGCGCCCGGTGCGTGGTCGTAATGATCTCGGCCAGCTCCCGCACCCGGTACTTCTGGAAGAAGTGCCCCGCCTGGGCCAGCACGGCCACCGCCGTGACCGAGGTCATGAAGTGCCACTCCCGGTAACGCTCCTCGTAGTACTCCGTCGCCGGATCCTCGCCGCCGACCACGGTGATCACCGGGGCGCGCAGCCGGCCCGCGCCCGTTGCGAGCAGGCGGGTGTAGTACTCCTCGGACTCCCGTGCACCGCGGCGCATGTTCGCCACCATCAGCCGGGCCTGGGCGGGATCGATCTCGTTCATGTCGAGCCCGAGCGAGATCAGCCAGTTCACCCACTGCTGGTTGCTCCGGAACCGGTCGGCCTCGACGATCCTGGTTACCCGCGACATGACCCGGCCCTCCGGCCTGGCGAACGGGAAGGCACCGCCCAGGTACAGTGCGTCCACGTCGCGCCCCGCTGCCTCAAGCCGCCTGGCGATCTCCACGCCCAGAGCCGAGCCGACCGCGGAGTGCGCGTAGACGGCAAGCGGCCCGTTGACCTTCGCCAGGATCTCAGTCACGCACGCGGCGGCGAGCTCGTCGAACGGCAGCGCGCCTTCGTCGACCCCCACGTCGTTGCCGGGGATCGACACCGACCACAGCGCGTGGTCGGCGGGCAGGGCATCAGCTAGCGGCTGGTAGACCACCGCGCTCGCCCCGCCGTGCGGCACGCACACGTAGCTGAGGGCCGGGGTGCCTGCGTGAGCCGGGGTGAGCCGGTGCAGCAGGGCGCGGGACCCGCGCCGCTCAGCGGGGATATCGGCGATCGCGGCGAGCTGGCGGATGGTGGGGTACTTGAACACGTCGATCACCGCGACCTGGACGCCGGCCGCCCGGCGCAGCCGCGCCGCTATCTGGGTGGCGAGCAGCGAGTGACCGCCGAGGTCGAAGAAGTCGTCATCGACCCCGATCTCCGCGACGCCAAGCAGGTCGCCCCAGATCGCGGCAAGTGCCTCCTCGGTTGGCGTGCCGGGCACAGCGGGCCTTGCTGCGGGGTCCGGGGCGGGCAGCGCACGGCGGTCAAGCTTGTCATTCCGGTCGCGCGAGAGCGCCTCCCTGAGGTGGCGGCCTCGCGCCGCGGTGTCGGGCAGCCCGAGCTCCGAGAGCCGCAGCCCGGGCTGGTCGGCCACGCGCTCGAACAGGGTGCGCAGGTCCGCGGAAAGCCGCTCGATCGTGGCCGGGTCGAACAGGTCGGTGTTGTAGACAAGCAAGCCGACCAGCCCGCCGCCTGGGTCATCGGCCACGTAGGCCTCAAGGTCGTACCTGGTCGCCCAGGCGTCCCTGGGGAAGTCCGCTACCGTCAGCCCGGCCGGCGGGTCGATGGCGCGGGTCCGGTAATTCTGCATGGACAGCATGACGTCGAACAGCGGCGACCTTGACAGGTCGCGGGGCAGGTTCAGCTCGCCGATGAGCTGCTCGAACGACAGGCCCTGGTGGGCGAAGGCATCGACAGACAGCTCCCTGGCCCGGTCAAGCAGCTCACCGAACGTCGGGTTGCCCGACAAATCCACCCGCAGGGTCAGCATGGTCAGGAAGCAGCCGATGACGCCGTCGAGCTCCGGTGCCTCGCGGCCGGCCGCCGGCGAGCCCACCGCGACATCGTCGGTGCAGGCATACCGGCCGAGCAGCACGGCGAACCCGGCCAGGACCGTCATGAACAAGGTGGCGCCGTGCTCACGGCCCAGCCGGCGTAGCGCGTCCGCTGGCTCGCGGTCGAGTCCGAACGCGCGGGCCGCGCCGTTGCCTGTGCGCTCGGCCGGGCGGGGGTGGTCGGCCGGCAGGTCAAGCGGTTTAATCCCGGCCACCCGGTTCCGCCAGAACTCCAGGTCAGCCTGGGGCACCGGCAGGCTGCGCTGCCATGCGGCGTAATCGGCGAAGCTGACCTCGGGGGAGGCCGGCGTCTCACCGTCGAGCCCGGCGAACAGCTCGCGCAGCAGCACGTCTACCGACCACCCGTCGGCGGCGATGTGGTGCAGCCCGAGTACCAGCACGTGATCGTCTGCCCCGAGCCTGATGAGCAGCGCGCGAGCCACGGGCCCGGTTGCCAGGTCGAACGGCATCGCGAGGAACTCGTCTGCCAGTGCCAGCGCCGCCGCGTCATCCGGCGCGCTGGTGACGGTCAGCGGCAGCGTCACGTCATCGGCGATGACCACCTGCGGCTTTCCGTCCCAGGTCGCCTGGTAACGCATGCGCAGCGCGTCGTGCCGGGCCACCACGGCGTTGAGCGCGTCACCAAGCGCCGCCGCGTCGAGTTGCCCGCGCAGCCGGAGCGAAACCGGGATGGTCCACCATGCGGTGCCCGGAGCGTACTGCTCAAGGAACCACAGCCACTCCTGCACGTGCGACAGCGGTACTGGCTGCCCTGGGGGTATGGCCGGGATGGTGCGGCGCGGCACCGCCGCGACGCCGCGCCGCAGCCGCTGCGCTAGCAAGGCCCGCTTGGCCGGCGACAGCGCCGCCCCGGCGGGACGGCCCTCCGGGGCCGCCGGGGCGGCCCGCGCGTCAGACGGCGCGGGCGCGGGCATGGCACTCAGGTCGACCTTGCCCGCTATCGTGAGCGGCAGTTCGTCAACGGCTACCCAGTCCGTGGGCACCAGGTAGGCGGGGAGGGTCGCGGCGAGGTGCCTGCGCAGTTCCGCCCGCTGCGCCGTCCCGACCACGTACGCCACCAGCCGGTCGCCGTCCCCGGTCACCGCCGCCTGGCGCACGCCCGGGTGGGTGAGCAGCGCCGCCGTCACCTCGCCCGGCTCGACCCGGAAGCCGCGCACCTTCAGCTGCCTGTCAAGTCGGCCGAGGAACTCCAGGTCACCGTCGGGCCGCAGCCGTACCCGGTCTCCGGTCCGGTACAGCCGGGCTCCCGGCGGACCGTACGGGTCGGGCACGAACCGCTCGGCGGTCAGCGCCGGGCGGCCCAGGTAGCCCCGGGCCAGGCCCGCACCGCCCAAGTGCAGTTCCCCGGGGACGCCGGGCGGCACGAGGCCGCCATCGGGGCCAAGGACGCGCGCGATCGTGCCGCCGACCGGGCAGCCGATGGGCGGGTTCTGCCGGGTGTCTGCCTCGTCCAGCGTCCGTGTGGTGGCGATCACGGTCGCCTCGGTTGGCCCGTAGGTGTTGACCAGCCGGACCTGGTCGCCGAACCTGTTCCGCCAGCGGGACACGGCAGCGGCGTGCGCTTGCTCGCCGCCGATGATCATCAGCCGCAGTGCCCCCGGCCATGTCACGTCGTCCAGCGCCTCGGTCAGCCGGTGCCAGTAGGCGGTTGGCAGGTCAAGCACGGTCACCGCCCGGCCGGCCGGGGTGCGCAGCGCATCCGGCAGGCTAACCGGGCCGTCGGGGAGCAGCAGCACGGACGCGCCTGCCGCAAGCGCCGGGTAGAGCTCCTCGATGTGCGCGTCGAAGTTGAGCGAGGCGAACTGGGCGACGCGGTCGGCCGGGCCGATGGCGTAGGCCTGCCGCATCCACCGCACCCGGGTTGCCAGCGCGCCGTGCTCGATCAGCACGCCCTTGGGCTGGCCGGTCGAGCCGGACGTGTAGATCACGTACGCCGGCTGGCCGGGCCCGGTCGCAGGCCACGGGCCCGCGCCGCTCTTGCCTTGGGCCGACTCCACCATGACCAGGTCAGTTCCTTGCGGCGGCCGGTGGGCGAGCGCGGCGCTTGTCACCACTAGGCGCGCGCCGCTGTCCGCGACCATGAAGGCGAGCCGCTCGTCGGGGTAGTCGGGGTCAAGCGGCAGGTACGCGCCGCCGGCCCGCCACACCGCCAGCATCGCCGCCACGGTGTCGGCCGACCGCCCTAGGCACACGCCGGCTACGTCACCGGGTGCGAGGCCCGCTCGCCGCAGCGCCGCGGCGATCCGCGTCACCCGGCTGTCGAGCTCGGCGTAACTTAGCTGCCCGGCGCCCCGCCCGTCACCGGTGTCCCAGACCAGCGCAGTGGCCTGAGGCGTCGCGGCGGCCGCCCGCGCGAACAGCTCCGGCACGAGGTCATCTCCCCCGTCCGGAGTTGCCGCCGCGGCCGTGAGCGGCAGCGAGGCCAGCAAGGACTCACCAGTGTCCGTCATGAACCGCTCCCGACCCCTTCCTTGCTTTCCTCGCCGTTGACGCCCGTCAGAGTGACTCGCCTGGTGACTGGAAAAGGTCTCGCAGCCGGTGTTTTTGCACCTTGCCGATATGGTTCTTCGGCAGTTCGGCAACAAACACCAGTCGGCTTGGCAGCTCGTGCCGGGCGAGCCGGGACGCCAGGAACGTCCGCAGGCCGGCCGCGTCGACCGGGGCACTGGTGACGACGGCGGCAGCGGTCACCTTGCCGAGTACCGGATGGGGGATGCCGAGCACGGCGGCCTCGGCGACCGCGGGGTGCTCGTAGATCGCGGCCTCCACCTGCAGCGTGGACACCTTGAACGCGCCTGACTTGATGACGTCGCTCTCCCTGTCGACCAGGTACAGGTAGCCGTCGGCGTCCAGGTAGCCGACGTCGCCCATCCGCACCCACCCGTCGCGGAAGATCGCGTCGGTGAGCTGCCGGTCCCCGATGTAGGCGCGGGGGCCTGCCGGGGACCGCAGCCAGACCTCGCCCACCTCGCCTGGCCTGGCTCGCCCGCCGCCGGCGTCGCGGATCATCACGTCGGCGCTGCCCACCGGCCGTCCCACTGACGCGGGCCTGGCAGGATCCACCATCATCACGGTCTGCGCCGGGGCCGCCTCGGTCGAGGTGTAGATGTTGGTGATCGTCGCCTTGGGGAACGCGGTGGCCAGCCCGGCGGCCACCGCGGGCGGGAGGCTGGCCGCCGTCGAGGCGACCATCTTGACGCTGGACAGGTCGAACCTGTCCTGCACGCGCGCGCTAAGCAGCTCGATGGCCATGGCGGGCACCAGGAAGATCGTGCCGACCTGGTAGGCCTCGATCAGCCGGGCGAAGCGGCCAGGTGTGAAGTAGGGCAGGGTCAGCCAAGCCGGGCTGACGTCCAGGGCGTTGACCAGCATCATCTGGCCGCCGTTGGTCCCGACAGGAAACGCGTGCAGGAAGTGCCGCGAATGTGCGAGCTTGCGGCGCTTCGGCCCGGCGGAGGTGCCGTAGGCGAGGTTGGCGTGGGTGGCGCCGACGCCCTTGGCCTTGCCTGTGGTGCCGGAGGTGTAGATGATCTGGGCCAGCCCGCCTGGTGCGACTTCGCGCCGCAGTGGCGTGGCGTCGGAGGCGTCTAGTTCCGCTGGCGTCGCCTGCCAGTCGCCGGCCTCCGGCGGGTCCACGTCCGCGCCGTGCAGGACGGCGGCCACCGAACAGTCCGTCAGCGCGTGCCGTATCTCAGCTACCGCCAGCCGGGACGACAGCGGGACGGCGGCGCAGCCGGCGCGCATCACCCCGCACCACGTGACCGCGACGTCGATCCACTCCCGCTCGCCGAACACCACCCCGACCGGCCGCCCAGCCGGCACGCCCCGGTCGATGAGCGCGTGCGCGACCGCATTCGCCCGCCGGTCCCATTCACCGAACGAGAGTTCCCCGGCGTCGGCCACTATGAGCGCTAGCTGATCCGGCGCATGCTCCGCGCGGGCCGCGAGCAGGTCAGGAATTGTGAGGCGGGATTCTCCGTCCCTCACGATAAGTTACCGATAATTTTCGACAATTGGAATTTTCGAAAATTGCGCAGATCCAAGGCCCCAGTGCCCTATCCCTTGTAGCTCGGAACGCATACTTGGACGATAATCCAAGAATGGTGATTGCAACAGAGAGATATGTCGGTAATTTTATTAGAAACATTTCGAAAACGAGCGGTACCGACGCCAGATTGCCTGTCTTCGCTGGTAGTGGCAGATCTTCGCCTGGTTGCGCGGGCGGATCAGCGGTGGAGGCGGGCTATTGCTGCGAAGCGGCCGCAGGGGCGGGCCGCGCGGTCGGAGAAGAACGTGTCCGTGCTTTGCCGCGTGTCGATCGCCAGGTCGTGGACGTTGGCTGACGGGATGCCGGCCGCCTGTAGCTGGTGGCGGATTGCGCCTGGCAGGTCGAATAGGGCGTGGCCGGGGCGGTTCTCGGTCAGCAACTGCTTGGCGGCCGGGCCGAACGCCGCCGTGACCTCGGCGGCTTCTGCGGTGCCGATCTCGTAGCTGGGCGCGCCGATCGCCGGGCCGATCCCGATCAGCAGGGCCTCGGGGGACGAGCCGAACGTGTTCGTCATGGCCGCGATCGTCTTCGGCACAATCCCCTTGATCGTGCCGACGCGGCCGCTGTGGGCCACGCCGATCGCTTGCCGGGCCGGGTCGTAGAGGACGACCGGGGCGCAGTCGGCCACGAGGATGGCCAACGCAATGCCGGGCAGGTTCGTGATCATCGCGTCGGTTGCGGGAAACGCGGTTGCGGCGTCGGCGGCACCGTCATGGCCCCGGGCGGCCAACGGCTCGTCCACAACCGCGATCCGGTCAGTGTGCTTCTGGTCGGCGAAAGTCACCCGGTCGACGCCCAGCGCGGCCGCCAGCCGGTTCCGGTTCTCGGCCACGGCCTTCGGGTCGTCGCCCACGTGTCCGCCGAGGTTCAGGCTGCCGTAGGGGCCCGCGCTCACCCCGCCGTGCCGGGTGGTGACCACGGCGGTCACGCCGCCGCCGTGAAACGGGAACGGGTGCAGCGGCAGGTCGAAGTTCACCCGCCCACCCTATGACCGCTTTCTGTCTGTCATGAGGCAGGACGCGTGACAGCGGGCGTGTCTGAGGCGTGACAGGGGCGTGTCAGTGCGGGCCTCGATGGTTGTCGCATGAGCAATTCAGCGATCGCAGCCTCGGGGCTGCGGAAGGCGTACGGGGACAAGGTCGTGCTCGACGGCATCGACCTCGATGTGCCCGTAGGAACGGTATTTTCCCTGCTCGGCCCCAACGGGGCAGGGAAGACGACGACGGTGAACGTGCTGACCACGCTGCTGAAGGCCGACGCCGGGACGGCACGCGTTGCCGGGCACGACGTCGCAACCGAGACCAAGGCGGTACGCGCGGCCATCGGGGTCACCGGTCAGTTCGCGGCGGTGGATGAACTGCTGTCAGGGCAGGAGAACCTGCAGCTGGTGGCGGATCTCAAGCACGTCGGTGCCCGCGAGGCTAAGCGGGTCATCACGGACCTGCTGGAGCGGTTCGACCTGACGGAGTCGGCGCAGAAGCTCGTGTCGACCTACTCCGGAGGGATGCGCCGCAAGCTGGACCTGGCGATGACGCTGGTCGGCAACCCGCGAATCATCTTCCTGGACGAGCCGACCACGGGTCTTGACCCGCGCAGCCGCCGCACCATGTGGGACATCGTCCGCGGGCTGGTGGCCGACGGCACCACCATCTTCCTCACCACTCAGTACCTCGATGAAGCCGATCAGCTCGCCAACCGGATCGCGGTGCTCGACCAGGGCCGCCTGGTCGCCCAGGGCACCCCCGAGGAGCTCAAGCGCCAGGTCCCCGGCAGTCACGTCCGGCTCCGGTTTGCCAGCATCCACGAGCTCGACGCGGCGGCGCGGGTCCTGCCCGGCGCCACGCGGGATGACGAGAACCTGGCCTTGCGGGTTCCGGGCGACGGCGGCGTGAAGTCGCTGCAGGCCCTGCTTGGCCGGCTCAACGAGTACTCGATCGACGCCGAAGAACTCTCGGTGCACACACCTGACCTCGATGACGTCTTCCTCGCCCTGACCGGGCACGCAAACACGGAGGTGAGCGCACAATGAGCGCTGACTCGTTGACCATGCTGCGCCGCAACTTCAAGCACACCGCCCGGAACCCGGTCACGGTGTTCAACGCGGTCCTGATGCCGATCGTGATGATGCTGATGTTCGTCTACATACTCGGCAACGCCTTCAGCGTCGGCGTCAAGTACATCGACTACGCGACCCCGGGCATGATCCTGCTGGCCATCACCTACGGGCTGAGCGCTACCGCGACGGAAGTGAACTCCGACATGACGACGGGGCTCATCAACCGGCTCCGGGTCATGGACGTCTCCCGCGGGGCCGTGCTGACCGGTCATGTCGTCGTCACCATGCTGCGCACCCTGATATCGATCGCAGCCATCATCGGGGTGGCCTTCGGGCTGGGGTTCCGCCCGGCTGCGAGCTTTGGCGACTGGCTCGCCGTGATCGGCATCCTCGTGGCGGCCTGCTTCGCGACCAGCTGGCTCACGGTCGCCCTCGGGCTGGCCGCGAAGACCGTGCAGTCGGCGGGCTTGGCCACCGTCCCGCTGATCATGCTGCCGTTCTTCAGCAGCGCGATCGTGCCAGCCGACAAGATGGGTCAAGGGGTACGGCAGTTCGCGGAGTTCCAGCCCTTCACGCCCATCATCGAGTCAATTCGCGGGCTGCTGGACGGCGCACCGTCCGCTGGCTACACGGCCGCCGCCCTCGGCTGGTGCGCAGCCGTCGCCATCGTCGGGTACGTGTGGGCGGTGGCTACCTTCAGGAAGCGAGTGTGACATCGACCAGCTGCGACCAGCTCGTCTGCGTCCCCTCCCGAGCCGCCTCGGCGAACCGTGCGTCGCCGAGGCGGTTCCGCGTTTCCCGCTCGACCCTGGCTTCGTCTGGATCAGCACGATCCGGCAGTCCCCGCACCCCGGCACTTGCCGCGAGCAGCCGCGCGGCCTGCTCGTCCTGGCCGCGGCGCAGCGCCAGGTCCGCGACCCCCACGAGTACCTTCGCGATCAGCGGCGGGTACCCCGCCTCAGCCGCCGCCTGGCACGCCGCCGCGTGGTGCGTGCGGGCCTTGCCGAGGTCGTCGGCAAGGCGGCCGAGCAGGTCATGCGATACCGCGCGGATGTTCGCCTGCTCCGCTGCGTCGCCCAGCATGGGCGCTACGAGGCCGAGTTGCCGACGGGCCTCCTCGGCGTTGCCTGTCCAGCGGGCGAGTTCCGCCCTGGAGAGGGCCAGCTCGGCCAGCGCATTCGGCCAGTTGACCCGTTCTGCGTATCGTTGCGCCTCGGCCATGGCCGCCGCGCTGGAGTCCTTATCGCCGAGCAGCCAGTACAGCTGAGCCTGCCGTGACCGTATCGGGATGACATCTTCGACAGCGCCGGTTTCGATGAGGACCGCGGCCGCCTGTTCGTAGTGCTCGCAGGCGACAGTAAGTTCACCGCGCACGGCGACCCGGTCCGCCAGTTCAATCAGGGCGAGCCAGATCCCGAATCGGTCGCCAAGCGCCCGGAACTCAGCGAGCGCCGCCGCAAGGTACGCGTCCGCGTCCCGACCGCCCTGGCCGAACACGATTCGCGCCTTGCCGAGGTGCAGCCGGGCCAGTGCGCGCACCCAGGGATCCTCGTCGTCAAGCAACGGCTCGAATGCGGTCAAGTACGCGTCCGGTGATCTCAGCATGCGGTCCAGCGCGGCGACGATCTCCAGCGACGGGTGGCGGCGCTGGCTGCGCTGGCTGTAGCGGAGCGTCCTTTGGACCCACTCCACCATCTGGTGATCGTCGCCCCGCCCGCCGCTCAGGAAGTGCACGACAAGCGCATACACCAGGGCGCGGGTCTCATCGGTCACCTCACCTTGCGTGTTCGCAGCCGCAGTGAGCAACTCAATGCCTTCGGCCTTGTGCCCGCCGAGCCACCAGTACCAGCCTGCGCCCGCAGCGAGCCGCATCGCGGCCTGCGCCTCGCCGGCCGCGAGCGCGCCGCGCATCGCAGAGCCGATGTTGTCGTGTTCGGCCTCAAGCGCGGCGAGCCATTCCAGTTGCTCGGCGCGGCGCAGATGCGGCTCGGCGGACTCGACGAGTTTGGTGAAGTAGGCGAGATGCGCGCGGCGGGCCAGGTCGGACTCCCCTGCCTCCGTGAGCCGTCGCCCGGCATACTCCTTGATCGTGCCGTTCATCCGGTAGCGCGGTGCGCTGTCGTCTTCGGCACGGAGCAGCGACTTCTCGGCCAGCGCGGTGAGCAAGTCGAGCACCTGCTCCTGCTCGACCGCCCCCTGCTCGAATGCACTGGCGGCGCAGACCCGCTCGGCCGCTTCCAGGCTTGCCCCGCCCGAGAAGACCGAGAGCCTGCGCAGGACCGTCCGTTCCGCGTCGGTGAGCAGCGTCCAACTCCAGTCGACCACCGCCCGCAGCGTCTGGTGCCGGGGCAGCGCGGTCCGGCTGCCGCCGGTCAGCAGGCGGAAGCGGTCGTCTAGCCGGCTGGCGAGCTGATCGACGGACATGGTGCGCAGCCTGGCCGCGGCCAGCTCGATCGCCAGCGGCAGCCCGTCAAGCGCCCGGCAGACGCGCGCCATCGTCGCCAATGTGCTTGGGTCGACCGTGAGGTCCGTGCGCACCGCGCTTGCTCGGTCCCGTAGCAGCTGGACGGCTGGCGACGACTCGATCTCGGCCGGGCCGGCGTTCCCCTCCGGCAAGGCCAGCGGCTCGACCAGCCATAGTGCCTCGCCGGTGATACCAAGCGGTTCCCTGCTCGTCGCCAGGATCCGCAGCCGCTGGCATTCCCCGAGCACCCGGTGGGCGAATGTCGCCGCCGACCCGATCACGTGCTCGCAGTTGTCCAGGATCAGCAGCGCCTCGCGCTGGCGGATCGCGGCGATGAGCCGACCGGTCAGGTCCGTGCCCGGTGCCTCGGCGAGCAGGGCATCCCGGAGGCTGAGCGCGGTCAGCGTTGCCTGCGCCACGTCCCCGTCCGCGTCGATTGCCGCAAGTTCCACCAGCCAGGCCCCGTCCGGCAGGTCGTCAAGCAGCGTGCGCGCGGTTTCCGTGGCCAACCTGGTCTTCCCCGAGCCGCCCGGCCCAATCAGGGTGGTGAGCCGGTGCCCGGCGAGGAGTTCGCGCACCGCGGCGATGTCGGCGTCCTTGCCGACGAAGCTGGTCAGCTCGGCCCGCAGGTTTGTCTTCCGGCTTTCCTCCCGCTGTCCCAGCTCGCCGCGCAGCAACGCGACGTGCAACGCGGACAGTCCCGGTGAGGGGTCGACGCCCAGTTCACCGGCGAGGGTCTCTCTCGTCCGCTGGTAGATGAGCAGTGCTTCGCTGTCACGGCCGGCCGCGACGAGGGCACGCATCAGCGCGCCGACAAGCCGCTCCCGCAGCGGGTGCGCGGTCACCAGGTCGGTCAGTTCCGTGACCAGCTTCGCACCATGGCCGAGGCTGATCTCCGCGTCGAACCAGTCCTCCATGGCGGTTAGACGTAGCCCGTCCAGCCGGGTGACCACCGCGTCGAACGCCGCGCTCTCCTGCAACCCGACGTCTTGCATGGCCGCGCCGCGCCACAAGCCAAGGGCCTCGCGCAGCAGCCGTACCCGCTGCGGAGCCTCGTCGGTGCGGGCCTGGCCGACGAGGCGTTCGAACCGGGCGGCATCGACTGCATCGGGTTCCACCTGCAGCAGGTAGCCGTCCGTGTGCCCCTCGATCACCCCGTCCGGCAGTGCCTTTCGCAGCCGGGAAACGAGGCGCTGCAAGGCATTCACCGCGTCGGCGGGCGGCCGCTCGCCCCAAATCCAGTCGATGAGCGTCGCCTTTGGGACCAGGTGACCAGGTTCGAGCGCGAGGGCGATCAACAGCCCGCGCAGCCGCGTGCCCGGCACCTCGGCGAAATCACCGTCGTCGGTGCGGGCTTCAAATGGTCCAAGTATCCCTATCTGCACTAGGTGATTTTGCCATGATTGATTGGCCGCCGGACACATGGATCAAGCTCATTACGGCTGGCAGCGGCCTGCTCGCGCAATGTGTTGCGTCCCCGGGCGTCTCGTCAGGCGCTAGTTCAATGGCGAGGTGGGCGCGGAGACAGCGGTCGTTCTGGAGACTCTTAGTTTTGATTTTTGACTTTTCGTTATTCCTCTAGCAACAGGGCCATCTTGGGGCAGCGGTCGACGGCGTCGTTGACGCCGGCCTCGTGTTCGGCGGGGACCTCGCCGTTGTTGGCGATGGCGAGGGCGTCTTCACCGTCCTCGTCCTCGTAGATGGAGAAGACCTGGGGGACGAGGCGGGCGCAGACCGCGTTGGCCTCGCAGGCGATGGGGTCGACGGTGACCTTCATAGCGCGGATATTAGGCCGCGCCGGCCCTGGATCGCTAGACGGGTTGTGTTGCGGGACAGGTACGGGGAGCGGCGTTTGTGACTGGCTGGGAAGGCGTTCCTGGGGTGCCTTGACCCCCTTTTACGGCCGGCTTACGCTCCGGGCAAGCCCGGGCCTAACGGGCTGAGATGACGCCTATGGCATTCCGTGAAGGCGGGAGGGCACCGATGCCCGTGACTGACTCCTCGGTGGACTTTGACTGGTTCAGTCCTGAGGTTTGCCGTGATCCGCAGTTCTACGATGGGCTGATCCGCGAGGCAGCCCCTGTCGTCTACTCGCCGCAGTATGACGTGTGGGCGACCGGGCGGCACGCGCAGATCGAACTGATGATGCGGGACTGGAAGACGTTCTCTTCCACGCGGCCGCCGTTCGAGGAGATCGGCCAGCCGATGATCCTGCTGTCCGACGACCCGCCGGACCACCAGCGGGTCCGCACCGTCATCTCGAAGGGCATGTCGGCGGCCGTGCTGCGGCGCTGGCAGGAGGACTTCGCGGCGGCGGCCGAGCGGCTGGTGCTCTCGCTGCTGGACGCGCCTGACGGGATCATCGACGGGCACACCGACCTGGCCAAGAAGTACGTGCTCGACGTGTTCCCCGACGCCATCGGGCTCGGTGACACGAACCGCGAGATGCTGATCAAGTTCGGGCACGCGCAGTTCAACATGTTCGGGCCGAAGAACGACATCTACCGGGCGTCCATGGAGGCCGCGGTCGAGGTCTTCGACTGGGTCGCCAGGAACTGCAAGCGGGACGCGGTCCAGCCGGGCGGCGTCTGCATGGCGATGTACGAGGCGGCGGACACCGGGGCGGTCACCCAGGAAGAGGCCGAGATCCTGGTGCGGACGCTGTACTCGGCGGGCTCCGACACGACGATCTACCAGCTCGGGAACACGCTCCGGGCGCTCGCGGAAAACCCCGGCCAGTACCAGCTGCTGCGGTCGAACATCGACGAGTTCGCGACGCGCGCCTTCGAAGAAGGCGTCCGCTATGACAACCCCGCGCGGTTCACGCGGCGCCGGGCCACCGCCGAGGTGGACGTAGACGGCGTGACGTTGCCGGAAGACGCCAAGCTGCTCCTGCTGCACATGCCTGGCGGGCGGGACCCGCGGCGCTGGGAGAACCCCGGCACCTACGACATCACGCGCGATGTGGTCGGCAAGCACCTGGGCCTCGGGTTCGGCGTGCACGCCTGCGTGGGCGCCCGCGTGGCGCGGCTCGAGGGCGTGTCGCTGCTGTCCGCCCTTGCGCGGCACGTGGCGTCGATCGAGCTGGCCGGCGAGCCGCGGGTCACCACCAACATGGCCGTGCACGGGCATGAGGCGCTACCGCTGCGCATCGTCCCCGCCTGAGTCAAGCCCGACTGCCCGACTGCCCGCCTCGGGCGTAGCGAGGCGGGCAGTCGCGACGGGGCCTACGGCAGGTGGTTCGTCCAGCTCAGTGAGAGGTATGCCTCGGTGCCGTACCCGGTGTTGGCCAGGATCGTGGCACCCGAGTGGACCGGGTAGGTCGTCTGATCGAGCACGTCAGCGGTGGCCGGGCTGATGACCAGGAAGTCCCCGTTCCCGTCCCCAATGGCAGTGCCCACGCGGCCGAGCGGGTCGGTGACGTTGGTGGCGGTCGTCAGGCCCGGCTGCTTGGCCAGCAGTCCGTAGACCGCGCCCCTAGTGCCCGGCGTGACCGGGCCGGTGAGCAGCCCTTCGGCCACAGTGAAGACGTATTTCGTGTAAGTCGGCTGTAGTACTCGTCGTACAGCCCGGTGAACCGCTGCTTGGGATCACTCAAAATGCCTCCTTCCGCGTCTACCTTCACTCAGTAGTCACGCGGGAGGCCGGAGAATCACAGCTCAGTTCTACCGGGCCGCTGCAGTGGTCAAAACGACAGCGTCAAAACCGCTCAGAAGGTGAACACCAGCCGGGCGGGGACGTGGCCCGCGAGCACCTCGTCGAAGCATGCGTTGACGTCCTCCAGGTGCCTGCGCTCCGCGATGACCTTGGTCCGGCCCGCCGCGTGCAGCGCGAACACGTCCTCTAGGTCGTTCCTGGTGCCGACGATCGAGCCGATGATCTGCTTTCCGCTGAGCACGGTGTCGAACACCGAGATCGATATCTTGTCGTCCGCCGGTAGTCCCACACACGACAGTCGGCCGCCCCGCCGCAGTGAGGCGTATGCCTGCTCGAACGTGCGCGGGGAGGCCGCGGTGACCACCGCGACGTCGGCGCCGCCGTAGTCCGCGATCGCCTGCACCGGGTCCGTGGTCTTGGCGTTGACCGTGAGGTCAGCCCCGAGCGCGCTGGCCAGGTCGAGCTTGGACTCTTCCACGTCCACCGCGATCACCCGCGCGCCGAGGACCCGGGCATACTGCAGCGCGAGGTGACCGAGCCCTCCGACGCCCACAACCGACACGGTCTCGCCGGGCTGCAGTCGCGCGACCTTGATGGCCTTGAACGTCGTGACCCCGGCGCAGGTCAGCGGGGCCGCGTCCAGGGACGACACCGCGTCGGGAACGTCAACGACGTAACGGTCGTCGGCGACGGCGTACTCAGCGTATGAGCCGTCAACGGCGTAGCCGCTGTTCACTTGCGCCTCGCACAGCGTCTCCCAGCCCGAGACGCAGTACTTGCAGTGCCCGCACGCCGATCCGAGCCAGGGGATCGCCACCCGGTCGCCGGGCTTGTGCAGCGTGGCCCCCGGGCCTGCCTTGACGACTACTCCGACGCCCTCGTGGCCTGGGATGAATGGGGGTTCCGGCTTGACCGGCCAGTCGCCGTAGGCGGCGTGTATGTCCGTGTGGCAAAGCCCGGCTGCCTCGATCTTGACGAGCACCTGCCCGGCCCCGGGCTCGGGCACGGTGACCTCACGGATTTCCAGCTTGGCGCCAAGCTCCGGGACGACAGCTGCCTTCATCGTTGCCATAATCTTCCCCTCGCGGTGGTGTGGCTGCGCGTGGCGCACCTGGCTAGACCGTGACGGCGTCGTTCGGGCCCGGCGTCGGTATGGGCTTCTCCATGAACCCGGCGCGGCCGATTTCCTTCATGACAAAAGCCTTCATCTGTCCCCCGTGAGGCCTCGTCACTACCAGGCTTATTACGGTCGGTTGGCTACCCGGTACGATCTGTAAGCAAACGCGGTTACCCTACGTGTCGGACGGGGGATGGGGGGCCTATGACGCAGCAGTTCCCCCCGTGGCTCGCGGCGGGCCTGGTCATCGTGATCCTGGCAGCGGTTAACGTGATCGACATCCGGGTGCCGCACGCCACGCTTGTGGCCGGCCCGGTGTGCGCTGCTGGCCTGCCGGCGATCGGACGGCTCGCCGGGCTCAGCTGGGCCGACATGGGCCTTGGGCCGGGGACCTGGCGGCCGGGGTTGAAATGGGCCGGGACCGAGATCGGAGCGACCGCTGTGGTGCTCGCGGCTGGTGCCGCGCTCCCGCTGACCAGGAACGCGTTCCGGGACAGCCGCTATCACCTGGATCTCGGGCACGCCCTGCTGACGTCCCTGGTGCTGATCCCGGTCGGCACCGTGCTGCTTGAGGAGGTCGCGTTCCGCGGCGTGCTGTGGGGGCTGCTCCGCCGGGCGTACGGGACGGTGACCGCGACGGTCGTCTCCTCGCTGCTGTTCGGCCTGTGGCACGTGCTGCCCTCGCTCGGGCTGGCCTCCGACAACAGGGCGATCACCGCGACGGTTGGCACCGGAAGGTCGGGCCAGGTGATCACTGTCCTTGGCACGATGGCGTTCACGGCCGGCGCCGGGGTGGTCTTCTGCGAGCTACGGCGGCGCAGCGGCTCGGTGCTGGCGCCGGCCGGCCTGCACTGGGCGGTGAACGGGCTCGCCGTGCTGGCGTCGGCTGCGGTATGGGCATGGGGCACCCCGTGACAGCCGATCTCAAAGCGCCGTCTCCCGCCAAGCCGCGCTGGTGGACGTTCCCGCGAACCCGCCGGTATCTCGCCGGGTTCCCGCCCGCCGGCCTGACTGGCGCGCTGTTCTTCTACTGCCTGTCGCTCACCCCGTCGCTGCTCCCCCGGGTGTGGTACCTGCAGGCGGTCATGTCCGCGGTGACCGCGGCTATCGGTTACGGGGTCGGGCTCTTCCTCGGCTGGGTGGCGCGCTCGCTGATCCCCTGGCGCCCCAGTGCTCTGGTCCGCCGGCGGGCCCGCTGGGCCCTTGTCGTGGCCGCGGTGGTGCTGATCCCGCTGTTCGGCGTCCTCGGCGCCGAATGGCAGCATCAGATCAGGGAGATCGTCGACGCGAGCCAGCCGAGCGAGGCCAACTACATCC
>Ga0310811_10004787_pt1 | contig 17055 bp, 16 predicted proteins | sample YCmetagenome_FD_207642 | JGI IMG/M metagenome (GOLD analysis project Ga0310811, IMG submission 207642) | Soil microbial communities from experimental microcosm in Duke University, North Carolina, United States - YC | ecosystem: Engineered > Artificial ecosystem > Soil microcosm > Unclassified ...
TCTATTCGATTGCCGAGAAGACGGCGATGGGCGACGGGCGAGTGGATAGCGACGCGCTGATCGCGCATGCCGGCAAGGCGGCGAAGCGCTTCGTGCGCTTCGATATGGCTCAGGCGGCCGAAGCCTCGGGCAGCGTGATCAGCGCTGTGCTGTTCGGCGCGCTGGCCGGCACGGGCGTGCTGGCGTTCAGCCGCGAGCAGTTCGAGGCGACGATCGAGCGTGGCGGCGTTGGCGTAAAACCGAGCCTGCACGCGTTCGGCGTCGCATACCTGAAGGCGAACGAAGTCGAACAGCCGGTTGACGACACCGCAGAATTCGCGACTGTCGGCAGCGACACGCAGCCACGCGACGCGATAGTGGCGGCTCTCGTCGAACGCGTTCGCACTCGATTCCCCGTCGAGGTTCAGCAAATTGTGACCGAGGGTGTGCGCCGGCTGATCGACTACCAGGACCCTGACTACGCAGGACTCTATCTCGATCGCCTTGCCGAAGTAGGGCGCGCGCTCGGGCAGCAGGACATCGCGCTCATGCGCGAGACCGCGCGCCACCTGGCGCTGTGGATGTCGTACGAGGACACCATCCGCGTGGCCGATCTCAAGACGCGTGGTTCGCGCTTCGAGCGGGTACGCACTGAAGTGCGCGCACAAGTGGATCAGCTCCTCGCGATCAACGAGTTCATGCACCCGCGGATCGAAGAAATCTGCGAGACGCTGCCTGCGTCGCTCGGCAGATGGCTGATGCGTCCGCACTGGGTGCATCGCCTCGTGCGCCGTTTCACGCAGGAGGGCCGTGTCGTTACCACCAGCTCGCTGCGCGGCTACCTGATGCTTTACGCGGTGTCGCGCATGCGCGGCTTGCGCCGCGTGACGCTGCGCTACCAGGTGGAAAATGCGCGCATCGAACACTGGCTGAGCCAGGTGCTCGATGCGGCGCGGCGCAATACGGCGCTTGCCGTCGAGGTCGCCGAATGTCAGCGGCTCGTCAAAGGCTACAGCGACACGCACGCGCGCGGGCTGGCCAACTATGAGAAGGTGATGGCCGCCGTGGCCCGCGCTGGCGCGCTGCTCGCGCCCGCCACACTGCGTGAGCTGCGCGGAGCGGCGCTAGCCGACGAGCACGGCAAAAACCTCCAGGAAGCACTCGTACGCCACGGATTGGTTTGAACAGCTATCACGGTGTGACCGGCGACTGCAGGATCGGCATGCCGACCGTGCATCTCGAAGTGGATTTCAGGGCGATTAGCCGCATGGGCGATCAGGTGTGGCTATCGCTCGATAGCCATTCCTGGGGACTTGCGTGCGGCGATCGAACGCGGAGTTTCCTGCGCGATGGTATCTGCGTGACGATCGCAGCGCCGCGGATTCTGCTCGGCGTGACGGCAGAAGACTAAGTAGTACGATATTTTTTGGGAGGTTCGGGCAACACGGCAACTCTGGGTGTTTGGGTGCTTCGCGCAGACCAACGACGATGGTTCACATATCACAGATACGAATGACATACTCCATATGACAACAGTCCTCGATCAACTCATTCGCGAAATCTCGGTCGGAGGAGTTCGTGTAGTCGATCTGACGCAGACGCTTTCGCCGGATTTCCCCGCCTTGCAGTTGCCGCCTGAATTCGGGCAAGTGTGGGATTTCAAGATGGAGCAGATCAGCCGGTACGACGAAAAGGGTCCTGGGTGGTACTGGAACAATTTTTCGTGCGGTGAGCATACCGGGACCCACTTTGACGCTCCGGTTCATTGGGTTACCGGCAAGGATCACGCGCGCAACGCAGTCGACACGATTGACGTGACGAACTTCATTGCGCCGGCAGTCGTGATTGACGCCAGTAGAGAGGTGGCGGCTAATCCTGACTGGTTGCTCACGAAGGAATTCCTCGAGCGTTGGGAGTCGCAGCACGGCAAAATACCTGCGTCTGCTTGGGTGTTATTCCGCACTGATTGGTCCAGACGTACAGACCCAGCCGAATTCGTCAACTTGAGGGAGGACGGCGCACATACACCGGGGCCGACGCAAGAAACTGTGGAGTGGCTGATTCGCGAACGGGACGTCCATGGCTTTGGCGTTGAAACGATCAACACCGACGCGGGCCAATCATATGCGTGGCCAATTCCGTATCCGTGCCATACGCTGATGCACGGGGCCAACCGTTACGGGTTGCAGTGCCTGAAGAACCTGGACGAACTGCCGCCGACTGGGGCCGTGATTCTTGCCGCGCCGCTAAAAATTCAAGCAGGCTCTGGTAGTCCGCTTCGGGTACTCGCCCTTGCTCCGACTCGATGAGCAATCTGGAGAGCACGACTGCCTGGCACGCTGCCGCCGTCGGAGAATCGGCGGCATTGCGGGTTTTAGATGCGACGCAGCACTGCGAAGCAGAAGAAGTTCCAAACGAGCGCTTCCAACGCGTGTTCTTTAGAAGTCCCGTCTGGTCCCCGTTAGTGCTGACCGAGCGCCTGCGCACGCTGTTCGGCGACGACTCGACCCGCTTGCTGAGCATTGGCGGGGTAGTGCTCAAAATTAATTGGCGGTTTGAATCCTGCGGCTCGCCAGGCGGCAAGGTCCACTTTGACGTCAGCGCGTGTTAGGGGTGCAGACGGATCGGGCGACGTAGAAGGGGACGTCTGTGCGATCGCGGACGCGATGCTTCCCGCGCCGAGTAGAATGCCCAGTACGGCCACAGTAACATTCTTCATGACGAATCCTCCTGAGAGGTGGTGCCGATCTTAATCGTAGACTTTTTTTACCGCTCGTCCAGTCGAATTGACTTTCCTTATGACGCATGCGTCACTCCCCCATTGCAGGTTGGCTGCGTGACTGAGTCAATGAGCCATCGACTAAACACGTCTCCGCCGAGGCTACTAATTAAATGGGCAACCCATTACCGCCTCAGGGCGTGACCTGCCACAAGGTCGGCCGGTTTATAGGCATGAGGCCTGTCTTGTCTCCACCGTGGCGAGTGGTCCTGACGTATGGAATTGATCTATGAATGTAACGGTCAACCGATCTTGCTAAATCGGGGAAGTCCTTATGAGCGTGGGTCCCCGAAAGTTGATGGGAATTCGACGCGGCTTGAGCATGGATCGCCTCATCGACTAGCTCGCCACGTGCCGTCCGCTTGAATCCGCCGCCCCTCAACGGACGCTCCTCTCGGCGGTGCGATTGTCGGCTCAGGGTCGACGTGAGGCGGTCGCGTCAGGCAGCAGTAGGCCGGGTTTGGCTGAAGCTGCCGGCCGCGGCCTCTCGTACACAGACTGGCTGTCTCCGTCCTACGGTTTGTTGCAGTTAGCTCGACGAGGTATTAAGGGGTGGAGACGCGGTGCTGTTTCGCCGGTGATGGCAAGTGCAGTGAGCATCGGACAAAATTTCCAGAAAAATACTAAGAACGGAGGCAGCTTGCGGACGGTCGAATACCGCTTTTCCACTATTTGGCGCATCGATGCGCCAGTGCAGGAAGTTTGGGCGGCAATCCAGGATTCGGCGCGCTGGCCCGAGTGGTGGAATAACGTCGAGCGCGTGGACCAGCTAGAGGCAGGTTCCGATCAGGGCGTGGGCGTCGTACAACGCTATACGTGGAAAGGCTGGTTGCCCTATCGCCTCGTGTTCGATATGCGGGTGACGCGTGTCGACCCGTTGGTCGCGCTGGAGGGGGAAGCCAGTGGCGACGTCGAAGGGGCCGGTCGGTGGACCTTTTCGACCGACGGACGCAACCTGACCGTGGTCCGCTATGACTGGTGCGTGCATACGAACCGTGCATGGATGAATGCATTGGCGCCGTTGTTGCGACCGGTTTTCCAGTGGAACCACGATGCAGTGATGCGCGAAGGCGGCGCGGCGCTAGCGCGGCGGCTGGACGCGCGTCTGCTTGGCATCGAGCATGGATGAAGCCAGCGCGGCAATGGATTGAACGCTCTGCAACGTCTCCCTTTACCTCGATGGTGTCTCTTGGCATCGAGGCAGATGACGCGCTTGAGATGGTGCAGCACACTGGCGTTTGAACCCGGGCGGCGCCGGATGCGATGAACCATCGGTCGCTGTCCGGCCACCAAGCGACGTTCACCAAGACCTTCACACGGACGTTCGAACAACGCTCCGCCCCGGACAGCGGACTTACGCCCGTGATCATGTGATCGACGTTCGGCCTCCCTGCGCTGCCATGATCATGTTGGTGACGTCGGTGTCCACCGGCATCGCGAGCACCGGCGGCCTCCGTATCGCGATAGGTCGGGGAAGTGACCCAATCGTCAGGCAGAAGGCACGGGAATTAAAGGGCCGAAAACCTGCGCTCAAGGACGGGCTCCGCGCCACTCATGGCAAGTGCCCTGCCGAGCGTGAGCCCATCCGGGACTCGACTCCCGTCGGCGGCGACGACGATGTTCAGATCAGTCTCGACGCCGGCCGGCACGGCTCCGCCAGCGGTATAGAGAATTTTCATGGTGCCGGTGCAATCGGAGTTCACGGTGTAGGTTCCATTCTGGTTCAGATTAAACGTAGTCTGCCCCCCTTTCGGCAGCCCGCCGATAACCCCGAAGTCGGTCCGCGTAAAATCGCCTGCGCCGTCGAACGTCAACCAGGGCGACCGCCGGGGCCGTCGGCCTGCGCGGCGCCACTTAGCAAGGTTGCTGACAGAATGCCCAATTGCTTGATCTTCATGATCATCTCCTTGTCACCCAATCAGACGCGTAACATGACGGCGCGCAGGAGCCCATTGCCTGGCGGGATGAGGCGCCCAATTCAAACAAATGAAATTAAAAAATCAGTGCAGTGATACCTGGCTGCCGCTGTTTGCGGAAACGAGCGATAAGCGAAAGAGGGGTCGTCGATGCGATCGGCTTTTCCCGCGTGAGATGCGAGAAAGCCTCGGCGTTGGCCAAAGTAATTAGCTGGCGAAACGCTTAACCAAGCAGTCATTTTCTGCTCGGTGTCGGCAGGCACGTGCAGAAGGGGCGCACGAAAGTCCGCGAGAACCGATATCGATGCCGGTAACTGACATGAAAGGCATGTCCCGTTCGACTATGCACGCGGTAGCGAAGCGGTTCCCTATGGACCTAGCCTCATTTGGCAAATGACATTTGCCAAATGAGGCCATTCCGTCGGTCCGCTGCCACGTGGCAAGATGCACTCAGCCCACGAAGAACACGACGAGTGCCTGGACGACTTCGTCCAGATGCGTCACGCGATGTCGACGCTACCGAACGGCACAACCTGTCGAATTGTTCTTCGGATCGCCATATAATATGGAGAACGAATTGTTTAATTTTTTTGATATAAACAGCATACTCAGTCAATTCCCGGACGAGGCGGATAGTACAATTGTTGACGTCTATCTCACCGATGAACCCTCTGCAAGCTCAAGAATCTTTCGTGTTTATTACCCGATTCCTCGGCACTACCACGAAACGTGCGAAGAACATCTCTACCTCCTGACCGGTAAGGTTGCCTTCGCGATTGAGGACGAAGCGCCTCGCGTCCTCACTGCGGGCCAGTTAGTGACCTTTGAGCGAAACACCGTACACGCGATAACTGAAATACTCGAGTCGCCAGCAATCTTCTTTACAGTTGACGCTCCTCGTCGTGTGCCGACCGATGTCGTATATGTGAATCCGGATGACGAAAAAATCCGACCTTTTGTGACCCACCTGGGAAGCTACTAAAGGTCAGCGTGTGGCGGCAGGAAATCAGACTATCAACCTGCCGTTTCCTGCTAGTGAACGACCGGTTTAGAGAAACGCGAAGGGCTGCTTCCCCTGCTTGAAGTGCGTCAGGTGCTCTACAGGACGTTTCTCAAGCTTGATAACGAAGTGAAGGCCATCGTCAGAATTGATCCGGTCTGCCGGCGGCGCATGACGGTGCCCGGTGTAGGAGTCGTTACCGCGCTGGCCTTCAAGGCCGCAGTTGATGACCCGAGCCGTTTCAAGTCTTCTCGAACCATGCCTGCCCATTTCGGGGTGACGCCACGGCGCAATCAGACTGGCGAAGTGGACAATCCGGGAAGAATTTCAAAGGCTGGCGACCCTGATGTGCGCTCCGCGCTCTACATCGCCGCACATGCGCTGGTTTCCCGAAGCGCCGCCTGGTGCGCACTTAAGGCCTGGGGGCGTGCGACTGGCCAAGAGTCGCGGGCATCGCCGTGCCGTGGTTGCCGTCACGCGCAAACTTGCTGTCATTCCGCATCGCATGTGGATCGACGGCTCCGACTTCCGCTGGGAATCATTGTAGGTGACGGCATGATACAAACCGCTCACCAACATTGACTTCCACTGAGAGCGTCCGAAGCGTGGACGATGGTCTGGAAGAAGCCCCAAATGACGGCGGCGCCCCGAGTGCGTCCATAAGCGAGGCTCTCCATTCCTGTCGGACCAATGCGTGCAGCGCGCCGTGACTCTCGAGCCGACTGCGAAAAGAAGCGTGACCCGCGCCAAGGACGTTTCCTAAACCCAACCACCGGAGATCGACCCTTGACATCACCGCCCAATTAAAGAGGCGGTTCTTTGCGGTCGCATGACGAACGTCTCTTGATGCGTGACGACCCGCCATTTGGCGAAGTGACGTGGATCGGCGATTCGTAGGGGTTGGGCCCGTTTGGTGTTCAGGCGCCGTGTGAGGGGGGCAAACTTCGATTGCCACCTGGTGAGCAGCCGGCTCCCGTATGCGACGATAAGCACGAGCGCCGCGAAATACCAGCCGCGAAGGCCCCGGGGCGCCCAAGGTCTGCTGCTCAAATAAACCAAGCGCGGACGTAACGGTCTCCAGAAGCGCATTGTGCGGCCCTGATCCACGAAGTCGTCATCGTCGACGTTGACAACTCGACGAGCCAGATCGTGCTCGTCACCGATTGGAAGGGCAGAGTAGCGCTTGTTACCCATTCGTCCGAGCTGAACGACGGAAACGCTGACCGTCCAATGGCGACGTCGACACGAATTAACAGCGTGACCCTAATCTAGATCAATCAACGAAGCAGTTTTTGTTTCCGGCATCCAAAGGTAACAAATAAGGGAGAAGAAAATGCAGAGCGAAACATACCAAAAGAACCAGTTTTCATGCCCAATCTTTTTAGTCCACAGCGCGATATATTCTACCGTTCCGCTAAAAAGTGAAACACTAATGGCATAGGGAACCGCCAGGCCGAAGGAGCGGACTTCGACAGGAAATAGCTCAGCTTTAGTAATGGTGCTGACTGACGAATACATTGCCACAATTGCAAGTGCTGTCATAACCAAGGTGAAAACCATGAACGGGTTTTTTATGCCAGCGAGAAACGTGAAAAAAGGAACGGTTCCGAAGGTTCCTACCATTCCGAAAGTTAGGAGCAGGGGGCGACGCCCGATACGATCTGATAAGGCTCCAAAAACCGGTTGAATTACTGTGAACCCAATTAACGACAGCACGGAAATAAGGCTGGCCGTACTTCTGTCCATGCCTGCACTGTTTACGAGGAATTTCTGCATATAGGCGGCAAAAGTATAGTTCGCGACAGAACCACCCAATGTCAAACCAAAAACCATCACACAGGCCTTCTTATGCCGCATCGCCTCGCGAATTGCGCCCACTTTTCGTGGAGTCTTGGCGTGTTTGGCAAAAGACTCAGTTTCTTCCATGTTCCGGCGCAGGAAAATGCCAATGAATGCAATTAATGCACCAATAAGAAAGGGAATGCGCCATCCCCAGCTTTGCAGCTGCGTCGACGTCAAAAAGAACTGCTGAAGCAATACGAGGGTCGCCATCGCCAGAAGCTGCCCAAGAGAAATTGTGGTGTATAAGAAACTTGAATAAAATCCACGCCGCCCCTTGGGCGCTGTTTCGCTCAAATAAGCGGCCGCGCTTCCGCCTTCCCCACCAAGGCTGAGACCTTGTAAAATTCTGGCGATAAGCAAAATGATGGGTGCCGCGATCCCGATGGTCTGATACGTCGGAGTCGTGCCAATCATAAGCGAACCAAAACACATCATTGAAACGGACACCAGCAGCGCTGATTTACGGCCTTGACGGTCAGCGTAAATCCCTAATATCCATCCTCCAATCGGGCGAACGAGAAAACCAATGGCAAACACGGCCGCGGATTTAAGTAGTGCTACGGTCTGGTCACCATCCGGGAAAAAGCCTTTGACAAAATAAAGCTCGAGCGCTGAATAGATAAACCAGTCATAATATTCGAGCATATTGCCTATGGAGCCACTAAAGATACCCCATAGCCGCCTTCGCATATTCATATCAGCATTGAAATTGCCATGCGACGACTGCTGTTGATTTTGTCTTTCCCCGCCAACATAAATACTTCTTTCTGCTTGTGGTTCTTGCATCATTCCGTCTCTTTCCATGTAATAACGTAGGTTGGTCAGCATCTCGCGCACGTGATCCGGTTTCGTCCTGCCGTCGCTGTCCGGATCGTAGATGCGGTAGTGAATGATTCAGTGCTCCTGCGTCAATGCGATAGCGGTCACGAGCTCGACTACCTGGTTCAGTACCTTGTCAGTATTGTTCAATTTTCAAACGCGCTCAGAAGGTTTGGCAGTCCGCAGCACCGGTATCCGTCGCCACTGTGATGGTCCTGTTCGCGGGAGTGACTGGTGCCGTCTCTTCCTTTTTCAGCGTTGGACGACGGCGCGTGCGAATCTTCGGTGTCGGCACCGACCGACACGGTTTGTTCTCCCCGCCAATTACCCGTGATTCGGGTGGCTCCCTAAAAGCTGTCCCATTCTTCAGCCTGGGCGGTTTGCACCACCCGCACGGGCTGATGTGCGGACCGCTTCACGGCTGCCATGGCCGGCGTCCTGGCGCGCGTCGGCGCCGCCGTGTGCGTCGGCGCGACGGAACGGCTGGCGTCGGCGTCGCGCGAGGCGTTCAGCCTGAACATCGATACGGACGCTTTCAGATCGTTCGCCTGCGACTCGAGCGAGCTGGCCGCGGCCGCCGCCTGTTCGACCAGCGCCGCGTTCTGCTGCGTGACTTCGTCCATCTGCGTGACGGCCTGGTTGACCTGGCCGATGCCCTTGCTCTGTTCCTGTGATGCGGCGGTGATTTCACCCATGATGTCTGTCACACGCCTGATCTCGTGCGTGATCTCGCGCATCTTCGCACCGGCTTCCCGTACCTGGCCGGCGCCTGCCCGCACGCGCTCCACGGAATCGTGGATCAACTCCTTGATTTCCTTGGACGCCGCCGAGGAGCGCTGCGCGAGCGAGCGCACTTCCGAGGCGACCACCGCGAAACCCCGCCCCTGTTCACCTGCCCGCGCGGCTTCAACAGCCGCATTGAGTGCAAGGATATTGGTCTGGAAGGCGATACCCTCGATGATGCCGACAATGTTGGCGATTTTGTCTGAGCTGGCGTTGATGCCTTCCATGGTTTCGACCACGCGCGAAACCACGGTGCCACCCTGCTCCGCCACCGAAGCAGCCTGCGCAGCGAGCTGGTTGGCCTGACTGGCATTGTCGGCATTCTGGGTGACGGTCGAGGTCAGTTGCTCCATGCTGGACGCCGTTTCCTCGAGCGAGGCGGCCTGCTCTTCGGTGCGCTGCGACAGGTCCTGATTGCCCGCCGCGATCTGGTGCGTGGCGGTGGCAATCGAGTCGGCCGACACCTTGATCGTGCCGATCGTCTGTGTGAGCTGCTCCTGCATGCGCTTCATCGAGAACAGCAGGCTTGAGCGGTCATCCGGCGCCGTCTTCACCACAGCAGTCAGATCGTTATCGGCAATCCGGTTGGCGATCTCGGCGGCATAGGACGGCTCGCCGCCCAGTGAGCGGAGGATGCCGCGGTTGAGCAGCACCACCACAGCCGACAGGGCACCTGCCAGTACCACCAGAATCCCCAGGCTCTGGTACAGCGACGAGCGAAATGCCGCGTCGATGTCGTCGACATAGAGCCCCGTCATAACAATCCAGTCCCACGGCTGATAGGCCAGGCTGTAGGCAATTTTCGGAGAGGCCTCGGGGGCTCCCGGCTTCGGAGCGCTAAATGCGGTAAAGCCCTTGCCGTCGCGCTTGATGACGGCAACGATATCCCTGAAGAGGTAAACGCCGTTCGGATCGTGGTAGTCGTCGGCGTCCTTGCCATCCAACTTCGCGTTCGCCGGGTGCATCAAGACCCTCCGCTGCGAATTGATGATCTCAAAGTAGCCGTCCTCGCCATACCGCATGTTCCGGAGGCGGTCCATCGTCCGCTTCTGAGCTTCCGCCAAAGGCATGACGCCGGCGGACACGTCTTGGCCAGAGGACTTGACGACACTCAGGGCGATTTCCGCCGCGTGTACCAGGTCGGCTTTGCGCTCCTCCAGCCGCATTTCTCTCGTCTGGTAAGCGTTATAGATCGATATTCCGGCGAGACACAGCAGGCTGAGGATCAGTGGCAACCAGAGTTTTTGTACAAACGATAGTTTCATAGAATTACGAATCTTTCAGTTTAATAATTGTAAGCAACTACATACAAAACTGTATAACGGCACTTTAACCGGAAAACTTCAGACAAACATGCGGGTTGTGCACCTCGCGATGATTCGATGAACTTCAATCTCAGAGATAGTCCAGCCACCACGCCGACGCCCACTGGCTCTTGCTCCCGGGCCTGCATCCAAGCGCCCAGCTGCCACGTCCGTTCCCGCGAAGCGCCCGCCAGGGCAAGGTACCCACGGGGAAGCACGACGCTGCCCGTTGCGTACGGCTCCGTCCGAATCGCCGCGACGCCACGATTTGCAAAACGCCTGTGATCATCGACAAGCCCGCACGCCGACATCGCGATCTGGCCTCGGCTTGCTGCGGGTGCGTCGTTGGACAAACGGAGGTACAACTTCATCCGGTGTTCGCTGCCGCGACCGTTCGTCGGGATAGGGCTAAACGTTAGACGTCGGGTCGCTCGGGGCCTCCGGTGGGCGTTCGTAGTCGCGCGGGTGAACGGCCGTGTTTCGGCGAGGTTGGGCCATTCGGAGAAGCTCACTGAAAGGCTGCAACGCGATCGCAGCCTGGCGAGGATTGAAGCTGCGCATGCCCATTGCATGAGGCAGCACGCGGCCACGCAGCGACGTTCGCCAACGCGCTCGCAGGTCCGGCCGATCGGCTGGTCCCGTTCGAGGTTGTGTAAAAACGCCCTGGTCACCTAAGTCCTGATCGCCTGGACTGAGTCAACGGATTCGGCGAAGGTGGCGGGATGAAACGATGCATAGAAGGCGAAGACCGCAGGCAGGCTGCGGTTCTTCCGACTGTCTGGATGACTTCGTTGCCGGGGATAATCCTGTCAGGATTCGCACAAGCTGTCGTAGCCATCGACAGCAGTAAGTTCAAGGCGGTAAATAGCCGCGACCGTAACTTTGCCCCCAACAAGATCGCGAAGCGCCAGGAGCAGATTGAACAAAGCATCCAGCGCTACCTGGACGCGATGGAAACAGCGGACCGCACCCAGCCCGCGGAGGCTGGAGCGACGACTGCGCGTCGCTGTCCTAAGCTGGTCGACCAGCTACCCGGAAGTCGAGCGCCTTCACCCCTTGCGGAACACAGGCGCTCCCCATGGCGCACCGATCGTGCCGCCGTCAACGACGATTTCCGCCGCCGTGATTCCCGAAGCATCGTCGGACGCGAGGAAAAGCACGGCCTTGGCAACTTCTTCAGGTGTGGCGAGGCGAGCCATCGGAATGCGCGGCGCGAACGCTTCTTCGGTCCCGTCGATCGTTGCGCCGGCCCGTGCGCCGCGCGTCCAGATCGGTGTGCGCGTGCCGCCGGGAATCACGGTGTTGACGCGAATGCCACGCTGCACGAGTTCGGACGCAAACACCTTTGCCATGCCGGTGATGCCCGCCTTCGTTGCGGAATAAGCGGCCGACCCGGGCGAGCCCAGCTCGCGCATCACGGAACCGTTCAATACGATCGAGCCTCCGGCGGTCATCAACGGCAGCGCCGATTGAACCGTGAGAAAAACAGCGGTGAGATTGGTGCGAAGAATCGCCTCAAATGCAGCAGCGGTCGTGCCGCCGAGCGGCGTCGGACCGGAGATTCCGGCGTTGGCGAACACGATGTCGAGGGATCCGAATGCTGCCTGGATCCGCTTGAACATCGACTCGATCGCGGTTTCATCATCGAGATCGGCCTGAATGCCAAGCGCGTTCTCGCCGAGCTCGGATACTGCCTGATCCAGTTTTGCGCGATCGCGGCCGGTGATCGCGACACGGGCGCCTTCGGCGATCAAAAGCTTCGCTGCAGTCAACCCAATGCCGCTGTTGCCGCCAGTGACGAGTGCTGTCTTTCCAGTAAAACGCATATCTTTCTCCTGTGCATTACGCCGCGAGATCACGTCCAAAGCCACCCCTGCTGACGGCGCGAAAATCTCGCAAAATCTCTGTTAAGCAGCGCAGGACAGCCGCTGCATCGGAACCGGCACGAGCGTCGTCAACACCTCATTCTGTATGTTGATCATCATGCTGAAATTCAGTATTATGCTCATCATGCAGATTGTCAAGCGTGATGAGGCGAAACAATGGGTTACTCGCAGGCACAAAAGGCTGAAAGCAGGCAGCGGGTTGTGGAGAACGCGTCACGACAGATTCGCGAACACGGCATCGGAGCGCTCGGCGTCGCCGACTGCATGCGCAGCGCGGGGCTTACACACGGCGCGTTTTACGGCCATTTTTCGTCGCGTGATGCGTTGATCCTGGAGGCGCTCGAGCACGCGGTTAGTCAGAGCGAGAAGCGCATTGCGTTTCACGCAACCGGTTCGGGAAAGCGTGGGGAAACGCCTCTGCAGTCTATTGTCGAGGTTTTCCTCAATGTGCGTCACGTGAAAAATCCCGGCAATGGATGTGCGCTGTGCGCGCTCGCCGGGGGAGCGCGGCATGCGAATCCGGACGTCAGGGAACGGCTTACGGGTTACGTGCGCAAACTGGCGTCAAAAATAGCGCAAGCCGCATCTAGTGATAGCAAAGACGCTGCCCTCGGTATCGTCGCGACCATCGTGGGGGCCATTGCGCTTGCGCGCGCCGTGGATGACGACAAACTGGCGAAATCGATTCTCTCCGCGTCGCTCGCGCTGGTCATGAGAAGCTGAGCAATCTCTCTCTGTGCGCCCACGCCTTTTCTTGATTTGCGTCCGCCTGCACCGTTTGGTCGTCGTTCGGACTTTCGGATGTCGGATCCGCATCACCAAACGGCCGTTCGACTGATCCAGGCGAGCGCTGCTTCTCCGGCCAATCTAAGGTTAAGGCTGGCCATTGACGTGTGCGAACGACTGCTTGCAGATGCGCCAGGGGAAATCGATCTCTGCGGTTTTCCAGACGTCAATCAACCGTGCCATGCGACTCGCGTTCCATACCGCCTGCCACGGAAGCGCGAGCAAATCGCATTTGATACTCGCTCGGCGAAAGACCGGTCTTGCGCTTGAACAGCTCCCGAAACGTACTGATGTCTCCATAGCCAACACGCTGGCTTACTATCTCAAGCCCGATGGGCCTGGACTCCAGCAACTGTTTAGCTACTTCGATGCGCAGGTTCTGCAGATACGTCAGTGGCGCAAGGCCTACTGCCTGCTTGAAACGCCGGTTAAGCGTCCGTTCGCTGACAGCGAGCCAGGCCGCGAGCTCGCTCAGCCGAAACCCCTGCTGAAGTGTCGCCTCCATGCGCTGTTGAGCTCGCGCGACGAGCGAATCGACATGTCCGTGGTCGTCGAGCAACTTCGCGTAAGACGCTTGAGAAGTCCGGTTCATGTCGATCAGTAGCGACCTGGCGGTCATCGCGGCAAGCTTCTCGCCGGCGAACATCTCGACCAGCCGTACGGCGAGATTGAGATACGACGTCACCGAACCGCCCGAGATAATGCCGTCTTGCCAGGTCAAGACTTCCCGGGCACGAAGTTCGACACGGGGATACCGTCGGGCGAAGTCAGCCGCGTTGGCCCAATGTGTGGTGGCGACCCGACCGTCCAGTAAGCCTGCCTCTGCAAGCAGATAGTTGCCGGTGCAGTACGCGGCCAGCACGGCGCCTGCCTTGCGCTGGCGCCGTAACGCGGAAGACAGCGCATTCAACTGCTCACGTCGGCCGATGAACTCGTCCATGTTAGAAAAAAACGGGGCCGTTAGCAGGATGGCTTCTGCACGTTTGCGCGGATCGATTTTGCCGTCCACGGGAATGCCTTGGCCCGACGCAGCCGTGACTGGCTGTCCGTCTAGCGATTCCACCCGCCACGCGAACATGGGTAAAGCTTTGGACCCACGCGCGACAAACTTGCCGCTCAGGTGGTTGGCGGCGTTCAGGACGTCGAGGGGTCCAGCGACGCCCGACGCCAGAATTCCGTCATAGACCCAGATCCTGATCGTGATCATTTGCGCATGTGTCTGATATTCCTCGAACAATGGCAATGCTGCCACTTCCAGGTGCACCCGTAAAGACCGATTATCGCCACATCGAAACACCTGAAGAAGGAGTGGCACGATGCCAATGATCGACGCACTGTGGCCGGACGACGCCTTGACGCCTGAAGCGGAAGCACGGCTGGTTAAAGAACTGACTGACATCCTGATCAAAGCGGAAGGCTATGACCCGGGTAATCCGATTGCGCAAAGCGTAACGGTGCTTTATCTCCATCGGCCGGCCGCGGTATTCGTCGCAGGAGAACGCTCGAAGGCTGCGCGCTACCGGATCATTCCGTCGGCGCCAGAGGGGCAATACACTGAAGAGTCACGTAGCGCATTGGTTAAAGCGGTTACGGAAGCGGTGGCTCGCGCCGAGAACCGACCGTTCGAAGAGGTCGCGCCGCGCGTCTGGGTTTTTCCGACGGAGATTCCAGACGGCACCTGGGGCAGTCGTGGCGCCATCTGGACGCTCCCGGACATCCACGCAATCCTGGCCGGTGAGCCCGAACGAAGCGTCGGTGAGGATCGACTCGCCCGGAGACGACGGGAAAAGGCACGCATCACGCTAGTAGCCGCAGTCAATGCCGCTAGCGCAGGGACTTCCAGGTCCTAGCAGCGTCTCTCGCGTCCTGTTCAGCGAGACGGCAGAGGATGCCGCGCTCGCTAACTTTTTCCATACTACCGATGGAGAATCCGATATGAAATTCAACGATACCGCGTCAGTCCTCGATCCTGCCGGCGGCCTGCCGTTCTGGCTGGCCAGGCTAGCCGAAAATGCAACGCTTGAGCCGACTGTGCTGAAGCGTCCGGTGGAGGGGCGAACTGACATCCTGGCGGTGATCAAGCACGCTGTTGCGCTCTACGAGTTTCAGCATCACAGCTACGAGGGCGAGATCGGTAACGGAATCTATATGGAATCCTACCGATCGCGGATTCAGGGCGTGCCGATTGAAACTCTGCTCGTGGCGCACGTGAACGAACAGGGTGAGGCTGATTCCGTGGTGATCAACCATCGTCCGCTGAATGCGGCGATGCTGTTTTCGAAGCTAATGTGGGAGCGAGTCGACGAGCGGTTCCGCGACCTCTATCTGACAGGACCGGAAGCCGACGCCATGAGTGCGGCCTCTAGCGAGAGCGCAGACCTGAATGCTCACTTAGGGATCGCGCAATACGCGTTGGAGATAAGAGCGGATTGATCGTGTGCGCCGATACGGTTCCGCTTTGTATTGCAGTGTATATCCTCGCCTGTCTGACACGTGCGATCACAAAAGCCACCTTCGTCGACACATGTGAGATACGTCTGCACGCTCAAATAGTTCCGTCGCGTGGCGAGTTCGCGGAGTAACGCAGCTGACAGATCGATCGCATTTAAACCCTACGCATTGCATATGCGTGGCCGACCGCGCAGGCAAGAGCCAGATTCCTCGTCGGAGAGGTCGGTGCCGACGCCCTCATGGACATCGCGGGCGAGTTACCGCGGTGCATGCGCTAATTTTTTTAATCGTCAATGTTGCATATGCAACACCACAAGGGCGCTCTGTGCCCGTTCTCATGAGTCAAGGAGTTTGCAATGAAAGTCGTCAAAGCCGCCGCAGTCCAGATCAGCCCGGTGCTGTACAGCCGTGAGGCCACCGTCGCAAAAGTCGTGCAAAAGATCCACGAACTGGGCCAGCAGGGCGTGCAGTTCGCCACGTTTCCGGAAACCGTGGTGCCTTATTACCCGTACTTTGCGGCAGTCCAGACGGGCATTCAGCTTCTGTCTGGAAAAGAGCATCTGAGGCTGCTCGACCAGTCCGTGACGGTGCCGTCTCCCGCGACCGACGCAATCGGCGAGGCGGCTCGGAAAGCAGGCATGGTGGTGTCTATCGGCGTCAATGAGCGTGATGGCGGAACCATCTACAACACCCAACTGCTCTTTGACGCCGATGGCACCTTGATTCAGCGCCGCCGCAAGATCACGCCTACGCATTTCGAGCGGATGATCTGGGGGCAGGGTGACGGGTCTGGTCTGCGCGCCGTCGATAGCAAGGTCGGTCGCATTGGTCAGTTGGCATGCTTCGAGCACAACAACCCGCTGGCGCGCTACGCGTTGATTGCGGACGGTGAGCAGATCCATTCCGCCATGTATCCGGGTTCCGCCTTCGGCGAGGGATTTGCCCAAAGGATGGAAATCAATATCCGTCAGCATGCCCTGGAGTCCGGCGCCTTCGTCGTGAACGCAACGGCCTGGCTAGACGCCGACCAGCAGGCGCAAATCATGAAGGACACGGGCTGCGAAATCGGTCCGATCTCGGGTGGTTGCTTCACCACCATTGTGACGCCCGAGGGCATGCTGATCGGCGAACCGCGCCGCTCGGGCGAGGGCGAGGTCATTGCCGATCTCGACTTCACCATGATCGACCGACGCAAGCTGTTGATGGACTCGGCCGGTCACTACAACCGGCCGGAACTGCTGAGTCTGATGATCGACCGTACCCCGACTGCGCACATTCACGAACGTGGCGTCCACGGCAAATCGATCGCAGAACAAGGCCAGGACGATGTCGGCATCACGGTTGACTGAGCATGGTGAATCGACCGCAGCACACCCGAAAGTCATATCGAGGATTGCCACTGCCAGCGCTGTATTGGTAGCGCTGACGTTACCCCTTTCGCCAAGCTACGCGCAGCCACTGTCCAATGTCAGCACTGATGCGACGATCGCGCATAAGACGACCACGGGGA